>JAAUYK010133082.1_pt1 | contig 12654 bp, 12 predicted proteins | sample 7278021 | NCBI WGS metagenome assembly JAAUYK01 (sample SAMN14350223, study PRJNA611818) | marine sediment metagenome | isolation source: surface marine sediment (1.8m) | place: French Polynesia: Moorea | collected 2018-08
CTGCTATAGCAGCTGGAGCTGCTCTTTTTCCCCTCTCACGTTCGCGTTTGAGAGGCCATAGCCTAGACTGGCTGCGTACGAGGAGCAGTTCTCCGGCACCCTAATATTAATGCGAAGTGCCCAAGCAACAATTTGGACTGTATGTAATGAGCATAATGCTGCTTATAATTGTAGCTCTCCAGTATCCCATATACAGGTACTTCATGTTTGAGTGTTAGGTAGATTGCTTATTGTCCCTTCCTGGTACCACAAATTAAACTCGTCGCCTCCCTTGTCCCCTCCCTTAATTCCCTGCAGAAGCCCCATGCCGGGTGTGTTGCTAATCATGCCTCCCCCTAAGTCCAGGTCTCTCCGTGAAAAAGCGGCACCAGGTGAGAATATCGCAATCAGCGACAGCGGCGCGGACCTGCCGTGTGACCTGATTAATGTAGCCTGCCATGCGAGCAACGAACGAACCTAGGGAAGACCATTCAATTTGCCCATTTTCTTTTTCCCAAGTCTGTCACACAGTTGGGCCTCCGGTTTGTACTCACAGTTGCGACAATTAAGGAGTCAGGTGTCTCCAACACGTAGTACGTTCTTTCCTGGCTGGGCGTTTGACGTGCCCTCTCATTCGCACTTCTCGTCACCGATGGACCCCTAACATTATCGCGATCCTATGGCTACTAGCCTCGAATTGACGATTGCGACCTCGTTTCGACGTTTTTGCGTTTCGCTTCGATCGTACGTGCCGCCGAACAAAGTTGGGTAGCTGCGTGTGTCAAGCTAGCCAGCTGGCTTTTACTTAATTTGTGCGAAATTGTTATACGTCCAGTCAAATGCCGAATATATTGTGCGAATTATTTCTCGGCAGTAACTATTATGCAATACTAGAAGAAGTATAAAGCTAGACTTTGGCAATCCCTGCATGCAGACTGGTCTTCCTGTCCACCCACTTGTTCGTCTTTGATACCTGTATATATATGTAGTTCGTACTATAATTGCGATCAAATCAACCCTACGGGACAAAGTCCCTGTTGTCGCGTTAATTTAGTGAAGGCCGTGACCGGAACGCATTGCGGAATAACAGCCGTTTAGGTGGCGACTTACGGGGAATGCGTTGCGATGTAGTTGCTCTTAATTTACTTCCAGATGTATCGCAAGTAGGTTGGAACATAGTGTCCGTGGAATGCGTTCCGTTCAGTGCGCTGTCATTCCGTACTCGTGTCCTCCAGAGGTAGGGCGGAATGCAACTACGTCGGCAATGTGTTTCAGCGTTAGAATGGCTGTCTCGTGATCAAAGTACCGCCGTTAAAGCAGAGCGCATTGCACGTCAACGTGTTGCGATGGTATAGTGTTGTACACTACAGAATACGAGCGGAGTATATTGACGTGGAGAGGATTTCGGTTCTGTCAACGAAAATGTATTTCATAATTTCTTAGAATATGTACCACGTGCATGTAATTTCGACTTTTAAGTGTTAGTGACTTCCAATGTCATTAGGAACGCATTACGCGTTGACTGCGTGAAGAGGAACATGCACGTCTCTAACTTGGAGAGGTGAAACGTGGACTCCTTGTCAATTCTATTAATTTTGCAGAGGCCGCGGGGGCTTAGCTAGGTGACCGTGACCTCTCTACATACATCTAATCTCCTTAAAGAACAAATGACCGTTTTGGCTCGAGTGCTCGCCATAGCACGTTTTTCCCAGGTACTTGCAGTAGTACTTCCCCACGTAGATGTATGTCTTGTCTTTCGCGACGATCGAGCACACGGCAGCAGGCACCCCAACGATGTTCCCACATCTGTGTTTCATGTAGGTCTTCAGCTCGAAGGAGGGCTGACCGAAGAAGATGGTCATGGTGCGGCCGGGGCTGTTCATGTACCTGCAGAAGTTGCCGGCATCGTCGAGGGTTCTGCATGCAGTGCAAAGGTGGCGTGATAGGAACCTCTCATGCGGGCAGGACGTGCACGTGTTGACGGGGTCGAACATTGACTTGAGGAGGTTGTCCGGCTGAACCACCGTCAGGAGGGACGGCGCGAAGATGATGATTACGATCAGGACGATGGCCTTCACGATGAGGGACTTCATGTTGCACTGAAGAGTTTCGATATCAGCACGATATGCGGATAGGATTGATGGATTCGATCGGCTACACCTCACTTAATCGACGATTATTACGATTAACAACAATCCTGAAAAGCCTTCCTCTACGTTTATAATAAATAACCGGGCTTGAAAGAAAACGTATTTTACAAATAGGAAGGCAGGGTGCGAAGTTTCGAGGTTATACTTAATGCGCTCGTCTTATTTCAGGAATTCTGAGGGGTTTACATGTTTATCTGTAGTAGTAGGTATTGATGTAGTAAGTGTAGACGTTATTGGCGGAGCTTATCATAAGTTCATTCTGAACTATGCACGTACGTACGGAGATATTCTTCTTCAGTGCGCCGATCGATCCTTACTTCGGTAGGGTGTCATGGCGCTTCAGGTGCTGGGTGGAGTCGGGGGATCCAGGGTGCGTGACAAGGCTGTCCGACCTCGAGAAGTTTCCGGTGTCGCTCTCGGACCTCTTCAGGCTGGCCGCGGAGTCGGCTGGACCGGGCCAGTTGTCGAAGACGCAGCCGGTTGCGGGCTGGAAGCAGAGCGGGCAGGCAGTGGAGATGCAGCACGACAAGACGTGCGGGCTAGGCGAGCGCCACAAGAAGTCGACCACACAGTGAGGGCATAAGGTGTGGAAGCAGCCATCCTTGAAGCTCAGCCTCTTCTTGTTTGGGTTACCGCACCTGGAGCACGTGTACATCTTCAGGCCTTAAGTAGGTAGGTACCTGGAGAGGGTGGCCTCGGCACGTCGGAGATGTGGACGCCGATGGCAGATGCACCTCCCGATGACGTTAGACGGACCAAGGTGCGTGTCGATATTCGATTGTAGAGGAGGAGCATTGAAGTAAGTTAAAGTTATTAGATTTAGATGCAGCTGCGTAAAGTAAACAACCTCTACAGGCTACTATAAATTACTGTTCAAACGCTACTTAGAGAGAGACACACCATAGACCCCTATACGTACTAGTAGAAGTCTGTGCATTTTTGTTTACGATTTAATTTACTTTCAGGAATTGTCATTCCGCTTCCTTACTTAGATATCCCTCATTTCGACATTGGCTTCTACAAGTGACAGACGTCGCCAAATCCAAATCCCCGTCCCTGACGTTGCTAACCTCTACGTCGACAACGCTCATCATGTTGAAGTCCACGGACGACCCGAGGTGGGCCGCCACCACGGTCGAGCTAACGAAAGCTCTAACTGGGCTCACCACCGCCGTCAAGGCCGTCTCAGCGTCCGTCGGCGACCTCTCGAAGTCGATGAAGAAAGACGTTGGTGACCTGAAGAAGGAACTAGTCGAGCTGAAGAAGCTTCGCGAGGGCGACGTGAGGATCATCACGGCGCGCGTCAGCTCGATCAGCACCCATGTCAGCTACATGCGGCAGAATCTGTGCGAAACTCTCGAGGCCAATGTAAGTTACATACTCACTGTATGAAGTAATCTAACTTACTTGCCTAATTAACTCTAATTTACAGAAAGGCCAGGTACTTAACGTCCTCGAGAAGAAGGTCACCGCCCTACGCGACTACGTCAACAACTGCACGGAGGCTGAGATCGTGGTCTTCCGCGACTACATGGTGAAGGCATTCCCCGAGCTGCACGCCTCACCTCAGAATGCCCTACCTGACGAGGTCTCGACGCCGGTCGTTCCTCCGCCTCCTCATCCGTCTCCTGTGGCGAAGTCTCACGTGCCGCCGGTCGCCATCCTCGAGGATGTGCACAACGCCGACGTGAAGATGTCCGACGCCCAAATTAACACAAACATAAAGTCCGTTGTGCCTTTCTCCAACGACCTCGAGATCTGGGGGCTATTCCGTATCAAAGGCGTGGACAAGCATCTGGCCGGTTACCTGGAAGAGAGGCTGCCGGCCGATCTCGACCCCCCCCACACGGCGAACGACAAGTATGTGGCTTTCATCGTCACCACGCTCTTCGAGAACAAGTACCGCGAGGATCACGCCGTGCCCAAGGAGAACAACGAGGTCACTTCGTCCTTCCCCTACCTCCCGAAGACCATCATTCAGCTACTGCATCGTCTCGGACTAGCTGGAAAGAACATGAATGCGGACTTCGACATGGAGAAGTACTGGAGGGACGTGAGGAGGTACTTCCGCGACTCCGAGATCCATGTCGTAGAAGCCCAGGCCATGCCGGCCACCCACATCCTCGAGAGGGCGCGCGGGGTCGTTGCGCAGGAGAGGCAGGTGCTTCTCATGGAGAGGAACATGTCGAGGTCGGCGTACCAGAACTACTTGAAGGAAATGGAAGATCTGAGGTCGTTCGACGAGGCCGCCGGCGCCGTCGCTCATCAACCTCGTCAGGCAGACAAGACGGCGGACACCACCCTCGACACCACCCAGCTTAACCTCCGCTCCAGGACAGTAAGGGCCTCGAAGACGTCGGAGGTCCTCTCGGCCTCTGAGAACAAGGTCATGCGCCGACGCCACCACGATGAGACGTCCGAGCATGAGAGCGAGGCTAAGAAAACGAAGCAGTGATCCGATCTCGTGAGGTAATAATCAGATGGAACGCGTCCAGGTCTATGAACTTTAGCTGCCATGTAAATTAGTCGAAACCTCCGTGGGATAGACCACAACTAACCTTTCGACGTATAAATAGCATTTCAGTCAACCGAAATTTTGTGATATATGCACTCCTCTACATATATATATATACTTAGATGTGTCTCGAAGTTCTGGTCAAGTGAGTTGCAGAAATTAAATGTGTGAGACTTGCAAAAACCGGTATTCTTTATTTCCAACTGCAGGTTAAGTCAGGGATGAACCTCTAGAGGTCCGTACATACCGTTGACACTTTCAGTAGTTTCATAGTTGGTTATAGTGCGCGACGGACGGATACAATGCAAGTAGTTCTCTTTGGGATATGACCTTTCTAGCTGGGTGGACACATCTACGTTTTGTTCACACATATACACGCGCTTTTGCGGTTTGCGGTTTAGGGTACGGATAGATATTTGCCGGCGCCATGTCGGCTACATAACTCTATAACTTCACGTATTCGACGGAATATAACTTGAGGTACATATAAAGAAATAATGGTCCTACCTATACAACGTTTCGTTCTCCTTCAGAAAGTAGCTACCTACCAGGTTAAATTACTTCTTCAATTTAGGCTACGTTTACAGGTCAATGATCGCAAACTACTTTTTGCCCTTCAGCTGCCTCTCCCAGTCCCTGGACGTGAGGTAGTCGGGAACGTCTTGCTGCTGGGTAAAGGTCAAATCTTGGGTCTCGTCCTTCTCTGCACCTTTCTCGGTTTGTTGCTTCTTAGGCTTGCTAGCAGTCTTGAAGGGGGAGGAGTGAGGTCTTTTCGGCGGGCTACTTTTCTTCGGTGTCGCAAAGGGCATTGCCTCGGGAGGCAGCGACTCCAAGAAGGCGTCGTCGCTTTCAGTTGCTGCAGGGACGACTTTGTCCTCCTCATCAGCCGCTGTAACTTCTTCATCGTCCCGAGGGAGAGGATAGGCCTGGACCTCTTCAGTTGAGAAGAGTTCTCCTGATAGGTGGTCCATGGATGTGGTCCTGATCCTTACCCCCCTGCGCGGGCTGTACCCCAGGACGCTGGTGTTCTCAGGGAGCAGGTTCAGGTCTAGCTGCACGCCCGACGTGTTAACTTCCTTCAGGTGCAGAACCGAGTTACGGCGAGACTCGATTTCGTCCTTGCTCAAGGACGTGTGGTGGCCGGAATTCTGCTCCTGCTCCTCTTCCTCCTCCTCATCAGTCCCCTCCTCCTCATCCTCCTCTCGCTGCTTCTCCTCATTGTTGTCGTTGTCCTCTTCCTCGTCTCTCTCAGCCTCGTCGACGTCGTGAACATCCTCCTCGACTTGGTCGACCTTGTGAGATGGCGCTTGAGTGGCGAGCGGAGTATACTCCTCATCAAGGTTCGTGGACACGTCTGCCTCGTCTTCTTTGCTTTGCGGCCTCAGGTTGTCGGGGAGCGTGTAGTAACGCGGCTCGAAGTTCGTCGAAGGTGGGCCGGCTTCACCTCTAGAAGTGTTTGATTCGGCCGGCTTCTCAAGGTTGTCGGCGGGCGGCGCCTTCTGCGAGGAATCCGGCGAGTCTGGGCTGTCTTTGCTTTCATCTTCCGGGCATGTCGTGTAGAGGTACGTTGACTGAGGCGTCTTGGACGAGTTGTACCTTGAGTCTTCAAAGGACGAGTTCTTGGACGTGTCACTGTTGAGTTGCTTCAAGATCTTCTTGTGCTTCGAGCACTCGCAGGTGGAGTTGCAGGAGACTTCGGTCAACTCGATGTCAGACTCGGTCGTGTCGTGGTCGACCCCTTCTAGCTGCAGCCTCCTGCGGTAAGCTAAGTACCTGGACGTGTTCTTGTAATCCCAGTTGAGGTGAGGGCACTTGTGGAATACCTCATCCTTCTTATTTTTCTCGTGTTCACGTCGTGCCTGGTCTTCATCCTGAAGAATTTCATTGTAGAGCGCCTGGCCATCCCTCTTAAGGTGACGTTTCTTCTCCTCTTCGGACTCGGCCTTCTTCTTCTTACCTCTCTCACCTTTGGGGGTTAGCGGTGGCGTTTTCAGGATCGCCGCGTACATCTCCGTTGATGTCCTGTATGGTTGCTGCCTCGGGCTGTCCACGGAGAAACTTCTGGGGCGACTTTTCATGGGAGTGCTTTCCTCAGCCCTCTTCACTGCCAGCTTCCTTGGCGCCTTTTCGACGTTTACCAGCTTCGGGGTCTCCTCCTGGTGTTTGCGGCCAGGGCTGGCAGACGCGCTGCGGACTTTCCTCGTCTCCGACATCATCGTCCTTGCCGGCCTCGTGAGGTACTCCTCGTCGGCGTTCACATTCTCCTCCGTCTGGGTGCCCTTGCAGGACGTGTACCTAGGGCTCTTCGGGTCTGCCTCTCTGGATGTGTTCGGCAGGTGCAGGCCGCTGTGCCTCATGCGAGACTTCTTCCTGAACCTCTTCAGGCCAATGTCCTGCAGGATCTCGAACGAGCGGCAGCTATAGAGATAAGAAGTGAGTGCCAAAAATACATTTAACTACTAGAGGTTCACAAGTAAAGGTCACTTACAGAAAGCAATCCTCATAGCGAATGCGTCCAAGACGAGCGTCCTCGTCCTCCTGGGGGGTGCGGTGGCCCGGCCAGATGTACCTCGGGAAGTGAAGCCTCGCTTCGACGCTCAGCTCGGAGACACCAAGCTGGTGATAGCGTGGACCCTTGCCATCCCAGTCCGGAACGGGGAACGTCGGCGCTTGAAGGAACTGAAAACGAAGTGTAATATTGCTATATACGTGCAGAGGAGATCATCATTTTCAGCATTTAGGCCAGTATTACCCTGTAGCGGCGGTTTGCACACTGAAAGGAAGGGTACTCAAGGTACTTGTCGTTGCCGTCCTCCTTGCGGATGCCCAGGAGTGGTTTTTCGTTTCGATGGTAGCCATCCAAGGTCGATCCACGGACAACCTCCTGAGGCACGAAGAAAAGGGAACGGGATGGTCCGAGGGCCTTAACAGAGTTCACCTCCCAATCGACGTTGTCCGCCCTTGCGTCGATGGCATACGTGTTCACGCGTGAGATGAACTGATGCACCTTCAATGAAATCATTCATAAATGACAAGAAATCATTCAGAAATGAATGAAAAATTACACGTGCGTGTAGAGGTTTCTTCATAGGAAACTTTAAGATGAGCATTTTCTGATCGACATATACTTACGATGTCGGGGAATGGTTGATTGTAGTCAGGTCTCTCGATGGCGCTGAAGATGTCAGAAGTCTGCACGCCCGTCGTGTCGCCGGCGGCCTTAATGACGAGCTTCTCCAGGCCATTGTAGATAAGCTCTTGATCGACGAGAGACAGCTGCTGGGGCTCGGCCGCATTCCCCCCGTACTTGGGGACGTACGGCGTGTCCCAGAACTCGACGATGGTGCCGGATTCCGTTTGGCGGCTCATGGCGATGGATTTCGACAGCTAGATAGAGATCGGGATGAGGAAGTGCTGCTGTTGCGGAGACAACACTTTAACACTCCATACAGCTGTTAATACATGAAAACGCCGAGCCTTTAAGTGTAGTTTTAGCCACGAAACCTCACGAGGTGGGTACGGACAAGTAAAGTGCGTGCGGCGCCTCAAAATGAGCCAGCCTCGAAAACGTGCCCTCAGAAAGAAAAGAATTAGGCTCCAGGAGGTCCTACAAAATGCGGCGGCGTCGTCGTCATCAAGCGAATGGTCCCCTCCAGAAGTTAGAGAAAGAACACCGCCAATGCCATGCACGCAGCCGGCCGACAGAGAGAGTGGAGCGACGTCGCCGCCGACGTACTTCTTGAGCGGACGTGAGCAAAGGCAATCGAGATCTTGGGTCCCAAAGCATGTCCGACATCGAGGAGCAGGAGATGATCATGTTAGCGCTGCGCCTCGTGAGGCGCATGTTGAGGTCGCTGACGCTGTTCCTGCCGTCGGAGGCGGTGAGAGCCATGGGGATGACGAAGTTCAGTCGCCACCACTGGAGGAAGGAGAAACTCCGTCGCCACGACAGGAGGAAGAAAGTGCCACTCTGAACTGGGAATTCGACGAACTTGATGACGAACATCTCCTTCTAGTAGGCGATTACGATGCCCGTCTAGACATACATCCTGAACGGGATGTGCGACTGCATGAAAGTGACGAAAGTGAACATGAAGAGGATACTACAAACTGGACTGTCAAAGATGCCACCCGACACCTTTATGGTGTTAAAATAAGACACAATGTCTCAGATCGCGCTTTTGAAGCAACTTGGAAAGCCTTCAGAGAAATTCTTCCAGTACTGCAAGGTGTTCCTCCAGAGGCGCTACCATCCGCGAGGACTATAAAACGTCAGGCTTTGCGTGATCTACCCGAATTTCGTCTGGAGGTAGCTCATATCAATCGCGAGACCGGTGAAGAAGTGTATGAGCGTGACCTCGAAAAGTTCCCTCACAAAAAGTACGAAGAGAGGTCAGTCTGGAAACCCATGTACCAAGTCTGGCGAGCAAAAGTTGAAGACGTACTTCTCTTTCATCGCTCTCAACACACGGTGGAAGGACTTGATGAGGTTATATTGAATGTGGACGGCGTGCCCATCGGAAGAACTGGACGGAGCCAAATCATTGTCTCAATTAAATTTGCAGACTGCCGAAGTGTGTATCAACTGGTAAATGCCATTCCCTTCAACGAGGGCAAGAAGCTACTCACCGTTACATTCCTCCTAGGAGACGTACTACACGAACTTGCGAGGTTGAGTCTAAGGTTGAACTTCATCACGGCTGACGCTCCGATGAGAGCTTTCTTAAGGAATCAAAAAAGCCATAGTGGTCGCATGGCCTGCGATTACTGCTATGGAATCGCCAAACACGAGGGGAAACCGATATGGGGACTGAAAACGATCAATCAAGAGGCGAGAACAATGCGACGTCTGCTACAGGACTATGAAGAGCATGACGTAGAAGGCCGACCTCTTGCGGAATACGGGTACCGCGGAAAGTGTGAACTCATGGAACTCTTGCCAGGTTGGGACTTCATAAACGGGATACCCGTTGACCCGATGCATTTGCTCTTTTTGGGCATCGCGAGGTGCCTCTTCGAACTGCTTTTTCAGGTTGGTGAGGCGAGGGTAGTGAATGACAGATCTGTGAGAAGAGAGAAGACGGAGGGTCTCGACGAGGACCTCGTACGGCAACGAGTTCCTCACGAAGTTCCGAGGCGACCTCGGCCCGTGGACTTCAAGAACTGGAAGGCAGCCGAGTGGAGGTCGCTAACTCTACATCTATTCCCACTAGTAGTGGCGAGATTGCCCAAAGGACTGCGAAGGCAAATGTGGCTGGAATTCTCCTACCTAAGCCGAGCTTACACCTTGGAGGACGAAGACTTCGAGAAGTTAGACCGTGCTGCGTTGGACGCACTTGCCATCAAGTGGTACAGAAACTACCACCACTTGTTCGGGTACAACAACATGCGTTACAACATCCACCTGTTCCTACACCTGGGAAGAATTCGCGTGCACGGGCCTTTCTCTAAGATTTCCGCCTTCCCTTTCGAAGGATCTTTCGCCGCTAGCGGTCGAGCGCAGAAACCGGGCACATTAAGCGAGGGCCTTCAATCAATGCGAGCCTCGTACCTGCGACCTCAGGAAGGACACACCTGCGAGAAGACCTTACTTTTCCGTAGCGATACAACGGCTAGAACAGACGACACTTTGATATACACAAAGAACCACATCTACAAAATACGACAAGTACCTCTAGAGGCCGGCGCACCTATGCTTGCTGAGAAAGTAATAACGACTACGTACTTTCCTCCCGTTCGAACGAAACTCGACTTTCAAGCGGTTGGCCTTTCAAAGTTTCTATGTATAGGAGACCACAGAGAGTACATTTATGCTAATGATGTAAAAGGGAAGGTAATCGCCGTGTCCACAAGTGAAGACACTATACTCGTAAAAGTTTCACGCGCTGAACTTGTCGAGGCCGACTAATAAAGCAAGTTTCAATTCAGTATTCTTTATATTCGATGCGACTTAGCATGGAATGTATCACTTCACGTAATGATTTATGCGTGATAGGTCAACGTACGACTAGTGGTAGGTGGCTAGGAATTACTTGGAATTGACCGCCTACGTAAATGGTTACATATCTGAATTTTGTCTTGAAGGGGCATTTTAAAATCTAACTGATGAAACGCACATCTAGGTTGGACGTTGAGAGGACCTAGCACCTTGAACATCTTGAAATTTACACATGAAAACTCGTAAAGTTAGTGTAGTTCTCTTGCACTCATTTTTAATTCTTCCTCTTCTTCTTTGCGATGTTGGACCGCGTCCACCTCCAGACGAGTCTCAAGTCGAGGCTGAGGAACTCCTCCCACTTGAACAAGTTCTCTCGATCGCGTAACCTGTGGAAGTCACCAATGCTGGCCATGACGACGGATTCCAGCCAAATGTACACCTCTTCATGCATGGCGGTGCCCGTCTTCTGCTTGTAGTTCGTTCTCGGATCGTAGACCTTGAAGTGGCCGATGTACGTGTCGGAGAAGAGGGCATGGACAATTCTGCTGGCGAGGTTCCTCGTCGGCCTCGTCACGCCCTTGCCCGTTGCCGACGTGTCCAGGTCGATGTTGGGATCGTCCATGGTGAAGCGGCGAATTTCCTCGTCCAAAATGCGCGACAAGATTTCGCGCCCTTCATGGTCGCTGAGTATGTTGAGGAAGCCTTCATTGCTGGATAGGGGAAGGCACGATTCGATGAGACGCCACTTGAGGTCTTTCGATTGGCTGGGCTCGATGATCACGACCTCTGGAAGTCCGCCTTCGCCGGCCAGATCTTCTTCCGAAGACGAGGAAGATGATGAAATCTTCCTCTTCCTTGATGCCACTTCTTGACGTAGCTTTTCGTTCTCGGCCTGCAGACTGTGGATCATTTTCTTCAGCTCGGCCATAGTAGGTTCCTCCGTTTTCTCAGCGGCGGTCTCATCTCTGCTCTTCCCGCCCTCAGGAGGGGAAGCGACAGTGGCGGGCTCGGCAACGACAGGCTCTTCCTTTCCTGGAGATTGGCCGGCATCTACAGGTACGTCGTCGGCGCCTTCATCATCCTAGAGGATCTCAGAGTACAGTTCAAACTCTACAAGGTAAGGATGTGGCCAATCTATCACCTCATGAGCGACCTCCGGAATGTGTTCGAGCTCGGCCAGACCCTCCAGAGGTTCCAGTTCTGCTCCAGGCGGCGTAATGGGAGGTGGCGGAGCAGGCAACACCTCTTCTTCCTCCTGTTGAGGTTTCTCGATGCCCCCTGTCGCCGCATCATGTAGAGGACGAGCAGGCGACACCGGAGAATCGTCCTGCTGTAATGAATGGACATTCAAAAGATTGAGTGGAAGGACATTACACCTCTTTCCTAAAAGCGGTCTTTTTACCTTTTCACCTTGCTGCGAAGTCTCGAAATCGATCTTCTCACTGAGAATGCCCTACCAAACAAATCCAAGCAAATACCTAGGGAAACCCCAAGGCGCGCCTAAATGATGGCTTGGGGTTTTGTGATAGAGAATACCTCACGGATCCCGAGCCAAAAGTGGAACGTAGGTTTGAAAATTTCACGAAAAAGGGCCACACGGGATACCAAGCTAAAAGTGAGTGGTGCCAAGCCAAACCCATGGCAAAATGGAGTGGTGCCCAGGTGTTCCCCTGGGGGTTTGGGTAGGGTATAGGCTTGGACCTACCGCTACGAGCCTGCAGCGGCGCGCAGGCCGGATCGTGCGCGCCGTACACGCAGCCCCCGGGGGCCGGATGCCCGCCCCCGGCGGACCGCGAATAGATCGCGGGATGCATGCGTAATGTAGGAACATAGGGATATATATATTTGCGGCGGAAATATAAGGGAAATATACGTATTTTTGCTTCTTATTTTCGTCTTCTTCTTCTTCGGCCTCTCGTGTGACGGATTAAATCTGGAAATTAAAAGGAAACAGGATGAGTACGAGCATTAATTAGTCGGCCGGCGCCTGCACGCATTTCGCAGTCGTTCCGCGTGAAGCAGAGGCCGGCGGCGACCGTCGAAAACTGGGGCAAATGCAAAGGCTAATAGTC
>JAAUYK010026897.1_pt1 | contig 12647 bp, 10 predicted proteins | sample 7278021 | NCBI WGS metagenome assembly JAAUYK01 (sample SAMN14350223, study PRJNA611818) | marine sediment metagenome | isolation source: surface marine sediment (1.8m) | place: French Polynesia: Moorea | collected 2018-08
GTAACAATACCGTTACCAGTTGGAGAGGCAATATTACCTAAGATTTCGTAGTTACTCAGGTCAACAGAAGCACCAGTGTTTATACTTACGGCTGTGTCGTTTCCTGAGAATGCAATAACATCACCAAATACACGTGATAATGTTCCTTCAGCAAAAACACCAAACGTATTATCAAGTGCTGAACCACCACTCCAACGAACTGTCTGTGAAGTTGTTATGGTGCCAGCGCCAGCGTGAACACCATAGTTACCTTCTCTTACGGTGATATCATCAAGAGTAAATGTTCCATCACCGTCCATGTGAACAAGATGACTACCAGCAACGTCTTTGTAATCGGTTCCGCCGTTGTTCTGACCTCGCAGTGATAAGCGAGATAAGCTAGGTCCGTCTGTTACGACGTTGGATTCTAAGTTAAATAAAACACTTCCGTTGACTGTTGGACGTACGATGGTTGACTGTGCTTCGGACCCTTGGATTTGCACAAACTCGGCATTTGCACCAGAGATGTTGATTGGGTTTACTTCGTCATAGACACCATCAAGAACTTTAACGGTTGTTGGGTTTGCAGCAGATGCAACTAGCAGAGCTTCTGTAGCACCTTTCTTAACAGTCAGATATGGATTTGAGAATGAACCATCACCAATTGTATCCGAACCGTTCTTTGTAACGTAGATAACGTTTGATGGAGAGAATGCGACCTCTTCCTGAATACGAGCAAATGTCCAAAGACCTAATGTTTCGTTGTAGATGAAGATACCCGAAGTACCACTCAACTCAATAACAATTGTTTGTGACCCGCTAGCTCCATCATCAATCAATCCACCAGTACCAGCATCAACTGTCAGGTTGTTAGTGGAGAAGGTGTTCTGTGAATCTTGGAATGTTACAGAGTCACCATTAGATGCTGGATTTGGCAGATCCATAGTAACTGGACCACCAGCAGTGTCGATAGCAACAAATTCAGTACGACGAGCTGTGAAGTCTGCAGATCGGTTTCTCCAGCGAAGACTATCAGCTTCAATTACGTTTACTTCAGCAGAGCCAGATACCTGTGTTCTCAGTGACCCAGGTTCAATCTCATTAACTAATAAGTTCAGACTACCAGTACCTGATACGTTATAAGCAGTAGCACAATCAATTGTACCAACGGTGATAGTCATGCGACCGTCGTTGATATCCAGAGCTGTACCGTTGCCAACACCTGCACCAGTTTCAAGAATGTGAGAGATACGGCCTACGATAATACCTGTGTTAGATCCACGATCAACAGCAGTACCACCAATACCGGTGATGTACATATCTTCAACATCCATGTGGATGTGACCTTCTCCAGTAGAGTTATCTAAGATACCTGTTCCAGTCTCGACAAATATTTGTCGAACACGAACAATTAAGATAGACGATATAGCACCATTGACAAGACCGTCTGCGGTTCCAGTTGCTCGACAAATCTCACCAGTAGCCCAAGCTGTTCCTGTTCCAGCCGGTTTAGAAATTACATCGCCAGATGCGGCAGTTGCTTCTTGGAAGACAAATTCAGAATTGTCAGCAAGTGTAATGTTACCAACAAATGTTGCATTTGGACCTTTAACAAATACCAAAGATGGAATTGAAAAGCTTTCTGTGTATGTTCCACCATCATCACAAACAATACTAACACGGTTACTAGTCGTTGGAGTCAGACCGGAGGCAACTGTTAATGCTGAACCGAATGTTAGCTTGGCTTTGTTTGGAGTAAGACCGTCGTTGGAGTCGTTACCATGCTTACCGACATAAACAACCTGAACTCGGTTATCATCAAGGTCATCTGGATCTGATGGAACAAAGTTGGCACCATCATATTGTAAGACATCACCACTCTGTAGACCCGTAAGATCAACATCATCAAGTGCTGACATCTCAAGAAGGGTTTGTGTAGCAACATCGCTACCGTTACCTAACCAAACACGTCCTTGTTGGATGTTTGGTACGTCGTTCGTACGACCAGCACCAACTACAACGAGCTGACCTGTAACTGTATCAACTTCTTGTACTTGTGCTACTTTTTGAATAAGGTTTGCGTTACCGGTTGGCTTTGTAGCAGTAAGACCACCACCAACAGCAACGAACAGTTCATCCTCAACTGAGAATGAAGAAGTGTCCATACCAGTAACAAGACCTTCAAGTGTAATTGTTCCTAATGCACCTGCTGCAATTGAGCTGGATACAACCAGACCAAATGCTGGCATAAGATTTGGATCGTCAGCTTCAGCTGGAACAACTTGAACAATACCATTACCATCAACACCTTGGCTGTATACTGGATCACCAATGTTAAGTGTTGAAGCTGAAACGTTTTTAGCTGTGAAGCTTGATGCCTCACCGTCTACTTGATCAGCACCAGAACATACAAACGCTGCTAGGAAAGCATCAAACGCGATGACGTCCGGTCCGGTGAGAGCATTCTCAAACCAGAAATCCAAGTCACCAGCAACTACCCCAGCTACAATTTGAAGAAGGTCTTCACCCAACCCACCGTTGTTGTTCAGATCTTCAATAAACTCTGAGGGGCAATCCAGTGTATAAGTTCTTGTATACTTCGTTTCAGCCATCTTATGGTCCGTCTATTGATTGTATATTTAGCCTGCAACCTTCCGCCACAGTTGTGACAGCATTACCAGCAATAACCACACCCTGAACTCGAACAACGTCTGTTGCTGCAAGGTTGACAATTATTGTTCCAGATGCTGTGCCTTCACCAGCAGCGGTGTTTCTGTGGTACGCGTAGCTTGTTGAACCAGGCAAAGCAGTTCCATTAACTTGGACCACTGCTTCCATAATGCTTCTTGTTCCAGTTGTGCCATCAGTAGACACTTCGTATTCGATTTTATACCAGCCAGCTGTGTTAATCGTAACAGCCGTTCCACCAACATCAGCTGCTTCAGAATAATCAGCATCGCTTCGGATAACTGTTCCAAAGTTAATTGTTGTTGGGGTTGCGTTAAATGTTTGCGTAATGGCGTTATTGTGACCAGAGAAGTGAGACTTCACTGCAGCAGCAAAGGTAGATGGATCAACATTGACCCACTGACCAGCGGAGTACTGTAATACCTCTCCATCCGCTACAGCCGTTTCTGTAACATCAGAGTTGTCGCCAATACGAGCACCAGCACCATGACGCCAATTGGAATCATAGATTGCACGACAAGCAGCAATACCATCTGCAGTAGATAAGTTGGCACCGCCGATTGGATCTTTGACGACAAGAGAGCCTGCTGTGATCAAATCAAAAAGATCGTTGCCTGCTCCGGAAGCACTTTTAGCAACGACTGCTGAGTCGGACTCAAGTGTCAGGTCAATTTGTCCACCTGTTACAAGTTCGAATCCTAAATCATTTACCGCTAACTGTGCCCCTGATATGTTTTCAATTATCAGTGCCATTTAGTTACTCTCTCTATTAACCTCTCCAACGGACAGTAACAGAAGCAACAGTATCTTCGATGTTTCCTGTTGCTGCTCCCTGCGCCTGGAGTCGAATACGATCACCAGCGTTGAAGTCAAGGTTCACTGTGTTGTTATTAAACGTTACGTTTGCACCACCAGCCAGAGTACCAAGCGATCCTTGGTCAACGCCGTTGATGAACAAGTGAATGTCCTTGCTGTCAGCACCAGAAGTGTTTTCACAGTGAGCTGTTCCAAAAACAACTGTACCGTCGAGTGGCATAATGTAGCCAGAATCAGCATCGGTTGCGTTACCGACTGGACGAATCCAATCCAAGTGAACCAAACTGTTCTCACCAAAGCTGTATGTATTAGATTCAACAGACAGTGTCTTATTACCACGAGTCGTGTCTGTGAATGTAACAATATCGTTACCACCAATTGTAGTAACCGATGGGAGATTCAGATCAGCAATGATGTCATTCAGTGAACGATACTCAGGTGCGTTAGCATTTGAGCCATCAAAGAATGGAATTGTGTCTGTACCTTCAACAGCTGTGTCAGCCAAACCAGCTCGTGTGAGACTGAATGTTAATGTATCACCTGCAGCTGTGAAGTCGATGTTGATACCATCACCACCAGTCAGTGTTGCAGTATCTGTTGCAGTATCAGCAACAATCGATGCGTCACCGGTTGTGTTACCAGCACCCGCCCAAGTCTCAAAAGAGTTTACAGAAGCAAGAGCACCTGCAACATCGTTAACTGTGTAGTAAACGTTTGCGCCAGCCGTTACGTCATAAACAGCAATTCGGTCAGTAGAGTCGATTGCTGTTTGTATTGGTAAGTTCTGAATGTCAAGACCGACCGTTGGGTTGCCTGCAACACCATCACCGTTTGTTACATCCAGACCGTCAAGAGGACCAGCACCAGCAGCTGTGATTGTACGAGATGCATATGTCTGAGCGCCAGAAGTTGCATCTGTAATAACAAGCATACCAGTTGCAGACAGACCGTTGACAATGTCAAGATCAGCCATCGCATTAGTAAACGTACGAGCGTATGTCTGTGAACCAGATCCTGAAGCTGCAGCAGCACCATCAGCATCATGGAACGCTAACAGGTCACCACCACTAACAGCGTTACCTGTACCAAGTGTTCCGTTAACATCAAGGTCGAAGTCCTGACCACCTTGAGCAAGACCAACGCCAGCATTCAGTACTGTTGACTCACTGAACTGCGTCCAGTTAATTGGATCGGTGTTAAGGTTAACAACACCATCCCAAACGAGTACCCAACCAGTACCAGCAAGAGTTGAACCTTCTTCAACGAATGTGAAGTTACCACCAGATACTTCAGCAGCAGGAGAACCGTCCTGATCAGGAGCACGTTCAATTACACCAGCAGCACCAGCAGTTGTTACAACGTAGATACCATTCTGCGAAGCAGGTGCGGAATCTTTAATTAAGATACGGTCGCCAATCTGAATTGCACCACCAGTCAGTCCATCAAACGGACCAGTAGCGGTCAAGTCGATAGCTGTGAATTCGCCAGTACCGCCAGTACCGCCAGTTGAGCTGTATGTACCACCTGGATCAGATACTGTTGCGTAGCGAACAGATTCTTTTGGATCCAGACCAGCAGCAGCCGCATCAACATATTCTTTGTTAACAGCATCCTTAGGATTAACAGGGGCATCCTGGATGGTTAAGTCAGCACCAGAAGCAATGTTCAGTGTTCCAGAGTCGAGAGTGTCACCGTCGTTACGCAGGAAAGAATCGTCGACGTTGACCTGAATCGAACCAGGCTGAATGTTTGGATTTTCTGGAGTCAGTGTAAATCCTGTTGCACCGGAAGCAGGTGGAACAGTTTGTGTAAGAGTAGCACCAGCTGTAACATTACCGCCGTTGGTTGTTACTGTGAAGTCCGTAACATCACCGTTACCGTCAACAGCATCAACTGTGATGGTGGAGCCGTCGGAAAGAGTAATTACGTCACCAACCAGATATGCTGTACCACCAGCGCCGTCACCACCTACGAACGTACCATTTGGATCTGTTCCATCGTAATTGGTTTCATCCTGGCCCTGAAGGATAGGAGTAGTTGCTGGGTTATATGTTACGTTTGTATCGGAGCCATCTTCAAGAGCATTTGCAACAATGTTTGTAACTGTGTCTTGGTTGTCGATGATGACGTTAGCTGCATCAACCTGAACCATCTGGTCTGAAGCTGAGTCATATTCGACGATGAATTTGTCTGTGAGAGAAGCACCAGGAGCATCCAGATCGTTGAATCGGCCACCTTCGATACCGAAGTGAGGTAAGTTGTGATTCTGAATCGCTAAGACACCATCAGCAGTGCTTAGTAGAGTAGCTCCGTCACGAGGATCTAATACTTCAAGTGTGACACCAATCGCTGCGACAAGATCTGCCGACATTGTGATGTCTTGCGCTTCCTCTGTTATAAGGTCAAACGTTGTACCGAGTGGACCTGTAATAGTCAAGCCAATGTCGTCAAGAACGACTGGATTGGCGTCTAGTTTACGTACGATTAATGATGCCATTTTATCTCTTCCCTGTTAAGTTTTATGCTAATAGCAGTACTTCCATTATTTATTGGAATGGGGTTATCCTCGCCACTTGACCGTAAGTTTGATTACTGTGTCTTCGATATTTCCTGCAACACCGTCAACAGCGCGTAATCTAATACGTTGGCCTTGGTTAAAATCAATGTTCAAAGATGTATCATTGATTGTGGCGTTAGCACCACCGGATAGCGTTCCTAAGCTCGCCGTATCTGTCCCATCGATAAACAATCGTATTTCTTTAGCTGCTGAACCTGTATTTTCACAATGAGCAGAAATGTTGACGATCGTTCCATCAAAATCTGCAATAAATCCAGAATCAGCATCACTTGCATTTGCAATCCGAATCCAATCGAGATCGCTAAGTCGGTTTTCAGCAAACGCAAAGATCTGTTCACCAACACTCAAAATTTTGTTTGAGCGTGTAGTGTCTTCAAGAGTGAGCATTGGCTGTCCATTGATAATGGTTACATCCAATCCTGTAATGCCAGACCCGCCGCTTACGCTGGTGCTTGCTGGTCTTGTAAGAATTATAGCGTCTGCCATGTTATATTATCCTCTGATTCCGCGAACTTCGCGCAGCAGCGCATTGAAATTGTGGCGAGTCATTTCAGGTTTCTCCTCCACTTTTTCAAGAAATTTTTCAGATTCACGACGAGGAATATATACTAATACGGTTTCGCCTTCCAGAACGACCTCGTGCTGATCATACTTGACACCTTTTGGAAGAGGCGTCTTATCGTCAGTTTTGGGGTTCTGCAGTTGCTGAAGTAGGTCAAATTTAGCCATATTGGTTGAATCCTTTGTCGTTCTGCTATATTTACTCGTGCCGTATTTATGGTCCTTATAAATACAGCATAGACGTTTAGAACATTTAAGGGGATCGGCTAAATGGCTGAAATACTGATTACATCATTCTTTACTCGCAGTGGCGTCCCAGCAACCGACATCGAGACCTTGACTCCAGGGTTTCCTGTCGTTCGTATTTGGGAAGTTGTTGACGGGACACCGACCGGCGATTCGTTTGTTGGGCAGTTTGTTATGTCAGCCGTTGAAGACGGTGCCAACGATGACGGATTTTACAAATACGAATTTACAGATACTCCTGATGGTTACGATCCAACCAAGAAGTACGTAATTCGTGTTGATGGCGGAACTTCTATGCCAGCTGGTGATCAATACCAAGCTGGTGAGATCAATCCTACTCAGAACATTGATGCGATTGCAGATGCTGTTTGGGATGAGCCAAGAACAGATCACCTTGCAGCCGGAACTACTGGTGAGGCTCTCAACCAGATCAAAGCTGAAACCACAGACATTATCGACAAACTGTATCTTGATGCTGATAGTGTTCTTGAAGTTGTACAGCTGCTTCTTAAACTGGAAGCTGGACGTACAAGAATTGACGCGGTTGCAAATACCCTAACTGTCTACGACGAGGATTGTGTTACACCACTGCGCGTATTTGACCTGCTTGATAGCACAGGTACTCCAAGCGTCACAGACGTTTGTGAGCGTGTTCCAACAACTAAAGGACCGGGCGACACTACGACTATCACCGACACTTGCCCGTAAGAGAGTAACATGGCTGGTCTCGGCAATATAGCAACAACGGCGATTATCACGAAAGGATTAACAGGATGCGGTCACGGTCCTGTTGATGCCTGCCGTACTGGATTAATCACCTCGCCGTTCTCGTTGTATTGCATCACTGTTCCAACACCACCGACCGATGCTGCTACTGGCGGCGGTTCGTATCCTCATGATGCGTGGAACAAATTTAATCCTGGTGACATTCAGAACTTCTATCAGCCTGTTCCTCCAGAACAGCAGTACTATGTTGTTCCTCGTGATCAGGAAGAACGCTATTTCCGTCGTCACAAGATCATCAAGATGAAGATTCAAATGGGTGATATTGTTGTCGAAAAAGAATACTCTGTTCCAGAGAGTCGAGCTAAGATGACAGTGAAAGCTCTGGAAGTTGTGGACAATACATACAAGAACATGAATGTTGCTGTATCAAACATTAAACGTCTGTGGACTGAAGCGGTCGTTACCGTGAAGAATATAAGACTCAAGAAGTAAGGCTGTATAAATACACCAGACATTTAGGAAGCTACTATGGAAAACGTTGTATCTATAAATCACACAAAAGCAAGCACGCTTGAGTTTGATCTGACGACTGAAGGTGTTGAAACCAAAGATATAGTCGTTAAGTTCATGATTGAAGCCAAGGGAATGGAAATTGGCTTCCAAGCGAAGAAGAAAAAGGGTAAAGACGCTGGCGATAGCTGGTCTGTCAAACTCCCTGCTTTGCCTATGCTTGAAAAGACAGCGTACACATACTGCATCGAAGTTCATTCTGATGGCTACTTCTTCGAGCCACTGAAGGGAACACTAAACGTTGTTGGTTCTGCTGAGATCTACTCAACAGCTCCAAAGAATCCTACCCTCAAATCTGCTGACAGCAAAGATGAGAAAAAGCCTGCTGCTAAGAAGAAAGCTACCGAAGCAGTTCAGACTAAACCAGTCCGTGCTCGTGAAAAGGGCATCGAGCAGATTGCTCAGGAGCTAATGGAAAACAAAGCTAATCAGCCTAAGCCAGCTCCAAAGAAGAAAGCTGCTACTCCAGAGAAGCCACAGCGCTACACTGAGCCTCTGATCAAGAAGACTGAACAAGAGATTGTTGAAGAAGAACACGAAGGAACAAAGGACCAGCAGGTTCTTGCTATTCTGGAAGAAGTTGGTATCAAGCCAAAGTCTCGTGGAAAGCGTCCTCGTATTTCTTTCATCAAGCAAGATATGCTTGACGATTAACGAACGATCTGATTATTTCTCAGCTCAATAGCTAATTTCATTAAGTGCTTGCACACTCCAGGAACATTACCTGGGTTGTTTGGTGGGCGTGTAGATCCAGGAACTTTTTGATAGATGTCTGGGCCAGGTCCATGCAGAGCATCTGCTTCCTGATTTTGAACTGAGAATCTCCATCTGAAATCCAAACACGTGCATCGAACCTTTACGTTGTTTCGTTGAAGGTCGATTGGAACAATATGGTGCTCTTCGTTATCAGCACCCGTAAATGTAACATTCTCTGGTGAGTCTTCTTCCTGATACTCAACGCCCTCAAAGAACATGATGGATTGATACTGATTTCCGTTGCTCAAAATATTAGCACGCACCTCCAGTGCATTACTTGGGGCATATGGAACCAGAGCCATCTGCTGCACCTGGACAGGATTTACAGCGTGTTGGCGTTTCTGTGTTGGGGGTTGAAACTGGAGAGTGTTTCGCTCAAGCTCAGCATACGGTGCTTCGTTGAGCTGATCCAGTATTCTTTTTCCACGAATGACATTGAGTTTCTCTTTCATAAGAGATATTTATGAAAGAGAAAGGGCGCCGAAGCGCCCTTGGTTAGAAGTTAGAATCTTCGACAAGTACGTTATCGAACTCACCGAACTGTGGCAGCTGCATTCCGTTGTACTGACGACGTACAGCATCTTCTGGAACAGTCTTGTCCTCACGAGAGAGCTGACGATCCAGAACCGTACGAAGTCCGACAGGCAACAGAACTCCAACAATGTGGTATCCGCGATTACGAGCCTCAGTGATGTAGAATCTACGATTCTTCTTCGAAGTGCTCGTGTTGTCAAGATACAGACTCTTGTTCTCTCTCAACAGCTCACGGTAACGCTCGTTGCACTGTGAACGGAAGTGCTTGTCCTTAGTCGACTGCTGGAACGCGTATGCATAGTCATCACCATACAGTTCATGACGCATCAGGTCCAGCGAGAAGACGTTCAGATCTTCACCAACTTCACGTAGCGTGTTCAGGTACGTAGACTTACCAGTACCAGATGCTCCAATCGGAACATACATCACGGGCTTGTTGTCTGGGTTACCAAGATTGTAGAAGATCGAATGTCCCGACAGAGACATGCAACGATTCTCAAACTCTTCACACCATGCATTAACCTTCGCACGCTTCTCTTCCTGGTCGTCAGACAGACGGCCCCAAGTGTCAGCCTTTACAAGGTCAACGAATTCACGGTCGACACCCAGCACCATCAACGTCAGTGCCATGTCACGCAGCTTCTCGGGATTCTTGATATCCCATGGCTTATGATACTCGATCATGAAACCGATACGGTAGATATCATAGATTCCGAAGCCAAACTGCTCGTTCAGTTCATCCATATGCAGAACAGCGTAGTTCTCCCACATACGAGCAGACAGCTGCTCGTGGCCGTGGAAAGCCTTGTAATCACCACGCTCTTCCTTGAACTTGAACACACAGGAGTCAGGCTTACCAACATCGTGGAAGGCAGCAGCAAACGCTCCATGAATACCATAGATGTTTGCCTCGTGGTCATCCCAACGAGTGATGTATTCCATAACAACCATGTCGGTATGGACAGCGATAGAGTGCTCACGATGCCAAGGAGACTCCTCAGCAAGCGCACGCATCTCGGTGTACATCTTGGTCTGCTTGAAGACCTCGTTGTACCAATGAATAAACTTGTTACGCATCTATTTCCTCCAAAACAGCAACACGAGACAGGTGAGTCTGTTTCCAACCATTGTACTCGTCATGCTTTTTAATCGTACCCTTAATCCGGTACTTCTCACCCTTATCCATATCGACAGTGGTGTTTGCGAACCACATAATGGTCCGACCATCATTGTCCAACATCTTGACAATGCACACAGTACCGTAGTATCCCTCAATATACCGCTTGGAGACAACTTCTATTTCAATCTCAACGCGGTCTTTCAGGTTACCGTAATGTTCGTTCAACTTCTTCTGCTGTTCAGCCAAACGCAGACGTTCCTGCGCACGCTGATATGCAGCAACCAGTGAGCACCAGTAACCAAACATACGAGACGGCACAGCATCAGCACCATCAATTGCATGCAGGTTATGCATGTACTCGTTGTTCGAGTCTTGTTCCTTCAACCAAGCGTGTGAGGCTTTGGCTTCATCCATCCACTTCTCGTTATCGAGATCCAGGCTGTCAACCCACTCACGATATTCACGCTGTTGTTCAGCAGCGTACTTACCGAAAAACTTCGGCGGAATGAAGATCGACAGAACACGGTCTGCAGATGCAACACGTCCTTCACCAGCGGCTGAACGAGGAACCCAACCATTGCGCTCAATGACCGCAGCAGTCGTTTTCAAAATCTTGTCGTGATCAAACACGTAGTCCTGATGGCCACCGCCACTGAACCAACGATCCTCATCATCCATATCAGACAACAACGTACGCAGACGAGTCATCTGGCCGAGGATCTGACCGACATCGTATCCAATGAAGTCACGAACACACTGACGGCCAACCATCTGGTATTCGCCCTCTTCGTTCTCGAGAACAAAAGTCTCGTTACGACGACGGATCTTTCCGCAATGGTCACAAGAACCATCAGCGGTATGAAACTGCTCTGGGATCTTCTCACCAGGCACGGTGTTGATAATTACCGAACCAGGCAACGTAATGTGATCCAGAGTACCGAGAAACTTCCAACCGTCAATCTTCGGACCTTCACCAGTAACACGAACATCGTAGACGGTGATCTTAGGACACCAATCAGCGCCCATAATTTCCATCTGCTCTTCGTAACCAGGAGCGACAACTTTGCGCTCACCAACAGTCTCCAGCGTAATAGCAGGAGTGCCAATCTTGGCAGCACGGCGGTTCAGGCTGTCGATCTTCTTCGTCAGCTTGCCCATGTTCCAAGAAGGGATGGCGTATGTATCGTTAGATTCGGTCATTAGTCTCTCGTATGTAATTAAGGTAGTATAGGAGGGCCACGCCGACTCGCTCCCTCCGTTCCTTCAGGACTCCCACCTGCTCTGAGCTTCACGGTCTCTCGGGGTGTGCCAGATGCCATTTTTCGCCTCTGCTTCCTGGTCCCATCCTATCAACATCGAGGGCCTCTCGATTATATAGGGCACACCTTGCGGCTGATTTAGTTCGCCAGCTCCCCGTTAGTCAGGACCCACCAGTCTAGGGTAGGGGAGTTCTGGAAGCGGCTAATCGGCTCACCGTCTTCCAAGCGTGTCAGTATTCGGCTACATTTGCTGTGTGATTTAGTCTCTCTTTCCTCAACTGTTGGGTATATTATAGGCAAAAAGACCCTATAGGTCAACAGGAAGTTGGCCTGAAAAATCAAGGAGTTACAGAAAATAGGCCACTAAAATGCGATCGGAAGGCCCTGATCATTCTCGTCATAATCGCCATATCCGTCGTAATCTTCGGCGGACCACTCGTCGTGTTGGCTCGTGTACAGCTTGTCAAATGCCTCTTGATCGTAGGTTGCGATCTCCTCAATCAAGCGAACGACAACGAGAACGGCTGCAATACAGTCGTCAGTAGCACCAGGCTGAGCTGCATACGCACCTTTGTTTCGAACATACGCTTTCAGTTCAGCAAGGAGGATCTTGGACATGATATGAAGATTGCCCTTCTCTATCATTTCCTTGTGGTTGACACAAGCCTTCATCTTCGACTTCGCTGTTGTTGTCATGCCTCGCTTGTTCTTACCTTCTTCAGAAACAAACTCACAATTGTCAGGAGATGTTTCGTCAGCCTCGTACAGAGAGATAACACCTTCACCTACACCATTGTTCTCGATTGAGAAGTAC
>JAAUYK010041731.1_pt1 | contig 12646 bp, 14 predicted proteins | sample 7278021 | NCBI WGS metagenome assembly JAAUYK01 (sample SAMN14350223, study PRJNA611818) | marine sediment metagenome | isolation source: surface marine sediment (1.8m) | place: French Polynesia: Moorea | collected 2018-08
CACCATGGGTATGGGGTCCACCATGGGTATGGGGTCCACCATGAATATGAAGATGAAGATGAAGAAGAAGAAGAAGATGAAGAAGAAGAAGATGAAGATGAAGAAGAAGAAGATGAAGATGAAGATGAAGAATAAAATTGCCTGTTATAGAGCGGTGTCTTCGACGCCGGTAAAAAGTCATGTTGTAACTTTATTTATTTAAGAACCAGAAGAAATTCATCTTTGTAACCCAGGCAAAAATTGCAAATTCTTGATATTTTACCCCCTAAAATCAATAGGGATCCGCGGAAAACAAAATACCCCCCCTGACCAAAATGTTCATATCTCAAGAACCACAAGTCCAAATAAAGTGTTTTGCCCCTCATTTTAAAGCTCATGGTCTGGTAATCACTGGGAAAGCAACAGAAACGAAATACATGCAGTGGTTTAGGCACAATACGTTGGCCAAAGTAGTCCGGATTTATCGCAGATACCCTGTATATGCGTAACAGGTGGCTATTCGTAGCTAATGAATACGCAAACGCAGATGCTTGTGTACTAATGAGTATCCTCACATGGCAGGGTTGGTTGGCTGGCACGTTGGAAGAGTTCCTGTTGCATTTATTAGTTTGAATAAGCGCGCTCCTGTTTTTAACCGTCCGTATGTAAACACATGTGAAACTCGTTCTTGTTTCGTCCGTCTGTCCGTGTCCCTCCCTCCCCAGGCAAAGTTTTAGAGACCTCGCCGTCTTCACACACTGTCTGTGAGTGTGAAGAGCGACATTTCTATTTTCTCTTGTGTGCATGGTGTAGGAAACCAAGAAGATGGATTCCGCGTCCACCGATGGAAAGCCAGGTCAAGAGGAAGAGCTCAGAAAAGTGCAAAGGTATTCCGAATATACATAAATCCGATACGGCCCGGCCGGGGAATCACATGCAGCGATATTTACTAGGACGCTGCACGAGCTCTGCAAGCGCCTGGACGATCGTGCCGGCCGCTGCCGCCTCGTCTCCGACCTCTTCCAACCGGAGCTGACCCTGCTCCGGGTGAAGCTCCGGGACTACACTCTCAAGCTGTGGAGCCACGACCCGGTGAAGCACGGCGCGCACGCCGTCGACCTCTACTGGAAGAAGGCCGTCTACGAGACGCTCGCGCTCGCCAGGAACATCAAGCAGGGATGGACGCCGGTGGAGAGGGGATGCGTCCAGGCCCACCTCCTGCACTCGGCCGGACACTTTCACCACCTGCTGGCGCTCATCGACGATCTGGACTCGGCAGCAAAAAAGAAGAAGGCCGACCCCGGACAAGAACTCGGCGTGGTCGACCTGTTCGCTACGAAGCAGTACGGCCATGCGCCCACTGTGAAACAGAGTGAGTGAACAAACTTAATCTGTACACTGCACTAGCTGTAAGAAGTGTTTGTCACGGCTTTTATTACTACAGGTAGTCGAGCGAAGGGAACGAGCACCTATGACGCCGAGCGTTTAAAGGCCTTCCTCTGCGATTGCGCGCACAAATGCCTCACCTGCCTCGGAGACACCCACCGATACCTCCTGGAGTTCGGCGCCAATGCTAAGCTGAGGATCGCCCAGAGGTACTACTACCAGGCCCTGGCCTTGGACCCAACCAATGGGTCGCCCTATAACCAGCTGGCAGCCCTGACCGGTACCGTAAACTACGGCCTGGACGGCGCGCTGTTCTACCTCCGCGGCCTCGTCTGCGGGGCGAAGCAGTTCAAGGGCCTGGAGGCGAACCTCAAGAACCTGCTGGACAGGAACGAGAGACTCTTCGTCAGGTACGACCAAGAGGTTAGCAATCTCGTCCTTCCTGAGCTGAGCCAGTCGAAGGCGACGGAGCGATGCGCGGTGTACCACCTCAAGTTGGTCAAGGCCTTCCTCTTCGGCGACATGGGGAGGGACGTCTCCGACATCTGTCAGAAGGCGTTGCAGGCCGTCCAACATTGTCTGTACCAGCCGGTGCAGAACGAGTACGGCTCGCCCGTCGGCGCCCACCTGCCGCCGAAGACGATGATGACCAACATGGTGCTTATCCTGGTAGTACTCATGGAAATACTAGAGAACGACGGTGAGCTTCAACGGTTAAGGCATTCATTCATGCTTCTTAGTCATCCCCGTGTACTTATACCCTACTACGTGTACATGCAGAGCTGAAGCTGTCGATGTTAAAGGCCTACGTCCTCGCATTCTTCTCACATCTCGTGACCAAAGTCTTGGCCGACTTGCACATTGGCCTACACGGACCCGAGTCGCTGCTGATGCTCTTCGAGACTCCGGAGGAGAAGACCAAGCGAGAGGAGGAGGAAAGGATCAGGCTGGAGGAGGAGGAGGAGGAGAAGCAGAGGAGGGCAGCCGAACGGGAGATGAGAAGGAAGAAGAAGGGGAATAACAAGCTCGATCGGTTTAAACGAAGGAGAAAGAGGGGCGGCGGGGAGTCCAGTTCTGAAGGTATAAGGCTGAAATGGTGCATTTCGATGTACGTACGCAATTACATGCAACGTTCCTTTCTAGACACAGGAGAGGAAGATACGTACGATACTGAATCGGCGGAGGAGTCTAGCGCCAGCAGTCGCCGCTCTGGCTCCGGCAGTGCGTCTGATGCGAGCAGCATCTTCGACTCCGATTCGGACAGTGGCGGCGGCGACGAGGGGGAGTCCGACGACACCGAGGACGTCGTCATCGAGAGCACGGAGCAGATCCTCTCCGTGACTAACCTGATCCGCCTCGTCGGCGAGAATCGCCTGAATCCTGCCTTGCGCGTATGCTGCGCCTTTCTCACCCACTCAAAGTCCGTGGTTCTAGAGGCGGCTAGGGAAAAGTCGGACGTGATATGGGATCGGCTGGCAAAATTCTTCACCATTCTTTCGCTGGACAACTCGGACTACGTGTCTAGTGAACAAGTGACTGAAGTCAGGGAGAGCTGCAAGGGCCTCTTGGATCGCGCCCCATTGGAGGAGGACTTTGAGATGCGCGGTTTGAAAGCTTTCGAGAGACATCAACGCGACCTCGACTGGGGCTCCCCCGCTGCCGTCCAAGTCGAAGCCCAACTAGGGCTTAATGTTCTCCGAATCCTGGACTTTATGTCTTTCCGCGACTGGCTGTGCGCCATTCCCGAGTGCGGCCTCACCCTGAAGGAGGACTCCACTGTGGCGATGGGCGAGCGAAGGGCTCCGAAGAAGAAGAGCATAAGCCCGGTCGGTGGAGATTCCATTGCCACGAACTCGAAGGCGAAGCAGCAAGGGGAGGACAGCAGCGCTGTCGATACGAAGCGAAGCGGTGTTCTCAAGATCACCGAGGCCGAAGAAAAGAATGGCGGGCACGGCGCTGCCGCGACTAAAAGAGGCGCCACCGAAGACGAAAAGCAAGCCATGATGAAGAACATGGCTCAACGCTGGTTGCAGCAAGAGGTTAAATTAATTACCTTGAAGCACTACGATGGTCGTATCTCACTAGACATAATTCATTGTTTTCTTGTAGGTTGACGACTTGGAAGGCAAAGGGGCGGCTCGGCGAGGTGGCTTTAAAGGTTTGGCTCAATATTCGCCTTACCTCGTAGTCGATCACAACGCGCTGGCCAAGCATCTCAAACTGGTGAAGGAAGTAGTCGCATCGAAGAAATTCGCCGTCATCATTCCGACTGCGGGTACGAGCAATTGGCAATAACTTCCCCAACTATCTAATCCTTCTTTCAGTCATTCAAGAGCTGGATAGCATGAAGAAATCGGAAATCGGAGCGAGAGTGGCCATCCGATGGTTGGAGAAGCAATTCCACGATGGTACCGGGAAAAGTCGCGCAAAGATTTCATTTGACGAGATATGGGAAATAGCATGATGCTGTACTCCAGGTAATCGATGGCTTCGGTCTCAAAAGAAGGCCGAGACAAAAGGCCTGGAGGCGATCCAGTGCCCCAAGAAGAAGGATCGGGAGGCTTGGAGCTACTTTAAGATCTTGGAGTGCTGCAACTACTTCGGCTCCCTGCACGGAGAGGCGTCGTCGTCACTGAAGGTCAGGGTCACGTTGCTCACCAGTTCGGAATCGGACGGCGGAGAAAAGAAAAGCGAGTCCGGCGAGGGGGGCGGCGGCGCGGCAGATCAGGGAGATGACGGAAAGAAGACGCCGCTACAGGCGAGGGAATTCAACCCAAGGGGCGTCGCTGAAAGTTTGGGTAGGTCCAGAACGAAATACTTGGTTTAATTAACACTTACCACGTCAATTATTGTAGACATCCGCATGGAGAACATTGACGAATTCCTACAGAAGTCAGTAACTTCGAAGCCGGCGAAGAGCAGGAGGTTGCCGGGAAAACACGAGGCGAAATGAGTGATACACGCCAATTATTCCGTTTGTAGGCGTACTTCATGCGTTATGCATTTGAAAGGATATATGCGCAATTTTGCCATCCGCAGTTATGCATTGTGATATATGTGTCGTATACCCTCCGAGAGTGCGATATGGAAAATATACGATAACATTGTGATGCACTCCATGGAGATATATGGTACGGACAAAGTGCGTCCTTTGAACTTCGCGCTGTATTCCCTCTACCAGAACAGAGGTGGAAGGGGTGCGAAATACAATATATATTAATAAACTTGAAAGAATGACAGCAGTCAACATGAAAGCAATGGTAACTTGTAGTTTTCTGGAGAGCAAAAGTAACATAACTGATCCACGAATAGTCCCTAATTACTATTTCGAAGTCTCGGACGCTTCTGCAAGCTGTAGCCAGGTAGAGAGCTCTTTGTGGAAAGAGAAGCCGAGAACCCTAACCTGTCAGCTTGAACTTGACTGTCTGTCTGTGAGTGTGAACGTGAAGGGGATCTCAGTCTCGGTGCCACAGTGCAGCCGCAGCGGTCTCTCCTCTCCTCTTCTCGAGTTCTCGTAGCAAAACCAGTGAGCCTAGAATAGATTCTCAGCCCAGCAACTTCAACGTTGACAAGATTCCTATTTTCTACCTATCCGCAGTCTCCACGCCGCCGACGCAATATCAATCACTCCATAGAGACGAGCATTTTCCGGTGGAGAGAAATCCTCATCAAGTTTTCGTCATGGCCAGCTGCAGCTCCCCGTCGGCGTCGAGCTCGAAGCGCCGGCTGGACGTCTCAGGGATGGAGACCGACGGACGGGAAGACTTCATCACGGGACAGAAACAGAGAGGCGGCTCCGGCGGCGGCGACGTCGCCGAGACTGTCATGAAAGACGTGCTCAAAGGCGCCGAAAAGTGCTTCGAGGAAGACGGAATTCCAAAGGAGGTGCTGGACAGACTCAAGGAGCTATGGATCGGAAAGCTGCAGGCTCTGAAGGAGAAGACCGACGTCGACCCGAACGAGGAGATCGCGGCAGTGTCGGCGCCGGGTCCTTCCTCTTCGTCATTGTTGTTGGGCGCGAGGCCCAAGACGACGACAAAGAGCGCTCCGAGGAAGAAGAAGTTGAGCAAGAGGAAGAAGCCGAAGCTGAGCCAGGTGGACGGACCCCAGGACGACACCTCCGATGACGACGACGACCTTGACAACGTGGACGATGACGACGACGACGATCCTGACGATGATGACGACGACGACGACCTGGACAAGGAAGACGAGGACAACGACGAGGGCGGCGTGGAGGAGGAGCCGCTCGGCAGCGAGGACGACATCTCCGACGAGGACCCCGCTGACCTGTTCGACACGGAGAACGTCGTCGTCTGCCAGTACGACCGCATCACGCGCGCAAGGAACAAGTGGAAGTTCCACCTGAAGGACGGCATCATGAACCTCAACGGAAAGGACTACGTCTTTCAGAAGGCCAACGGAGACGCGGAGTGGTAGCGGCGTGAGCAAGGTGTGATCGAGTGAGTGAGAGAATGAAGTGGGTGCGTGGAGCAAAAAACTTCTAGAAGATTCCATACATGCAGACTGCGTCGCTCCTTGAAGGCTTATTTAACACTATGCATAAGTCACATGTCCTAGTATGTGTGCTTCCTTATCCCAAGAATCAATAAAAGGAGACCTACTATATGTGTACGTACGTACAGCGTATTTGAGTTGCGACCATTTCCATTTTAGGCCATGATTAGACGCTTTGTGTTCGGAGTTTTCCGCTCAGCCGGAACGGTACTTCCACGCCTCCGAAGTCTGCCTGGTCCATGTAGATTATATACCGCCTCCAGAGCGAGAATCGTAGCCACTACATCGATCTCCTCGGCCGTCGCGGCCGTTTACCAGTATAGCGAGTCGGACAGCACCCTCCCGGAGATGCCCAAGGAGGCCGTGACGTTGCCCGGCAGCATCGAGGAGCTCACCCACGAGTTTCTCATCCGTCAGTCGTGCTTGATATCGGCGGACTCGGCGTCCAAGGTGGTGTCGCACCACGTGGCCGCCGTCGAGGACACCGTGGCCAGGCACGTGGCCGTCATGGCCGAGCTGGCCAACCTGTACGAGGACGGCGTGGCCGCCCTGACGGACGACGGCGCGCAGACGGTGATGGAGCTGCGGGCGCGGAGCGCCGAATTGAAGAAGACCGTGGCCGACCTGGAACTGCTCTCGCATTTTGTGAAGAAGCTGCTCGAGGCGAACGCCGAGGCCTGCTTCCTCGCCGGGGCCGACTTCGCCTCTGTGCAGGCGTCGGAGAGGCTGCAGTCGGCGGGGAGGGCGTTGGAGGCGCTCTTCGAGAAGTCCAAGGCAGCCGAAATGGACTTGGTCCGCGCCCACCAGGTGCACATCGGGAATGTCGACCGGGCGATCAAGACCCTGGAGGACAGGAAGAAGGAGAAAGAGGAGGCCGAGAAGAAGGACACGGAAGATACAGAGGAAGCGTTGTGATTGTGATTATATGTGCTCGCCACGTCCATGAACCGGTTTTTAAAATTCCCGCTTATATATATGTCTGTCGATCTAGCTGTACTCACCAGGCAAAATAAACAACTAAAGCAGAATAACGAACACGTGAAAATCGTGAACTGTGAAGTGGTCGGAGAAAACTCTTGGACTTGGCCTTGGGTCTTTCTTTCCGGCAATCCTATCCTATCCAGAGATGGACCCCGAGTACAAGATTGGCGCGCTTGGTGACTTCCTCAGCGGCAGAGGCGACGGGAGCAAGGAGGTCTCCGACCTGTTCTCGACGAGCAGGAAGCAAAAGGCAGCGTCGCCGCCAAGAGCGAAAAGGAAGCTCGCCAAAGAAGAGGAGAAGAAGGACATCAGCCCAAAGAAGAAGCCGAAGGTGGCCAACAACGACGACAAGGATGACGGCGAGGAGGCGGAGGAGGGGAAGCCGACCCGGCCGAGCCTGCGTCAACTTGTCCGCCAGGAGGATGCGAAGCAGCGTCGCGACGAGCCCCAGCTGGACAAGAGGACCATCTTCGTGGGCAACCTGCCCGTCAAGACCAAGGAGAAGCAGTTGCGACGGATCTTTGGCGAGTTCGGCTCCGTGGAGACAGTCCGCTTCCGCGGCGCCGCCCGACCCGACCTCAAGACGACGAAGAAGACGGCCATCATCAAGAGAGAGATCCACGAGAACCGACACAACATCTGCGCCTACGTGAGGTTCGCGTCGGAGGGCGAGGCGCGCGCGGCCGCCGCCGCCAAGAACGGCTTCGCCATCGACGAGAACGTGGTTCGGGTGGACATGGCCGCGCCGGAGCGGAAGCGTGACCAGCGGCTGGCGCTCTTCGTCGGCAACCTGTCCTACGCCGTCGAGGAGAACGAGGTTAGGAAGCACTTCAAGAAATGCGGCGACATCTCCGACGTGCGCATCGTCCGAGACTCGTCCACCGGAATCGGAAAGGGGTTCGGATACGTCAATTTCGGCTCCGAGGACAGCGTGGAGATCGGCCTCCGTCTCGACGGGTCCGACCTGGCCGGGCGGAGGATCAGGGTTTCGAGGTGCGTGAGGAAAGTGAAAGTCAACGCGCCCGCGGCCGCCGCCAGACCAAAGAAGAAGAAAAATCTCAAGACCAACAAGATGAGGCAGAATGAGGCGCCGAAGAAGACCACGAGGAGGAAGGTCAAGGAGATGAAGGCCACCGAATTCCAAGGTCAGTCGTTCGACAAGAGCAGCAAGGGGAAGAGGAAACCCAAGGTGTCCAAGGAAGATAAGAAGAAGAAAATCCTATCGCAAAAGCTACAGAAATAGCTGAGGTTACAGAACTTTTCCTTGTGATTCATGCGTTGCAGAGACCAAGCTATAATTTGCTTCGACATTTGAAGTATAGTACGTACTGCGTGCACTATGTTAAGCAGTGGGATGTGTTGACTCTATATTCTGGCCAAACAATTAACTAAACTAATGACCTTCATCATTGTCTTTAATCTTGTACTGAACTGCAATATTCATGCTCACTACGTGCGTGAACTACGTACCATGCCGTCCACATACGCACATAACTACATGCATATGTAGTATCTGCCAGCTCTATACCGGATGTGCGGTATAGAAACGTGCTTCTTATCATCAATAGTTGGCATTCCTGCAAGTTCATGTGTGGTCGGCTTTGAAGAAGAAAATGACATTCTTCATAATAGAACTTTTCAAAGCCGTGGCAAGCTTGCTCTGGTCGTTGGTTGAGAGTTGCTGTGGTGAAAGGTAATTTTAAGTTTGGGATGGGGCAAGCGTTTCTATTCTGGGCAATCCCTCTCCATCCAGTAGGGACTCCTCTATATTGAAATCTGGCCGACGACCGCGGTTCAACTCCGACGACGACGACGGTTATGAAGAGGACGTGGAGTCCGGAACCACCCGTCCCCTCCTCTTCTCTGACGACGTCGACGGCAGCCACAGGGTCTCCTCCTCTTCTGCCGCCGCCGCGGAGCATCTCATGCATCGGCCGCGGTTGCAAGACAGATTCGGGAAGCTGAGGTTCCGCTGCGAGTACAACCACTCTCGACGCCTCCTCCTGGTGACGGTGATCGACGCGTGGGACTTGCCCCCGATGGACGGGGACGGGAAGGCTGACCCCTACGTGGAGGTCTGCCTCCGTCCGCACGACGGCGTGGGACGCAAGGGGGCGAGAAAGTACACGACTGCCATAAAGTCCAACTGTCTGAATCCGACCTTTAATGAGACGGCGGACTTGCCCTTGGAGCCGTTAGACATTGACGGTAATGTATACGCTTGTGTATAAAAGCTGCCTGCCTGCCTGCCTGCATGGCTGCCACCGTGAGAAAATGCAAAGATGCGCAGTGTTTAGCGGTCCAAGTTCCACCGCTCTCAAAGTAGTTTTCCCGCCCACGTCGAGGAGGTTGCTTTTCCGCCTTTCCGCCGCCGCCGTCCGTTCTACGAATATTCTCTGCCGCAGAAACCAAAGACACATGTTCCTAGTCCTGCACTGCAGATAGCCAGGCATTACCTTCAGTACTGCATTGAGTGCATGCAGAGGCACCGCGGACGTACTCACGTACAGCATTTGCAACTTTCGCATGTCTACTACTGTGTACGCGCAGGCCTCATGAAGGCTAATTATCCGCTTTCCCCCTCTCTCTTCCATTTCTCTCCCTCACCTCGCTGACGCCGCCGCCGCCGCCGCCGCCGCAGAGATGGACCTTGTTCTAAAGGACAGTGTTGCCTATTGCGCGCGCAGAGAATATTTAAAGCTCCTACGATCGAGTATTTGTGTAGTTACCTGCATACGTAATGCAATAATTTTCGCTCGTAATCGGCAACAATGGTGCGTACACTCCACCGCGTTCTCAGGTTATGGATAGCGACTATCCTCTTCAGGACGAGCTGATCGGCGTCATCCGTCTGCCGCTGGCTGGCCTCGACCTGGGCTTCTCCTCCGGCCGCCAGCACACCTGCCTCATCCTACACGAGAAGACGACCTTGAGCGGCGACGGGTGCAGGCGAGGCTCGTCCATCCACCCGGCGGACGCCGCGAAGCTCAACTTGAAGATCTCCCGACAGGCGGAGGAGATCGGCGAGCTGCAGTCGAAGCTGAAGAAGGAGTCGGCCAAGCTGGAGGCGACGCGGGAGGAGTACAGCGCGCTCCAGAGCAGGAAAATCGAACTCGAGATGGAGAAGTTTGAGCGCGAGGTGGTGAGGAGGAGTCTGTCACAAAGCGGGGACGGCCACGACGGACTCAGCGACGAAGAAACAGAAGCGGGCCCGACGGCGGCGGCAGTAACTCCCAGACACCTGTCTGTGTCCGCGACCTACAGGGCGACCACGCGGTCTGCGCCCGTATCGAAGGGGACCAGCCCGGTCATGGCCGAGAAGAGGGCAGCAGTGGCGGCGACGGCGACGGCGACGGCGAGAGAAATGGAAAAGGGCGCTCCTGGGAAAATCGGGAAAGGGAGAAGCGAAGAGGATCGCAAGTGCTTCGAGCTGCTCGGTCACTTGCGGCACGCGCTGGCCGAGAAGGACGAAGAGATTGCGGCCATGAGGCAATACATAAAGGAAATGAAGGTGAAGACCGTACGTATGTAGTATGTCGCTAAACGCTTTAACGTTACCCCACATTTAATTAAAGCCTCGCCTTGAGCTCATCTCGTCCCGCAACGGGCAGCTGGACGTCGGTCTGGCCTACTTCCACGTGACGTCCCGCCTTCGCATCGACATCCTGAGCGCCAACAACCTGCGAGCGGTGAACCTGCTCGGCGACCACTCCGACCCCTACGCGAAGGTGAAAGTCTTCAGGCAGGGCCCGGACGGGAAGGTCGACAGGTGGAAGTTTAAGACCAGGACTGTCTGGAAATCTGTGAATCCCATTTGGAACGAATCGTGAGTGGGTTTTATGTCTTCCTAACTCTAAAAGTGAACGATTGCATTGCATTGTAGGTTTGTGGTCTCCGCCGACGTCTCTTCGTCCGACCTCGGTCAGATGCAGGTGGAGATCACGGTGTTGGACCGCGACCGTCTGCGCAGCGACGTCCCGCTCGGCAAGGTGAGGATCGGCCCCAACCAGGAGAACGGCTGCGGCCACTGGGAGGAGATGGTCAAGCATCACGGCAGCGTGGTCAAGATCACGCACGCTCTCACAGACGCATAGCTAGTGAAAGCAATAAAGAGTACTTAGTAGTAGATGGACGGACGGACGGACGGACGGACTCGCAAAACTCAGGTTCTGCATGCACATTGTTCCATCTTGCATTGCTGTCGATACACGTGAATGGATGGCCATGAAAGAATGCGCTAGCTCGTATGAGAGAGCACATGATGATGGAGAACGCTAATCCTAGCTGGCCATCGGCCCTTTCATCTCCTGCTTTCCCTACTCGCCCGCCCGCGCCCGTCCGACTTGAGAAGTCACTTTCCATTAAGCGTTCTTCGCGCCTCTATTCGTTGAATTGAGGTGACATGCGCGCTATCGAGCTTCCTTCCGTCAGACGTAGGCGCGCATAGGCGGGCGGGCGGGCGCGGGCGAGCGGTCTTTACGCGTTCTTTACGCGTCAAGTCTGATTCGTCGTATGCTCGTTGAAATGCCCATACAAAGTGAGCTGCTCGCCGTCCGCTCGTCGGATATACGTATAGTAGTAGCTATAACGTATTCACGGGGATCTCATTTCCCTCTGACCCCATTTCCCGTACACACGCACCCGTACCATCTATTCTAGAAGTGAAGGGCCATTGGAATATACGAACGAAGTTTCCAAAAGCCAGCCTAGGAATATCTAACGTGTCGCCCGCCGTCTCAATCTCCCTCATCCCTCACACCCTGACCTGCTTTTCGCTAGGCCGCCCTTCCGATATTCGATTTTCTATGCCGCGTTCACGACCCATCGCCAATATTCTTCCATAATTTGATTCGCCAATAAAGTGTAGGGATGTGGATAATTCGTCACATTTGCCACGTTCATTCATTAATCGGCCGGTGAACCGTGATCCCGTACGTTCTTCAATTCCGCGTATATTTCCTTTATTAATCGATGCCGCCCAATCTCACTGTAACAAGAGAAAATTGCTTATGCTCACGACTCGCCTCTTCTCGATCTCTTCGACGTTGCTCTCTTTATGTATGCTAGTCCTGAATTCTTTTACCATAGGGCAGTTTATTGAACACGGGTGTGGCAGAATTGTCATTATTCTTCTCCGCTCGCCGTTTTTGTCACAGCTATGCATGACTCGATCGGTCTTTGTACAAGGTCTAAAGGCCTAGCTAGCAAACACTGTACACTACGTATTATGTAGATCATATTAAGCCCTAAAGTGAAGCCTTTCTCGGGGGAGGGACACAGTGTCTTTAATACATCGTTGTGTTGTAAGTTGCTTATCTCGATCTTTTGGTCATGATGAGTTTTAAGGTGCTACGACTCGACCGAAGGCGATTATAATAAATCAATCAATGAAGCGGCTTGGAATTTTAGCAAGAAACATTTCTGGTCATGTTAAGCGTTAGACCTAACTAATAATCGACTTCGCCTAAACAACTCTACTTAATTACTTTTCTTGTAGTCCGTGTAGTAGCTAATACGTATAATTAGCGTTCTTCGATCATCTATGTCACGTGTTTCTTCCTCTCCGGAGAGCTCGACTTCCGATGGTGGGTGTTTCCGCCGCCGCCGCCGCCGCCTCCCCTGTCCCCCTTGAACCGGCCCAGCATCTGAGAGATGATGTCCACCGGCACGGGGAACACGATCGTGCTGTTCTTCTCCGCCGAGATGTTGTTCAGCGTCTGGAGGTAGCGAAGCTGGAAGCAGCAAACAGGGTTTAAATCCGCCGTATAATTCAATTATTGGG
>JAAUYK010011482.1_pt1 | contig 12640 bp, 10 predicted proteins | sample 7278021 | NCBI WGS metagenome assembly JAAUYK01 (sample SAMN14350223, study PRJNA611818) | marine sediment metagenome | isolation source: surface marine sediment (1.8m) | place: French Polynesia: Moorea | collected 2018-08
CCTTCAAAGGTTAGAGAAAGCTTGGAAAAAATTGTTGATTCCAGATAAAAAAGGAAAAAGAGGAGGACGACCTAGATTTAAGAAGGCTGGTCAACTAAGGTCTTTCAGTTTTTCCAGAGTTAATCATCCTAAAGCTGTTATTAAATTCTCATCAAATTGTATCTGGACAAAGAAATGGGGAGCTATCCCCGTAGTTGTTCATCGCCCTATTCCTGATGGATTTATCCTTAAAACAGCCACAATTGTCAAAAAAGCTGATGGATATTATGTCTGTCTTACAGCCGAAGATGAGACTATTCCTAATATTATACCCATAGATAATATCAAATCAGCAGTGGGAATTGATGTAGGATTGAAAGAGTTTTTGACTACCAGTGTTGGTGAAACAGTTGCCGTTAAAAAGATTTATCGTAATCGACAAAATCATTTAGCTCGGCAGCAACGTAAATTAGCCAGAAAAGTTAAGGGTTCAAAAAACTATGAAAAGCAACAAAAAAGAATAGCTTTAACTCATCAGAAAATTCAACGCTATCGAAAAGATTGGCACTACAAAACAGCACATTGGTTGGTAAATAATTATGATTTTATTGCTTGTGAAGACTTAAACATCAAAGGGTTAGCTAGAACTAAATTGGCTAAGAGTATTTTAGATGTCGCTTGGGGAAATTTCTTAACAAAACTAGAAGCAGTGGCGGTCAAACGCGGCGTTTGGTTTGTTAAAGTTAGTCCTCATGGAACGACTGTAAATTGCTCAAACTGTGGTCATAAAGTCCCGAAAACTCTATCAGTTAGATTACACGAATGTCCTCAATGTAATTTGACAATGGATCGTGATGAAAACGCCGCAGTTAATATTATAAACAAGGCATTGCAAATACATGGGGTGGGTCTCATCCCGTCTGCCTGTGGAGGCTTAGTCAATAGACAGCCCGTGAAGCAGGAAACTTCTAGAAGTGAATATATTCAATTATCTCTATTTTAGAAGCCCCCGTTATACGCCTCGGCGTTAACGGAGGGAGAACGTCACCGACTCTTCCTGATACATTGACCTATGGGAGCCTGTAATTACAGGAATAAAAATTGCTGCTATTATTGTAAATAGTATTTAACTAACATCATGAAAATATTAGTAACTGGTGCTGCTGGATTTATTGGCTTTCATTTGAGTCAAAAACTTTTATCAAAGGGAAATGAGATTATTGGCTTAGATAATCTAAATGATTATTATGAGGTTTCTTTAAAAGAAGCTAGACTGGCATTATTAAAACAAGAGAATAATTTTAGCTTTTATCAATTAGATTTGGCTAATAAAGAAGGTATTGAAAAACTATTTCAAGAGCATCAATTTGATGTTGTTGTGAATCTTGCAGCACAAGCAGGGGTAAGATATTCAATAGAAAATCCCCATGCTTATGTAAATAGTAATATTGTGGGATTTCTCAATATTTTAGAAGGTTGTCGTCATTCAAAAGTTAAGCACTTAGTATTTGCTTCTTCTAGTTCTGTTTATGGAGAAAATAAGAAAATCCCCTTTTCAGTCCATGATAATGTAGACCACCCTATTAGTTTATACGCAGCTACTAAAAAATCCAATGAATTAATGGCTCATACTTACAGTCACTTATATAATTTACCGACAACAGGACTCAGATTTTTTACTGTTTATGGACCTTGGGGAAGACCAGATATGGCCTATTTTTTATTTACTAAAGCTATTTTATCGGGTCAAGCTATTAAGGTTTTTAATCAGGGTAAAATGAAGCGAGATTTCACCTATATTGATGATATTATTCAAGGCATTGTTAAAGTAATGAATAAAGTACCACAATCTGATCCTAAAACCAGTAAAGTTCCTTACAAAATTTATAATATAGGTAACAATAAACCAGTTGAACTATTACATTTTATAGAAGTGATAGAATCTTGTTTAGGGATGAAAGCTCAAAAAAATATGCTTCCTATGCAGCCTGGAGATGTTCCTATGACCTATGCTGATGTAGATGACTTAATGGAGGATGTGGGTTTTAAACCTAACACTCCCATTGAAGTAGGGGTTAAAAATTTTGTAGATTGGTATAAAGATTATTATAAAGTAAATAGTTAAGTTTTTTTATCATGAAAATACTTCATATTTGTGCAGTTGATTTTACTGGTAAAAATCTCTTAACATGGAAGAAAAATCGAAACAAAGTACATCACCTATGATTGTTATTACAGGGGTAACAAAAGGACTAGGGAGAGCATTATCTGAGGGCTTTATTAAACTGGGATATACAGTAGTCGGATGTGGTCGTTCTCTTAATGAAATTGAAAAACTTAATCATTTATATCCAGATCATCAGTTTGATGTGGTAGATTTATCTGATAATCAAGAAGTACAAACATGGGCTAAAAAGGTGATTGAAAAATGGGGTAGTCCTGATTTTTTGATTAATAATGCAGCGATTATTAATCAACCTTTACCCCTATGGGAAATCAGTGAGGAAGAGTTTGTTCAATTAACTGATATTAATATTAATGGGGTTGTTAGAACAATTCGCGGTTTTTTACCTGCAATGATTCAACAAAAAAAGGGAATCATTGTTAATTTTAGTTCAGGATGGGGGCGTTCTACATCTCCAGAAGTTGTGCCTTATTGTACGTCAAAATGGGCTATAGAAGGGTTATCTCAAGGTTTAGCTCAAGAAGTGCCTAATGGCATAGGAATTATTGCTCTCAATCCAGGAATTATTAATACTGAAATGTTGCAAACTTGTTGGCCAGATAATGCTTCTATGTTTGAATCTCCTTCACAATGGAGTCAAAAAGCTATCCCTTTTATTCTAAAATTAACAGCTAAAAATAATGGTCAATCTCTCACAGTACAGTAATATCTATGCCTAGTCTTTCGATTATTATTCCTACTCTCAATGAAGAGAAGTGTTTAGGACGAACTTTATCGTCTCTAAATTTATTAAAACCATCCCCCATCGAAATTATTGTTGTTGATGGTGGCAGTCAAGATGAGACAGTGAATATTGCTAAAAATTATGATATAACTCTCATTACTTCTGCTACAAAAGGACGTGCTATTCAAATGAATGATGGTGCAAAATTAGCTAAGGGAGATTATTTATGTTTTGTTCATGCTGATACTTTAGTTCCGTCTGATTTAGTGACTATAATTGAAACAACTTTGCATAATCAGGATATTGCTGGTGGTGGCTTTATTTCGTTAATGAAAGGCTCGAAAAATACACGATGGGGAACTTCGTTACACAATTATCTTAAAACTTATTATGCACCTTTATTATTTCGTCCCCGTCTCTTTTTTTTCAAAGGTTTAAGATTATTATTTGGAGATCAAGTTATGTTTTGTCGTAGCAGTGATTTCTGGAAATGTGACGGTTTTGACGCAAATCTTCCTATCATGGAAGATGCTGATTTATGTATAAGATTAGTTGCTTATGGACGTATTTGTTTGCTTAACCGTGTGGTTGAGTCTTCTGATCGTCGTGTGGCTAAGTTAGGTCCTTTTAAAGCTAATATAATTTATCTTTGGATTGGTATTCTTTGGGGTTTAGGGGTTAGTGCAGATTATCTCAAACAATTTTATGCTGATATTCGTTAATTTATTATGAAACTTTGTTACTCTTTAAAATGGAATTTACTCAACTCGCTCATTCAATTGAGATTTCCTGATATTAATAATATTTCCACTGAAAAATTGGCTATTTGGTTATCTGATAAAAACCAGGAAAAACCTTTAATTTTAGATGCTCGAAATAAGATTGAGTACGCTATTAGTCATCTAAAAGGAGCTTGTTTAATTCCTTATGATTCTCCTGAGATAAAATCTTTGATTAAATGTTCTGTGAACACTCCAATTATTACTTATTGTTCCGTGGGTTATCGTTCAGCTATTCTGGCTCAACGATTGCAAAAAATGGGCTACAAAAAAGTATTTAATCTCCAAGGTTCTTTGTTTGTTTGGTTTAGGGAAAATCGACCCGTTTTCTGTGGAGAAGAAATTGTTTCATGTATTCATCCTTTTAACCTATTTTGGTCACTTTTGCTCTGAAAAAATTAGTTATTACCAAGGTAAAATTTCACCATTAGAATGCCAAAAAGTTCCTGTATTTTCTAGATTTAATTGGTCAATACGAGCTATTAATCCTTGCACTGATTTTTCTGGAGTAATACCATTAGGAGTAAAATTAGTCATTCTAGTTTTTACTAAACCTGGATGCAAAATAGCTACAGCAATATTTTTGGGTTTTAAGTCAACAGATAAAGACTTTCCTGCCATACATAGAGCTACTTTTGACATTCGATAACCATAGGAACCCCCAGAGGTATTATAGCAGTCGCCAAGGCTATTAGGACATTTTTCTGTTGCCTGTTGCCTGTTGCCTGTTGCCTTAAAATACAATTTATGTGTCCTAACTAACCTGTCTATTGCTATATCTTCGATTGAACCCATACGACTGGTCATTAGAATGATTTTAGAACCTGTTGTTAAATTGCGAAGTAAAGTCTTAGTTAATCTTAAAGGAGCAATAGCATTAACTTCAAATTGTTGGCGAATACTATTAATATCTAAATCATCTAGGGTTACTCTCTCTAAAATAGCAGCATTATTGATTAATACATCTATTTTTTGTCCATTGAGTTTTTTTAGTAATCCTTTTATATCTGTATCTGAAGTAAGATCAATACCAGTTTCTATGGATACGTCTAGCTCCAATAATTCTTGAGAAACTTCTCGACAAACTGCAATAACATGGTTTCCTCGTTGTTTTAGTTGACGACAAAATTCTAAACCAATTCCTCGATTTGCTCCCGTAATTAAGTAAGTAACCATCTGTTTTTTAGTGATAAGATAAACAAAATCTAGGTTTATATCCCTAAAATTTTTTAAATATTGCTTTGATTTATCATAGTTTAAATATATCATTTAAGTCAATATTCTATCTCCTGCCTATTCTAAAATATAAGATAGGTTTGAGAACTGAATTTAGTATAAAACCCTATCTAAAACTGCTTGAGCGATAACTTCTGCACCATCTTTAGCTAATATTTTACCTATTTTGGGAGGGTTAGGTTCTTGTTTTAAAAAGTCCCAGTTTCCTTGAAAAAAGCTATCTGTTTCAACAATTTGATGTTCCGTATAATTCCTAATTCCTTCTAACAAAAAAGGCGTTTCAGCAAAATCATTTCTTACTAAAGAGATGATAGGAATATCTAAACGCATGGTTTCGGCAAAAGTGCTAAATCCAGGTTTAGAAATAACTCGACTACATAAAGGCATAAAATCAACTGGACGATAGACAGAATCGCTGATTTTGATAATATTATCTAAGTCGGGAGCATTACGATCAAAGGTAATAAATTGCCAGTCAGAAAATTGTGCTAAATTATCATAAGGTATTTGTTGTAATCCTAAACCACCAAAGGTTAATAAAATGGTTTTGTCTACAGAAGCAGTTAAGTTAAACTTATTTCTTAAATCATCAATTTTATAACGAGGATTACCACCAGTTAAGCCCACATCTATGATAGAATCAAAAGCAGTCATGGATTCAGCCATAGGGAAACGAAAAAGGCGATCACATTGTTGATAACAGTCTTTAATCCAGTTAACAACTTCTTGCCATTCTTCTCCCCAAGCTTGATAAATAAAATCCCAACCAAAATTACTCATCATCCAACAAGGTATCCCTGCCAATTTAGCAATAGGTGCCATTAAAGGAGGTATATCAGCCAAAATTAAATCAACTTTATTGGTCTTAAGAAAGTTAATTTCTCCTGCCATTAAAGCTTGACGTTTTTCATAAATTTCTTTAACTTTTTTCATGGTAACAACCTTATCCATTGTAAAACTATCCGATTGAATAACACCCACATCAAAAGCTAATGGACGGTAAATAAAATCCCCTGAAATATAAGATTCTAACAACCATCTCGGGGCAGTGGTTACCATAATAATTAAACTATCAGGACGTAATTTTAAGATAGCATCAGCAACCGTAGAAATGCGTACCGCGTGACCAAAACCATGGCCAGTTGCAGCTAAATAAATAATCGGTCTTTTATTATTACTTAATTGTGTCATTTTTGAATAAAAATTTAACTCAGAACTCTGAACTTAGTTTAGCAATCTTTCGCATTAATTTTGGGTCTAATTTTCACACGAACAAAGACGGCAGTAATATTATCATGACCGTTATAACTATTTGCAAAGTCGATTAATCTTCCCATACCTTTCTCCAAAGATTGGCTAGACTTAAGTAAAGGTAAAAGATAGGTTTCCCAATGATCTTCTACTAAATCATTATCACATAATCCATCAGAACAAAGTAGAAATAAACTGTCTTCAAGCAACTTGAAAAAGAGAATATCCGGTTGTATATGTTTATTTTCATGAGGGCCTAAAGCTTGGGTTAATTGATAAGCATCCGGTCTAGCATAAGCTAATTTAGGATCAACGCCGTTTTGAATCGCCCTTTGTCCCACTTCGTGATCGATGGTGAGTTGTTGGACTCCTTGTTTGCCACTAATAGCATAAACCCGACTATCTCCCACATGGGCAACCGCTACTTTAGTTTGATCTACTAATATTAAAACCAAAGTGGTTCCCATGCGTCCACTACCGGAACTAGCGTTTTTCTGATTGACATCGTAAAGATTTTTATTGGCTAATAAAATACCTTTGAGTATGGTTTCTTCGTCAGGAAAATCCTCTTGCCAATGTTCAGCAAAAAACTCTTCTAAGGTTTCTACAGCCATTTTACTGGCAACTTCCCCGGCCGCATGGCCACCCATCCCATCACAGACAATGTAAAGTCCACGACCATCAACTATTGTACTATGATTAGTTTGCCGAATATTGACCCAAGTATTCATACCAAAATAATCTTCATTATGATCCCGTTGTCGTCCTCTGTCTGTGCATCCCAAGGCGGTTAAATTGACTAATTCCATCGGTAGAACCGCCGTAGAATCATCATTAATTTCTGTAGTAGTTGGGTTTTGTTCTAAGTCCCCACTCAAAAGTTCTGGTTGAAAGTCTGGTAATTCTTCCCCTAGCAACTCCAGGGATGAAGAGCGATCTTCTCCATTGCTGGGTTTCTCTTGATCTTCAATCATCTGTTGTTCGGCCGCTAAATCTTGTAGTTGTAAACGCAATTCAGCGACTTGGTAAAGCTTTCCTTCAGCAACTTGTTGAATAAGGATGGCTAATTTGCTGGAGGAAGGATAACCACCTTTGTTGAACCAAGTCTGCCATAATTGACCTAATTTTTGGAAAGAAGGGGGATCATGGGCAGGATCGGGATAGAGTTTTAATAACCCGAAACTTTGATCTTCATCCAATCTCAGGTTATCTTCTATGAGAAGACTTTGACGACAGTTAATGACTGATAAGCTTGTCCAGAGGGTAACTATTTGATTCAGCCAATAAATAATCTGTAGGGTGAGTAAGGAATGGTTGATCAGTAAATCAGGGATCTCTTGCCAATGGTGGCGATGGGGTAATATGATGACTTCAGTTTCATTATCCACCCAAGCGTCATAGACTTCAGGAATGACGGGGTTTAGGTCTTTGAGAGTGAGATAGGGAAAGGCTGCGCTAGGAATGCCCATTTGTTCCCAGAATAGGGTGGGATCGTCTTGTTCACTCTCTTGCAATAAACCTGAGATTAATACGGGTAAAGTGGATTTTTCTAAGGGTTGACAGTCCACTACTTGACCTTGATAAATTTTATGAGTGGCAGTTGTGGCAATGATTTGAAACTGTACTCCTTCTTGATCTGACCAAATTTGATATCTTTGTCTAAGATCGAGATATTTGTCGTTGAAGCTTAAATTATCGTCTGTTTGCTCACTTTTAATGGGTTGGGTGACAATGACTTGCCACAGTTGACCATTGAATGCGCCACATTCTTGACAGTAAGGCTCAGAAAAAGGGGTATCATGACCACAATGAGGACAAGTATAATGGACCAATGAGGTTTGACAATGTTGACAGACCTCACTATTATTGGGGTTTTCTGAGTGACATTGGGGACAAACAAGCATAAATAACGAGATCCGTGGTTAAGGGTGTTATCAGTTATGGGTTTATCTTGAACTACTCCAACGCAAGGCTCTCGGGATTCTTTACACGATAAAGTATCGCATTGGAGCGTCCAAAAGCCCCCCTAATACCTCTCTCTTTTCAAAGAGATCGGCTTTACTTTTACGTCCAATATTAGCAGAACCATTGATATCTGTGTTAACTAATTTTTTATTCTTAGTTAGATACAAACCTCTCTTAATTCTTTTGCCAGAAAATTCGTAGGTTTGTGGATTATCTACATTATATTCTGGTAGATTATCTAAGTCTAATGCACTTGCTAAACTAGTTTAGTATTCTTCTTGTTCCATGTAATTAACTAAGTAAATATTCTGCTGCTTTAATTCCAGATAAGACCGCTTTTTCCAAGGTTAAATGAAGATCCAGAGCAGGTTTTGTAGAAAAAGCATCTCCTGCTAAAATCAAAGGAATAGAGTTATCCACAGCTAAAAATTCCTCTCCATAGACAGTTTTCGGATGACTGTAACGCCATCGATGGACTTGATAATTAATCACCTTTGAACCTAACCAACTTGAAGCAAAATTAAACAGTTTTTCGGCAATTATTTGATCATCCTTATTCAAATATTCATCACTAAATTCGGGAGTAGAATGTATAGTAACAGCAAACCCTTGGGGAGAAATTCCTTTTTTATGATTACAAGCAATACTAGCAAGACAAGAATTATCAACTGTTAACCATCCCGAAGCAGGAATTAAACTTAACTCTTCCAACAAGGCTAAAATAGTAATACGAGGGTAATAAACAACTTTTTCAAGACGAGATTTTATCAAAGAAGGTAAAGCAATACCAGAGTTTTCTAGTAAGGTTAAAGATTGAGGAACAGGAGCAGTTAAAATTAAACTATCCCCCTGGAAAGATTGTCCATTTTCCGTTGCAACCGTCCAACCAGAATCACTCTTATTGATGGTTATCGCTCTTGTTTGTAGATGAATATCCAAGTCTTTTGCTAGATATTTTCCTAAACTGCGATTACTTTCAACACCTCGATAATAAGTAGTTTTCGGATCAACATCTTGGTGGGAATACTCTGTAACAATACCCTCGGCCAACCATCTATTCACCCATTTTTGTACCGTAGTATCCCTAACAGTAAAAAACTGCATTCCATAGTCAAAAACCCCCGTTATCTCATCTGAATGACGAATACGCCTTGTAGCTAAGCGTCCACCAATTCCTCTCCCCTTATCGAGAACAGTGGTTTTAATACCGTTATTTTTGAGTACATTAGCAGCTATTAAACCGGAAATTCCTCCGCCAATAATAACAACATTGTTTTTCTGTTTCTGATTCATGATGTTAGATTTAAAGAGATTCCCAGTACCTCGGAATTATAATTAGAAAATCCCTCGCCAACTCCTACGCATCATGACGGGGGATTCTCTAATTCAGATCCTAATATAGAAGTTATCTATTATCTATTTAATCTGTGTAGTTTCAAGGTTTTGATGAGGTTGTTCAACACCATGAACACGGCGAATATTAGCCCCTAACTTGCGTAATTTGCCTTCTAGGTTATCGTAACCGCGATCGAGATGGTGCAGTCCTTGGACAATGGTTTTTCCTTGTGCTGCTAAACCAGCTAAAACTAAAGCAGCAGAAGCGCGTAAATCAGTGGCCATCACCGGCGCACCAGAAAGGAAAGGAACCCCATTGACTAAGGCAATATTTCCTTTAACACGGATATCTGCTCCCATACGTTGCAACTCAGCTACATGACGCAGACGATTTTCAAACACCGTTTCTGTGACCATACTGCTACCTTCGCTTAAGGTTAATAAGGCCATAAATTGTGCTTGCATATCCGTGGGAAACCCAGGAAAAGGTAGGGTTTTGATGTCTGTTGCTCTTAAAGGAGCAGGAATTAATCTTAAGCGATCGCTTCCTTCAATCATTACCTGGGGTCCCATTTCCCTTAATTTAGCAATCACAGAGGCTAAATGTTCAGGAAAAATGGGACTAAGACTAATTTCTGACTGAGTGATGGCTCCAGCTATTAACAGGGTTCCAGCTTCGATGCGATCGGGAATTACACAATAGTCGGTGCTGTGCAGACGTTCTACTCCAGAAACAACAATTTTATTGGTTCCTGCACCTTTAATTATGGCTCCCATAGAGCGACAGAAGTTAGCCAGATCCATAATTTCAGGCTCTTGTGCGGCATTTTCAATAATGGTTTCCCCTTCTGCTAAGGTGGCCGCCATCATAATTGTTTCTGTGGCCCCAACACTGGGATAATCTAAATAAATTTTCGCCCCTTGTAGTCGTTGACGACTTCCTTTAACACAAGCATGAACAACACCATGTTCGATGCGAACGTCAGCACCCATGGCCTGTAACCCTCGTACATGGAGGTCCACCGGTCTTGCACCGATCGCACAACCTCCAGGTAAAGGTACGCGAGTCATACCTAAACGAGCAAGTAATGGACCAATAACAAAGAAACTAGCACGGAGTTGAGAAACTAACTCATAAGGTGCTTGATCTTGTCCAATATCTTGAGCATTGATGTCAATTACATCACCATCTCTGTGTAGTTTGACACCAATAGCTGCCAAAATTTGGGTCATGCGCTCAATATCAACTAAAGAGGGGAGGTTTCTTAAGCGACAATCTTCTGAGCAAAGAATAGCTCCGGCCATTAAAACTAAAGCAGAATTTTTAGCTCCACTAATTTTTACTTCACCTTTGAGGGGAGTTTGTCCCTGAATTTCTAATACGGATTGTTGTTCTTCTAAATGAGTTGTCATAGATCAATATATAAAAAGGTTTTATGGATATAAGCCTCAAAACTAGCAATTATTTATAGTTTCGGTGCAAATTCGCTTTCAATGTAACTTGAATGAATAAAAAAGTCTAGGTAAAGTTCCGTTTTGCCATCTATTATGTTAAGGATTTAAGACTTTATTCATAAATTGACTAATAATTGAAGTCGTGATAAAATAGAAAGTTGGGAATCAAATGCGGGACTGGCGGAATTGGTAGACGCGCTAGATTCAGATTCTAGTGTCCTTAAGGACTTTCGGGTTCAAGTCCCGAGTTCCGCATCAACCATCGCATCTTGACTCGTTCCAATGATCACAAGTATTCGTAATCCTTTAATTAAGCAGATTCGTAAGCTACATAGCACTAAAGGAAGACGAGAAGGAAATCTGTTGCTGTTAGAGGGTACTCATTTGGTGCAGACGGCTTATGGGGCCGATTGTTCCCTGATTACTTTATGTTATACGGAGCAATGGCGCACCCGTTACCCGGAATTGTGGGAAAATGTATCTAAACGGGTGCAAAGGTTGGAAGTGGTTTCGTCTGAGGTTTTGGCTGCTATGACCACCACAATCAACCCTGATGGTGTGGTAGCAACGTCTTTATTTGAACCATATATAGAAGCGAAAATTACGGATTTTAGATTAGGATTGATTATAGAAAGATTGCAAGATCCTGGCAATTTAGGGACTATTATTCGCACTGCTGCTGCAACTGGAATTGATGGCATTTGGTTGAGCGATGATAGTGTAGATATTGATCATCCGAAAGTATTAAGAGCTTCTGCCGGTGCTTGGTTTCAAGTTCCTATGTTCGTCAGTTCAGACTTAAAAAGTGTGGTGGAAAAATATAAAAATAATGGAGTTAATATTGTAGCAACCTTACCCAATGCGACGCAAACTTACTGGGATTTACAGTTAACAAAACCGACATTAATTTTATTAGGAAATGAAGGCTCAGGATTATCAGATTCTTTAGTTTCTTTAGCAGATGAATTGGTTAGTATTCCTTTAGGTGAAGGAGTAGAGTCATTAAATGTTGCTATTGCCACAGCATTAATTTTGTATGAAGCTAAACGACAACAAATATAGGGGAAAAAACAATCTAAGGTGGGCAAATGCCCACCCTACTAACTATTATTGTTTAACAAAGAAAGCAACCGATCGCCCAGGCACATTTAAGCCATTTTGAACCGATCTGTCTGAGTTAACACACATAGTGGAATTAGAGATCAATTCTTGATAACATCCTTCCCCGAGACCAGGCATTCTTAAAGATGAAGGAGCAAAAGGTTCACCTGCTTTATTGATAATAGCAATACCCTGATCACCCCGTTCCACAAATAAAAGATTGGGACTATTGGCACCATTGGTAATTTCGTCACCATTGCGGAAATATTGGGGTTCATTGACCAATTGTTCGTGAAAATTAGCCCCTGCTTGCACAATAGGATCACTCGCATCATCCCGATAAATCAAGGGTAGTCCATCTTGACGGGCCAAAAGGAAAGCATTAGCCAACATCTGATCCCTTGGGTCAAAGCCAAAACCGCCTTCGAGATCCCCTCCAGGAACCGTATCATGGGTTTTGGAGAAAGTAACCGCATTATAACCAGGTAGTGATCCAGGATTATTTGTCAGCGATCGCAAATCTCCCCCAAGACCAAAAGCACCTTTAAGATTCTGTAATAAACCATAGTCGGTGAGGTCTACATTATGAATAGCGGTATAGGTGGAATTTTCGTTACAGTCTGCACCAAC
>JAAUYK010205099.1_pt1 | contig 12640 bp, 11 predicted proteins | sample 7278021 | NCBI WGS metagenome assembly JAAUYK01 (sample SAMN14350223, study PRJNA611818) | marine sediment metagenome | isolation source: surface marine sediment (1.8m) | place: French Polynesia: Moorea | collected 2018-08
AGGAACGAGGAGAATAATTAGTTATAAACCCTTATATTGCGTAGAATAGGTTATACTAAAGAGGAAAATCATTTACTTGTGTGAGTTCTTGGTTTCTAATGCGAGATGTAAGAACTTGTCCATTATTAAATTCGGTATTTCTCTTCTCCCCCTACTTCCCATGCTTCCCCTGCCTCCCCTGCTTTAGATTAAAAAAATCCGAAGTTGTTTCTGGACGACTTCTAAGCTGTCCCATACATTACTGCAAACAATTTCTGATTTCAGTGTCAAAGGGAGTTATTTGGGTGCAGATTTAATAAGTGTCAAGTCGTGGGAGATAGGCTCTCAACATCAGAATGGATTAATTGGTAAAAATTGGCGTTTTGGCACAGACAAACCAGAAGAATTATTTGCTTCTTATGGGTGTAATGCGTCAGTTATCCAACCTGGAGAAATGAGAGCAAATTATGGACGTGACTCTGTCCAAATTACACCCCGTTCAGTACCTGGAAGGCGACGTTCCTTTATAGCGATCGCTAAAAAAGAATGATTGATTCAATTAAATTCCAGTCCACTTATCTTATTACACGGGTTTCAAAAAAAAGACTCAGAAAACTCCTGAACAAGAGATCGAACTTCCACTACACAATTTAAGACATGGTAAATTATTGTCCGCAGATAAACACAGATAAAAATACAGATAATTTTAAACAAGTTTGAGTTAAAGTAATCGCTAACGAAAATAATGGCTCACTAATTCTGCTACTGCACCTAAGACTGGAGATAAAACCACTACAGAAGCAGCGGCGATGATAATAGTTCTTGCTGTATTGCCTTGGTCTTTTACTAACTGAAAATAGCGATCATCCCACTTCTGAAATTGTTCTCTAGTCTGTTGTGATTCGTCTTCTAATCTTTTATTAGTATCTTCTAATTTTTGATTAGTTTGCCGAATGTCATCATCCAACTTATTTAGCAAACTAAGGATTTGAGTTAATTGTTCTTGCTCAGTCATCTTCTATTTTTAAACTTATAATTTGAATTTTAACACGAAACAGATTATTGAGATTATTGTCTATAAACGTAGATAAATTCAATTAACGTTTCCTTTAGCTTTCAAGGACAAAAACCTAGTCAACACGTTGTAAAATTAAATTATTTTGTTCGCTAATTGTTGCTTGCCAACCTAGTTCAATAATATTTGTTCCTGTTGATTCAACAATAATTGCTGGAGAATTAATAATACTGCCTATGGGCAACTCTTCTCTTTGATAAACTTCTGCATCTTGCCAAGAATCAGCAGTATATATCTTAACTTTAGTAATGGGTTTAGCTTCCGTATTTATTGTCGAAGTTTGCGCACCGCGCTTGCGCAGCTCTACCCGAAGGGGCAGCGGCTCGCCGGAGGCGCGGCTTCGCCGACCTCTTCGAGATCGCTCAATCTCCATTGGTTGATAGGTAGGACAAATTAATTCAACAGAGACAGTTTCGATAATTAAATCTTTTTCGACAATAAAACCATAACGTTGTCGATGCAAATCTTCAAATTGCCGTTTCATGGTTGCAATATCATTAAAATCGACAATTAAACTAAAATCTGTTCCTTGATATTTCAGATGAACCTTATAAATAATTTTCGGCTCTAGCTGATCGCTATGACTTTGTTTATCTAATTCCTTTTGTGCCAGAATTACTAATTCAGCAAATAGAGATTTAATCGTCAGGAAAGAATCATTATTTAATAACTTTTCCACAGATTTTTCTTTGATCACTATAACCTCTGCCAAGCCAATTCCATAAGCCGATAACACTCCAGCATAGGGATGGATAAATATTTGTTTCATGCCTAAAGCATCAGCTATCAAACAAGCATGTTGTCCTCCCGCTCCCCCGAAACAACATAAAGTATATTCGGCAACATCATAACCTCTTTGGAGAGAGATTTTTTTGATAGCATTTGCCATATTATCAACCGCGATCGCAAGGAAACCAGCGGCAATTTGTTCAGGACTTTTACTATGATTAATTTGGCTCGCTAGCTGGTGAAATTTCTCAATTACTATCTGTTTATCTAAAGGCCGATCGGCATGTTTACCAAAAACTTTGGGAAAAAATTCAGGTTGTAATTTCCCCACCATCACATTACAGTCGGTAATGGTAAGATCACCGCCTCTACCATAACAAGCAGCACCAGGATTAGCCCCCGCAGAATCAGGCCCTACCAAATAGCGACTACCATCGAAATGGAGAATCGAACTTCCGCCTGCGGCAACAGTATGAATCGACATCATCGGCGATCGCAATCTGACTCCAGCAACTTCAGTTTCAAAGCGGCGTTCATATTCCCCTGCATAATGGCTCACATCGGTAGAAGTTCCCCCCATATCAAAGCTAATAATTTTTTTGATACCTGCCATTTCACAAGTTTTGACAGCTCCCACGATGCCCCCAGCAGGGCCAGAAAGAATACTATCTTTACCCCTAAATATATTAGCGTCTACTAACCCGCCATTGGATTGCATAAACATTAATTGAGTTACATATCCCTCCTCATCTCTTTTGTCCCCCCGTCTCCCCGTCTCCCCGTCTCCCCGTCTCCCCGTCTCTCTTGTCTCCCCGTCTCCCCGTCTCTCTTGTCTCCCCGTCTCCCTGTCTCCAAAAAGATATCCTCTAACTTGATTGACATAACGACGAAGAATTGGGGAAAGATAGGCATCAACCACCGTTGTGTCTCCCCTACTAACCAATTTAATTAAAGGACTAACCTGATGCGATACCGAGATTTGAGTAAACCCAATTTCTTGCGCGATCGCGGCTACTGCTAATTCATGTTGCGGATAATTATAAGAATGCATAAACACGATCGCACAACTACGAATCCCCCGATCAAAAGCAGCTTGTAAATCTTGTCGAGCCTGTTGTTGATTAACTGGTTGTAACTCTTCTCCTGTTGCGGTGTAACGTTCAGCTATTTCGACAACTTCTTCATAGAGGATTTCGGGTAAAGTAATCTGTAAAGCAAAAATCTCAGGGCGATTTTGATAGCCAATCCGCAGGGCATCCTTAAAACCTTGGGTAATAGCTAAGACAACGCGATCGCCTTTTCTTTCTAATAAGGCGTTAGTTGCTACCGTTGTCCCCATTTTGACCACTTCAATGACATTAGTGGGAATAGGTTGGTCTTTACTAATCCCCAGAATATTGCGAATTCCCTGGATCGGTGCATCAGGATATTGTTCGGGGTTTTCAGATAATAACTTGTGAACCATAATTTTCCCATCAGGAGACTTGCCAAGAACATCGGTAAAAGTCCCTCCGCGATCGATCCAAAATTGCCAGCCTAGGGAAGAGTTATCAATATTATCAATAATTGAATTATTCACTATCGAGTTCTTTACGTCTTAAAACGATATTATCTCATGAAGATGAGAAGCGCATTTCATGAGGTTATTCCAGGGTAATTTTATTTCTTATTTCCAGACTAATCTAGTATATAACTAGCGAATTTAACTTTTAATCCTGATCGCGGATGAAGAGTTGGAATAGGTTCGGGGGTCAGATTTTGATTGGGCAATATTTCCCACGTATAATTACGCAATAGCAGAGAAGCAAAAATCTTCATTTCCATCTGTGCAAAAGCATATCCCAAACAAAATCGCGGTCCACCACCAAAACCGACTAAACTGTATTCTATTTTTTTGTGTTCTGCTCGCTCGCTACTGAAACGATCCGGATCGAACTTTTGGGGATTAGTGAAAATATTACTATCTTGATGTGACGAATTAATGCGATGCACAAATTGAATGGTTTCACCAATGATAGGTAAACCGAGAGTACCTGGGGGCAATGGGTGTGATGGAGCTTTCATGTGTATGCGTATCTTAGCCTCTGTTTCAAGTGATCTATACATAAAACTATAGAGCCAATCAGCCCCTGCTGTTTTGGAAAGAGGTTGACACTCCCACCGTTAAATTTAGCGTTCGTCTGAACGACTCACTTTAAATTTTAACGGGGGATTCTTGGTTCGCCGAGTCTCCGTTAGACGACAGGCCCGAGCCAATCGCCCAAGAGGGAGTCTCTCCCCAAGCGTAGATTCCCGTATGCCCTACGGTATTTAGTCCTTTTTTCAGGATATTAATGCTGGCTGCAATGTCTCTATCCTCTATATACCCGCACTTGCAAGCATGGGTGCGAGTCGACAGAGTCTTTTTGAGCCTTGTTCCACAAGCCGGACAATCTTGGCTCGTGTAGTGGGGAGTCACGGCAACTGTTATCTTGCCAAACTTCCAACCAAAATATTCAATCCAGTTGCGAAACTGTGTCCAGCCAGCATCAGATATAGACTTCGACAATTTACGATTACGAACTAGGTTTTTTACCTTCAAGTCTTCATAGGCGATGCAATCGTTAGAAGCACATACGCACCGCGCCAATTTCACAGCATGGTCTTTGCGTTGCCTACTTACCCTTAAATGTTGTTTAGCCTTAGCTATTCTAGCTTTATGGTAGTTGTTAGATTGTCTTGGCTTGGGGTTTTGGGACATCTGCTTACCTTTTACCCGTTTATTGGGATTTTGGTATTTACGAGATAGTCCCCTCCCTAAGCGATTGAGCCTTTGTTCGCTCTTGCGGTAGAATCTGGGGTTTTCTTCTGTATGCCCAAATGAATCGGCGTAGAAATACTTTAAACCCATATCTAACCCGATAGCTTTCCCTGTCGGCTGCATATCTTCTTTAACCTCGATAGATATACAGAATTGACAGTAATAGCCATCGGCACGGCGAACAAGTCTTACCCGTTTAATTTGTTCTGGCTGATAGAAATAGATATTCCTCGAACCAACGAGCTTAACTCGTCCAATATTGTTTTTATCGGTAAAGGTAATATGCTTCTTGGTTGCCTCGTCTAATTTCCATCCAGATCGCTTGTATTCAACCGAACGAGAATATTTCTTGAATTTAGGAAAACCCTGTCTTGGTGCGCGTTCCTTAGCGCCTTGCAAAGGCGCAGGGTCGCACCGCATTTTGCCTGGTATTTTCTGTCTTGTCGAGCGTTCCCTTGCGCCTGACGGCGACGCGGGGTCTCGACGCTTCTTGCAGTTATCAAAAAATCTAGCGATACTAGACCAAGCTCGTTCAGCAGATGACTGTCTTGCAGTAGAATTTAAATTATTGGCAAAAGCGAACTCCTTGGCGAGGACGCGACAGTATTTATTGAGGTCGTATTTATTGACCCCTTTGTTGTCCATCCAATACCTTAGAGCTTTATTCCTGACGAATTGACCGGTACGAATCGCTTCATCAATTGCTTGCAGTTGATATTGTTTTGCCTTAATCTTATATTCCAGTACAATCATGAGATTATACTACCACGGAGCGCACAAAATTAAAACTGCTTAGTCGTAAGTTCGCTCTCATCTCCCGTTAAAAATCACAGCTAAAGCTGTAATTTTATAAACGGGAGTCTTCCCGCTCACGTAGATAATTTTCTAAATCTTTAGGTTTTTTCGTCTCTTTGGGATAAAGAGTCACCGAGTCAGATTAATCGATTAAAAGTATTTTTCTAAGTAGGGATAATTCATCAATTGCTTCTACAGAATCTTGAATTATGAATTCTGTATCCTATTCAATAACAGCAATTTCCTCTCATCGAACTGGCTTTTAAGACAGGCTTTTTCAAATCTTATACGACTTGATCTATACGTTTTATAATAGCTCAAAAGTTCTCTCGAAATTTTTTCTTAAGCTCTTACATCTATCTGTCCAAGGAACAAATATCCCAAAATGGGTTCTGTAAATTAAAATTTTTTTAAACTCGATCCATAATTTTTATCATTACACTAGATACAGAGTTAAGATAAGAAAATATATTTTCTAACACTCTATATATAGTGTAAACCCTATCCCTAATCTCAGGTTAAAGAATTGTTGCTATGAACGCATCGGCTGCTGAACAAACAGAAAAAACTCAAGATCTACTCCTAGACTATCTTAAAGCCAAACAAGCTCCGATGAGCCTTCAGGAATTGGAAGCAAAACTCAAAAGCGATCTAACTTTATCTCATCGGACTGTGAAAGAAGCAGCTTGGAAACTCGTCGAAGAAGGTAAAGCCCAGTTTACCCCAAGTTGGGATTTAGAACTAAAATGTTAGTTAATCATCGCTAATTGCTCTCAAATAATCATAGCTCATTTATTTATGTGGGACAGAGAAGAGAGACAGTACAATCCTTTTAATGGTCAAGGAAATAAGCCTGGCGATCGCAGAAAATCTTTCCAGATAGATCGCGATCGCATTCTCTATTGTTCTGCTTTTCGTCGATTAGCTCAAGTGACTCAAGTTGTTACCGCACAAGAGGGTCATGTTTTTCATAATCGTTTAACTCATTCTCTCAAAGTAGGTCAAGTTGCCAGGAGACTTGCCGAAAGGTTGCTGGAATTACAGCCAGAAGTTGCCAATCAGATTGGCGGCATCGATCCTGATGTAGTCGAAGCAGCGGCTTTATCTCACGATCTGGGACATCCTCCTTTCGGTCATACCGCAGAAGAAGAATTAGATAAATGTGCGATTCAACATGGTTTAAAAGATGGCTTTGAGGGCAATGCTCAATCTTTTCGGATCTTAACTAAACTGGCAATCCATCGCATAGATTACTATGGTTTGAACCTGACTAGAGCAACTCTGAATGCAGTCTTAAAATATCCCTGGTTACGAAGTGGCGATCGCAATTCTCGGAAATGGCGTAAATATTCGGTTTATCATTTGGATCGAGAAGCTTTTAATTTCGCCAAAAAACCAGGAGATGAAACCCAAACCATCGAAGCTAGCATCATGGACTACGCCGATGATATTACCTATAGTGTCCATGATTTGGAAGATTTTTATTTAGCTGGGTTGATCCCTCTAGAGTTATTAGCAACAGATAGAGACGAACTCAATCACTTTATTACCGAATGGTTACGGGAATCTCCTCAGAATGAAACAGCTCAGATAGTCAAAAATGACCCAAATCGGTTTCAAAATTTTCTCAATGCAACTTACAATATGGGGGGGCAATATCGACAGGGTACTTTTGAACAAAAAGCACAGATTAAACGAATTAGTTCTCAGTTAATTCAAAACTATATCAAGTCAGTTAAATTAAGTAAAAAATATAGCGATCTCGCTGAAGGCGAGGCTCTGCGTGAGCGCGGTTATTTGCAGCAAAATCCCCAGAAAGAAGAAGAGTTAAAGTTCCTCCAACGGATTGTTTGGTATTATGTGATTTCCAATCCTCGTTTAGCTACTCAGCGATATGGACAAAAAAGAATTGTACGGACTCTATTCACCATGTACCTTGAAGCTATTGAGGAAGGGGATCTCAGTTTCATTCCCGTAAGATTTGTCAGAGAATACCTAGAGTTACGCGATCGGGAAAATCAAGGAGAAGATATTAGTCAGGAAAAAGTCCGTATGGCGGTGGATATTGTCGCGAGTCTCAGTGAAGCAGAAGCAGTTCTTAAATATCGTCGTCTAACAGGAATTAGCCAAGGCTCTTTTCTCGATTCTTGGGAATAATGAGGCAATAGGCAATAAGAAATTAAGAAGTTTCTTTTAGTTTCCCCTCTAGTTATTCTGACTTGGTGACTCGGTGACTCTTGATCTCAAAGAGACGAAAAAACCTAAAGATTTATTAAACACAAAAGCAATATTGGCGAATTTTGGACTACTGTTAAATGGGAGAAAATTATTTAGTAACTTAACAATCAATCATGGGTATTTCTTTAGCCAAAGGTCAACGGGTATCTCTAGAAAAAGTTTCCCCAGGATTAAAAAATATTTTTATTGGTTTAGGATGGGATATCAAAGCTACAGATACAGGATCTGATTTTGATCTCGATGGTTCGGCATTTCTCTTAGGAAGTAATGGCAAATTAGTTTCAGAAAATCATTTCATTTTTTACAATAATCTCCATAGTCCCGATCCCGATAAAGCTGTAAGAGTTATGGGGGATAACCGCACTGGTGCAGGAGAAGGAGATGATGAAGTGATCGAGGTTGATTTAACAAAAGTTCCCGCCGATGTTGACAAAATTGCGATCGCTGTAACCATTCATGAAGCAGAAAAACGCCAACAAAATTTCGGTCAGGTGGAGAATGCTTTTGTGCGAATTGTTAATTGTGAAAATCAAGAAGAAGTAATTCGCTACGATTTGACAGAAGATTATTCTATTGAAACATCCTTAGTAATGGCAGAACTGTATCGTAAAGATGGAGAGTGGCGTATGAACGCTTTGGGTTCTGGTTATAAAAGTGGTTTACAAGCATTATTTGATCTTTACAAGTAATTGGCTATAAGCTATGGGCTCTATGATATTAGAAATCAACAGCATACGCTCGTGGCTTTCTTACAAGGAGCATGGCCCCGCGTCCTGTCTTCGCCGGATAATAATCTTCGTGGGATAATATCGCTGTCAGGCGTTGATCCTCGAAGGTCAGGGAATAATCGCCAAGAAGCTTAGAGCTTTTAAGGTCAAAATTGGCGACCTATGAGCTGAAATATCTCAGATTAAGTGTCGCGATTTTAGATATCCATAGGTTATAGTTTCAGGGAAGAGGTTGTAATTACCTTTTTGCCTAGCCTAACCAGAGATATTTGCTGATGTTCGCTGAATTTAATTCAGATTTAGTTCCAGATGACACTGCTGCTAACTCTGTCAACTATGTTGACTGGAGTAATTTAGGTGCAGAAATGGTTTTTACTCAAAATCGTTCTGGAATATATCTCTCGTTTTGGTGGCTTAAAGCAGAAGAATATGGTTTAGATAATCAAGCAATAATCGGTTCTTCTTATGAGGATATCTTTACTCCTGTAGATCGCCAGCAATATTTAAGTAAAATTAATCGGGTTATAGATCGCCGACTCCCAGAACAGTTTTACTGCTGGTTTCAATACCAAGAACAATCTTTTCCCTTAGAACTAATTCTGAGTCCCATATTACCCAGTAAAGGGGAACCAGCAGCAGTATTGGTTATGGGACATTTACTAGAAGAATCAGAAATCTTTCCTTTAAATAATTCTAGGGCTCCTGTTCCCATTTATAGTTATCAAAAACTCTTAACTCAGATTGCTGGTCGGATTCGTCGTAGTCTTAACTTAGAAACAATTTGGCAACAAACAGTAGATAGTCTAGGAGAAGTTTTTTCTGTCAGTCGATGTTTGATTTTATCTCAGAATTATATTCAAACTGAACTAAAAGTAGTAGCGGAATATCGCCAACAAGACATTACTTCTGTACTGGGTTCTACTATGAGGATCAAACAAGAATCCTATCTGAAACAAGCTCTCAATTCTCCTAGTCCTATTACAGCAGATAACTTGGATTTCGACCAACAGAATTGTAAATCGGTCATGGTAGCTTCCGCTTCCTATAATGATGAGAGTAATGCCTTAATCTTGTTACAACAATGCGATCGCTATCGTGACTGGAAAACCGCAGAAATTGAATTGCTCAGAGAACTAGCCGAACATGTGGGAACCGCGATCGCTCATGCTAAACTATATCAAGAGTTAGAACTAGCGAGTTTCCAAGCAGAAGAAGCTAACCGCCTCAAGAGTGATTTTTTAGCTAATACTTCCCACGAATTACGCACTCCACTCAATGGAATTATCGGTTTTCTCAAGCTGCTTCTAGAGGGAATGGCGGATAATCCCGAAGAACAGCGAGAATTTTTGCAAGAAGCTTATAAATCTTCCCTACACCTTCTCAATTTAATCAATGACATCCTAGATATCGCCAAAATTGAAGCAGGAAAAATTGATTTAGAATTAACCGATATAGAACTAGATGATCTCTTTCAAGACGTTGACAATCTGATTCGTACTCAAGCAGAACAAAATAATCTCAGTTTTCAGATCAAAACTCCTGCTACTTTAACCCCTGTAATTCTCTATGGGAATTATCAACGTTTACTACAGGTGATGCTAAATCTAGTAGGCAACGCGATTAAATTCACCCATGAAGGGGGAGTTTCTGTTAGTGCCGAAATTAGTAACAAGAAAATTAACTGGGATTGCCAGCAATTTCCTGGAACAGTCAAAATCAGTGTTGCGGACACCGGAATTGGAGTTTCTTTAGAAAAGCAGAATAAATTATTTGAAAATTTCTTTCAGGTGGATGGCTCTCGTACTAAATCCTATGGTGGTACTGGTTTAGGTTTAGCAATTTCCCAAAAGTTAGTAGAAGCTATGGGTGGAACAATTTCTTTCTATAGTATGGGAGAAGGTTTGGGATCTACTGTAACCTTCACCGTTCCCTTAGTTAATCTTCCGGTAATCAAAACAATCCAGTAATAGACAGTAAACAGCAGTGCCGGGATGGGGGGAGTATTTTGCCAAAGTTGAGGTGAATCGGTGTTCTAGGATGCATTTCTCGTTTTTAATTAAATGTATCCTGGTGGTATGATGCGATATTTTTACCCTATTAACTCTTGAGGCGCAACCGTAAAATTATGGATTCGGCTCTTGTCGTTTAACTAAAGTAGCTATTAGCTGTTGGCTTGTGAGTACTTATCCTCGCTTGTCCCATCAAGTGGTATAATATCCCGTCTGCCCCCGTTAAGTTAAAAAACTATAAAAAAATAATGGATAAACAACATCATTTAGCATAATCTTTTATTGATCTCTATAAAAATTTTAAAATCTTAGTATTTAGTCTATAAAAAAAAAGCAAAATTATGATCGCAATTGTGTTTGATTCTCATTTACGTTACAATAGTTAACAAATTAGCAAATAATCTTATCATTGATAGTCTCATACTAGCCAAATTTTTCTTTGTATTCAGCAAACAACAAAGCATTGTTAACAATACCGTTTAAAAAATACTGGTCAACTTGTACTAGTTAGTAGCGGTGAATCCTACATTTCTTCACCTAAAATCCATGATTTTTAATAAGTACCATTTGTATAAATCCGATTTAGTTAATCTCTTAATCTCTATTATCCAAGCATAAGCAAAAAAAAATACGGAATAAGTCATGAAAGCAGCAAGTAAATCTAACGATCTTGTTAGAAGCTATTTAAAAGAAATTGGACGTGTAGATCTTCTAACCCATGAAGAAGAAATTCACTATGCGAAACGAGTACAAAGAGAAATCGCCTTAGTAAAAATTAAAGAATCTCTACAGGAAAAATTAGGTCAAGAGCCAACCTATTCCCAATGGGCAAAAGAAGCTAAGCTTTCGGTAAAAGAGTTAAAAACAGCTCTCGAAGCAGGAGAAGCAGCTAAGCGCAAAATGGTTGAGGCTAATCTTCGTTTAGTGGTTTCAGTAGCGAAAAAATATCTTAAGCGTAATCTGGACTTATTAGACTTAATCCAAGAAGGAACGATTGGTATGCAACGAGGAGTCGAAAAATTCGATCCCACTAAAGGATACCGTTTCTCGACCTACGCCTACTGGTGGATACGTCAAGCCATTACTAGAGCGATCGCTGAAAAAGGGCGGACGATTCGCTTACCGATTCATATTACAGAGAAACTGAATAAAATCAAAAAAGCTCAAAGAAAACTGGCGCAGCAGAAGGGAAGAATAGCGACTATTGCGGAGTTAGCGCAGGAGCTTGATTTAACAGCAAAACAAGTTAGAGACTATCTCGAAAAATCTCGCCAACCCATTTCCCTCGATGTCAAAGTTGGAGACAACAATGACACTGAATTGGGGGATATGTTAGTCGATATGGGGCAATCTCCTGAAGATTATGCTACCTCTTCCTCACTTAAAAAAGATCTCCACCGATTGATGTCGGAATTAACTCCCCAACAACAAGAGGTTATTTCTCTAAGATTTGGCTTAAAAGATGGTAAACCTCTGACTTTAGCCAAAATAGGGACTTTTTTAAGTATTAGCAGAGAAAGAGTTAGACAAATTGAACGAGAAGCTCTAACCAAACTTCGTCAACGTAAAACTGTTATTAGGGAATACTTGGCCAGTTAAGTAAGTATTTTTATATAATGCAGTAAAAACTCTACTAGTAATGGTTCGGTTTTACCTGATGCAAACTAGTTATACAATTGTTACATTAGTCAGTATAAGATAGCATCACTTTTTAAGTTAACTGACCATACTCCGTTAGCAAAATCTTCAGGAGGTAACAGGTGGATCGAGAAAATCGTACCCAAAATGTATTTAGTAGTGAAGGTGAACCCAACCAACTCTGGCAATATGTCCAATCTCTAAATTCTGATACGATAGCCCAACTTTCCCAGCCAGAATCGAAGGAAGTATTCCAGGTTATGGAACAAAATATCATAGGTTTGTTAGGCAGTCTTCCGTCAGAACAATTTGAGATTTCCATTAACACTAATAGAGAACATTTAGGACGATTGTTAGCTTCTGCTATGATGAGTGGTTATTTCATTAGAAATGCTGAACAAAGAATGTCTTTTGATAAGTCATTACAAGCTTTAAATAGTGGTTTGTCCGATGAGGAATAAACAGGTAAAAGGTAATAGGTAAGCTGACACACATTAAACTTGTATAATTTAGGCTCTGAAATCCTTTACTTACTTGGTTTGACTATAAAAACTCAATCTCCCCCCGGTCAGGTCTCCCGACTATCGCCAACCTGCGAGATTGACAATTAAATATGAATTCCCCCCAACAGGGTAGGGCTGTTTCATTC
>JAAUYK010078203.1_pt1 | contig 12639 bp, 14 predicted proteins | sample 7278021 | NCBI WGS metagenome assembly JAAUYK01 (sample SAMN14350223, study PRJNA611818) | marine sediment metagenome | isolation source: surface marine sediment (1.8m) | place: French Polynesia: Moorea | collected 2018-08
CGGCTCCGGCTTCGGCTCCGGCACGTCAACGGGCTCCTTGCTCAGGTTCCCCGTGATCTTTTCCGGCTCGACGGGCTTCACGTTGGAGTGCTTCCCCTTCTCGCAGCCGGGGAAGTTCAGGAAGGTGGTGAAGTCTGTGGCCTTGCGGTTGCAGCAGGTCCAGCCCTTGTAGGCGTCGTGGAAGTACGGGGCGCCCGGGTGGAACGTGCAAGGGGCTGAGGGCGAACATATGCAGTACAGTACAAGGAAACCTGGTTAATCCCAGATTGGATCTGTTTATTTTACTCGATCGTACTTACTCTGATCGCCTTCGTTGTCCTTTGGGAGGAAGGTCTGGCCGCAGCCGCGGTTGTAGCACATCACAGGCTCCATGACGACCAGATCGAGGCCACCCTTCACTTTACTTTGAGAGATGGAGGCAGAGTAGAGAGTACGCAAAATTAAATCACCGCCCGCCAAGACGATCGAGCGAGTGCGACTACACTAGTGAGTGACTACACACAGTATACATATATACATACGTCGTACGTAGTGTTTTCACTTTGGCGAGTTAAATGTTAAAAGTTGTGTTTTTCGTTTTTCTAGAGGCTTCGGTCGGCGGCATGACCGAAATCTGTATGCGCTGCAATCGCCATCTGGCGGGCAGGCAAATTTTAACGTCGACGAGGACTCTAACTAAAGAGAATATGTTACCCGCTTTTCTTTAAGATACGTAATTGCCTTCAAGTTTAGTTATTTATAATCGACGATAATGGCTCTTCTGGCGCACCGTAATTATGGCACAGAGTGAAATATCAACGTCAGAACCAGGGTATCCTGCGTGATATGTTATGCGACGTACTATATTGTTTGCCAGTGCAGAGGTATGTTTTTCGTGACATTGTTAGAGCAGCTTTGTTTTCAGCCATTACATTAATGTTCATTACACGTGTATGAAAATCACTGTCGTATACTTGCACCTAAAACTAGACATGACGAGAGAAAGATGTTTCGCACAGTACATTAGTCTCCTTTTCGTCTTCGTTTTGGCCACCTCCATTCGGACTGTGGCACTGTGCGCGACTACAATCAAAGAATCAATCAAACAGAGCGCGCCGTCCTTTTGGTACAAGCAAGTACAACGCATACGACTTATTACGCGTCGCCGCCGCGACTAAATCCAAACAAAACAGAGTCGCGTAAAATAAAGCAAACTCGCTCGATCATCTGATTCCGATCTGGAACCGACTGGGAATAATCGAGCAATTTTGATCAAGTATCGACTGACTCCCTGCCTTCCATCATGCCTGGTCCTTCGTGGGGCGCCGAGGTCCGGGACGTTGCTGGCCACGCCGACCGCGTCCGGAACCGCATTGACCGTCTGATGGACGACGATGAGCGCGAGGAGTTCTCCGACCGCGTCTACAGCGGCAGAAACACCGTCGTCGAGGTCACCGTGAAGACGAAGAAGAAGCAGCGGAGGAGCAAGAGTGACTCAGAGCAAAAGAAAGAGAGTGCACCAAAGAAGAAGGTCTCTGCAGAGGACACCTGGAAGAACATGCTCAGGTCGGACGACGGAGGACTCAAAGTGGAGGAGAAGAGATTCCTGAGGGGCCCGAAGAGCAGGAGGAGCGCCTCAGAGGGAGGAGCAAAGGGCAAGAGGAGGGAGCTGCCGCCGCCGCCGACGGCGACGACGGGGAAGAAAAGCGACGTCGCGGCCGCCGCACCTGTTCCCCAAGTCGGCAACTCCACGCTGCAGACGTTCCTTGAGGAGATGCGCGCCACCCTGAAGCAGGCTCGAACCGGCGACCTAGACATCGCCGAGAAGATGCTCAACGACCTCGAGTCGAAATCGAAATCGAGGGACGTGGCGGACGGCGGCGGACGAAGCAAGAAAGACAAAAGTCCCGTCAGGCTGTCCAAGGCCGAGCAGGACAGCCAGATTCTGGAGCTGAAGTCTGCATTGACTGAGCGTGACAGCCAGTTGGAGAGGAAGTCGAGGGAGCTCGGCGACCTCAAGTCGCTGGTGGCGCGGCTCACAAAGAACAACCAGGAGATGCTGAATCTGCTCTCAGAGAGGATGAACACGGAGGCGACGCTGAAGCAGCAGTTGGACGCCGAGAGGAAGAGGAGCGCGGCGATCGCGGAGAAAGTCGCCTCCGAGCGGGCGGAAGTCACCAGGCTGGGAAAATTCATCAAGTGCGTGAACGCGTCGTCCTTCACTGTGTAGCATTCACCAACTGTAGGTAAATTTATTTCAGCGAGATGCAAAGCGCCCTTACGCGCGACCTCGACAACGTGGCGTCCTCGAGCGCCGCGGTGAAGTCAACAGGAGCGACTGTAGCGCAGCGGGGCTCCTCGCGCAACACCACCGTGGACCTCGAGCTGTCTGCAGACAACGAGGACGCCGACTCGGCCATCGGGCGGTCGGAGTCGCTCAGACAGGACATCATCAACGAGGCCAAGCAGATGCTCTCGAGATCGAAAATTGACGATGAACCGGCGGCGACGAAGCCGGCTGCTGCCGTCGGCGGCCGCGAACAGCCCTCGCCTTCACAGCACGACGTCTCGGCCACCTTGTCACTGTCACAGGGTCCTCTGAGCGAGACCGACGCAAGCTTCACGTAACTAAACATGAATGGTGCATTTGATTTATGTACGTTGCACTCTCTTCAATCGCAGGGGTGTAGAGCTGGCACTGAGCGAGACTTTTGCCAGCAACGCGGAAGATGAGGGCGAACCTCCGTCTGCCGCGGCGTCGATGTCGCCCAAGATCCTTGCAACGGCGGGTGGCGGCGTCCAGCAGCAGGCCGCGTTCGCCGCCAAGTCGAAGGCCAAGATCAACAAGCCGTTTCTATTGTCCGACATGGACGGCAAGGTGAGGGCCTTTCTCGACCGCATGCGCAACCAGGAGAGCCTCAACGCGAGCATTCCCAGAGAGCCGACGGCCAGGTCGTTCCAGGGCACCGCATTCACGTTCGACTTCTCCTCTGGCAGTGGTAAGTCTATACACGTGTCGAGTACCTGTAGTATGAACAATGTGAAGCGGACCATGCCCGCTTCTCTCTTTCAGATGCGAACAATACTCGTGACACGCTGTCTGAAACGCAATTCAGAAAGGGACTAGAGACGACGCTCGCCACCGCGGAAGAAACTGACTAGTTTAGTAGATATGACTTTCTTAACTACGCTTATTTACACAAAGTTAGTAACGGATAAGATAAATCGATACTGAAGTATGCTATTAATTGTCTGCCGAGTACCCGACTATACTACGTCGTTTCATTCGCTAGCTCGCTCGCTCTTCGAAATTCCGCGCTTCACCGCTTCTCCCGCAGCAACCTTTCGTCATGCCGGCTCTACAGCGTCTAGACTGTCTGGTTACGAGTATGTGTTGGGTCCGTCTAAAACGAGGCGAACGTATACGCTATACGGACGGACGCAGTTATTGGAGTTGGACTTGAGATATGAGAACGTTCAACGATTGCATGTACAACAAGTAGTTCATCATGGGAGTGCACGGCCTGTGGAAGTTACTCGACTCGGCGGGCAAGCCCGTTCCGCTGGAGCACCTCGAGAACCGCGTGCTCGCCATTGACATCTCGATCTGGCTGAACCAGTCGCTGCAGGGGATGCGCGACCCCGCGTCGTCGGTGGCGGGCGCGGGCCCGCCTGTGACGCACGCGCACCTCCTCGGCCTCTTCCACCGCGTTTGCAAACTGCTCTTCTACCGCGTCAAACCCATCTTCGTGTTCGATGGCGCGCCGCCGAGGATCAAACGGGAAACGCTGGCCAGGCGGAGGACGAGGAAGAGCGGAGCGGCAAAACGCGCCGACAAGACCAGACAGAAGATCATAGACAACTACCTCAAGCAACAGGTGGGTGGGTGGGTGCAGACAGATGATTTATTCGCTCCCTAGCTCTCGTGCGTGTGTGCGTGCGTACGCGTACGTGCGTTCGTCCTATCGATGTATAGGCAGGCCTAGTTCACCGTATCGAGAACGTAGCAGTCGCCGCCGCAGTTGCGGATCTCGTAGGTGGCGTGCGTGTACCTCAGCTTGATGACGGCCTTCAGCTTGCCCTCCTCGAAGGAGATGAAGGCGTCGGATCCGTCGGCAGACTATACGCGATACAGAAAATGTTCATTGCCTGCACGCTGATCGAAGGGACCGGCCGACGATACCTTGTATTTGCCGTCGCTCTCCTTGGCGAAGTTAATGTGGCCGATGCTGATGGCGTTGCCGACCAGGGCGCTCGCGTCGACCGTCACCTTGATGCAGCTGCCGTCTTCGCAGCCAGGGACGGAGGTCACCTTTTCCTCGGGGAAGGCCGTGATGAGGTCCGCGGCGTCGGCGTCGGTCGTAGCGGCCAGAAGGCCCACAAGGAAGAGGAAGAGCGATCCGCCTTGCATTCTGAGCTAGATACGAATGTTCGCCGCGTTCCACAAACCATGCACGACGCACGCATCACAAACACTTGTCCATAATTTAACGAGCAGGTGCGAGCAATTATCGTCGGTGCTATTTAGCAATGAATCTACTGCTAGCCGTAAACGTACGTGCTAAACACAAAAGGCCCGATGTAACAAATGCGAGGTATGCGCAATAATCGGCCCATAATTTACGCGCGTGATAGGTATACCCATCGTTAAATTAGGATCTACGTGCTAGCTGCAATAAAACGTCGAAAAAAATATTAAATACGGTGGAGAACGTGTGTGTGTTAGCGCAGAATCATTATACGTTATACTACTCGTACTTTCTTGCAGCGCATCCATACGTCTCGCTTTTTGCACACTTTTTAGGTTGTTGCAAGCCAATTGCAGCGCCAGACGACGGCGGTGAATAAGGTTTTGGATCGCGGCCAGGAGGGTCTCGCCAATCTGCTCAGCCAGCGCAAGGGCCAGCGGGAGAAGGACCTTTTCGAGCTGCCCAAGTTGGAGCGCGACGCGAACGAAGACTCTGAGTCGGACAGCGAGCGGGAGGACGTCCTGCGCCAGCTGGACATCGACCACAAGACGGACATCCACCAGGTGGACCTGAACAGGAGCGAGTTCCAGGCGATGACGGCCAGCCAGAAGTACGAGGTGCTGCTCGAGCTGAGAGAGAAACGGAAGCAGAACTCTTGGGCGAAGCTTGGGGAGATGCCGCGGGAGGCGCGCTCCTTCTCCGGCTTCCAGATGGAGAGGCTGCTCAAGAGGAGAGACATCCAGAAAAGGATGGACGACGTGGGGAGCGAGATCACTGAGGACCAGGTGGCGGTCGCTGACGAAAAGCTCTTCGTCGGCGACAAGGAGGGGCTGCGCAGGGAGAAGGCGTTGATGAAGGCCAAGATCGTCGGCAAGGACTTTGTCTACATGGAGGGGGCGAATACGAAACAACTCACGGGTAAGATTATCCATACAGAAGTACGTACGTAGTCCTCCACCTTTCCTTCAGATTTTGAGAAAGCCTTGGCCGAGAGTTTGCGCACTGCGGAGGATGACCTGTCGCAGGAGGAGCTCCTGGAGCTGCTGGGCCCACGCAGAAGCGATGACGACGCCTCCGTCGACCACGGCCGCATCGAGCCGTCCGTGATGATTCACAGTTCCCGACAGGGCGGCGTGGCAAGCAAGTTGGACTTGAGCGAGGACGAAAACGACGACTTTGAGACGGACCCTAAGCCGTCCACATCGGCGGCGGCGGCGGCGGCAAAAACTCGAGCAGGAAGTAAACGTTCGGCAAAGACGGAGGATGGCATTCAGATCGATCTCACGTCGCTGGCCCACAACGCCGCGAAAGAAAGTTCCGACGTCTACCGGTCAACGAATAAGGCTCGGGTTCGGAATGCAAGCAGCAGCAGTGAAGGCAGCGACTTTGAGAGCGTGGATGGCGACAGCGACGGCCCTCCGACGGCGAAGCGCAGCAAGCCCGACGACGACTTGTTCGGCGACGTATTCAACAATGAGGAGGAGGTGTCCAAACTGGACGGCATTCTCGCCAGGGGCGACCAGTCAAAAGAGTCGGCCGCCCAAAGCGTCCTCGAAGCAGCGGCCGGAGCAGACAGCGTTGAGGAAGTGTTCGCCCAAGTGTCGAAGAAGGCGAGAAAGTTCGAGTCGTCTGGAGGCAGCAAGGATGACAACAAACGGCAATTGTCACCAACACCAAGCCGGGGCGAAAAAACAAAGAACGCTGACGGCGCCGGCGGCAACGACGGGAATCTCGCGTCCACGATGAAAGAGAGCAACCACCTGTTCCTCAAAATCGCGTCAAAATGGGCCGCCGAGGAGGGCAAGCCGTCACCGAGGCCTGACCCGGAGCAGGAGTCGCCAAACGCCGCATCAAGCAAGGATAAGGAGCAGGGGAACGAATTGATTCGAAAGTTGGAGCAAGAGCGCAAGGCCTTGGCGGAGGAAATGCACCGGAGAGAGGACGAGGATCGCCTCATGAAAATTAAGGTATCACCCTATTACCATCCTGAAATATTAAAAACTTAACTCTCTTCTTTAATTAAAGAATCAGACACATGCGATGCCTGCACCATTCCCAAAAGCGTCTAAGGCTGCTAGAGGCGATGGCGAGGAAGTGGCCGTGTTGAAGTCACTCAATGTGGACACCATCGATAGAGACAAGTATGAGTCTGCGGTGCTCGACTCGGAAGGAGTTTCGACAGCAGCGGCCGAGGAGGAGGCAGCAGTCATTTATGGTTCGTCCGCCCCGGGATTCGTGCGAAGCAAAAAGTATGGCAATGTGATCGAGGTGGACAAGAGTCAGGAGGGAGCGGAGAAGACAGAGCAGGATGTTGCCATTGCAATCAAGTTAGAGAGGACAGATTCTCCGGAGAGGGAAGAAGACGCCCTCACGGAGTCGGAACTGCGAACGATTCAGGTGCGCAACATTTACATACATACGAGTAACACGTCTAATTTAATAATGCTTCCACGTACATCGCAGAAGCGTTTGGCGGCTGCCGGGAACACACTGATCGCGGAGCGCGCCCGCCAAGACCGCATGTCGGCCTCCGTGTCCGACCAGATGTACGCCGACTGCCAGGAGCTGCTGCAGATGTTCGGCCTGCCGTGGATCGTGGCCCCGTCCGAGGCGGAGGCCCAGTGCGCCTTCCTAGACATGGTCGGCATGAGCGACGGCTGCGTCACGGAGGACTCAGACGTGTGGCTCTTCGGCGGACAGCGCGTATTCAAGAATTTCTTCAACCAGGACAAGCACTGCGAAAGCTACTCGGCCACCGAGATCGGCAAGCACCTGGGACTCAGCAGGGAGAAGATGATCTTGCTGGCGATGCTCACAGGCTCGGACTACACGGACGGAGTGGACAACGTGGGACCCGTGACGGCCATGGAGATCATCGCCGAGTTCCCCGGCCAGGGCCTGCAGCCTCTCAAGGACTTCTCCCGCTGGTGGCGCGAGCAGAAGCAGAGCTCGGGCGGCGCGATGCCCGTAGGGAACAAGAACCGCGAAAAGTTTCGCAAGCTACACCTCCCGGAGAGCTTTCCCAACGACAGGATCAGTGAGGCGTACCTGAGTCCGTCGGTTGACAACTCGACGGAGGCGTTTAGCTGGGCTGTGCCGAACTTTGTCGAGATCAGGGACTTTGCTCAGGAGAAGTTCGGCTGGACGCGCGGCAAGGTGGACGAGCTGATCAAGCCGGTGATCAAGAGGTTCGACGAGCGTGTGACGCAGGCCAAGATAGACCGCTACTTCTTTTCCGACCGCGTCAGTCTGCCGACTAAGGAGGGACATCTGATGCAAAATTCGAAGAGGGTGCAGTCCGCCGTGGATCGCGTTCTGGGGAGGACGATCGCAGCGAGCGAGGAGTCGGTGCCGCCGAAAAGGGCGGCAAGGAAATCCGCGACGACTACGAATGCAGAGAGCAAGCCGACAACGTCGTCGGGACACCTGCCGTCTAGAAAAGAGGCCGAAGAGGCGAGAAAGAAAGAGGCTAAGGAGAAAGCGGTGGCGGTTTGGAAGAAAGACCAGGCGAAGAATCGGAAGGGCAAGAAACGAGCTCCTAGGAGAGGACCCAAGCGAATTGTGATGGAAGCGCATAACTTGTCCGAGAGCGACGACAGCGATTAATATGCGTGTATTGAAGTAATATCGATCGAAATTCTACAGCATTAACGCCACTGTCCTTGGCTTGGAGTCCAACGTCCGTTTCCTCCTATAAACTGCCTTCATATCGCCTCGCCGCCGCCCGACGACCAGCGGGTAGCGCGTTGCCGGCGGGGCAGTCCGAGCGTCGAAGGCCGGCATCGAGGTCGAAAACACCTTTGATCGAAGTCTGTCCCGCGGCCACGACAAGAGGATGCTTCCGCCGGCCCGCACCGTCACCAAACGCGGCTGGTCCACAGTCTGAGTGGCGCCGCCTCTGGTCTCGAACGCGGCCAGCACGTGATCGGACAAGTTACTCGGCGTGGCGGCTGCTTTCGAAGAGGAGGCGGTGGCTGCGGCCGCCGTAGACGAAGCCGTCTTCTCCGGCGACGCGTCCGTCGGCTCGAAGATGTCGTTTGGCAGCGACGAGTCTGCGGCTTCCATCCGGACAAAGTTGTTCCGCTCGGCGGCGGAGGCCGGCGCGGCCAAACGGTGGAGAAAGATTCCGCCGCTACCACCTCCGCCGCCGTTGTCCAACTTTTTCCCGATGGAACGCAGTTTCATTTTTCCGGCGACGACCGAATCCGAAGCCTGCTCGAAGCTCCTGACGTTGGCCACGCAGAATTGGGTACCCTGGCAATTGATTGCATCCCCAAAGTGCGCATACAGTTGGGAGTAGATCTGTTGGCGACGGCGGTGTTCCTCGGAGGCAAAGCCAATTCCTCCGTGGCGACGTGACAGATGCGCCACAATTTTCCTCGCGGCTTCGAGCAGCGTGCCCCTCATCAGCTCGACCTTCCTCCTCAGCCTCTCCCTCTCCGCCGGCGGGTCGGGAGCAGCCTTTGAGAGCTGGAAGTCAAGGAATGCCACGTAGGCGTCCAGATGCGGCAGGAGGCACTCGACGAGCACTTCGGGGCCGAGAACGATCATTGCGTAGAGAGCGCCGTAGTGAGAGGCCAGGGAGATTTCCTGATTGGTCAACTGGGTGACCATGGCCCTAATAGTTAAACATTGGTTACACATCGTACACAACACTGTAACTGCTCTCTTACTTGAGCGTTTGGCTTCTGAGCAAGTTAATGGGCGTCGCCCAACGGTTTAGCGCGAGCTTCAAGATGTGCGCCGCCCTCGGAACGTGGGTAATTTTCATTTCGGTGTAGACGTCGCCAGCGCTGCCGTTGACGTGGTGGCCGTTCTGCTGGTGCAACACTGGCTGACGCTGCTGCTGCACTCCCGAAGGCTTGTTAGGTCCACCCGTCGGCACAGTGGACGGCGACGACCTGTCCTTCCACAAGGTGGACAGGATGGCAGTGGCCAAATAGTTCAGCTAGAGGGGAAAACTCATTTAAACGAAGATCGATAACAGTACATTTCTTTCAACGCGTACGTAGGGCTTCGGAGAGAGGTTGAGGTATTTGTTGAGGAATAGCGACTCCAGAATTCCAATCATTCTGTCGAGGAGGACCTGATTGTCGCTGTGCTTCTGGATTCCGCTTCGAAGAAACGTCACGAGGAAGGGAATCAGGGGCGATATCTTCGGGTTGGTCGCCAAATCCTCTAACATGATCTAAAAGTAAGGGCTGTTGAACGCCAAGTATACATACTTAGGTATTAGGTATAGGCGGAATAATACCGAGACGTGCTTTTCGTTGTCTCCGAGAACCACTGTGATGAGGGAGGTGTAATACTGGACCAACGCTGGGGGGAGGTTTCCCTGGTGGGGGAAGTCGTCGAACGTCCTGGAGCTGCTCGACGCGTCAACGGCCTTGCCCTCCAGGCTGAGCCAGGACGCCTGCAAGGTGAGCGACGACGCCGAGGGACTTGACGGCGGCGGGGGCGTTGCGAGAGCGATGGCCGCCAGATCCAGCGCAGGGCCCTCGTCCTCGGCATAGACGTCGACTTCGCGGAGGTTGACGAAGCCGCCGGGGCCTCCGCCCGCAGGCGCCGTTTCGTGGCCATAGACGGGTTGGGCGTCGAACAGCCTTAACGCGTGATTCATGTCCTCTGGGGTGAGCTTTTTCCTCTTGCTGTGCCGAAGTAGCTGGCTGCAGATCTGAAGTCAATGGATGGTAAACAGTTGTAGCATGCACCATTAACGGAGTCCTTTGAGACACTTACGTGTGCCAATTCTCTGGCTCTGTATGAGGCATCCTCGCTGAGAGCGGCAGCGACCGCCGGAGCAACATTGGGCACACCTACGGACTCTCCTATGATCTGGACGGTCTCCGGAGGGAAGGCGACGAACTTCCGATCCTCTCGTCTCTCTTCCTTCTTCACGCCGGCCATTTCCTGAAATGGAAAGCGAAGCGGTGATATACATTTTTTGCATACATATTCGATCGGACTCTGTAGTATGTATTTCTCGTTGTTCCAATATCACTTTGTGTTTGACAGGTACTCTGTTAACTAATCACACGGAGTCCCGGCCATTGGATAGGCCTCAAACTCTGCTTCCGCGCTCTCAGCCGGCGTCCTTTCATCGGTCCTGGTCGAGGTGGTCATAAGCATGGCCGAAGCGGCGGCGGCCGACGGCGAGATCATGAGGTCTGCGGCCGTGACGCCGCCAATGAGGGCGGGCGGCACCAGCACCACGGCCTCTGTGTCGACATCTGCGTGCGTCGTCTCCACAGTAAGCGATGCCTCCTTCCCAACGATGCCCTCAAAAGGAACTGGCGCCGCTGATTCCTCCACAGCCATGGTCAACGCCCCCTCCTTGTCAACCGCGGAATCCTTTTTCGCCACATAGGCGCCCTCCGTCGCCGTCAGTCGGCACGTGTCGTGGCGCCGAAAGTGCGACCGCAGCGACCCCGAGAAGGCGAAGCTCTTGTTGCAGTTGGTGCAGTGGAACGGCCTGTCGCCCGTGTGGCGGCGGGCGTGGTCGGCCAGCTTTCTCTTCGCCCGGAATCCCTTTCCGCACTTGTCACACTGGAAGGGCATCTCGCCGGTGTGGTGCCGGCGGTGGACGTTCAGGTCGAACTGGTTTGCGTACTGCACGCCGCAGTCGGGGCAGGCGTGGTAGCGGCGCTCGCCGCGATGCTGCTTCGAGTGCTCCTTCAAATGCGCCTTCGTCACGTAGGACTTGCCGCACACGCCGCACAGGAACGGACGCTCGCCACTGAAATCGTCGTAATCATTACATAAATCAGCATTTGGTTAGTTAGTTAAGGGCACTCACTCACTCACTTGTGCTTTAATGTGTGCGCCTGCAGGTGCGTCTTCTGAATAAAGCCTTTGTCGCAAATGTCGCACTTGAACGGCCTCTCGTTGGTGTGCGTCTTCTCGTGCTTGGAGAGCGCGAACCTGGCCGCGAACGCTTTGCCGCACTCGCCGCAGACGTGATTCCGCGGCTTCTCCGCCTTCTCGTGCACCGTCCTCACGTGATAGTTGACATGGGAGACCTGGCTGAAGCGCTTCTCGCACACGGGACACGCGTGCGGTTTGTCTCCGGAGTGCACCAACAGGTGCTTCTCCAGCGCCGACCGACTCGGCCACACGCGCGAACACAGACTGCACGAGAACCTTCCCCCGCCGCTGTCGTCCCCGTGAGCGGCTCTCTTGTGCATTGCCAGGGCCGACCGAGTGGAGAAGGGGTTGGAGCTGCATAATTCGCACGGAAACGGCCGGGCGGAATCCTCCGCCGTGTGTGTCCTCAGGTGCAGGTGCAGGTCGGACAGCTTGGAGTAGATCTTGGCGCAGAACTCGCAGACGTGCGAAGCCGCCTCCTCCTCCCTCTGGTGGCCCTGCTGGTGTTTTCTCAGGTTGGACGGCACGGAAAAGGTCTTCCCGCAGACGGCGCACATGAAGCCGCGCTCGCCGGAGTGCGTCCGAAGGTGCACGGTGAGGTGACAGCGCTGAGCGAAGCCGCGCTCGCACACGGGGCACATATGGGGACGCTGACCGCGGTGAGACGACGACGACAGGTGGACCTTGAGGGCGTAGGCGGTGCTGAGAATGGCGCCGCAGTCAGGCTCCGAACAGGGAAAGCGGCCGCCTTTGCGTCGACCTTTCTCGGTCGAAGGCTCAACCCCTGCTGGCTCATTCTGCTGCTGGTCGAAGCACTCTTCACTGACTCCCTTAACACAAAAGAGATCCGCCGCAGATCGTACGAGGGCGGTGTCATCGGGAACGCCGCCGAGGAGGACGTCGTTGAACGCTTCGAACTCGGCGATGGCCAGGTCCGGGCAGACAATGACCGTCGGCCAGTCTCCGGAAGCGTCGTTGGCCTCTGCGATCGCCTCCTTCAGCAGATCTGAGGCGACGGAGAGCAGGAGGCAATAGGAGTCGGCGACGCCATCGGCAGCGACGACGCGCGCGTCCGCAAAAGAGTGTTCGCTGTCAGCGCTGACCATCTGCTTCAGCGCAATCAGGAGCTTTGGAGCCGGCGGCGGCGTTGGTCCTGATAACCCGCCGGTCTTGGAATCAGATGTCATTGTAGCGCACAGTTCGTGTCGTGTCGCGTCGGTTCGTCGCATCCACGAACCTGCGGATCAACGGTCTCTAATTCTGGTGGATCCCATGGACGGGTAAGGATCACTAAGCGGGCATGTCAGCTGTTGCGCAGGGATAAAGA
>JAAUYK010102059.1_pt1 | contig 12630 bp, 4 predicted proteins | sample 7278021 | NCBI WGS metagenome assembly JAAUYK01 (sample SAMN14350223, study PRJNA611818) | marine sediment metagenome | isolation source: surface marine sediment (1.8m) | place: French Polynesia: Moorea | collected 2018-08
AGCGTAAGTTAAGAAGAATCGTTTTGTTTCCCCAGGATTAATTAAAGTATCTCCTTCTGGTGCGTCAATGCTAACCCCTGTTAAGCTTCCTAGGATAGAAAAGTCCGTAATCTGTAAAATATCTTCGTCTCCCATCGTATCGTTCAAAATATCGATGAATTTGAAGGTATCTGCAAAATTAGGACGGATAAACTCACTATCAGCTACAGGATCGCCATTTACATCAGTACGGAAGCGTGATAACTCGGTGGTGAAAGTAATATCGTTTATTCCGTCCGCTTCTTCTCCATTGGGCAGGAATACTTTAATAATTGCCTCATTTTCGTTAAGAATAGAGACGGTAAAGGTTTCTTCAGTGGAGGTTTTAAAGCCATCAGAAGCCGTTACACCGAGATTATAGGAAGTAACGCCACTTTCAAAGTCAATGGTGTCTACTCCTGCTTGAGTAAGGGTGATTTCCCCTGTATTTTCATCAATAGCAAATAAAGCGTCCCCATTGCCATCTGTGGGGGAGGTATTTAAGCTGAAAGTAGGGGTGTTACCAAATTGATCATCATTGGCAATAACTAGGTTTCCTGCTACAACAACGGTTCCTGCTGCAGCATTTTCTGAGAGGGTGGTATCGGCGATCGCATCTAATTCCGGCGCATCATTAATGATTAAAGTACGACTAAATTGAGTGTTACTGGGATCGGCAAATAACCCGTCTGCATACCCTGTTTGAGACGCATCTAAGTCTAAGACTATTTGGGAGTCATCACGATCATCTGTGGTACTGAAGCGCAATAGTGCAAAGCGCTCGCTACTATTTACCCCGATAGCAGATCCGTTATCGGGAGGTAATGCACCGGCACCTAAGTTATCAATGGTTCCGGTGGTATTGTTAACTGTTCCCGTTTGGAATAAGGGGAATTCATTGGTAAGAATTGAGGCTAAACTGGAGAAATCATCGATATTTTGGGCAACATCCGCAGCAAACCCTAAATCCAGTGCAGCAGCAACTAACCCAGCAGCATCGGTACGAATATCCCCTAAATTGATTTCGACAAAGAAGTTATCCCCTAAAATAGCCTCGTTAGACTCAATAACATCTCCTAATGCACCGTTATTATCTTGATAAAGGACAATTTCGACGGTTGTGGGTTGAGTATTGGCTAAAACTTGCACAGTTTCCGGACTGGAAACCTGGACTCCATCGGATGCTGTAATTCCCAGGTTAAAGAATTGGGTTTGTCCTGTGAAATTAAGGTTATCTACCCCTGCTTGGGTGATGGTAACTTCTCCAGTGGTTGCATCAATAGCAAACAAGTTATTTCCGTTGTTATCATTGGGAACGCTACTGAAAGCAAAGGTTAAGTCTTCAACGGGAGTATCGGGATCTGTTGCGGTAACGTCTGCTGCTGCAATGACCACATCACCAGCAGTGATGCTTTCGGCTACACTAATGTTATTAATGGGGTTAACGGTGGGAATTCCTTCACCGATGATGGAAACTTGTGCAGTGTCGCTTAAATTACCATCGCTGACTGTAACGGTGAGATTGAGGTTAGGATTAACCAGAAAGTCGATGTCATCGGGATCGATAACGGTAATGGTTCCGGAACTATCAATATTGAAAGCTGAGGTTCCATCGTTATCTAAGTTGGGGTTGCCGTTGGTGATAGTGTAGGTGAGGGTATCGTTGTTGGGATCTGTTGCGCTGACGGTTCCCACGATTTGGTTAACCGCAGGATTATCATCTAAGGTGAAGTTAGCGTTATTAACTACAGGTGCAAGGTTAACTGCGGCTAAATTAACAGTAATATTCCCTGTTCCTGCGCGAGAAGGATCACCATTATCCGTTGCAGTAACTTCTAAGTTAAATTGAGTGGTTGTTCCGAAGTCATCTGTATCTGCAACGGTGATTAAACCTGTTCCTGGGTTGATGGTAAATGCTGAGGTTCCATCTCCGTCAATATTGGGGTTTCCATTGGTAATACTATAGGTAATGCTGTCCCCTTCAGGATCGGTTGCACTGACTGTTCCCACTGCATCTCCATTACTGCTATCTTGCGCTAGGGTAAAGCTTTGGTCAGTAATTTGTGGGGGTTGGTTGCCTTCGTTGGGATCGTCGGTTAAATTGACGGTAATGGTGGCAGTATCGCTTAATTCTCCATCGCTGACTTCTACGGTTAAAGCGTTACTGGGGTTGGTTTCAAAGTCGAGATCATCGGGATCAGCAACCCGTAATCGTCCTTCAGCATCAATAGAAAACCCGGAGGTTTCATCTCCATCAAGATTGGGGTTTCCAGAGGTGATGGTGTAAGTTAAAGCGTCATTATTGTTATCAGTAACGGCAATTTGACCAATAATGGTATTGAGAGGGATGTTTTCAACGGTAGAAAAGCTTTGATCTTCAATTACGGGTGCAGCATTAGTGGCAAATTCAAAAGCACCTGCATCTACATTCTCACCCACAACACGGGTTGCACCATCTAAGTCAATGGGGGTTGCTTCGCTGGTATCTCCATCACCGTCTAAGTCACTGGTATCTGTGGGAAGATTGGTTTGATTTCCTAAATCAATTGCAGGAGAGTTTTCTCGAAGTCGTAAATCATCGTTGATTGCATCGACAAATAAAGGATCTTGATTGACTCCTCCAAATTGTCCATCTTGGATGATGTTGGTGTCACCTGCGTTAAAAGTGGCCAGTGAACTTGAATTAATAGAAAGTGCTGTTCCAGCATTGCCCCAAATTATGCTATTACGAATAGTCGTGTTAATACGATCACTGCTGTCAAATCCATCACTACGAATTGCACTACCAGAGGCAGCTGAATTACCACTAAAACTACTATTAGTAATAGTAGTAATTGTACCGCTCGTACTACTATTATTATTGGAAGTATCTAACTGATAAATTGCGCCACCTCGATTTCCCGCATTATTCCGACTAAAAACAGCATTAGTCAGTTGTAAATTATTCTGCAAAGTATTGAAGTTATAAATTGCCCCACCATTAGTAGTAGCAGAATTGAGGTTAAAGGTAATATTGGTTAGGGAGAAAGACTGACTAAAATTATGGTAAATTGCCCCACCATCAACTGCGGTGTTGCGGGTGAATGTTCCCTCTGTAATGGTAGAACCATTAGCACTTATTTGATAAATTGCACCCCCTTCTGAAGTTGCTTGATTTTGAGCAAAAGTGACATCAGTAAACTGGAAGCTATTATCCGCTTGATAAACTGCACCACCGTCTCCAGTAACTGTATTGTTAGCAAAAATCCCCTGATTTACAATAGGATCACTGTTAACTTGACTATACATTGCCCCACCATTGGCAGCAGAGTTACTAGCAAAAGTGACATCATTGAAAGTGGGATTACTGCTGTAATTAAGGACTGCTCCACCTTCATTTGTTGCTGTGTTATTAGTGAAGATAGCTTCATTGAAAGTGGGATTACCGGCAAAATAGTTGTAAACAGCACCACCCTGAGCAGTAGCAGTATTATTCCTAAAAGTAACATTAGTTAAGATGGGATTTGCTCCACTATTATTAAAGAGTCCCCCTCCATAGGTTGCCCGATTATTGTCAAAAATGAGGTTATTAAGGGTAGGACTACCATCACTAATGAGCATTCCTCCACCTATACCTGTAGTAGAATTGAAGGTATTAACACTTGCATTACCTCCAGTGATAGTGAACCCATCTAAAACTGTCGTGTTGGTGGTTCGAGTAGCATTAACAACGGTATAAGAATTATCATCAATGGTTTCCGTATCTCCAATTTCCCCACTTAAAATCGTGACATTATTGACGATATCCCGTTGATTTAAGCTGGTTTCTGTCCCAACAAACCCCCCATAAACCTCAACATGATTTTTCAGGACAAAAGACGCATTGCGATCTGTTCCATCCGTGGGAGTATAAGTCCCTGCTGCTACCCAAATTTGATCACCACTTCTTGCTACTGCTAAAGCATCCTGTAAATCAGTAAACGCATTTACCCAGGAACTTCCATCATTATCCCCTCCTGCATTACCTCTGACAAAGAAAATGCGAACATCCGCAGGATCGGGTGCAGGAGAAGCTGCAACCCCTTCATAAGTACCTAAATCGATTTCAGTCCCAGAAACACGACTATTTCCAGACAAATCTAACGGTATTCTCTCCGTCGTATTACCATCCCCATCAATATCTTGACTATCCGCAGGAAGTAAACTTTGATTCCCTGCATCTAACCCAGGAGAACCTGTATTTAAGCGTAAATCATCATTTTTCGCATCCACAAACAGAGGATCTTCATTCGTGGCCCCAAATTGTCCACCTTGAATGATACTATTGTTTGCTGTAACTCCTGTTCCAGCAATTTGCGCACCAGTATTACTGCTATCATTGTTCCCCCAGAGAATACTATTGTTGAGGGAAACGCTACTAGAGCTATTACTAATTGCACCACCAGTAACGGCAACATTTCCACTAAAACTGCTGTTAATAAAATTGGGGTTACTAAGGTTGTTAAAAACTGCACCACCATTGCTAGTATTAGCAGAATTTCGACTAAAAACACTGTTTATAATAGTTGGGTTACTACTACTGGTGTTAAAAATTGCACCCCCGCTATTGTTAGCAACATTGAGACGGAAAGTACCATTGGTAATCTGTGGACTACTTAAATCATTGTAAATAGCTGCCCCATTGGTAGCTGTATTAAACTCAAAAGTAGTATTAGTGAGAATGGGGTTACTGCCATTTTCGCTGTATAAACCTCCACCATTTGTGGCGTTATTCTCCGTAAAAATGATATTGCTTAAGGTAGGATTAGCATTGTCGAGGAAAACACCTCCACCATTCCCATCATCGGTACTACCATTAGCATTACCATCGGAAATAGTAAATCCATCTAAGAGAGTATTGGTGCTGATGGGAGAAATAAAAGACCCCTCTGCTCTCACCACATGATAGGAGTTATCACTATCATCACCAACGGTTCCAATATCACCACTTAAAATGGTGACATTATTGTTAATATCCCGTTGATTTAAACTGGTTTCTGTTCCTGCGAAACCCCCGTAAATTGCTACATCATTTTGGAGAACAAAACTATCTGTTCTTTCGGTTCCGGGGGTATAAGTCCCCCCAGCAACCCAAATTTGATCCCCTGCTTGTGCAGCAGCGATCGCACTTTGTAACGTACCAAACGCATTATTCCATGAAGAACCATTACCAGTCGAACCGGAGCTTACGTAAAGAATCGCCATAATAAACCTATTTTATTGTGCTAATTAAGTAGGGGGAAAACTAGGGAAAAGTTCACCCTTTTTTGTATGTAATAAATTTTTCATTACAAGATTAAAAGATTTAAACCATATAATCAATATAGAAAGTTCATCTATTTTGAAAGTGCTATCGAAATTTATTTTCTTTTATTCATAAAGTTTATAAAGTTCATAAAGTTGAGCTATTAAATTCAAAGCTTGGCTAAAGTAAGCAGACCCCGTAAAATCGATTAAAAGCCCTTCAATCTAGGGCAATCACATTTAAAGCAATTTCATGAAAAATGATTTGTCTGAGTTTCAAGTGTCTCATACAAGTTTTTGAAAATGGCGATAGATATAAACTATATTGCGATTTATAATCAATAATTTTCCAGTTACTTTCGATTATATAGATAAGAAAAAAGATATCTCATGAATCATTCCTGATTGCTATAGTTCGATTGTGATTAACTTACTTTTCAATGAAGTTCAGAAAGTTCAGGTGTTTTTTGCAAAGTTCATTGAGCTTATATATAATATTTAGTAAAGTTACGGATATTCATAATGAACTTGTTCACAACTCAAGTAAGTGATCTGTCAACTATCTCGACCCGCTATCGCTGAGGTCTAGGTTTGCCAAAAAACCGAGAAATAGTATATTCACTTATTAAACATTAGGAGCGTTATAATTATGACCGACACGAAAGTTATGAGTATTGAACAAGTAATTAGTTTTTTAGATCCATTATTCTTAAAAAAAGGAGATAACTTTGATGCGATTGACAAAGCGATTTTAAGATATAGCTGGGAAGGGAAGAAATATGAGGATATGGTAATCTTAGGGTATTCTATAGGTTATATAAAAACTAACTTGGCTCCTAAGCTTTGGGAAAATTTAACGAACCTTTTAAGAGAAGCTGGGTTTATTGAAAACAATGAGAAAGTTTGCAAAAAGAGGTTCCGTTTTTTAATAGAACCGATCGTTAAACGCTACACATCTCATGATTTAGTTGGCCAAATCATTGCTAGTCGGTTTAAAATTATTAGCTTAAAGAATCGAGGCGAATTTGGTAATACTTATATTGGCGAAGATTTACAACTCAATAATCAACCATGTTTTATTAAGCAGTTAAAACTTAATTCAAACCCAAGGATTAAAAGGAATTTTGACAGGGAAACTGGAGCTTTATATCAGTTAGGTTGGCATTGCCAAATCCCCGGCTTATTAGCCCATTTTGAAGATGAAAATGGATATTTTTTGGCTCATCAATTTATCCCAGGCAGCCCCTTAAGTGATAAACTTTTAGAAGAGAATATAAGCAAACCTTGGTCTGAAGATAAGGTAATTAATCTAGTTGGCACTATTTTAAATATTCTCGAATTTGTTCATCAAAGAAATATCATTCATAGAGATATAAAACCATCAAATTTAATTGAAACACCTGATGGGGATATAGTCTTAATTAATTTTGGCTCCATCAAACAACTTGATGCCAACAATAAACGTACTTTTATAGGAACACCAGGGTATGCTGCCCCTGAACAACTTCATGGAATACCTCGTCAGTGCAGTGACATCTTTTCTCTAGGAATTATGGGGATTCAAGCATTAACTGGGGTTCCACCAACCGACTTTAACATTAATGCTCAAACGGGAGAGATTTTATGGCCAGAAACAGTATCTGTCTCAGATAAATTTGCAGGTATTTTGAAGAAAATGGTACAGTTCAATTTTCAGAAGCGTTATCAGTCAGTATCCAAAGTTGTCAAAGACTTTGCAAATTTGCTCTAATGTTTTTCTTTCAGTTTAGTTATTTTTCCGTTTCTGTAATATGTACTTTTATTTTTTAGGAAGTGTGTAATGTGTTTAATCAACAATCGCTATAAAATTATTGATTTACTAGGATCTGGAGCTTTTGGAGAGACACATCTAGCTGAGGATACAGATAATCATAATGAACGAGTAGTAGTTAAACGACTTAAGAGTGAGATATTTTCTGCTTGTTATCTTCAAAAAGTAAAAGAATTATTTACCAGAGAAGACCAAGCTCTCAGGAAGTTAGGAGAAAATAATTCGTGCATTCCGCAACAAAAAGATTTTTTTAAAGACGACAATAAAGATTGTTATTTAATCATGGAATATATTGAGGGAAACAATTTGAATAAGCAAGAACTTAGAGAAGGAAATAAACTACCCGAAACCGAAGTAATCAATTTGCTCTGCGAAGTTCTAAAAATTCTTGCAGTCGTTCACTCAGATAACTTAATTCATCGAGATATTAAACCAGAAAATATTATTCGCAGAACTAATAACAAGCAACTCGTATTAATTGATTTTGGTTGTGTTACAGAACGTCAAAATAGGGAGATTTCTGAAGGTCAAAAGAATACAGTGATTGGAACTTATCCTTATGCTTCTCCTGAACAATTAAACATAGAAGGGAAAATAAATTTTTGTAGTGATATTTATGCGGTAGGAATGATTGGAATTCAATCACTAATTGGGAGATGCCCCGAAAATTTAAACGATCCTAACAATGGGGAAATAGCTTGGGAACATCTATCATCGGCATCTAGAGATTTAAAAAAAGTTATTAGAAAAATGGTGAACTCAGATTCGCATAAACGCTATCAGACAGTCACGGAAGTATTACAAGCTCTTCAAAGGATTCAAGAAAATAATATATTCAACATATTTAAGCGTTCATCAATTCTCCCTTTTTGTTTTGGCATAAGTATTGGTATTTGTATTGGGGCTTTTGGCTATGTTAGATTATTCCAATCTACTATCTCTAAACCAATAGAAGAAAATACTGAACTTGCCAATGTTGACAATTTTGCCAACCAATTCTTGACTAAATGCGAAAACAAAATCAATCCAGAGCAAGAGATTATTAGGCAGAATGAGAAAGCAGAATTAAAAAGAAAAAAAAGGAAAATAAAGATTATTCGTATTGCTGTTATGATTCCTGGACAAGGTACTGAAGAATGTAGTCAAAATGAAATAATAAGCTATTCTTTAGAAAGTCTTAGAGGAATAGCAGACTCTCAAGAAAAATTGTTACCGTCTAACAATAGTGAATTAATACAAATCGTCATAGTCAATTATGACAATGACGACAACAAGGCCGAATATCTTGCCAAGGAGATTGCTAATGATACGAGTATTATGGGTGTTATTGTAGTAGGTTCATCCAGTAATAATAAAAAAGTCTTAGACGTAATTGAAAAATATAAAAAGCTAGTTATGATTACGCCAACCGCTTCAGCAACAACGCTAGGAAAAGATAGTTTTAATTTTCATAGAACAAATAGTTCTGATCTCAATACAGCTAAAAAAATAGCGAATAAAGTAAAGGAACTTCTTAAAAAAGATAAAAGCAAAAAGGTTGCTATTTTTTATAGTAGCGAAAAAGGTAGCTCATCTTATAGTAGTTTACTGAAGGATGATTTAATAAAATTTTTAGAAAAGGATGAGGTTATTCCCATTGATGTGAAAACAAAAAGGGATGAATATGAACAGCTAAAAAATAAGAATGTAGGAGCAATGATCCTCCTTCCAGAATTCGATAATATTGACTGGGCTATCGACTTGATTAAACGTAATAGCTCTTCTTACAAATTGCCCATTTTGGGCGGAGATACTCTTTATCAGGGTATAGTAATAGCTAACGCAGGGGAAGCAGCCAAGGGAATTATTATAAGTGCGCCTTGGGCTTATTCCCCGAACTCTTGTGGTCTGGGTAAAAAGTGGGGACCTATTAGTTGGCGAACAGCTACTACTTATGATGCTCTTCAAGCATTTGTTCATGCTATTAAGGCTCTTGAGGGGAAAAACATTAATCGAGGTTCTATTCATCAAAAAATTAAAGAAGTTAATCTGTCCAATGAAAATTGCCAAACTTCTGGTAAACTATTACGATTTTTTGACGATTCAGGTCAAAAAATAGATAGAGAACCAGATTTAGTTGAAATTACTGATGATAAAGAAAAGTGTCAAGGTCGCCAATATCCAAAGACTGGTTTATGCTACGCTAAGTTATATAATGAGAATTGAAGATTAAGTCTTTGGGGAGTGATTCCCATGTAGTGAAAGAATGTTAAGTCGTGTTTTTGTATAAATGGACAGTTAGAAAAACTGACCATAGATAATTCAATCAATACAATTACCTGATAACGTAGACCATAAACCATTACTTTAAATCCATAACTTCATGAAATCATTATCACTTATTCTTTTATTAACATTAGGGGTTTATCCTATTTCTTTGGTTCAAGCGCAAGCTCCACCTGCCGAGACTTATCAACCCGGTTACTGGCAACCCGTAGCTAGATTTGATACCAAAAGAATTGTAGAAGTTAATATTATTAATAACACAGATATTCCCATAGAATATGACTTAACCGATCTCGAAGCAATGAACCCTCAAAAGTTAGAACCAAAACAAACTGGAAATTTAAAAGGGTTCGGTAGTTCTGCTAATATTGTTATTTATCCCTTGGTTAATGATACCAGTGAATTTAATCTACGTTACACAGTAGAAATGGATGAAGATAATAATATTGTCAATGTTTCAGTCATCAAAGATCAGCCCAGTTTTTTAGGACATCGTTCCGTTAATTTACAACAAACCGGTGCAGTTTATCTGTACTAACATTTCTATAGTATTAGTCTCAATATAGTAGCGTGGGCAAACAAGAAACTTATCATCAAGTTGACAAAACTTGCCCACCTGAAAAGATTTATTGTTAATTTTCCTTTTTAATGCGGACGGAGAGACTCGAACTCTCACGCCAAAGACACTAGAACCTAAATCTAGCGCGTCTACCAATTCCGCCACGTCCGCATTTTGTTGTCCGACTTATTATCATAACATATTTGTTGATTAGTTTCAAGATATTTTTTTGCTTTTTCCTTTGGTCTTTGTCCTTGATTGACGAGAACGGGTCACAGTTGGTTTAGGGGGTTCCGTTGACATTTGGTCAGCATAAATAGGAACAGTAAAATGAAATTGACTACCATGATCTTTCCCTTGAGACTCTGCCCAAATTTTTCCACCCCAACCTCGAACAATTTGACGACAGATAGCCAACCCTAAACCAGTTCCCCCTGTACTGCGACGTAATGCCCCTTCTTCCTGGTAAAAACGGTCAAAGACAGTTTCTAGGCGTTTCGGTTCAATTCCTCTCCCTGTATCGCTTACAGTGACCTCTAAATGGTAAGGACTATTACAACTGACTTCTATGGTAATTTTGCCTTCTGTGCTGGTAAATTTACAAGCGTTATCCAATAACTTCGCCAAAACTTCCACTAACCACTCCCCATCAGCTTTAACTAACGGTAATTCATCCTTGACCCTATTTTCAATTTTAGGCAATGGTGTTTCTCGGTGACGGGCCCGTACATTACTTAAGGACAAATCCACACATTCGTGTAAATCTAAGGGTTCAATGTTCCATTCCACTCGCCCACTTTCCAACTGTGAGAGTGTTAAGAAATCTTGCACCAGTTTTCGCATTCTTTCTGCATCTTGTAAGGCGGTGTTGAGCATCACTTGACGCAACTCCGGGGACATATCTGGTTCTGAAGCTAAACTTTCTAAACAGACTTGAATAGTAGATAAAGGAGTTCTTAACTCGTGGCCAGTAATCGCAACTAAATTAGAACGAGTGCGATCAAGAGCTTCTAATTGTTCATTGAGATCCTGAAGATTAGCATAGGCTTCCGCTTGAATCAAAGCTACCCCAATTTGCGTGGCGATCGCATTAACCAACCCTACATCTTCCTCCTTCCAAGTCACAGGTTTAGGCCCACAATGATGCAATTCTAACATCCCTAAGAGTCGTCCTCGATAAAAAATCGGCACTAACATCCAGGATAAAATTGAACAACTATTGACTAATATCTGTAAAGATTTTCCTGATAATTTTCCTTCCTCTTGCTCACGGCTTAAGCGAGGATCATGGATAGCGTTATCAATAGTTAAAGCATCTCGTAATTCAACCACCTCTTGGAATAGAGGATTATGTTTGAGGGGCCAAGTTTGTCCTTTAATTGAAGCAATTCCTTGATTAAGAAATTCGTGTTCAATAGTGGCTGTGGTATCTGTTTCCTTGCAACGATACACTAAACAACGACAGACTCCCAAACCCTCCCCTAACTTTTGTACCGCGATTTGCAAAATTTCGTCGGGATCGAGGGATAAACGAATAGCAGTGGTAACTGAGTTAATTAAACGTTCTTTGTGTTCCTTGTCCCCTAAAGAACGATTCGCTTTAATCAGCTTATATTGACCCGCTTGAAGATAAGTCACTAACCGTTGTACAAAGGGGTCAGGATTATTGCTTGTAACATCCCAAGTGGTGTTATCAATATTGTTAGGTTGGGCAACAGTTTGGGTTACGATATCAGGGGGTAAATATTGTTGACGAGCAAATTCTGCCTTTTCTTGTAGCTCTGGACGATATTCAACAATGGTGTTTAAGAGGATATGAGCAGCCTGTTGTGTTACTTGGCGGTCAAAAGTCCAGATCCCTTCAAAACGACGATTATTATCAATCCCTCCTGTCATCCCTTGATTTTTGGAGACAATTTTTTCTTGACAAATTAAACAACTAGCATAACTAGCTCCCAGAACAATTAAATGCCATTCTTCGGTCAAGGTATCGTCCGAGTCAAAAGCAATAGTTTCATAATCTAGGGAACAGTTTTTAAACTCAGTTTCAGGGGCAGCCAGCACATAAACCTGATCGCTTTTTTGGGCGATTCTTCTATATCGCTGAGCCTCTTGACGATAAAACCTTTCTCGTTGAAAACTAGCGATAACCAACGGCTCTTCTAATCCTGCTAATACTTGATCTTCCATAGCATGAGATAAGGCCGTTAAGGAAGCCTTAAAATACATTTGAGGCCGCCATTGAGGAAAAATTTGCAGTAGTCGTGTTAAAACCGATTTTGATTTGCTCATCTAATGATTAGGTCCAGAGTATCCTAGCAAAATCCGACTCTTCTTGTCATTCTATCTTAAATGGAATTAGAGGATTTACCAACCGCTAGGTATAAAACTTACCGAAAATTTGGGTTTAAAGCCCCGTCCTAAAAGGACGGCTTTTCTAGGGTTTTCATGTAATCTCTTGTAACCTTTATTTTTGTCTAGGTACTTAGTCTAAGTCGATAAAAATGGTATAGCTGTGAACAATATTTTTTCTTAACACTTCTTAACGAATAAGCATTAACTACAGGGTTTTATCTGGGAAATTTAACAATTTAAGAACGATTTTAGAAAACACGCTTATAATCGGTACAGGATTCATTATGATCTGAACATACTTCTTAGTTAACCTTTACATTTAGTTATCATTTGTTGCAATGCCTCGAATACTAGTAATTGA
>JAAUYK010018915.1_pt1 | contig 12615 bp, 9 predicted proteins | sample 7278021 | NCBI WGS metagenome assembly JAAUYK01 (sample SAMN14350223, study PRJNA611818) | marine sediment metagenome | isolation source: surface marine sediment (1.8m) | place: French Polynesia: Moorea | collected 2018-08
AACTCGCTGGTCGGTACCAGCACTTTGCCGCCCAGATGGCCGCATTTCTTGGCCGAGGCCAGCTGGTCTTCGAAATGCACGCCGGACGCCCCGGCTTCGATCATCTGCTTCATCAGCTCGTAGGCGTTCAGGGGTCCCCCGAAACCGGCCTCGGCATCGGCTACGATGGGGGCGAACCAGTAGGGGCCCGGCTCCCGGCAGTCCAGCACCTGAATCTGGTCGGCGCGGCGCAGGGCATTGTTGATGCGGCGAACGACCGCCGGCACGCTGTTGGAGGGATACAGGCTCTGGTCGGGATACATTTCGCCGGCCAGGTTGGCATCGGCGGCAACCTGCCAGCCGCTGAGGTAGATGGCCTTGAGGCCGGCCTCCACCTGCTGGACCGCCTGGTTGCCGGTCAGGGCCCCCAGGGCGGGGACATAGTCTTCCGTGTTGAGCAAGTGCCACAGGCGTTTGGCACCGATGGTGGCGAACGTATAATCCAGGCGCAGGGTACCGCGCAGTTTGAGCATTTCTTCGGCGCTGTAAGGCCTTTCGATGCCTTGCCAGCGCGGATCGTTGTCCCACTCCTGAACGACCTCCTCGATTTCATCGGGCATGATCAGGTGGCATGCCAGGCGTTCGGAGATCGCCACGCCTGCTTCTTCGATGGTCTGAGCCATAATGCTTTTCCTCCTTTAAATGATTCCTCGTCAATTCAATGGTGGTTCGTTTAAGAACGGTTGGCGGGGGGCGGCTAGTCCAGGTACTCGTAGGCCCGCAGCGTGAGAAACTCGTCAAGTTCCTCACGCGTGATGATTTCGTCGAAGAGATCGGCGGCCTGCGCATAGCGGCCGCGGGCGTAGGCCTCCGCACCGAGGGCCGCATGGATCTTGTCCATCTCCTCCTGCATCACGCTTTTAAAGAGATCGACGTCCACGTGGCGGCCGTCTTCCAGAATGCCCCGAGGGTGATGGACCCACTGCCAGACCTGGGTGCGGGAGATTTCGGCCGTGGCGGCATCCTCCATCAGGTTGTAGAGGGGGACGCACCCGTTGCCGCTGAGCCAGCTGGCCATGTACTGAACCCCAACACTGATATTGCTGCGCAGCCCCGCTTCGGTGATCGTGCCCGACGGTCGTTTGAGCAGGTCGGCCGTTAGGATTGATACGTCCGTGCGCAGCTTGTCGATTTGATTGGCCCGGGGCATGGCCCGATCGAACTCTTCCATGGCGATGGTCACCAGGCCGGGGTGGGCGACCCAGGTGCCGTCGTGGCCGTCGGTGGCCTCGCGAATCTTGTCGTCGCGCACCCGCCCCAGGGCTTCTTCGTTCAGCGCGGGATCGTTCTTGATCGGGATCTGGGCGGCCATGCCGCCCATGGCATGCGCACCCCGGCGATGACAGGTCTTGATGACCTGCAGTGAATAGGAACGCATGCAGTGGCGTGTCATGGTGACCTGCGCCCGGTCCGGGAAGATGTATTCCGGCTGCTGATTGAACTTTTTGATGAAGCTGAAGATGTAGTCCCAGCGGCCGCAGTTGAGGCCGGCCATGTGATCTTTGAGTTCGTAGAGGATTTCTTCGGTTTCGAAGGCCGCCAGGAGGGTTTCGATCAGTACCGTGGCCTTGATCGTGCCCTGAGGGATTCCCAGCAACTCCTGGGCGCGTTTGAAGACATCGTTCCACAGACGCGCCTCCCGGTGACTTTCCAGCTTGGGCAGGTAGAAGTAGGGGCCGCTGCCGTTGGCGATCAGCGTGCGGGCATTGTGGTAAAAGAAAAGGGCGAAGTCAAACAGGCTGCCCGAAATGGGGCGCCCGTCCACGCTGACGTGTTTTTCGGGCAGGTGCCAACCCCGCGGGCGCACGATCAAGACGGCCGGATCGTCGCGGAGTTCGTAGCGCTTGCCGGTGGGGCCTTCGAAGGTGATGGTGCCCCGGACGGCGTCCACCAGGTTCTGCTGCCCCTGGATGGTGGCCTCCCAGGTGGGCGCATGGGAATCTTCGAAATCGGCCATATAGGTCTTGGCCCCCGAATTGAGGGCATTGATGACCATCTTGCGGTCCACCGGGCCGGTAATCTCCACGCGCCGGTCCTGCAGATCCCGGGGAACGGGGGCGATTTGCCAATCCGCTTCACGAATTTCCCGGGTTTCTTCCAGAAAGTCCGGAAGCTCACCGGCATTGATGGCCTCCTGGACGCTCACGCGGCGCTCGAGCAGCTGCCGGCGTCGATCTTCGAACTCCCGGGCCAAAGAGGCCGCAAATCCAAGGGCTTCAGGGGTCAATATGGGGGCCAGGGAATCCGGCACAGGGGCCAGCACTTCGATGCCTGCGGCGTTCGGGGTTGTGTCCATGAGCATGGGTCTCCTTAGTGTAAGACGAATAATGGGTATGGGGTACGCGTTGGGTAGCCGTCAGAGCTGTTCATGCATGCCGCCCGGCGATCCGGGAAATGGCCCCTATCATGATGGCCGGGTGCATGGCCTGCGTTGATCGGCGGATGGATGCCTTTGATGGCAGATACGTTAATAACGGGAGCGCGTTTTGACAAGAGGATTTTCAATGATGGCTAAACCGCGGTTCGCGGCAAGGGCGGTGTTCAACGCACCTGTGTGTTGGGGTCTGGTAGGCAACGCGCGGGATCGTTGCAAGCGGTCTTGGGCGGCGGTGCCAGCCTGGTCGGCCGCAGGCGATCAGTCGGCGTTGAAGCGCCGGTAGGGAAAGACGTGCGCCAGGTTGTTGGATTGGATCCGGTCCTGGTGGGCCTGCCAGAAGTCAGGTGTGAAAATATCGGCGTGGTGGCCCATCATAACATTGCGCAGCTCAGCCTTGAGACCCAGGAAGGAAACAAATTCTTCCGGGAAGATATCGTTTTCTTCCACGAGATACCATGGCTGCGCGGCCAGTTCGTCCTCGTAGGAATAGGCGCGGGGCTGTCGCCGGAAGCGGCAGGCGGTCAGCGGGCAAACCTCGTCGAAGTCGTAGAAGATCACCCGACCCAGTTCCGTCACGCCGAAATTCTTGATCAGCATGTCGCCGGGAAAGATGTTGCTGGCCGCCATGTCCTTGATGGCCTGGCCGAAATCGATCACCGCGGCGCGGGCCGCTTCCGCCGAAGCCGTCTGCAGGTAGACATCCAGCGGTGTTACGCGGCGTTCCACGTACACGAACCGGAGGATGAGTTCATCGCCGTCGACAACCACCGAGTCGGCGGCGCTTTGCAGAAGTTCCGCGACGAGTTCGGGGTGGAAACAGCCGCGGTCGAATTTGAGATGCTCGAAGTTCTGCGTATCGGGCAGGCGGCCGGTGCGATCGTGGCGGAAGATATAGTCGTATTTGGCGATCACCTCACGCCGGGTGGTGCGTTTGGGTTTGGCAAACCGGTCGCGGATCACCTTGAATACGAGGTTGTCGCTGGGCATGTTGAAAACGGCCATGACCATCCCTTTCTTGCCGGGGGAGATCACGAAAATGTCGCGGCAGGCGTTCTGGTGTTCGGTCAGATCGCGATAGAGTTCGGTCTTGCCGTGGCGGTTGTAGCCCAGGGAGATGAAAAGCTCCGCTCGCCGACGTCGGGGCATGAGCGTCTGCAGAAATCCGATCAGACCGCCGATGTTTTCGGTGGCCGCCAAAAAATAGGAGTGGGTATAGCTGAAAAGAATCCGAATGCCGCGCTCGTCGGTAATCAGTCCGTCGGCCGCCACCCGTCCGCCCTGGTGCACAAACGCCACCGCCAGCGGTCGGGTCGCGCCATCGGCCGCCATCAAACGCCCGATCAGGTACGCGCCCATGCCGCGGTAGAAGATGGTCGTGAGGACCTCAAGATGCGCGTCCGGTGGGCTTTCGATATTCCGGCGTTTCAACGCGTGGTCGATGCGGCGGGCATCTTCCCCTGGATCCGCGAGGATCGGGGCCAGTCGGGAGTCCTGCAATATCTTACGGAAGACGATCTCGGCCGATCCCTCCGCCAAGGGGTAAACGCGATAGTCCTGCGGCCGTCGCGGGGGCGCCAGCGGCGGTGCCTGAAACCGCACGAATTCCACCGTGGGGTCGACACCGGCCGTCTGAAGGATTCGGCGGGACACGGAATTGAAAAAGGTCTCCGCCAGGTCCGGATCGGATGTGCGCAGCGCCTGGCGTTCAAATTCGGTCTTGGCCTGGCGCCACATGTCGTGAGCGTGGGGCAGATCGGGATGTTGTGCGGTCAGGTCGCTGACGACCGCCTCCAGGCACTGCTGGTAGACATCCAGCCGGTCGGAGGAGTCCGCCTGAAGGCCGCGCCAGTCGGCCGTACGAAATCGCGCTTCGGCGCGGGCGGTCAGCGCCGCAAAACGATCGCGATAAGCCCTGAAGCCCTTCAATGCTGCGGCGACGATATCGGGGGCTAAATCAGTCATCCAATAATTTCAGTAGGTCCCGCGGATGGCGGATGCAGGCAGCCGCACCAGCGGCTTCCAGTTCGTCCTGCCAGCGGAAACCCCACAGCGCTCCCACCGGGAGCATCCCCGCCCGACAGCCGGTTTCCATATCGACACCGCTGTCGCCTAAAAAAAGGCAGTCGGACGGCGGCATTCGCAGGTGGGTTGCGGCCTGCAGGGCCGGATAGGGGTCCGGCTTCACCGGACGGTCGTCTTGCTGGCCGATGACGAAATCAAAGGGCTGGTCGGGGAAGTAATGCCGGCAGCAGCTTTCGGTAAAAGCATGCGGTTTGTTGGAGACCACCGCCATCCGGGTGCCGGCGGCCTGAAGCATGGCCACCAGGCGCGGAATGCCATCGAAGGGGCGGGTCTTGACATGCCAGTTGCGGCTGTAGTCCTGTTTGAAGGCGGCCAGACAGGTGTCGATGTCCTCCTCCCCGCGGCGGTATTCGGGCAGCGCCCGGGTGACCAGGATGCGGGAGCCATCGCCGATGAACCAGCGGTAGGCTTCCCGGTGGTGGGTCGGAAGCCCTTGCGCCGACAGGACACGGTTGACGGCATCGGCGATGTCGTCCAGGGTGTCCAGCAGCGTACCGTCCAGATCGAATATAACCGCTTTGGGTTTCACGGGCTTCTTTTTCCTGACGGTCCCGTAAAAAGTCCGATGGCGGCGTTACGCTTCTGCCCTCGTCAGTGCAGCGTACCGTCAGTACGATCCATACCTCGGGCATCTAATGCCGTCTCTCGAACTTTTTTCGAAACCTTCTGATGAAGACTTATGAGACCGTCTTTTCCTCAAACAAACTGTGGCCAAACATCATGAGCGCTGATCAGGCAAGGCTTAATCCGACGAGCGCGCAGTTGATGTGCAATCAATGCCTAATTACCCTCATCCGACCGGGTTGAAAAGGAAAAAGCACCGGGGAGCTCCTTGCCGGACCGGTGAGTGGCGCTCCATGGTATTTCCGCTGGCCCCAGAGTGCAAGCCGTGGCGGCAGTGGATCGCGCGCAGGGCCTGGCCGCAATGCCGGTAATCGACGTCAAATCGGGTGGACAAACCCGGTGATCCCCCCTATACAAGTGGCATGACCGCAATCCCCGCCACGCCGGGCCACGATCCGGAGCGCCCCACGGCTGTTGGCCGCAAAGTGGGCCTGGCCGCCCTCATCATGATGGGATCCATTTTCCTGAGCCGCATCATGGGGCTGGTGCGGGAAAGCGTGATTGCCGCCGTCGCCGGTACCGATGTGGCCGTGGATGCCTACAAAGTAGCATTCATCGTCCCTGAAATATTGAATCACATTTTGGCCAGCGGCTTCCTCTCGGTCACCTTCATTCCCATTTTCACCCGCTACCTGTCCGACCGTCGGGAGGCCGAGGGCTGGCGGGTCATGTCCATCGTGCTGACCATCTTCGGCAGCCTGCTGGTGGTGTTGATCGGCGTCGCCATACTCGCCGCCCCGCAGTTGATCGACCTGCTGGCCCCCGGCCGCGACGATCCCCTGTTTAAATCCCTGGCCGTGCGGATGACCCGCATCATCATGCCCGCCCAGCTTTTCTTCTTTGCCGGCGGGCTGTTTGCGGCGGTGCAATTTACCCGGGAGCGCTTCTTCATTCCGGCCCTGGCCCCCCTGGTCTACAACCTGGGCATCATTCTGGGAGGCGTGCTGCTGGGAGGTCGGCTGGGCATGGAAGGCTTTGCTTGGGGGGTGCTGGCCGGCGCCCTGGCGGGCAACTGCCTGCTGCAGTATTACGGCGCGCGCTCCGTGGGAATGCGGTATCGCCCGCGCTGGGATTGGCGTCATCCCGACCTGCGCCGCTATATCCTGCTAACCCTGCCCCTGATGTTCGGCCTGACCATGACCTTTTCCATGGAAATCTTCGCCAAGCTTTTCGGCAGTTATCTGCCGGCCGGCAATATCGCCCGGATCGAGTATGCCATCCGCATCATGATGGCGCTGGTGGCGTTCTTCGGGCAGGCCGCCGGCGTAGCGGTCTACCCTTTTCTGGCCCGGTTTGCCGCCGGCGACCGGTTGCCGGAGATGAACCGCCTGCTCAACCAGGCTCTGCGCCATATCGGCCTGGTTATCCCCTTTGCGGCGGTGGCCGTGGCCGTCCGACACGAATTGGTTTTCCTGGTCTACCAGCGCATGCGCTTTACTGCCGCCGATACGGCCGCCACGGCGGATATTCTGGGTTTCCTGCTGCTCGGGGCCGTCGGGTTTGCAGGGCAAACCATCGTCAACCGCGGCTTTTATGCCCGCCAGAATACCATCCTGCCCACGATCTATGGAAGTCTGGCCGTCCTGATCAGTCTGCCCGTCTATTTTGTGGGGATGCGCAGCATGGGGGCCCGTGGGGTCGGCGTGGCCATTGCGTTCTCGGCTGTGGCCCAGGTCCTGTGGATCTACATGGTCTGGAACCGTCAGGCCCAAAACCGTGAAAGCTTCGCGGTCTATGGCTTCTATGCCAAGATGATCGCTCTGGCCGTGCCCCTCTTTCTCGTGCTGGTGGCCTTCAAACATTTCGCGCTGGCCGCTATCGACCTTACGACCATGGGCGGCAACCTGCTGGTCGCCATGCTGGTGGGTGCGCTGGGCACCGTGATGATGGTCGCCGGCGCCCGGCTGGCCGGTATCGAGGAGATGAATGCCATCGTGCGCACGGCGCTAGCGCGACTGACCAAGCGCTGAAGCGGCACCTCATTCGGAAAACCCGGGGGGCAGCGCATCGTTTTGCGCATCATACGGACCTTGATCGGACGCGGCCGGCCGGGGGCGTGATCGCCGGATTTGCAAGTCCAGGCCGATGGCGCGGGCCTTGGTGCGCAGGGAACCGGATTCCAGGCGCAACGCTTCCATGGGCTCCACCACGATGGCGGGCACGGCTTCCACCGGACAGTGATGCTCGCAGAAGCCGCAACCACTGCAGCGCTTCTCGTCGACGAACGGGACTGCCGCCTTGCGCTCGGGCACGCGTTTCAGCTCGATGGCATCATAGGGGCAGACCTCGTCGCAGACCAGGCACTTGCGGTCGAACTCCCAGGCCAGGCATTTATGCCGCAGGACCTGGGCGGTGCCGACCTTGGCCCAGATGCGCTCGCCGGGGCTCAGTTCGCGGATGGCCTGGGTGGGGCAGATTTGGCCGCAGATCATGCAGGTCGGGTCGCAGGGGCCGAGCTGAGGCGTGATCGCCGGCGTCAGCCAGCCGGGCAGACCGGTTGCCAGGCCGAAAGGCTGCAAGGTGTTGGTGGGACAGGCCTGCAGACAGGCGCCGCAGCGATAGCAGCGCCGGAGGAAGCTGTCCTCCGGCCGGGCCCCCGGGGGGCGGATCAGCTCCGGGGGCGTTATGCGCCGGGTGCCGGTATCGCCCATCAGATGCCGCGCACCGGAAAGGGTGAGGGCCGCGGTGCCCAGACCGCAGGCACCGGAGAGCAACAGCATCCGGCGGTAGCGGGCAAAGCCGGGATGCCCGGCCGTCTCGCCGGCGTGGCCGGTGGAGAAGCCGACGGCCTGGGTGGGGCACACCCGCCGGCAGGTCTGGCAGACGATACATTCGGCGTGGGATGCCGATCGGGGATCGGCGCCGATGGCGCCTGCGGGGCAGTGAAGGGCGCAAAGCTTGCATTCGACGCAGGCTTCCGTCACGCGGCGGCGGATCAGCGGGCGTCGGGCGCACAGCGCCATCAGGGCCCCGGCCGGACAGAGGCAGCGGCACCATAACCGGGAATACCAGCGACCGCCGGCCAGGATCAGCAGCATCAGGATAAGCATCAGCCACTGATTATCGAATCGCGGCAGCGGCAGTTGCAGGTAGAGCAGGCCGGTGAGATCGAACTTGTCGGCCAAGGGGGCGGCCAGTTGCAGCAGCAAGTCGAGGGCCGGTTGGAGAAGCGGCAGCACCACCAGCGCGAAAAACCGGCTCATCGCGGGGATCGGGGCGAAGAGGAATGCCAGCGATAATCCCATCAGGGCCGCGACGACCACAAAAACCAGAACACCGTATTTCCAGCGCGGCCAGCCGGCGGGAATCGGGCTTGGCACCGCGCGGGGGTTGCCAATACAGGCATCGACACCATCGATGAAGGTGCCCAGGGGGCAGAGGTAGCCGCAGAAAAAGCGACCCAGAAAAATAGTGACGGCCAGAACCGCCAAGGCCGCCGCGAAGCTGCCCAGCCAGATCCGGGCCGAGATCCCGGTCAGCAGGGCCGCTGCCGGGTCCAGCCGGAGGAACAGGTCATGGGGCAGCCATCCCACGAATCGGAAGGCCGCGCTGGTCAGCAGCCCCAGGAAGAGGGTCAGGCAGGCAATTTGAACCGTGCGCTGAAGCGTCATCCGAGCTGGATTTGCTTCACACGCAGGTTGTCCAGATCCATACGGCCCAGCCCGCGGTCGTGGGCGATGCGGATGTGCTTGACGTTGCGGGGGCTTAATTTGCGGCCGTACCATTCGAACATGGCCACGGCCTGGGCATCGGCGGCCACCATGTCTGGCGAGGCGATGATCGTGTCCGGCCTGAGCACGCGCCCCGGACCACCGGGCCCGTTGGTGCTCAGCACGCGGGAAGCGTCCACTACCACCAGGTCAGGCTTCAGCAGGCTGGCCAGGTCGACGATCGATTCATGCAGGTCGTAGCGGCTGTGCATGATGCCCCGGTTCCAGATAAGCCCCATCATGCCCTTCATGGAGAGGCTGACACCGGCACTCGAATGGGACTTGGCCACCGGGGCCGCGATCAGGACGTCGGCTTCGAGCACCTCCCAGATGACATCGGTCGATTTCATCTGGCGGCCCTGATCGATCTTGGCCGTTTGATAAAAACGTTTGTTGGAGACGGCCTGGACGATGTTCTCGCCGTGAACCTCGCAGGCTTCCCGGATGCCTTCGATGCAGCGCTCCCCCCGGCGCAGGGGATGGTCCAGGACGCGGATGCGACGGGCCCCGGCCTCCTTGCACATGGTCACGATTTCGCGTACGACGTCTGGGTGGGTGTCGGTGGCATCTTCGGGTCTCCCGGCGAAGCTCATGTTGGGTTTGACGATGACCTTATGTCCGGGCTGGACAAAGCGCTGCATCCCACCCAGAAGATCGACGGCCGCCCGGGTGGCCGCGCCGCGCTCCCCCCGGACCACGGCGATGTCGGGAATTTCAGCGGCGCCGGCCGGACGGGGCAGCTTGATACCACAGCACAAGGCGGCCGTCCACAGGGCCAGGCCGGCATTGCGTTTGAGGAAGACCCGTCGGCTCAGTCGCTCCACCTCGTCGGGGCCAGGGGCCGATGGGGGATAATGGCGGTCCTGTATTTTCATGGTATCACCTCTTGTTGCGGGATTGGAGGTGCTTCTAATAGGAATGGTTACTATTGCTTAATGTTTGCCATAGCGGCAACGTGAAGCATGGTCAAGTGAAAAACGCGCTCGTGTATCGGCCGGAGGGGAAGAACACCGGGGGGCGACAATTGGAACCGGCATCAGGAGAACGGCCTTGAGATCCTATGGCAATATTAAATTCATGACGGTTGGACTTGGCATCCTGATGGCCATGGCGGGCATCGCCGGCTGTGCAGGAGCCGCGCCTTCGGCCGATGATCCTTCGGGGGACTGTCTGCAGGTCGCCCAAAACCGGCTCGATCAGACGCCGGCCTGGGATTGTCTGCCGACCCTTGACGATCAGTGCATTCCCCTGGCGCCGCTCTTCGCTTTATGCGACGCCCTGTGGCCGGATTGTGTCGTGTATCCCAAATTCTACCTCTGGCAAAGCGAGATCAAGACCATCACTTCACAGACGCCGCGCGGTCCGGTACAGCACCGCATAAGGATCTATCACAACACCCTGGCCACCTGCCGGCCGCAATACCACGACCCCCTGCGGACCCATGGCGATGTGGCCGAATTCTACGACCCGTCCGGCCGCTTCATGGGCCTGGGGGTTTATATGGGCCAGGGGCTTTATGTGCCGCTGGGTCAGTCCTTCCTGCCGGCCAATCCGAGATGAAATTGTCTCCGCTCCTGACCATCCGTATTTTCTTGCCCTTTGCCTTGGGCTATTTTCTCTCCTACCTCTACCGCACGGTCAACGCCGTCATCGCCCCCAACCTGGCGGCCGACATCGGGGTGGACCCTTCGGGGCTGGGGCTTCTGACGGCGGCCTATTTTATCGCCTTTGCGTCTTCCCAACTGCCCCTGGGGGTGCTGCTGGACCGTTTCGGTTCCCGCCGGATCGAAGCGCTGCTGCTTTTGTTTGCCGCCACCGGCGCCTTTGTTTTTTCGCGCAGCGAGACCTTGACCGGCCTGGTCGTGGGGCGCGCGTTTATCGGATTCGGTGTGTCGGCCTGCCTGATGGCGGCTTTCAAGGCCTTTGCAATGTGGTTTCCGGCCCCGCAACTGCCGCTGATCAACGGCATCCAGATGACCTCCGGCGGCCTGGGCGCTCTGTCGGCCACCGCACCGGTGGAGTTCCTCCTGGGACTCATGGGCTGGCGGGCGGTCTTCCTGACCCTGGCCCTGGCGACCCTGGCGGTCGCCCTGATCGTCTTTCTGGTGGTGCCGGATAAAAAAGAGACCAAGCCTCCGGATTCGCTGCGCGAGCAAATGGCGGGCATCAGGGCGGTTTTTACCAGCCCGGTTTTCTGGCGCATCGCTCCCTGGGCCACCCTGTCCCAGGCGGCTTATCTGGCGATCCAGGGATTGTGGTCCGGGCCCTGGCTTCGCGATGCGGCCGGGTATGATCGCGCGGACATCGCCCAGATTCTGCTGCTGGTGGCGGTCGCCATGACGGCCGGCTACCTTCTTCTGGGGATCGTGGCCAACCGCCTCAGCCGTGCCGGCTGGAGCCCATTGGGGGTGGCGGCCGCAGGGATGCTGGTGTTCATGCTGGTCCAGGCCTGGATCGTCAGCGGCCGGGTGTCAAATGCACGCCTGGTCTGGATGCTGTTCGGCTTTTTCGGCACCAGCGGCATTCTGTGCTATGCCGATTTGTCCCAGCGGTTTGCCTCGCGGCTGGCCGGACGGGTGAACACCGGGCTCAATCTTCTGGTATTCATCGTGGCCTTTACGGCCCAGTGGGGCATCGGTGCGGTTATCGATATCTGGCCAAGTACCCGCACGGGGTACGCGGTTGTCGGCTATCAGGCCGGCTTCGGGCTGATGCTGGGGTTGCAGGCCATGGCCATGGTCTGGTTCCTCTTTTCGGGATGGCGAATGCGACGGGCCGATGGCGATAGGATCGATTCGGATTGAGCGGCACGGCTAAGAAAACCATTGGGGCAATCCACCTGAAAAGGGCACCCGGATCGAATAACAACAGTTTTGTCGGACAGTCATCGATTTGGCGACATTTTTGTGATAGATGTCATCGCCGCCCTTTGCGGCCGTGGTAACCAGCCCGCGTTCCTGGCGCCTCTATATGCGTTGGTATCAGCGTCTGCGCACAGCGGTCCGCGTTATTGCGCTATCATTCGGGGCGTGGCACAGTGCTTGCTATTTTCGTACAGATTGCCAAAGCGCGATGCCGAAGATTTGAAGAAAGCATGGGGCCTCAGGCGAACCGCCGTCGACCGCTCGGCGTCGAACAACATGCGCCGAACCGCTGCCGCGCCGCCGGAGCCCTTTACGGAAAACGATATGAAGACAGCATCCCTGCCGGAGACCATCTGCCCCCCACCGCCGCGTCGGGGGCTCTACGATCCCCAACTGGAACACGACGCCTGCGGTGTCGGCATGATCTGCAACATCAAGGGGCAGAAGTCCCACGATATCGTCCAGACGGCCTTGCAGATGGCCGTCAACCTGACCCACCGCGGCGCCTGCGGTTGTGATGCCACCACCGGCGACGGTGCCGGCATCACAACCGCAGGCGCCGCGGTGGGTCAGGTTGACGGCCATCTGCAAGGCCGTCTGGACGATATCGTGAGACTTCTGCCCCTTGATGTTGCAGATCATGCCGACACCGCAGGCGTCGTGTTCCAGTTGGGGATCGTAGAGCCCCCGACGCGGCGGCGGAGGGCAGATGGTCTCCGGCAGGGATGCTATCTTCATTTCGTTTTCCGTGAAGGGCTCCGGCGGCGCGGCAGCGGTCAGCGCCTGTTGTTCGACGCCGACCGGTCGACAGCGGGTCGTCTGAGGCCCCATGCTTTCTTCAAATCTTCGGCATCGCGCTTTGGCAATCTGTACGAAAATAGCAAGCACTGTGCCACGCCCCGAATGATAGCGCAATAAC
>JAAUYK010092137.1_pt1 | contig 12613 bp, 11 predicted proteins | sample 7278021 | NCBI WGS metagenome assembly JAAUYK01 (sample SAMN14350223, study PRJNA611818) | marine sediment metagenome | isolation source: surface marine sediment (1.8m) | place: French Polynesia: Moorea | collected 2018-08
GGACGGCAGCCGGGTCAACATCATCATTCCGCCGCTGGCGATCGACGGTCCCTCGATCTCGATCCGCAAGTTCGCCAAGAAGGGCATCACGCTGGACGTCATGGCCAAGCAGGGCAACATCTCGCCCGAGATGTGCACGGTCCTGAAGATCGCCGCTCGCGCCCGGCTCAACATCCTGATCTCCGGCGGTACGGGCTCGGGCAAGACCACCCTTCTGAATGCCTGCTCGCGGATGATCGACCAGGGCGAGCGCATCGTGACCATCGAGGACGCCGCCGAGTTGCAGCTCCAGCAGCCCCACGTCGTCCGTCTGGAGACCCGCCCCGCCAACCTCGAGGGCTCGGGCGAGATCGACATGCGCGACTTGGTCAAGAACTCGCTGCGTATGCGCCCCGACCGGATCATCCTCGGCGAGGTGCGCGGCGCCGAGGCGGTTGACCTTCTGCAGGCCATGAACACGGGCCACGATGGCTCGCTGGGCACGATCCACGCCAACCGTCCCCGCGAGGCGCTGACCCGTCTCGAGAACATGGTCGGGCTGGCCGGCATCAACCTGCCGAGTAAGGCGGTGCGCACCCAGATCGCTGCCGCGGTCGACATGATCGTCCAGGTCCAGCGCCAGCGCGACGGTATGCGGCGAATCACCTACATCTCCGAGATCGTCGGCATGGAAGGTGACATCATCACCACCCAGGACCTCTTCACCTTCCAGTTCGAGGGCGAGGGCGAAGACGGGTCCGTCAAGGGCAGCTTTAAGTCTTCGGGCCTGCGGCCCAACTTCACGCCCAACGCTGCCTACTTCGGCCTCGACAAGCGTCTCATGGAGGCCATGGGATGATCGATGACTTGCTCGCCGGTCCGCAGAACCCGGAGGATCTTCTTCTCCTGATGATTCCCCTGGCGGGGTGCATCCTGCTGCTCTTGGCCTTCGCGGTCGGCGGGTCGAAGGAGAAGCAGCTGAACCAGCGGGTCCAGCAGATCAAGACCGGGCGGCAACCCAAGGACAAGAAGGCGCCCTCCAGTAAGGTCAATGTCAAGAAGTCCACGGCCGATAGTGAAATCAAGGCCCTCGACAAGCTGATCAAGAGCGCGCTGCCGCAACGCGAGCTCCTCCGTAAGCGCCTGGCCTCGGCGGGAATTGAGGCGCCGCTCGGACGCTATCTGGGTGTCTGTCTCGCGATCGGCGTGGTGACCGCGCTGATCTGCATGGGGTCGGGGATGGTCCCGCCCTTGGGTGGCGTCTTCATCGGCATCGTGGCGGGCGTGGCCCTGCCGCACTTCATCGTGGGCGTGATGGCGAAGCGACGTCAGAGCAAGTTCGTGGAGAACTTCCCCGATGCCATCGACCTCATGGTGCGCGGCCTCAAATCCGGCCTGCCGATCAGTGAGTCGATCAAGACCGCCGGTCAGGAGGTGCCCGATCCGGTCGGCGAGGAGCTGCGACGGGTGACCGACGCGGTGCGCATGGGCACCAAGCTGGAGGAGGCTCTGTGGGAAACCGCGGAGCGGCTCAACCTGCAGGAGTTCAAGTTCTTCACCGTGAGCCTTTCGATCCAGGCGGAGACCGGCGGCAACTTGTCAGAGTCCCTCGGTAACCTCTCCTCCGTCCTGCGCGGCCGCCGGCAGCTCAAGATGAAGATCAAGGCCATGTCGTCCGAGGCGAAGGCCTCCGCCTACATCATCGGCTCCCTGCCGTTCGTCGTCGGCAGCCTGATCTACCTGGTCAACAACTCCTACGTCATGAAGCTGTTCATAGACAGCCGCGGCAACGTGATGCTGGCGATCGGGGGCCTCATGTTCATGATCGGCGGCGGGATCATGTACAAGATGGTGAAGTTCGAGATATGAACATCGTGCAGCTTCTGCCGGAAGGAATGGCGATCGAGGACGTCATTGTCGTTCTCGCTGCGATCAGCGCCTTCGTCAGCTCCTTCGCCGTCTGGTCGACGCTGATCCACCGCGATCAGGCGGCCAAGCGCGCCGCGCAGCTGGCCCAGCAGCGCGAGGCCTTGCGCAAGGGCCTCTTGGCGCCGCGTCGCAAGCCGGACAAAAAGCAGGCGCCGGAGCTCATGAAGCAGGTGGTGGACCGCCTGCAACTGGCCCGCTCGGAACGGACCCAGAAGGTCAAGTTGAGCCTGTCCCAGGCCGGATGGCGCGGGGACGATGCCATGACCCGCTATCTCTTCGCCAAGTTCGTGCTGCCGTTCGGCATGGGTGCCGCTGCGCTCTTCCTGACCTTCGGCGCCAACTTCGGCGGCTTGGACACCAACGGCAACATGGTCGCCACCATGGCGGTGGTGGTCCTCGGGTTCTTTCTCCCGGAGATCATGATCAAGAACGCGACGACCAAGCGCTACAAGGCCGTTCAGAAGTCCATGCCCGATGCGCTGGACCTCATGGTGATCTGCGCCGAGGCGGGTCTCAGCCTCGACGCTACCCTTTCCCGGGTCGCCCAAGAAATGGAGAGCGCGGCGCCCGAGGCGTCCGACGAGTTCAGTCTCACCAGCCTCGAGCTCGGCTTCCTGCCGGAGCGCCAGGAGGCGCTCAAGAACCTCGCCTTGCGCTGCGACCTGACATCGGTGCGCGGCATGGTCAATACGCTGCTGCAGTCGGAAAAGTACGGTACGCCGCTCGCTCACTCCCTGCGGATGCTGTCCCAGGAATCCCGCGACGAGCGCATGCTGAAGGCGGAGGAGAAGGCGGCGCGGCTGCCGGCCCTGATGACCGTGCCGATGATCATCTTCATCCTGCCGCCGCTCTTCATCGTGCTCCTGGGACCGGCGGTGCTCGACGTGATGGACAACTTCTCCGGGGTCTTCTAACCCTCAGGCCGCGAGCGCCTGGGCGAGATCCTCCTCGAGGTCGGCCACGTCCTCGAGCCCGACGGAGAGCCTGATCAGCCCGTCGCCGATTCCCTGCTCCGCGCGCTCTTCCGGTTTCAGCCGCTGATGGGTGGTGGTGGCCGGATGGGTGATCAGACTCTTGGCGTCCCCCAGATTGTTCGAGATGTCGATCAGCCGAAGCGCGTTGAGGAAGCGGAAGGCCCGTTCCTTGCCGCCGTCCAGCTCGAACGCGATCAGCGAGCCGCCATCCTCCATCTGCCGGGCGGCAAGCGCGGCCTGCGGATGACTCTCGAGGCCGGGATAGAGCACGCGCCCGACGGCTTTCTGCTCGACCAGGAACGCGGCGAGCCGGCCGGCGTTGGCGCAGTGCTGGGCGACGCGGAGCTGAAGCGTCTCGAGCCCCTTGAGCATGACCCAGGCGTTGAAGGGGCTCATCGAGGGGCCGGTATGGCGGTAGAAGCCGAGCAGGTGGTCGTCGACGAAGGCCTGCTCGCAGAGGATCGCGCCGCCGAGGCAGCGGCCCTGGCCGTCGATGTGCTTGGTCGTCGAATAGACCACGATATCCGCGCCGAACTCCAAGGGGCGCTGCAGGACCGGCGTCGCGAAGACGTTGTCGACGATCACTCTGGCTCCCGCGCCGTGCGCCAAGTCGGCGACGGCGGCGAGGTCGATGATCTCCAGGGTCGGGTTGGACGGCGACTCCAGGAACACACAGCGCGCGCCCGGCGCAAGGGCCTGTTCCCAGGCCGCCAGGTCGGTGCCGTCGACCAGCACGGTCTCGATCCCGAAGCGCGGCAGGATCTCGGCGATGATGTAGTGGCAGGACCCGAAGAGCGCCCGGGCCGCGACGACCCGGTCGCCGGCGTTCAGTTGACACATCAGCGAGGCGAAGACGGCGGCCATGCCGCTAGCGGTCGCCCGGCAGGCTTCGGCGCCCTCGAGCTCCTTCAAGCGCGTCTCGAAGACCGAGACGGTCGGGTTGCCGTAGCGTGAGTAGATGTAGCGGTCCCGCTTGCCCTTGAAGGCGGCCTCGGCTTCCTCGGCCGTCTGATAAACATAGCCGGAGGTCGTATAGATGGCCTCGGCGGTCTCGCCGAAAGGACTGCGGCCGAGCGCGCCGCGGACCAGGGCTGTCTGGCGACGCCAGCGCCGAGGCGACGCCGGATCGGCGTGGCGGTCGATCGGTTTCATTGTTCTCGTCCCTTTCCTCGCAGTCACTGCTGGGCCCAGGGCAGGCCGGAGGCCTTCCAGCCCGCCGATTGGCCGCGGTGTCCCGCGGCGTCGCAGGGTCCCTCGAACCCGTCGGCGACGTTCAGGCATGGGCCGAACCCCGCCTCGGTGAGGGCGATCGCCGCATGGCGTGAGCGGACACCCGAGCGGCAGATCAGGAGTACCGTCTGCTCTGGTGTAACGCCGGTCCGGCCGACCTGCTCGACGAAATGCGGATTGACCGCCATGGTCGGAAAGAGCTGCCAGGGGATACAGTGCAGCTGCCGATCCACGGAGCGAAGGTTGGGCAGGCCGACGTAGGCCCACTCGGCATCGGTCCTGACATCGATCAGGACGGCGTCGGGCTCGGTCTCCAGGATCTTCCAGGCCTCGACCGGACTGACATCGCCCGCATAACCCTCTTGTCCCATAGCTGCTCCTCCACGATGCTCCGCCGTCCGACCCGTTCGAGGGTGTGGGACGCGGGGAAACGAAAAAAACCGCCGCGGCTGTGCCGGGCGGTCCTACCGCTCGCTTTAGCCGCATTTGTAAAGCGCCCGCAAGCTAAGCTTCAAATCGGCGCTGCACACACCAGATCACTCGCGCGCAACCCTGTCAAGCCGGATGTGCCTGCGGACAGCCTTGCCCTCCTATGGCGGTCGGGATCGGCCGCTGCGACCGTTTGAAGACCCGGTCGCATCGGAGCGAGGATCGACGATAAGGCCTTTACGCGAGAGTGATTGTAGCCAACCCTCGGGTCCGGTGAAGGTCGCCGGCTTAACCATCTGTTCGGGAACGCAATGGCCGAAGGTCAGCAGGCGCTCGCAAAGACCATAGAGTTCGAGGGGCAACTCGATGTCGTCGACATCGGGGCTCGTGCCGGCAGCGGCGACAGCCCTTACCGAAAGCTGCTGGATGCGGGCCTCGCCAGGGTCGTCGGCTTCGAGCCCGACCCGGAATCCCTCGAGCAGTTGAGAGAGCAGAGTGGTCCCTTGGAAACCTATCTGCCCCACGCCGTGTTCGACGGCAGGAGGCATCAGTTCCGGCTCTGCCATGCGCCCGGCATGTCTTCCTTGCTCGAGCCGAACCGTGAGCTGCTTGAATACTTTCACGGTTTCCCAGGCTGGGCGCGGGTTCGGGAGCGTCGTGACATCGAAACCGTGCGGCTCGACGATGTCGGAGAGATCGAGGGGATGGACTATCTCAAGATCGACGTCCAGGGCGCCGAGCTCGAGATATTTCGCCACGGGATTGAAAGGCTATCGCACTGCCTGATCGTTCATACCGAGGTGGAGTTCCTGCCGATGTACGTCGATCAGCCGCTGTTCTCCGAGGTCGAGCTGTTTCTTCGCGGTCTGGGATTCAGGTTCCATCGCTTCGCGCCGCTGGTCAGCCGCATGATCCAGCCTCTGCAGGCGGGGCAGAACGTCTTTGCCGGTCTAAGCCAGATCTTTTGGGCGGACGCTGTCTTCGTGCGGGATTTCACTAAGCTCGAGAGCATGCAGCCGCCGCAGCTCTAGGAAATGGCCCTCGCCCTGCACGAGATCTGCGGATCTTAAGACCTTGCCCTAATATGCCTCATGGCCTGCGATGCCCCGCTCGGCACGGACTACGCGTCCGGGTATGTGAAAGCCTTGTCGTGAGTTGCCTTTTGCGGGCTGGCAAGCCGGGAGAAGACTGTATAGTCGAGCCTGGAACCCGGTTGGGACCGCTGATTGGAGCCTTGCCCATGCCCCGAACTTCAATTCCGGCGCTTCGGATCACGGCACTCGCGCTGATGGTCGTCTATTTCGTTGCGGGCGCGGTGCCGAAAGCCACCGCGGAGAACCTGGAGGTGGCGACCTTCGCCGGCGGCTGCTTCTGGTGCGTGGAATCCGATTTCGACACCGTGCCGGGCGTCGTCGAAACAGTGTCCGGCTACACGGGCGGTGTCCTGATCGATCCGACCTACCGGCAGGTAACGGCGGGCGGCACCGGGCACTACGAAGCGGTTCAGATCACCTTCGATCCGCAGCAGGTCAGCTATGCCACGCTGCTGGAAATCTTCTGGCGCAGTGTCGACCCGACCGACGGCGGAGGCCAGTTCTGCGACCGCGGCGACAGCTACCGCACGGCCATTTTCGCCAATTCGCCGGAGCAGATGAAGCTGGCTGACGCCTCCAAGAGGCGCTTGGAGGAGAGCGGGGCGCTCGAGCGGCCGATCGTGACTTCGATAGAGAGCGCGGGACCCTTCTATCCGGCCGAGGACTACCACCAGGACTATTATAAGAAGAACCCCTTCCGCTATCGGCTCTATCGTGCGCGCTGCGGGCGCGATTCCCGCGTCCAGGCAGTCTGGGGCGAGGAGGCCCACCAGGGCACTGCGAAGCACCAGTAGCGCCGGCGCCCCGGCAGCCCCGGGCGGCGGCGGGACCTTGAACCGCCCCGGCCTGCACCTCGTATCATTATTTGGATCTTGGACGATCAGACGCTGTTTATTGCGTGCGATTTCTGGCGCCTAACCCTATGATCCGGGGGAAACGGCTAGGACGTAATTTCGGAGGTAGCGGATGAGACTGTTGCAGCTTTTGGTCTTGCCTTTGGCGATCGCGGGAACTTCCGTGACCATGACCGGCCTCGCTCTGGCGGGCGACGCCGCGAAGGGCGAGAAAATCTACAGGAAGTGCAAGGCCTGTCATGCCTTGGAGGCCGGCAAGAACAAGATCGGCCCGACCATGCACGGGGTTTTCGGCCGGACCGCGGGTGCTGTGGAAGGCTTCAAGTATTCCAAGGCGATGAAGGCGTCGGGGATCGTCTGGGACGAGACCACGATCGCCGCCTACCTCGCCGACCCGAAGGGCTATATCCCCAAGAACCGGATGGCTTTCGCCGGTCTCAAGAAGGAAAAGGACCGCGACGACCTTATCGCGTACCTGAAAGAGGCCACTCAGTAACATCCTGCCGGTTTTGGCCAGCTGACGCGTGAGCCGTCAGCGGCCGAAGCCGGCAATGAGTTCCCGCTGGTAGCCGATGTAGCTATCAGAGCGCACAGCGACCGAATCCTCTATGACCTCGTCGGCCGCGGGCAGGGCGTGAAACGGAACCGCGGGAAACGCGTGGTGGGCGGTGTGGTATGGCATGTTCCAGGCCAACGCCCGCACCATGGCGTTACTGCGCGTCGTCCGGGAGTTCCGCAGCATGTCGGGGACGAGGGGGCAGCCGCCGTGCTCCGCGAGAAGGTACATGCGGAGGAACGGCTGACCCGCGAGCGCCGGTAGGATCCAGTAGATCACGGCAACCAGGCTGCCCGAGGCGAGGGAGATCGCCGCGACGGCCCCGTAGACCAGCCAAAGAATGCGCGCCTCCAGAACGATGCCGGCGGCTTGCTGGCCGGGTACAAAGGACGCATCGACACGGCCGGTGAGCGCGTGGGTCAGGCTGGTCGTGATCCGCTCCCGCCAGTAGGGCAGGCCGGAGACCACCCAGAGATAGGATGGCCACGTCGAGGGCAGGAGCCGCTGCAGCTCCGGGTCTCGCTCCGGATCCTGGGTATGGCGGTGGTGGGCGAAATGGAAGGCGCGGAAGTAGGCCGGCGGCAGAACGATCAAGGCGCCGCAGACCCAGGCGACGATATCGTTCAGCACCCGGGTCTTGAACGCGGTGCGGTGAATGCACTCGTGCAGCGGCGCGAAGAGGAAGATCAGCACGATGCCGTGGGCGAGCAGGGCGGGGAGCGCCCAGGGGCCGCCCCAGGTCATGCCGAGAAGTGTCGCGGTGGCGCCGCCGAGCGCCGCGAGATGCAGGCCCAGCTGAGCCAGGCCCCTGGTGTCGGAGCGTGCGGAAAGGCGCTTTAGTGCCTTCTTGTCGATCGTTGACGGGTCGGCGAAGGCCTCGTCCATGGCCGCCCTGTCCCCTCGTTAGCCTCCGAGACTCTCTGCGTGGTGACGCAGGTGATCCTCGATGAAGGTTGCGATGAAGTAGTAGCTGTGATCGTAGCCCGGCTGCATCCGCAGCTCGAAGTGCTGCCCCGCGTCCTCGCAGGCCTCGACCAGGAGGTCGGGCTTGAGCTGGCTTTCCAGGAAGTCGTCGGCCGCTCCCTGGTCGATCAGGATCTTGGCCTGCGACGGACGGAGACGGATCAGCTCGGTCGCGTCGTAGGCCTTCCAGACCTCGCGGTCCAGGCCGAGATAGCCGGCGAAGGCCTTCTCTCCCCAGGGGCAGCGCATGGGCGCGCCGATCGGGGCGAAGGCCGAGACCGACCTGTAGGTTTCCGGGTTCTTCAAGTGGATCGTAAGGGCGCCATGGCCGCCCATGGAGTGGCCCATGATTCCCTGCCGGCTCAGATCGGCGGCGGGAAAGCCCGCCGCCAGTGCCGCGGGCAGCTCTTCGGTGATGTAGCTATACATTCTGTAGGCTTCGGACCACGGCGCCTCGGTCGCATCGAGGTAGAAACCGGCGCCCGTGCCGAAGTCGTAAGCCTCGTCCTCACCGGGGATGTCCTGGCCGCGTGGCGAGGTGTCCGGCGCCACGACAAGCAGGCCGAGCTCGCTCGCCACCCGCTGGGCGCCCGCCTTGATCGTGAAGTTTTCCTCGGTGCAGGTAAGCCCCGAGAGGTAGGTCACCACCGGCACCTTCTGACCGGCCAAGGCGGCGGGCGGCTGAAACACGGAGAAGCGCATCATGCCGTTACAGCAGTCGGACTTGTGGCTGTAGAAGCCCTGTATGCCTTCGAAACAGCGGTTCTCCGAGATCGTCTCCATCGTCTGGGCCCCCAATTCCCTTGGTCGCGCGAAAGATGACCGTTCCGGCGCAGTTGAGCAAATGGGTGACCGATAAGAAAGCGCCTAATCCGGTTCTCGAGCGCCCTTCTTGAAGTCGCCGCTTTCCAGGATCGCCGCGATCGCGAAACCGAAAACGAGGCCCCAGAAGGGGGCGCCGATGCCGGCGATGGAGAGACCGGACACGGTCACCAGGAAGCTGATCAGGGCGCCCAGCGAGAAGCGCCCCTGGAACGCCGTGGTGAAGGCGGTCTGGAGAACCCGCAACATCGCGAGACCGGCCAGCGTCGCGATGAAGGCGCCCGGCGTGGCCAGCATGAGTCCGGTAAAGAGGGGTGACAGGAGACCGAGCAGCAGTGCCAGGAGCCCGAGGGTGAGGCCGGCGGTGTAGTGGCGCTCCTTCTCGCCGGAGGAGGTCAGGATGGCGTTGGAGGGACCGGTCAGACAGGTCGGCGCCGCCCCGACCGCAGCCGAGGCCAGCGCGCCGAGGCCGCAGGCGCTGGCGATCGCGTTCATCGGCGGCCTGTGTCCGGCCGCGCTGAGCACGGCGAAGCCCTGGCCGTTCTGCACCACCAGCACGGTGATGGCCAGGGGCACGACCAGCTCCAGCATGGCCTGCCATGAGAATTCCGGGCGATGGAGGACGGGCTGAGCGATGGTCCAGAGGGTGTCGGGTCCGGGGTCGAGACCGCCCGTCAGGGCGACCGCGCAGACGCCGGCCAAGAGCGCGCCAATCAGGGGCGGCAGCCGGCGTCCCAGGGACCGCAGCGCCGAGAGCAGGAGGAACACCGCCGCCATGGGCGCGGCGATCCAGAAGCCGTCCTGAAAGGCCTGCACCATCTCCAGGCCGAACTGCAGGAAGACGCCGGCGACCATGGCCATGACGATGGGCATGGGCACCGCTTCCATGGCGCGCCGAACCCAGCCGGTGAGGCCGAGCACGATCATCAGGAGACCGGTCGCGTAGAACGCTCCGATCACCTCGGCGAAGCTCAGATGCTGCAGCGCCGGGCCGACCAGCACGGTCCCCGGGATGGTCCAGAAGAACGCGAGCGGCTGCCGGTAGAGTAGGCAGAAGGCGAGGGTGATCAGCCCGTTGAAGAAGAAACAGCCGAAAATCCACGAGGCCATTTCGGCCTCGCTCAGACCGCCGGCGGAGCCGACGGCGAGCACGATCGCGACCGGACCGGAGGCCGAGAAGACGAGCGCGATCAGACCGTTGACCGCGTAGAGCAGGCCCAGGTCGCGCCACACCCGACGAAGGCTGGGCAGGGGCAGGCGCGGGGGCTCGAAGGGCATGGGCCAGCGTAATGCGCGTTTCGGGACGTCGACGGTGGCCCGGGCCGCCGAACGGCGCTGGCCGAATCGGCATTATGGCACGGGGCGCGCCGAAGCGCGCCCCGTGTTGCCGCGCCCGATCAGTGGAGCGAGGACTGCCTTACCGGGCCAGCTGGCGTTCCAGCGCCTCGAGCCGCTCTTGGAAGCGCCGGTCGTTCTCCTCCAGCGACGCGTTCCGCGCCTGTAGGGCGAGGATCTCGGCCTCCTTCTGGCGCAGCTCTTCCTGCAGCTGCTTGACCGCGGCGAGCGCCACGCCGGCGACGTCGCGCGGCGCGAGCGAGGTGTCGTTCTCGCCGAAGCCGAAGGCGGCGTGGAAGTCCTGGGCCATGGGGCCGACGTGGCGGGCGCCCGTCTCGTCCGCCTTGTAGGTCCAGGTCGAGACCGGCAGGGACGCCACCTGGTTCAGGATCGCCTCGCCGTCGACCGGCTCGATGTCCTGCTTGGCGTTGACGTCGGAGTTCTCGGTCAGCGTGCCGGCGATGGTCAGGTTGCCGCTGGTGGAAAGGTCGAATTTGTTGCCACCGCCGGGCCGCCCCATGATGATTCGGCCGTTGCGGAAGATGTTGAACTCGCCGCCGCCAGAGCCGGGCCGGGTGATCACGAAGCGGTCCGCGCCCAACCCCGCGAGACCCTCGGGGCCGTACCACCACTCGTTCCCGGTGTCGGAGTTGGTGAACCGCATCCTCGGCGGGCCGTTGTTCTCCAGCTCGAACAGGAAGCGGTTGGCCACGACCGGGCTGTTCTCGTCGACCACGAACTGGGCCGTGCCGTCGTCGCGCACCACCTCGGCGTCGAAGCCGGAGCAGGTGTTCGTGCCGGTCCCCGCGAAGTCGACGGCGGCGCTCGACTCGTCGTCATCGCAGGAAATCGTGCCGTTGATGTTGACCAGCGGGCTCGACGTGGTGAGCGCCGAATCCTGGCTCAGCTCGATATCCCCGTCGATGATCATGAGGCTCGGGTCGCCGCCGAAGACCGAGCTCCCGACGTTCATGAAGGAGTGCTGTCCGACCTCGATGTCTCCAGTAATCACCGCTTCACGCGTGTCGAAGGTAGAGGTTCGGAACACCGAGACCGCCGGGCCCGTGCCGGCCGAGATCGTGTCGGTGCCATTGCCTTGAGAATTGTCCTGGCGAAAACTCGAATCCGCAAACACACCAATCGCCGCCGTGGAACCGCTGTTGGTGATGGTGTTGCCGCCACGCAGGAGCAGGGAAGCGTCCCGGTAGACTGTGACCGCCCCGCCTGCGGCCGTGTCGTTCGTAGCGCCGTTGACCGTAGAGTTGGTCATACGCACATAGCTGTTCTCGCCTACGCAGAGCGGGGTGCAGGACAGAGTGCCGTCGTCAACAAGCGCAGCGCCGATAGTCACGTTGTCCATCGTCGCGCCGGAGTTCCGCGCGATGAAGACGCCGTTTTGGGTGTCTTCGATGACCATGTCGCGCATAAAGACATAGGCCTCGTTCGTGACGTTAAAGTAATTGCCCGTAACCTTCAGATTCTCGAACACGATGTCCTCGGTGACTCCGACGTTCACCTCTCCGTCTATGACGTTCTGGCGGGGATCAGCGTTGGTGCCTCTGAGATGGATGTCATCCCAGTAGATCCCCAAATCCTCCTCGCAGGTACCGGTAAACTCGATGAGGTACTGTCCGGTATCGATGGCGTCCTGAAGCGCTGTGGATGATGTAGCGGGATCATCGCAGTCGATAACCTGAGCCTTTGCGTGTTCCGGCAAGAACGCACAGAACATGACCGCCGCGGCTGCGACGCACGTCAGATTCCTGATCATGTGAGCCTCCCCTGTTGAATTAATGGTCACGTGCGAGCACGCGAAAAAAATCAAGCATACACGATTATGCTAGGAACGCGATCCCTCCGCGTCCGACCGCGCTGAGGTCAGCCGACGCGGTTGCGTCGCAGAACTTTGCGGGACACGAACCGATCGTCGAACCTGGGCGGTACCGATGGTTGCGCCGGGTCGGGCAACTTGTCACGCAGCCGGGCGCGGAACGGCGCCCGGCTTGCGCTCTGAAGTCTCAGTAGACCACCACGCTGCGGATCGACTTGCCTTCGTGCATCAGGTCGAAGGCGCCATTGATTTCTTCCAGCGGCATGGTGTGGGTGATCATGTCGTCGATGTTGATCTTGCCGTCCATGTACCAGTCGACGATCTGCGGCACGTCGGTGCGGCCGCGCGCGCCGCCGAAGGCGGTGCCCTTCCAGACCCGGCCGGTAACCAGCTGGAAGGGACGGGTGGCGATCTCCTGGCCGGCGCCGGCGACGCCGATGATGATCGACTCGCCCCAGCCCTTGTGGGCGCATTCCAGCGCCTGGCGCATGGTCTTGACGTTGCCGATGCACTCGAAGCTGTAGTCGGCCCCGCCGCCGGTCAGGTCCAGGATGGCGGCGACCACGTCGTCCGTCTCCTTGGGGTTGATGAAGTCCGTCATGCCGAAGCGGGTGGCC
>JAAUYK010020133.1_pt1 | contig 12604 bp, 11 predicted proteins | sample 7278021 | NCBI WGS metagenome assembly JAAUYK01 (sample SAMN14350223, study PRJNA611818) | marine sediment metagenome | isolation source: surface marine sediment (1.8m) | place: French Polynesia: Moorea | collected 2018-08
CATTAAAGAGACAGACTGACTTGAGGCGTACAAACATGTCCATATTCTTAAAATGCAAGTGATACGTACGAGCAGGTTCGGCCGTGTTGCAATGAAAAAAGTTTTTCCTTCACTCCCTCCGGGAATTATACGCACGTACGCGTACGTACCTACACTGTATACCTTGCTCTGTCAATTCGATATCGGGCCACATGCCACATGCGCGTTTGTTCCTTCCTTCAGCAGTCACTTCGATCGAGCTGGACGTACCCAAGTAAGGCTAGGTCAGCGCGTGCGAACCGCATAAATATGAAATGCCGTTTCCCTAATTAACTTCTGGCCGACCGACGAAAGCGTACGTGTGTGCGCCTACTAGTTGCCGGCCGCGGGCGGCCGGGCAAGTACATAAGTACTACAAAGCCGGCTGGCTGCGCGTATACGTATGTGACTGACCAGCAGAACATTACAAATATCGGCCTAGCTGCTACAAGGCCAACGCTAGCTATGCATGCGACCGGCGCGGCCGGCCAGATTTGACTGTCAAACCTCGCGATTTTCCTCATGTACGTCCAGAACCAGCGGGGACGTACTTGAAGAGTAGTAAAGGTTGCAGTTCCACCCAGTAGATAGATGGACAAGGACAGATGGCCGCTTACGTTCGGCTAGACATGATTAGTGTACTGTACATACGCGCGCGTATTAGCTGGTGCCTCATTTTACTTACAGACTCATGCTTTGGAGCAACAAGGCCCACAAGTTGATAAAACGTAGACACAATGGACAGGCAGAGACCAACGCTTCCTACAGCTAAATCCTAATTCCCACGAACTGGGCATAAAGAGAACTAAAATGACTACGAATACACGCTTCCTCCGTCAGTAAAACCGACCACTGCACGGGAAAAGTCAGAAGCGTGTACTACCTACATAATCATATCAATGCCTTCTCAGAGGTTTGATTGTCTGTGCACGAAAAAATTAGCTAGTCCCGCGGTTCAATCCCACTACGTATGTTCACAGCTAAATCTGTTCAAGGAAGATATTAAATATTATTCTCGTACTACAACTATACCGAAAGAACAATAATGTTCTCGTGATTTAGACTTACCGGTCGATGCCTTTTGAAGAAACCACACTGCGAAGTTAACAAATTAGTACCAACTCGTAATACTTACGTACATTAGAATACTAGCTTTCATACCTTGCACAGACAGCAGATGATGAGAGCGAGTAGTAGTAATCCGAATATTGCTGCGAGCAACCACACCCACCACGGGATGGCGGCCTCGGGCAAATCGCTCGGAAACACCTCGGTCGTCACTTGGTGCATCTGCAGCGCGATCGATCGAATTGATCATCATTCGTGCTCGTGCACTTATTCCTGAATTTAAAATTTCTCCCAGCTTACCAGGCACGGGACTTTTCTAGGATCCGCCATGTACGGTAGGCGAGTGATTCGTGCCACCATCTTGGACGAGATCTTAACCTTTTCTGCGTAGGTCTAAAATACATATACCAATTGAGGTTGATTATAAGAAACGTACGCGTACGTATACGCACCTTGATTTGCGTCTCCGTAAAGAGCCTTGATCTTATTTTGAACGAAACGCTCTCGTCCTTTGCGAGCGGCCCGACCGTGCACTGCATCAGCGTGCACCGGTTCGACGCGCAGTCGTCCAGCTCGGCCTGGAACTCCTCGTAACTCGCGTGGCGTCGAATCCTAAACGTGTAATTGGTTGTTTGAAACATTCTACGTAAATCGCACCAAGGCAATATTCGCCTGCTCTCCGTTCTAGTCTGATGGTCCTCCGTCTTGAGTCTGTCCATGCGTTGCCGGAGTTTCTCCTCCATTTCCCTGTGCACTTGGTTGAGCCTTTCACGTCTTTCGCCACCGACTCCCTGCGAAGTATCTTCACTTGACAGGCTCCAGGAGGCCCACGAGGTGGTCTTCCGAACCATGGTGCCATCAGGCTGGCGGACCCAACCAGTGCTGTTGTGGCCAAGGTCTCCAGTCTCGTGGCCATCCCCTTCAGTTGCTTCGGAAGAGGCTGACCCTCTGCTCGAATCTTGCTCCCAAGAGGCAGAATGGCCGCCGCTGCCACCACGCCATTCCATATCCGCAGCACTGTTGCTATATCGCGAATCCTTTACCCGTCCCCCGCTATGACCACTTAATGAAGACGATGATTTGTGACGAGATGAGGAACTTGAAGAACCAATGCCAGTACTCTGACTTGATGCACTGCTGAAGCTTCCTACATGACTCCCGCTCCATGTCTTGGATGCCGCCCTGGATCGTGTCACGCCATCAAGCCTTTGGTGCGTGCCATCTCCCCTGGCTCCAGGTGACGCGTCCTTGCTTGACGTGCTCCACGAGGCCCAAGAGGTGGTTTTATGAACTACGGTGCCATCCGGCTGGGGAACCCAACCAGTGCTGTTGTGGTCAAGGTCGCCAGTTTCGTGACCAACTACAGCAGCAAGAGACGAACCCCGGCCCCGGCCTCCGCCACGACTGCTCGACGAAACGGACACTTCACGTCCAGTTAAGGAACTTGATGAACCGAAGCCACTACTGGCGCCACTTGAACGCTGATTAGACAATCTACTTTTGGAGCCACCTGGGTGGCTCCTTCCGCTCCACTTGTTGGATGCCGGCGCCGTTGCCTCACGTCCACTGACAGTGAACTTTGACTCGGATCTGCTTCTCCCCCACGATCCGTCTTCGCTTAGCGTCCCCCCTTCCTGTTCTTGTCGTCGTCGTGCGCCGCCGCCGCCGCCGCGGCCCCCATGCAGAATGTGTCCCGTCTCAAAGTATTCGTCTCGATCGTGGCCGTGGCCTCTTCCTTGGCCCCCGACGGGCTTCTTCAAGTTAAAGTAAGACTCGTCAATGATCCTGGGCTGCTGGCCGTAGACGGTTCCCTGAGGAGACAGCGAAAGGGGATCCGACGAGGACGACGACCAACGTCCACTAGTCGTGTAAGAGGAGTCTCTGCCGCCGGCGTGCCAAACTCTGTCTCGGTGTCCTCCGCGGACCCGGGTTTCTTCGCCTGCAGCGCCGCCGCCGCCGCCCCCATATCCCGTTCTACTTGACCCGCCGCGAGTGGCCCCTGACGAACCCTGAGACTGCCAGGAGGCGACACTTTGCCGACTTCGAAATGTTGTTTCGCCGCCGACGTTGCGGTCGAATGGGACGCTGCCCCGGTTTTGCCCGCCCGCCGCCGATCGCGAGGCCGCCTTCCAGAGCCATTTCTGTTGGGACTTGGACCACACCCACTTTCCGTCGACCGCCGTACTGCCGCTGTCCACGTGAGCGTCCGCGTCCGTAGCACTCCTAGATGACGATGAGGCCACAGAGCCAGAGCGCACTTCCGTGGAGTGGGAGTGCGATGAACTACCTGTTCGTCCGGCCCCGCTGTTCTCAGTCCAACGCGTAGATGAGCCAGTATGAGCCGCCGTTGACGACGAACCGTGCTGGCCGCTGGAGCTCACGTCGCCAACGGAGGAAGAAACAGTTCCACCGGACGAGCCTCGACCTCCCATGAAGCCACCACTGCCGCCAGAATGGACCGTTGTCGAGGAGGAGGAGGAGGCTGAGCCGTGGTGACTGGTCCTGCTGCCTGAATATTGAGTGCCGCCAGAAGATCTCCCAGACGAAGTGTGTGAGGAGCCCCCCACCACTCCACTAGATGATGCACCGTAGTAGTAGGTCCCGCTACTCGTCGACGAGCTGACCCCGCCACCTTGCAGTTTGCTCTTGCCAGAGAAGCCACCGTCAGAGTCCAGCTCATTCGACGACGAAGACCAGCTCGACCACGAGGACAGCTTCCGACTGAGCGATCCGTCGGGAAGGCGAATCCAACCCGAGTCGCTAGAGTCGAAATCTGCTCCGCCTCCGACGCTGTGGGCACCCGTCGTGCTGGAGCTGTCATAAATTCGTATGTAGCTCCCGTTTCGCAGCAGCTTCCAACCGGAATCTGAATCTGAAGAGGGCGCCGCCGCCGTTGTAGAAGATTCATAGGTTTGAGCGGAGCTCTCCGAAGACGAATAGAAGGTGCTCTCATACTCGTAGGATGTCTTCTCCCTTCCTTCAGCGCCCCAGCCATGACCATCATCAACGTCGCTGCTGCTTCCACCGCCCCGCATGTTTCCTCTATCATAGCTGCCGCCTCCTCGGTAATAGTAGGACCCGCCCCCGTAGGACCCGCCGTGACCGTCATAGGTCGACGTGCGTATTTCTTGCTCTTCGTAAGTGCCGTGACTGCCACCCCCGGAAGTGGTGTCCACGGCGCCCACAGTTCCCTTGTGCTGCCGCTGATGCATTCCCGGGTATGCATACGACTCGCTGCTGTGCGTCCTCACGTAGAGCGGATTGATGTCCTTGATGGGCTTGCACTGTACCCGCCTCGTGTCGTAGTCGACGCCGAGCAGGTAGAGCAGGTGGTCGTCGTTCGCGTCGAAGCTCGGCCAAAGCAGAAACACCTCGGCCTCGTGAATGGCGCTCGGACCGCGGTTCTTGATGTTGTACACGTGCAAGATCTCCGCGCCGATCTCCTCCTCGTCCTCGTACTTGTCTGGCAGCTCCTCCTCAGCTACGCTAATGTTGTACTCTATCTGCGCCGGCTTTGATGTGCCTGTCGCCCGCCAGTCGGTCTCCACCGCGACGGGGATGCGCACCAAGCGCCGGTTGTCGTGCGCCGAGGTCGCCTCCTCAGAGTTGGAGCTGTTCACCGCCAGGCTGAACACATACTCGCTGAGAGGCAGGTCCTGCGCCGCCTCCGTCGGTTGCAAGAACACCCTGGCGTCGACGACGGCGCCGGCGGGCAGCGGGTTGCCCACCTCGCACTGGAGGGTCCTGTTGTTGAAGGCATTTGGAGCCGAACACAGTAACGATACCTGCAATTAGTTGTGGATGAACAACGCAACGTATTACGTAGTCAGCTGGGCTTAACTACTACTACCTGTGCGTTCGAGGTGTTCGCCCCGATGTAGTTGACTCCCCTGGGAATCTGTAAGTAGAGCATCGTGTTGAACGCGTCCTCCCCGCGATTCGAGATCTCCGTTGAGATCTCCATCCTCTCTTTCCCTCCCACGACGTAGGAACCTTGGCTACAAAAAGTGAGGTAGTTAAGGTGATTGTGTCTTTTTCCGATTGCAGTTGAGGTGCCTATCTTACTGTAGAGCTTGTACGCTGAGGTTTGGAATGCATAGGCCGTCGGCTCCGCAGTCCTTCTTAATGGCGACGCTATTCGCAGCCGTGTTCTCGAATTGACCAAGAACTGGGCGCAACCCTCCGACACTCGATGAGCTTGCAGCGAGCGAGTACAAGACCTGGACGTCTAGGGTCGACAGTTTGTCCTTGATTGCGGCGCCGGCAGGCAGGTAGACGCTGAAAGTATCCGCGAATGTCCTCCCCTTGTACATGGTGACGGTCCGGTTGTAGCTGCTCACGCCCTCGCGATCAGTGAAGTACATCCTCTTCTTCGCTCGACCTTTCTTCGTGTCCAAGACATACTGAAGCTCAAAGTCTGAATTAAGAGACGTCAAATAAGATGCTACACACACAGCAATTAACAACTACAAAAACATGCAAGTTGTCCAGGTACCCATTTTTTGCGGCACTCCCTCTCCGCTGTACTTCATCTCGATGTCGGCGTCGAAGCAGGGCACCTTTGCCTGGCTCCCGCGAACCGAGCACTGCTTCCTCTCCAAATCAATGTGGTTATTTGGTCCAGCCCGAAAGCTCACCTAAAGAGTTGCGTAATTAAGTTTAGTCTGTGTATGTACGTAGTAGTATGTACTATGCGTATGAACCTTCGACTGCATGTGAATGACTGGCGCCGCCTTCAGCGCGACAATCTCTCCCGACTCGTAGGCGCCGACCAAGATGTCCGGGTATCCGTTTCCGTCCATGTCCTTTCCGGCATCGAGCGCCCAGCCGAAGGTGCGCAGCGCGCCGCCAACAGAGCCGGCGGAGATCCTCTGTGCGTACTTCCTCCTCACTCCGTCGTCGCCGCCCAAGTAGACGTAGATTGCGCCGCCGCCGGCCTCGTAAGGAGCACCGATCACTATGTCCTCGATGCTGTGCCCGCTCCTCTGGCCCACGTCCAGGTTCAGATTTCCGGCGCAGGCTATGGCGTGGCCGAAGCGCGCCTTGGGCGCGTTGCCGCCGTCGAGGGTGTCGAAGCGGCGAAAGCGGTGCTGCAGATCGAACAACGTTCGTTCGTCAAAGCTAGTATGATGCGCGCGCTTAATTAATTACGTTAGCGTCCTGGTAGACGACGTACACCCGGCCCGTCTCGTACTTCATCATCTCCGCCGCCGCGTAATTCGTGAACATCGGAGCGCCGATGATGAGGTCGTCGAGCCCGTCGCCGTTGACGTCTCCAGAGGCGAGGCTGTAGCCGAAGTAGGCGCCAATCTGCTCGCCGGTCAGGTTGTGCAGGTTGTTCAGCATCGTGTCGTAGATTAGGACCTACGAGTGTTCATCCAGAGCAGGCGGAATCGGATCGTGTTAATTGTCGGAAGTCAAATGTCGTACATGGAGACAGACTGACAGATATACCTTGCCGTTGAGTTCTGCGCCCCTTGGCATTCCCACGGCGACGTCGGCGCCGACCCCGTCGCCGTCAAAGTCGCCAGTGGCCACCGAATAGCCTAGGTAGGAGTCGTCGTCGGCGGGGGACCCTTCGGAAGTCTTGACCTGACCCTGAACGTTGGTCAAGCCTTTGTGGGAGCCTTAAAAATTTGCAAGTGATTCTCACGTGCACTATATTGTAGCCAGAAATTATACCCAGATTTAGTTTTCCGCCTTGCTTTGGACCTCTTGAATTGGATGCGTTAAACGCGTAGACTTGGCCTTTAATAGTGAAGCAAATATTAGCGATTTATGTACTGCTGCGGAAGCAGTACGTACTCTCAGTTCAACTTCCTACCTTGCCAATACCATGATCCTGGTGCGCCGACGAAAACCATCTCTCCTTCCTTAGGATGCAAGAGAAGAATGAACGGATATGAAAAGTTTGTTCAAGCATCTCCTCCTGTCCTGTTGTTTCTCTTACCTCGGCAATGGCGGCCCCCAATCCTGCCTGACAAGATCCTTGCTTGTGGTAGCCCCATTTGCCTAATGAAACAAAGTAAGTAGTTGTTCAGTGTTTACCCCACTGCGTGCGTACAACTAACAACTACAATAGTCCGCGCCGCCCGGTGCATATACGTAAGTATAGGATGGATACGGAAGAACGTACTCGCTCGTAATTTAGTCATAATAATCCGCTGCAGTTCGGTCTTGACTCCGATTACGCTTTTGCAATGCAGGCATAGTAGGTAGGACCTGTCTGAGATGGAAGTTACGAGAATTAAGTTGCCGTTAATTGTACGTGCATTTTCATTCGATCGTGCAGTTTCACTCCACTACTACTTAGTATGTACTAGCTTGGCAGATTTTTATCTCGGAGCGCAGCTAACTTATCAATATGCAATCATGCCCCCAGTTAAGACTAATTGGGTCTTCTGAAGTCCTCAATGCCCAATTAACTAACCTTATGAACTACCGAAGGACAGTTTAGGCTGAAGAAGAAACCTCGTGCACTCTACTAGCTATGGGTGGTTAATTTTTGGCTTCGCCACTGCGTGGATTGGCCTTAATTTCTTTCTTACGTGTCCTGCATGGGGAGTATTCGAAAAAGTCCTCTAGATTTTTTCTCGCGGCAAAGCACGTTCCCACCGGCTCCCTTCTCTTTGAGTTGAGCGTGTACCAGTGATATCTTGGCGCGCATGCCTGAAAGCAATGTGATGATTAGTGCCTCGTCTGGCGGCGAGTGGGTACCTCCTCCTCGCAGGCAGGGACGGTGGCGGGCGAACCGAGTGAAGTCGTCCCTGGCCGCGAAGCAGGCGCCCACGGGGTCGCGGCGGTTCACAAACAGGTAGTACACGTAGAGCGGAGCACAGGCCTAGTAGGACGGAAGTTAATTGAGGTCGATAAAATAAGTTAGTTTGCACAATTTTGAAAATGGCCTGCGTTCAAAGTGCTTATAGTAGTAGGCTAAATAAATATATGCAGTCGTATTTAGGTTTACGTGGAAGTCTTAAAATATCGGACTGTACGCATTTAGTCAGACAGATTACCAGAACCAATTTGTCGTCTCCTGCCGAGGTGACTGTGGCCCCGAACCACTGCCCCGACTTCGCGTCGTACTGCTGCCCGTTCGCCGCGAACTTGTTCCCGCTGGTATCGAACGGAATCAATTGGCATTCCCCGCGGCCAGTTGGGGAGCACTTGAACACCGCCCCGCCGCGATCCACGCCAGGCTGACCAGAATCGGCAGTCGGAGCTCCAACGAGAAACCTGGATGGATGGGCGACAGACAGAATGACAATTACTACTATTTACGGGCTACGCTTTACGATACGCAGGAATCTCGCGCGTACTGCACGTGTAGAAATTATCGAGCTTTCGCATATCATAATCTACGTACTGTAGAACCTTGCGTGCAACGTATCAGAAATTGCAAACGCCCCTAAGGATATTGAACAATTGTGGTTCCTGCAAAGCTATGAGGAGCTAGAGCTTCCTGGCAGTTGCGAATGCGTACTGCAAATTGATTTTATTGCCCCAGTCCGTACAAGGGTAAGTCATTTACTACATTCGAATACATACTTTAATACGTACATGTACGTACATATTGATTGTATATCCTTCCTCGTCTAGCTATTGACTGGTTCTCAAGAGCGACTCTGCTGGCAGATTGAGTGACTAAGGCAAAGTTCCAAGGAAAGAAAGATCAGTCGGAAGGTTGCAACAGGTGTCTACTTGAGTGACGTCGTTTCTAGCCACCAGTTATTGGACTCATAAATGAGGCATCGGTCGGTCGGCCGGCAGAATGTTGGCTGTCTGCATGTCCAAATCGGTCGATCGATCGCATCAAATCTCCCGCAGTTAAATGTCGATGTTTTTGCCCCTGAATCCGAGCGAGCGCTGGACGGTCACTTATAGCCGGTTGGAGGGATCGGCAGGTCGGTCCCGCATTCCTAGCTATACTGTATGTATATACGGCTGCTAGTCTTGATCAAGGCCGGATGTTTAACCAGAGACGTCAGAGTTAAAAGGTTTTAAATACTAGCTTACCATGGTTTTCCTTGTTCCCTGTGCTGCGCCACGGAGAATCCGAACATGCAGTTGTTGCCTGGACAGGAGTTTTTCGGCGCCCGGTGTACAACCCTGGAGACCACGTCCACGTTAAACGAAGACGAAGCTGCCATCGAGAGGAGCAGCAGAAACGCGATAAGCTGGGAGCGATGCATTGCGATCGATCAATCAAAGTAATGAAGCACGAATTATAGTATTTCATGCGTAGCACCAGGTCACTTAGTATTTGCATTAATATCTGTTCGTCTAACTATCACAGCACGAATTGCATTGCGTGCATCCTTTCCTAGCTAATTCGATCACATTCTCTTAGTGGCCGGCAACCCATGTTTTTTTCGGTCGGCCAAACTGCTTTGCGTGGGCGGGCGCGGCGCGGCGTGCCTCTACCTCGCGACAAACTTTATGCCGCTTGGGAAGTGACGTAAGTAAGGTCCATCGCATCGGTCGGTCTCTACTCGTGCAGTGGCAACACAGCACACATGGCACTCAATGCACCTGGTCGTCTGTCTTCTTTGCGATTGTCACTCGAAACCGCCACCAATTGTACAAGTTCTCCTTCCCTGAGAAGGAAGGGTCGAGGAGAGAGCGATTTTCACGCCCCGGCCTTGTATGCCTCCCTCCCGTCGACTGATGCTGCTGCTGCTGCTGTTAATGGGTCTGCAACAAGGATGGGCCTGTCTGCCTGCCTGCCTTCAGCACGTTGAGTCGAGCGAGCGCACACCTACCGACCGACCGACCGACCGACCGACCGACCGGGACAAACGCGATCAAAGAGCCGACGCACTTTTGAGCGAGCGAGCGGCCCGCGGTCGGTCGGTCGGTCGGTTGAACGAGCGAGCGAGCGCGAGCGTGCATAGGTTCGGTCGGTTCAGCCGGCGACGCATAGCTCTGACCAAGCTGAGCTCCGGCAAACCACGCGAGCGAGAGACCAAGGTCGGTCGATCCGATGGATAGCTAGCAACGTATCCTCACTTCCTTCCTTCCTTCCTTCCTTCCCTTCCAACAGCAGCGCTTAGTCGCACATTCCGTTCGACCCGGCCGAAGACCGGCACGAGGGGCTGAACGAACTACGCCAGATCGATGGCACATGTAGCGGATGAGCCTATGGTTCTAATTATTGTCCTCAAGTTAAAAAGGAACTTGCCTCTGCATCCGCTCGCGCGCTCGCGCGGCCGGCCGTAGTTTATCGCGAAACGGGTGCGATTTTTCGCCAGTTGTGCAATTGTCGATCTTGCTCTTACGCGCGCATGTGTTTATGATAACATTTGCTATCCGGTCACGTCTTTTAGAGTATCTTAAGCCGCCTGTCTGTCTGTCTGTCTGTCGGTCGTTCCATCCATATAAGTACGGCCATTGCAGTTCGAGGGAACTTGGTGGGGCGATCGAGCGCACATGGCCGGTATAGGCCGGCCGAGTGACATAGCTAGGTCCGTCCGTATAGAATAGGGAGGCCAGTCGGCTAGCTACGTAGACAACGAACGACAAAATCGTGCAGATTTGCTAAAGGCGAGCGGTGTCAACGCAGACAGACAGGCAAATACATAATCCATGTGTCCCACCCACTACACTAGTACTACTGCGTAATACGTCCTATGACTGTGCTTACGTACATCTGTAGCCTGTCCAATCCAATTTTGATCACTTTTATACGCTCGAAAAGACTCGAGAGGAACTACGTTTGCATTTTGTTATAACGAACGTTTGTTTAAGTCTAACATGGCAATTCAATTGTGTAGTGATGAATCCTAGCTGAGGCATGCATGCCGCTTTACAGATCGCTCTCTTAAATATGTCATTTTATGCGTCGCTCATAAGCACCTCAAACCTCAAATTGGGAGTTTTATTGTTGGAGGCATGGGACATTCACTGTATACGTACGCATACATATGTGCGTACTATTCAGGCACGTTATTCCGGAAGGAAAAGGAACGGGCGCGTGTGTACGTTCCAAAACTATATACTAAGATCAAAATAAATAGACGTGTAATAATGAGACTCGTTGGTTCGTTTTTCCACACCCGATGCATACATACGTACGCGTACGCGCGCACGCGTAGGCATTAATTACCCCCTATGTAGTGAGGGAACGCTGTAGAAGTTGGCCGATGAGGGTTTCTTTCGCCTTCGCTTCTTGTGACGCTTCTTCGACACCTCGTTGCTGCCGTGGTGATGGTGGTGATGGTGGTGAGCATGATGTCCGTGGTAGGACTGCTCCAGGGACTCTTTGTCGTAATAGTGGGAGGCGGGGTTGAGGTTGAGCGGCTCTCCCCGGTAGTCGCAGTACTCGGCCGCCGGCGCCTTGACGTGGTCCAGGAGGAGGGCGTTGTAGTCGAGCACGGCGTTCACGGAGTCGAAGGCGGCCGCGGCGGCGCCGGCAAACCACACGTGGTCGCGGCCCTGGATGCGCAACAGGTTCCAGGGGTAACCCACCAAAGTGTCCTCCCAGTGAGGCCAGAAACTGAAATTTGGTATTCGGGGATCAATTCTTTGATCGATCGATCGATCGAACGACCATCTATCAACGTACAGTACATATACTCCAGCTAAAAGCGGCCGGCGCGGCGACCGGCCGCGGTCGGGTCCAGCTCTACGTGCATGTCGGCAAAAATGAGCAAATGCAATGTTAGTACTTACTTCCACGTTTTGACGAAGGGAATTTCGACGTCGTCCGCGCCAAAGTCTTGTTCAAAGTGTTGCTCGATAACGTGCCTGACCTGGTCCTGCGAGGGACACGCCTCCTTCCCGCTGTAGTGGACCAACACAGTGGAGGTCTGGTCGAGGCCAGACTGACGACCGCCAGCGTAGCTCGCCTGCTGTTGGCTAGTTGCATTCTGCAAGAAATATTAACATGAGCGGAATTAAGTTGATCGACGGACGGACGAGCTACAAATGTGAATAGCACCAGTCCCGCGGTGTGTATCGTCAGACCGACAATTCCCGTCTGTCCGTGCTTTTTCTTCTCTCCGTTTCCAGCGGTGGCGCTGTAGGCCCTGTCCGAGTCCTGTCCAGTCTTGTGAATCTGCGCCGCGGCGGCCAACCGGTCGCCTCCGGTCACAGTGACGACCGCGCCAGCCAAGGGGATCGTCACAGAGCCCCTGAAATCAATTGATTGATTAAGCGCATTGCATGACGTACTGCAGTTGTTCCTATGTGCATGGTGGGTCCATGAGAATGGGGAAATATCTTGAGCAGTAGGCTTCCTAGCAACATTTCTGTGAAGGCAAAATATGATGTAATTGAGTGATTTGACATGGATTCCGTTTTATGTCGCAACGTTCTTAGATGCCTCTAAACGCAAGAAAACATTCATTTGATGTGATTTAAACTCCCCTTTCCGGTAATGTGCGAAAATTGCCCTTAGGTGAACTTGAAGTTCTTTTAGTTCTTCTCACTATCCTAATAGCAAACCCAAGTATCCTGGACACCAGATGCATTATTTTGCCCCCCGCCCGGAGGGCCCGGTAGGGCCCGGAGGGCGGGG
>JAAUYK010073158.1_pt1 | contig 12602 bp, 11 predicted proteins | sample 7278021 | NCBI WGS metagenome assembly JAAUYK01 (sample SAMN14350223, study PRJNA611818) | marine sediment metagenome | isolation source: surface marine sediment (1.8m) | place: French Polynesia: Moorea | collected 2018-08
AGGGCATCGAGATCTGGTATGCGCCCATTCCGATCCACAATTACGGCGAGGCCACGGTCAATTTTCGGCAGATCGAGCTGACCGGCACCAGCATCCGCGGCATCATCAAGGCCGAAATCGTGGTTTTCCCGGTGGTCATGATCGCCAGCCTGCTCTTCTCCCAGTTTATCTGGCGTCTGGCGCCGATCCCCTCCAGCAGCTATCCCTACGCCCAGGAACTCTGGCATCTGCAGGCCCTCAACACCCTGCTCATGCAGACATCGACCATCGAGGGCAATTCCCTCTTTTTCCAGGCCCTGAACGCCATCTACGTGCTTTGCGGTCTGGGGTTCGGGGTGGTCACCTACATTATCCTAACCTTCCTGGGGCTACCGATCCTGCTGATCTACGGGGTGGTGCGCGGCCTGGGCCAGAGTGCCCCGCATGGCTTGATCCTGGAGGTCTTCGGCGCGCTTTTAGGACGCTATTTCTTTTTCAAACGCTACGGGGCCATGTGGCGTCAATATGCCCCCGTGCTGCTGGCCGGTTTTTCATGCGGCATGGGACTCACCGGCATGCTGGCCATGGGATTTACCCTGATCTTGAAATCGCTGAGTCGGTTGGCATATTAGAATTTAGAACCTATTTCAAAATAAAGATTAGGGTTCCTGGCAAGGCGTGAAACGGCGCGAAAGCGGAGCATACACGTAGTGTGTATGCAGGTTCGTAGGGCAGGGACCCTACGGTTCTGCCAAGAGCCGGTTCACGATGCACCGCTATCAATTAATAATCGATGCTGAATCCGGCAACGCTTAAAAACACGGCCAGGGGCACTTAGATTTTTTTTAGATAGTGTCCACCCATGAATGGTAGATCTTGGTTCAGTCCAAGGCCGCAGGGATTTTGAAACCGCAGGCTTAGTCAGGCTACGTTAAGGATTTCAAAAGAGCGAGAACGCTGGGCTGGGCCGAAAGATGCCTTTCATGGATGGACACTGATAGGTTCTAGCACCGCCGGCTTCGCAAGCGCGGTGGCGCGCTCCTGACAGGTGGCGTTGGGCGGGCGGGTGATAATCCGAGACGAAAGGCTGGCAAGAACATGCAATCGAAATGGTGGTTGGCGGTGATCATTTTGGGCGTCATGGTAATAGGGGGCCTGGCGGGCGCCGGCGAACAAACGATTCCCCAAGCCGTCGGTCCTTTTGCCTTGGGGCAGGATATCGCCGATCTGGCCGCTTCCGTTAGAATGGAAACGGCGCTGCCGCTGCGCTACCAGGAATACCTGAACGAAGTCGAGATCAAGCCGCTGGCCGGATTCAAAAGCGGTTTGATTACCTACGGCTTGTGTGCGCAGCCCGGTCAGGTCGTGCGCATCAAACTCAAGTACCTCGATTCCCGCCGCGAATTCTATGATGCCCTGCTGGAGCGCGTGAAGCAGCGTTTCGGGCGGCCCTCCGAGTACAACGGCGATCCTTTTCACATCGTCATCAGCTGGAAGTGGTCGTTTGCGGATGCCGACGGTCACCGCATTACCCTGAATCTGGCGCACAATACCCGCGACGTCGAAGAAAAATACGGCAATACGTTAAAGATCAGCATGCTGGACGCCATGGCCCAGGAGCGTCAGTGCTATCTGAAACAAAACCCGGTGGTTCGTCAGCGGGAAGCCGACCGCCCGATTTCCCTCCAACAAATGTCCCCCCAGGAATGGGACCGCCTGGTGCCCCGCTGATGGGCGGCCCAAACGGGGATCGCGGCGAAATCGACCCTCCATCCGCAGGGAAAATTTTTGCTTGGGCCGGCCTGCGATTTCGGCTGCCGGCGGGATGGGAGACCGGTCAGCTGGGAATCGATCACGGCTGGCTGGAGTCGGATTTCAAACCTGTCATGGAATTCAAAACCGCGATCGTCAAGGGTCGGTTTTCCTTCCGGCGGCATCTGAAACAGCTTGCGCAGGGATCCCCCCTGCGGGTGCAGCCCGAGTCGCTGCCGGCCCCCTGGCGCGCGCATCTCACGGCGTTTCAAACCCAAGCGTTCAGCTGGCAGGGGCCCCGGATGACCGGCACCGGCATCGTGCTCTACTGCCCGGACTGCCGGCGCGCCACCCTGATGCAATTCTATCGAACCGGCCAGTCCCTGACGGCATTCGCCCCGGTGCTGGCGTCGTTTGACGACCATGGGCCCGCGCGCCGCCCCACGGTGGCGGTTTATGATCTCCAGGTGACGGTGCCGCCCACACTGCCGTTGAAGCAGTTTCGGTTTGAGAGCGGTCGTTTCGAGCTCGTTTTCGGCACCCGACGGCATCAGGTCACCCTTTGGCGATGGAGTCCGGCCGATGCCGCCCTGCGCTACCATGGCGGATCGCTATCTGCGTTCGCCCGCCAAAACGGTCTGCCCTCCGCCGCGCCGGTCTCATCCCAGAGGGTTCGTCAGGGACGGGAATGGCGCTGGCCTGCCACGACGCCCTGGTATGACTGGCTGAAACGGCGCATCCAACGCCGCTTGCCGCCTCAGGCCTTTCGTATCTGGCATCAGGCGGAGACCAACCGCATTTTGGCGGCCCGCTGGGACGGGGCGTGGGATGACGATCGCTTTGAGGATATCTGTCGTGGCTATGAGATTATTTCGTAAAAAAAGAATCCCCGGCGGTTTGACGCGCGAGGCCGCCTTGAATTGCGTGCCGGTTAAAAACAGCGCGGTCGAGGAGATGCGTCTTGAAAACGGCACCGTGCGATTATGCTATCCTCTGCAGATCAAGCCCTGGCTGGCGGAGCTCAGGCGGCGTTTCGGTCCGCCTCAGGGGGACGCGCCGCAAAAACAGCTCGAACTCGATGAGTTGGGCACGCTGACATGGGATTTGATGGACGGGCATTTGCGATTCGCCGAGATCGTCCAGCGGTTCAGCCGCCAGACGCGGGTGCATCCCAAGGAGGCCGAAGCGGCCGTGGCGCAGTTTATCAGAGCACTTGGCAAGCGGGGTCTCATCGGTCTCAAGCCGACCGATTAGCGGTCCCGCCGGCCATCCGGTAGGCTCTCAGATCGTTTTGACCGCCTCGTCGATGGTGGGGACAATGGGGAGAAAGGAGTCGAAACCGGAGATCTCGAAGACCTCTTTGACATAATCCTGCATGGCGCACAACACCAGCTTACCGTCGGCGTTTTTCAGGTTTTTGGTGGCTTTGAGGATGACACGCAATCCCGCACTGGAGATATAATCGAGATCCTTGAAATCCAGGATGAGTTTCTGGTTGCCGCCCTCGATGCATTCGAAAAGCTTTTGCTCGAATCCCATGGCCGTGTTGGAGTCCAGCCGACCATTGAGTTTGAACACACTGTAGTTGTCGTGCTTGGTTTCGGTAATGTCCATACGTTCCTCCCTTGGTCCCCGTCGTGTCGCGGACGGCCCTTCGAGGCCTTGCCCGGGCGGCGTTCTGGGTGCCGCTAAGCCCTGCCTGACGTCATTGCTTCAAGATCTTGGTCAGCTTGAGGACGTTCATGTCGCTATCGCGTCGATAGTCGATCTGATCGATATAGGCTTTGATCAGATGAATCCCGAGGCCGCCGATTTCCCGATCGTTGAAGGTGCATTCCAGGTCCGGCTGCGGTGCTTCGAGCGGATTGAATGGAATGCCGTCGTCCTGGATGGTGATCTCCACGATTTTTTCATTGTGCGCGCAGGTCACCAAGATCTTGTGTTCCGCATCGTCTTCGAACCCGTGATTGATGATGTTGGTAAAAAGCTCATCCAGCGCCAGATTGATCTCAAACTTCTGTTTTTTAGTGATACCGCAATTATCGCAAAAGGACGCCAGGTGCTCGCAGAGCACATCCAGATCGGCTAAGCGGTTTTTCAATTCAAATGTGATTTGAACCATTAAGGCACCACTGCCAGTCGATGGAGCACTTCGGTGCTGCTATTGGGCGCTAATCCCCACCATGCCGCTGAGGGAAATCCCTTTGGATTTCATGGCGGCCATACTGCGCTTTTCCCAACTGCGTATATTGACGACCACGCTTTTGAGCAGCCGGGGCATCAACTCGGGAAACTGCTCGATCGCCCTGGTGAATTTTTCCCGGGTCATCACCAGGCATTCCACCGCATCAGCGGCCTGGAGTGAGAACAGGCGGGGCATGCTGCCCAACAGCGCCAGGCTGCCCATGAATTCCCCCGGTCCGCATTGCAAGACGTCGATTTGGGTATCGTCCGTCGTGTGGACCAGCACGGCCCGTCCCGAAATCAGATAGAAGGCCTGGCCGTCATCGTCATTCTGGGAAAAGAGATAATCGTCGGCCTGGTATTTTTCCCTGGTACACAAATACGCAAAAATCTTCAGGGTTTCAATGGGCAAGCCCGCAAAAAAGTCAATCTGTCTGAGAATTTCCAGGTTTTCCTGGAATTCGCAGCCACCGCCGGATTTATTGTCGGCCGCTGACGAGTTCATAGAGCACTCCTTTGTGGGCCATCAGGTCGTCGTAAGTGCCGATCTCCATCAATTTGCCGGCTTTCATAACCGCAACTTGGTCAAAGTTTTTAATGATGTCAAGTCGGTGCACCACGGCAATCACGGTGGCCTTGCCTTTGAGGCGCGAATCCAGAAAGTTCTGGATGCGTGCTTGCGATTTGTTGTCCAGGGCGGAAGTGGCCTCATCCATGATCAGCAGCTTGGGTGATTTGAGGAGCACGCGGGCAATCGCCAGTTTTTGGCGTTGACCGCCCGACAGTTTGTCCCCCTTGCCGCCGACCTGGTACTGCATGCCGATCCGGACAATGGTTTCGAGCAGATCTTCCTCGATCAACAGGTGAATGATGCTTTGAACGATTTTATCCTGGGCCTTGACATTGGTGGTCGTGGTTTTGCCGAAAAAAATATTGTTCTGGATGGTCTGTGAAAAAATGTATTGTTCCTTGTCGTAGAAGGAAAAAGCCTCGGGGTCATCCGCGCTGATTTTCTCCTTGAACAGGGCCCGCCCCTCCAGAATCAGGCGTTCCAAAAGATGCGGAAAGGATACCATCTTGTGCCGCCCAGGGGTAAAACGTAAGGCCAGTTCGAGGAGCTTGGCGCGGTCGGCCTCATCGAGTTGATGGAGTTTCCGACGTTGGGTTTGCAGATTCAGGGCCTTGAAGGTCTCCAGTTCATCGGGGGCGATCGGGCTTTGTTCGAAAAATAAGTTGTCGGGGGGCAGATTGCCCAGAATATCGATGGTCTGGCGGGTGAGATCGGCGCCCAATTCGATCAGCGGGCGTTGAAGCTCGGCATGTTTCAAAAAGTCCAGAAAATACGTGTCGGCCACCAGACGGGCCCCCTTGAAGCGCTCGCGGTTGGGGCTGCCGAACAGCAGATTGGCGGCCACGCTGGAGTGATAGAGATAGCGATTTTCGTCAAAAAATTCGACATATTCGGCCAGGCTGTCACCGAACTGCTTCTGAAAGCTGCGGCGCACGCGAATCAATTGGTCCACCAGATGGTCATCCTGCCCCGGATTGAAGATCGTATTCAATCCGAAGCGCAGGGTATCCGTGAAAAGTCCGGTCTGGTGCAGGACCTGGATCTTATCGTCGAGTGAGGGTCGGCTAGCGGCTTGCTGGCTGTCGTCGTCCATGGCCTCGCAGGCATACAGCAGATTCTCCTCGATGGTGCCGTCGAAAATAAACGGCGTCTGGGAGACAAACCCCATGTTGCGGATCATATCCTGCTTGCTCAGCTCTTCGACTTCGGCATCGCCGAACAGCACGTGGCCGTTGGTATAGGCATAGAGTTGACCGATGCACTGGGCCAGGGTACTCTTGCCGCTGCCGGAAAAGCCGATCAGGGCCAGATGGTCGCCGGGTTTGAGGCTCAGCGAAATATCGTCCAGCAGTTTCAACCCATCGCCGGTGACAAAGGCCAGGTTTTGGACCGTCACCTTGCCTTCGATGTCCAGCGGCGGGCGGTCTGGGGGGGTCAGGGCGTAATCCGGCTCGGCATCAAAATAGGACATGGTTTTGTTATAGCTGACCATGCCGTCCTGATAGGCCTGGTAGAATTGGATCAGCTCTTTCCAGGGATCATAGAGTTTTTCCTGGGCCGAGAGAAAGGCCACCAGCGCCCCCAGCTCGAGCTGGCCCTGGATGGTGAGATAGCCGCCCAGGATAAACACCAGAAAAGGCCCCAGACTGGTGAAGAAATTGTTGGAGGTTTTGACACCGGCCCGCAGCAGGTCCCAGCGCAGGCGGATGCGATAGAGCCGATCGACGATGGCGCCGACCTTGCGATCTTCGATCCCGTAGGCGCCGCTGCCATGGATTTCGTGGATGCCGGAGATGGATTCGGCCACCTTGTCGGAAAGGCGACGGGTCAGGTCGACGCGTTTTTTGTTGGCCAGGTTGACCCGGCGCTGCAGCAGCGGCACCAGAAAAACCACGGCCGGATAAATGGACAGGGACAGCGCTGCCAGCCAGGCGTTGAGCCAGAAAAGATAACCGGCAAAGGCCACCAGGGTCAGCAGGTTGATTAGGGGGACGGCCACCGCCATGCCCACGAAGTTGGACGGCAGCGCCAGCTCGGAGACGATGGAGGAGACCACCAGGCCGGGTTGGGTATTGCGGAAAAAACTGAGGGGCAGGGTGATGATATGGGCGAACAGCCCTTTGCGCATACGTGCCAGGGTACGCTGGCTGATGATGACCTGCAGCACGTTGACCAGGTATTTGAGCAAACTGGCGGAGACCACGGACACCAGATAGATGGCGCAGTAGTGCACCAGCAGGTCGACGTTGCGCAGGCGGATGGCCTCGTTGACGATGCGCTTCTGCATTTCCAGCGGCAGAACGCGTGTGAATACGGTGATCGCGATCAGCACCAGGACCAGCAGCTGCAATTTGGTATTGGGCCCCATGATCCAGGAAAACAACGAACGCTTGACCATCGGGACCTTTTGCTTGGCCATGAGATGAACTCCTCGGGCGGACAGGCGTACCAACTGCCGGGGGCAGCCTTGGAAGTATCCAGCCCACCGCTTTCGAGCCCTAACCAAAAACCGCAGGCTTTGCGGGCAACACCGCCGCGCCCTCACAAGGTACCGGGGCTTTTCAAGAATTGCCGGGTCCCACAAGGGGTCTCACAAAGGTGCCGCCCGGATCCGTATGCGGAAACCGGCGTTGGGGGTTGGATACCGCTAGGGCTTTTACTATTGATCAAACGTTAAAGACAAGCGCAATTTTGGTGCCCCAACGCTCCCGCCGTGACCGTTGACAAAAGGGCAGGCGGCCGACGACCCCGTCAGCACCGGGATGCCTTCCACGAGGGCTGCACCGGCGAAGATCGGCCGCCTGGCGGATTGGAAATCACCCGAGGGATTGTCGCCCCAAGCGTGTCAAAGAGGAGCCATAATGGCGGTCCAGGGTGCCAATACGCATGTGGCGCGGGGTGTCTGGCTAGCGCAGCTTGATCACCACCAAGGTGATATCATCCTGCTGCGTCCCGGGCCTGCGGAAGTCTTCCAACGAACGGATCACGGCTTGAACAATTTCTTGGGCGGGTCTTTGGGCTTGGGATCGGATGGCCTTTTTCAACCGCTTGAGACCAAACATTTCATTTTTAAGATTGAGGGTTTCGCGGACACCATCCGTTGTCAGAACGATGATCGTGCCGGGCTTCCAGTTATCCAATTGGCTGGTCGGAAGCCCGGGGTCGGGCACCGCCCCGAGGACCACGCCTTCGCCGGTCAGTTCGCGGAAGCGATCGGATTGCGGTTCATAGAGCAGTGCGGGTTCGTGCCCGGCCCGAATCCATGTAAGCCGCCGCTTGGCCGGATCGATCTCGAGCCAGAAAAGCGTAATGAACCAACCGGTTTGCTGGCTGTCGCCAACCAGAAAGGCGTTGATTTGGCGGGCCAGTGACGGTGCATCTGAATAGGTCGGCAGCCCGGCACGCAGGTAGGCGCGGGTGCTGGTCATGTGAATGGCCGAACTGACCCCGTGGCCGGAGGAGTCGGCCACGACGACGCCCAGTTTCCCCGCCGGCAGGGGAAAATGGTCGTAGTAGTCGCCACCGGTATCGGTACAGTAACGGCTGATGCCGGCCACCTCGGCCGCCGGGTGCGAAAAAGCTTTCCGGGGCAGCAGATTGTGCTGCACCTCGTCGGCCAGCTGCAACGAATGGATCAGTTCGGTGCGATGACGCAACCCTTCGATCATCGTGTTGGTATGCCCGGCAATCACGCCGAACTCGTCGCGGGTGGCCACCGGCACCAGCTGGTCCAGATTGCCCCGCGAGACCTGTTCGAGCACCCGGGTTTCATTGTTGAACAGCAGTTTCAGGTTGCGCGAATAGGAGAGGATAAGGTTGACCACGATGGCCAACAGAACGGCCATGATGAAGACCACTTCCAACATGACGGTCCGCTCCGCCGTTTTGAGAGCGGCCGGGTCGTTCTGGGCGTCGGCCAGCCAGGCAAAATCACGCGCGATGACCAAGGCCAGAACCATGCAGATGAGCAAAATGGTGCTGAAGGCCACCAGCGAGAATTTGCGGGTCAGGGGGTAGTACCGGCGGGGCGGTCGCGTGTTGGCGTTTTTTTCCAGGGCCTGATGGATGGTGCCGCGCTCGCGGGCCAGGGCCATGTCGAGCCCCATGAAGAAGCCGATGAACAGGCATCCCGACAGCAGGCTCAGGGCGCTGACCAGATAGAAGTCGTGCACCAGCGTGTTATACAGGCCCACGGCGCAGCCCACCGCCAGGCATAAAACCATTTCCAAAGTAAACTGCCGGCGGGGCTGGTTCTCGACCGGGGCGGCCAGAACAAAACGGCGCTTCAGCGCCGGCCGAACGGCCACGGCGATGCCGTAGGCGACCAGGATCGTTGTCCCCAGCGTCACGGGGGACAGGGTCTCCAAGAACGGTCAGACCTGTCCGCCGTAAAGCGTCAGCACACTGACGGCAAAGGCGTAATGGCACAGGATGCGCATGTCGCGTGTTTACCTCTAAGAGAGTTTGATCACGATAAAACTGCCGCTGAACTGTGAAAAAAACGTGACGCAGCCGCCGCGGTTTGTAAAGTAGTCGTCGACCGCCACCCGGTTGCCCAGCAGTTGGGCATGACCGTAATCCTCGAAGATCATGATCCCCCCGGGGGCCAGTACCTGCGGGTATATCCTTTGAATGAGGTAGTCGGTGGATCGGTAGGCATCGCAGTCCACATAGGCCAGCGCCAGCTGCCGGATGCCGGTCTTATCGAAAGTCTGCGTAAAATCACCCTGGACGAAGCGGACAAACGGAAAGGCCTTGAACTTGGCCTTGACCGCGGTGAAGTCGACCGGGTGCGATCGGCTCCAGAACTGGTCGATGCCCAAGGCTTCCTCCGGGAAGGCGCTGAAGGTGTCGAAAAGATAGAGCGTCCGGTCCACCTCCAGCCTCTGGAGCAGCGACGCCAGAAGATACCCGCTGTGGCCGCGAAAGGCACCGAACTCGGCAAAATCGCCGGCCACACCGTTGTCGACCGTATTGTGGACAAGCTGGCATAGATCCATGAAATCGCGAATGTCGCACTTTTTCTCAAAATGGGTCAGGGCGTCTTCGTAGATCTGGAAAACATCCAGCGGGTCGTTGGGAAGCGGCGAGACCAGATCGAGGCTGGTCGTCGTCTGGTGGCGTACCAGGGTGGCGTAGCTCTCCCCGGGAAAGGTGACGTATTCGAAGGTCAACCGTCCCAGCACGGGATCCCGCAGCACATGGCGGGCGGCGGCGTGGGTGCGTCGGATATCGGTGTAGGTGCACACGATGCAGGCATAGGTTTGCGGTGACGCGACACCGGCAGCCGACAGTTCTTTCAGGTTCACGACCCGGGGCTGCATGCCGCGGGATGCCAGATCGCTGCGGATGGCTTCCGTAAAGGGGTCTTGTCCGCCGATCAGGAGAATCGGCCGCCGGCCACTTTGTTTAGAAGCGTTGCGGGCTTTCTTGGCCAAAAACTGGACAGCCTCGGCCTTGGTCTGAATATGCCAGCGCTTGATTTTGGGTCGGGGCTCGGACGCCATGGGCGGGATCGGGACCTTTCCGGCAGCGGCGGTGTTTAAGGCTGCTCTCCCTTTACTCGATTTGGCGGGTTCTGTAAATCGTGGATCGCTGCCGGGCCCTGGAGACCGCCCTGATCCGCTCCATGCCGCCCGCAATGGTTTTGACAAAATTTCAACGAAGGGACTATAACCAGCGATTCCATCGACGGCGTCCGGCAGGGCGCCACAAGCCATAAGGAAACACCAAGGCGATGAAATTTTTTCTGTGCGTGATCGGCATGGTCATGATCTTCGAGGGGCTGCCCTATTTTGCCTTTCCCCAGAAGATGAAACGCTGGATGTTGCAGATGATGTCCATACCGGAGGATGTCCTGCGCCGATTGGGGCTGGCGCTGATGCTCGCTGGGCTGGCCCTGGTCTACTTCGGGCGGCACGGACTTTTTTGATGTATTCGCTGGATGACTACGATTTCAGCCTGCCGCAGGAGCTGATTGCCCAGAACCCGGCGGCCCGGCGCGACCACTCCCGCCTGATGCTGCTCCATCGCACCCGGGGCACGGTCCGGCACCATCATTTTTTTGAGCTGGCCGATCTGCTGCGCGCCGACGATCTGATTGTCCTGAACAATACGCGCGTGGTCCCGGCACGGCTTCACGGCCGCAAGGAAACCGGCGGCAAGGTGGAGGTGTTGATTCTGGACTATGCCGGTGGCCTCGAGAAGCTGCGGACTGAAGGAACGTTCATCAGTACCTGTCTGCTGAAGGCATCCCAACGGCCGCGTACCGGCACCCGAATTCACTTCAGTGACCACCTGGCCGCCGAAGTCTTGAGTTCGAAGGCCGAATTCCACACCCTCCGGTTTTGGTCCCGGGGCGATTTCCAGGCGCAGCTGGCCCAAACGGGCGAAATGCCCCTGCCCCCATATATTCGACGGGTCGCCGGCGTTGACGCGGCGATCGACGACCACCGGCGCTACCAGACGGTCTATGCCAAAGAGGCCGGGGCCGTGGCGGCGCCGACCGCCGGGCTGCATTTCAGTGCCGCACTTCTGGCGCAGTTGCAGCGCCGGGGCGTCCAGCGCGTGGAGCTCACCCTGCACGTCGGCTACGGCACCTTCCTGCCGGTGCGGGTGGACGATATCCGCCGGCATCGCATGCATGCCGAATGGTTTTCCATATCGGCGGAAAGCGCGGAACGGATCAACCGCCATCGCCGCCGGGGCGGGCGGATCATCGCCGTGGGCACCACCTGTGTAAGGTCCCTGGAATACGCCGCGGGTGAAGACGGCCAGTTAAAGGCCGGCAGTGGGCCGAACGATCTTTTCATCTATCCCGGTTACCGCTTCCGCATCGTGGACGGGATGCTGACCAATTTTCACCTGCCCCGCTCCACCCTGTTGATGCTGGTGGCGGCCTTTGCCGGCCGGGAGCGTATTCTGGCGGCCTACCGCGAGGCCGTCCGCCGGCACTATCGTTTTTTCAGTTACGGAGATGCCATGCTGATCCATCCTGATAGGGGGGCGCGCACGTCTGATGCTGGCCTTTGAAATCCAGGCCCGCTCGCGTGAAACCGCTGCCCGCTGCGGCCGTTTCCAGACCGCCCACGGTGAGGTGCGCACCCCGGTCTTCATGCCCGTGGGCACGCTGGGGTCGGTCAAGGCCCTGACGCCCGAAGAGCTTAAGGGCGCCGGCACGCAGATCATTCTGGGCAACACCTATCATCTTTATTTGCGTCCCGGCGTCGATGTCGTCCGCCGGTTCAAAGGCCTGCACCGCTTTATGCACTGGGAGGGTCCCATCCTGACCGACAGCGGCGGATTTCAGGTTTTCTCCCTGGCCCGACTGCAGAAGATCACCGAAGCGGGGGCGGCTTTCCAATCGCATATCGACGGGTCGCGCCACATGCTGACGCCCGAAAGCGCGGTGGAGATTCAGATCGCCTTGGATTCCGATATCCTCATGCCGCTGGACTGGTGTATTGGTTACCCGGCCGAGCGGGCTGAAGCGCTTGCCGCCGTGGAACGCACCACCCGCTGGGCGGCAAGATGCCGCGCGGTCTGGCAGGCCGAGGCCCGCCCGCAGGCGGCCCTGTTCGGTATCGTGCAGGGCGGCATGTTTGACAATCTGCGTCGCCGGTCGGCCGAGGACCTCGTGGCACTGGATCTGCCCGGTTATGCCCTGGGCGGGCTGAGTGTGGGCGAGCCGGCCGAGATCATGCTGGCGGTGGCTGAAAAAACCCTGCCGCTGCTGCCCGAGGATCGTCCGCGCTATATCATGGGGGTGGGAACCCCCGAAAATCTGGTGGCCCTGGTGGCCCGCGGGGCCGACATGTTCGACTGTGTCCTGCCAACGCGCAATGCCCGCAACGGCCAGCTGATCACCGCTCGCGGCACGTTGAATATCAGCAACGCCCGTTTTCGGGAGGATGTACGGCCGCCGGATGCCGATTGCACCTGTTATACCTGCCGGCATTATTCGCGGGCCTACCTGCGTCATCTCTACAGGGCCCGCGAACTTTTAGCTTACCGCTTGAATTCCATCCACAATATCCATTATTATGGTTATCTTATGGCGGGAATGCGACAGGCCATTCGTGAAGATACCTTTGATGCTTTCCGTCGGGCTTTCTAT
>JAAUYK010043744.1_pt1 | contig 12598 bp, 12 predicted proteins | sample 7278021 | NCBI WGS metagenome assembly JAAUYK01 (sample SAMN14350223, study PRJNA611818) | marine sediment metagenome | isolation source: surface marine sediment (1.8m) | place: French Polynesia: Moorea | collected 2018-08
CCCAAAGGTTACGACGCACATAAGTCAGCGGTCAGCCCATTGATCCATGATGCTCTTTTGTGTCTGGGTGTCTGGATACCGCAATATATTGTTCATATCACGAAAACGGGCGGCGTGGCCGGACCTTACTTAGGCATGTACGCGTAAATCGTTCGTCTGAATTATTCATCCTCGGTCCGAGGCCGAAATTAGGCCTCCGCTAAGGACGTGAATACGTTCTCTATAGAGAGCGCCATGTGTGCGAGCCACTTCTGGACGCGATCCAACTCCAGAAGCTATCGGTAACAAACACAAGTCGAGAGCGAAGTCAGTTGCGTTATCGCGCACTCGTACGGATTCTCGCTAAAACCTCAATTATCATGTCAATTCGGCGTAAGTCTAACAATTCTTGTAGTTAGTTGTATGTACTGCTGCTTTAAACCACCTACGACACATATGCATGTAGGACGAGAGCCGCTTTGCCTCCAATCTCTGGCCTCGATTGCTCTCGAACACCTCATCAGGAAGTGCAACGACCGAACCCGAGATCCGGGCTGTCCCGAGATGTCCGCCCTCAGCGAAGACCAGCTCAAGAGGGCGACAGAGATCCTGGCATACGTCGAACAAATTCCGGCGGCGGCAGTCACAGACATTCTGGAAAGAGTGATAAATTATAACGGAGATTCGGGACAGAGAAAGGTACTTACTTGATTTAAGTCTGGTGTTCGGCGTGCTGTAACGTACGTACGTGATAGGCTTCTCCTATGGACGTGTGGGTCCTGGTTCACCCTTCGGCGAAGAGGGTGCACTACCCGCGCGCGAGGAGCAACACCGCTCTCGGCGGTTCCGCGTGCTGCAACAAGCGTGCTCCCCTCCCCAACGTGCACAAGGCGCTGCTCGAGACGCTGCACAGATGCAAGCACATGGAGGCGCTAAACATATCCGGTCTGGACGATCACGCCACTACTTCAGACTACAACGACTTCAAACATAGGTGCGCATCTTATATCAAATGCCCACGTAATAAAATAATGCGCGTATGTACCCATGCAGTGATGACTGCCGCGAGCACTACCTCTACGTGCTTGAAGACTCCGTCTATCGCTTCGCCAAGTTGACGCACTTGAATCTGGGCACGCTTGCGACCAACTCCATCCTCAAAGCGGTTTCGGAAACCTGCGCAGAGCTGAGAGAGCTGAGGATCTGCGGAGGAGGGCACATGTCCAAAGTGGGAGATCTAGGGCTCAGGTACCTTGCCGGCTTGATTCCTACAGTCGGTCAACGCGTCAGAAAACTAGGTAATAGAGTGCTTGATTTTTATATGCATCGCGTTTCAACAAAATATCTATCCCTTAATTCTGTACATAAAGTCCACTTGCCGGAGGACTCGGAGCACGCCATCACCACTACAGGACGCATCGGCTGCTTCAAGCTCCGCCTGCTCACACTGCTCGACGTGGAGAAGGTCTCGCTGCACACCCTGACCCTGCTCCTCATTCACCTTCCCGAACTGAGGGTTCTCGACCACAACCAGTTGCACGAAGCCCTCAAGCTTATGCACAAGACGGGTATGGAGGACAACCTTCTACACCTTAAGGTTAGAGTTAGCGTACGATAATCTCGAAATGTACTGAGGGAAAGCTAATACTGTATTATTGTTGCAGTTGAACGGGTACAATGGTCGAGGTCCATCTCAGTGCCTCCCCGACGTACTCGACGTGATCCGCAACCTGTGCCCGCGCATGGAAAACCTTCACCTGTGCACAACTTACGACGACACAGTCATCGCGCTGGCCAAATTTCGAGACATTAAGACGCTTTCAATTTTCAGGTGAGTACTTAATTGAGCGCATTAAAGTTCTGCCAGGTACATAGTTTCGTCTCAGAGTTGCCTCCGTCAAGGACTTCGACGTTCCCTTTATGGCATTCGGCGGCACTCTCGTCAAGTTGGAGCTAACCAACTGCACGAACTTCCAGTCGGGCACCGCTTTGCACATCCGAAAGTACTGCCACCAGCTCAAGTCGCTCGTGCTGGAGATTGACAGCACGGAGGCGAACTCGAACAGCGGGCTCTCCGAAGCCATGATGGAGGACAACAACGGCGAAGTGAACAACATCTGGACCTTGGAGCACCAGGTGCAGGACCTCCAGTCGAGGCTGAGCACGCTCCAGATCACCATGCTGGACGTGATGTCTAAGTACGGCCCGATGGAAAAGCTGGAGCACCTTCAGTTGAGGAACCTGAGCATGGGCAGCCTCCTCATCATCCTCCCGTTCGCTCCTAACCTGAAGACACTCTCTCTGAAGTACAACGTGACTCGAGGGGGCGCGGCCGCCTCAGACGACACCTCGGCCCCTAACCTGACGGACGAACTCTTCCAGAAGATATTTCAGCGCAACGCGTTCAACGACCTCGAGCACCTCACTATCTGGTGCAAGACGCTGTCGATCGGCACGGCGCAGTGGTTCGTCCACAATTGCCGCTACCTGGTGACGCTCAAGAACCTCTCCTTCTGGAACATTAACGACGACGAGGCCGTCGCCCTGTGGCAGGAGGGGCGCGCTCGACTGCCGCGACCAATAGAGATAGACTTTTGAAAAGCTATTAAAGTACACCAACTTTACTCGATCACGTCAGGTTACTTCGGCTATTGATTGCTTTCTTTTTCTTCGAGATCTTTGAAGCCTAGCGCGTCCCAGCCTTCTTTCGCCATGAGGCCGTTGTTCATTCTGCACTCCAGGTAGTCCTTGGACTGGCTGCGGCACTGAGAGTTATCGTTGCCGCTCCCGTTCAGGCACAGCATGTACTTGAGGAAGAAGGTCTTGCATTCGCCGTCGTGATCGAGCGGGAAGCTGCCCTTGTCGGGTGGAGTCGGCTTGAACGTCTTGGAGCCGAACACGTTCGACGCCATGCCGGCCGGCGAGATCTGAATGCAAGAATAATCGTAAACGTTTACATGCACGGAGTAATCGTTTGTGATGTCATCTTTATTTTCACCAGGGATCAGACCTGGTACAACTTGCTAAAATGCTCGTAAGGAAGTCTCACGCCTTCCCCGTCTTCTTCGAGAGAAACAACAGCACAGAAGCTGTCAACATCTATGCTCTTGAGGGTGCCCTCTTCACCTCGGTGCTTTCCATTGACCACGAGCACTTTCTTCCCCACTGCCGGAATCACGGTTTCAAGATGCTCCTGGTCCAGCTTCACCTTCTTGCCGCCGTCAAGTAGGCTCACGACGGCGCCGTACTTTTCTACCACCTCCTTAACAACGCCCTTCTGCTTGTAGTACTTCTCGCCCAACGACTTTGTCACCACTTTCACGACGATCCCCTTCTTCAGCCAGTAGTCCTTTTCGTCGCTCCGCTTCTCGCTAGCCCTCTCCCTCTCTTCTCGCTTTTTTCTGTCGGCGGATTGCTTCCTCCTCTTCTCCTCTATCATGATCTCCTCCAGGGCGGAGAGTGGGGCCTTTCGCTTCTCAGCTTCCGACGGCGCGTCTTCCTTCTTCAATTTCTTCTTCTCCTTCGCCGCGGCCTCGGCCTCTTTCAGAGCGGACTTCCCGGCAAGCAGCTCCGGCTTCGGCTTCTCCTCTTTCACCGTGATCTTGGTGTGAAGAAAGAACTGCAGCTTCTCGTCCTCGTTCTCCCGCTTGAACTCGGCCATCTCCTTGTCATCTTCGTCCTCCCCGAGCATCTCCTTTAGCTCCTTTGCCCGCTGCACCTGCTGCTGGATGAACTGCGCGAGCCGTTCTTCATCGTCCTTGCTCATCTTCTCCTTTTTGGAGAGCGCCTCCTGCCGCTCGATCGTCTCAGGGTCCCTGTCGATCCAGGCGATGAACCATCCCTCCTCCGTCTGGTCGATCTTCACCTTTCCGGTGCGGGCCAGGTAGTGGCAGAATCCGGTGAGGGTCTCCCACCGCGTGGCGTTCATGTGCACGTGCTCCTTGTCAGCGATGTACTCCTGGTAGACCCGGTTCGCCTTCACCCTCTTGGTGCCGTGGGTGCGCTTCAACAGGTGCATGAAGTCCCTCTCGAACTCGTGCGAGAAGCTCCCCAGGTACTTGTTCGGGTTCTCGGCGAAGAGGAGGAGCTGGCGCTGGTGGGACTCTGACTGCGTGTGGCACTTGAAGCCGTTCTGGTCCCTGCACTGCTTCTGGCACATCTGGCAGTACCAGCGCAGCTTCTGCAGCCCTTTCGACTTCATCTTGTTGGCCAGCCATTTCGAGGAGCCCTTCTCGGCCTTCGGCATCGTGACGTGAAGTGAGTGAACCTACTCTCCTTTTACGGTCTCGACAAGTTGAGAATTTCCCAGACGACTGACTGAGACGAGCGTCAGGGACCCAGCCAGGGTGCAAAACCGCCACTCGGTTGAGTCTTGACACTGAAATCACAAATCAGTCACCGTGGTATGAATATGATAATCGCCTGAAAAGTGAACGTTTGTTTGACTTTGTTGTTCAGTGCAGTGGTGCTTGGATGTCAGCTGCTAAACTGGAGCTGCCCAAGGTAAAGACGTCTAGGGAAGACGGATAAGTTACCACAGACGAATGGACGAGGGAAAAGAGTGCCGATAGCACCCGCGTCACGTATGCATGTTATGCTTCTAATATGAATTTATACGACTAGCATTCGTATTGGAGCACGAATATAAAGAGGAGCACGAGATCCTGCGGCGAATGTGTATTTCCAAGACCGATTCATCTTCCAGCGAATTAAAATGAGGCGAAGCATGGCTTGTCTCATAGACTTAACATGCTCCTCCACAACCTAACTTTGGCGCTACGCTACTAATAGAGGTAAGTTAATTAAAACCGAATGCCTAAGGGTACACTCCGCTCTCAGGTGTGGCACCCTAAAGAATGCAGTTCAGTTCCTTCCCACACTCATACATAGTACATGTATGTGAGCACGTGCTTATTTCGTCTTCTCCTTCATGCGGTTGAGCGCCGAGCCGGCCTTGAACCACTCAATCTGCTGCTCGTTGAACGTGTGGTTCAGCTTGATCTCGTCCGTGCTTCCGTCCTTGTGCTGAAGCCTCGCGACCACTTGCTGCAATTAGAAATAGTATAGTTTAGACAATCATCGAGGTGCATCGGCTTGGCGTTCTCCAACGTACCTTTCCAGGCTTGAAGTTGGCCAGGTCGAGGAGGGAAATCTTGTCTGTAGGCTGGATCTTGTCGTAGTCTGCCTTGTCGCTGAACGTGAGCGGGAGCATGCCCTGCTTCTTCAGGTTGGTCTCGTGGATGCGGGCGAACGACTTGACGATGATGGCGTGCCCGCCGAGGAAGCGAGGCTCCAACGCAGCGTGCTCCCTCGACGAACCCTCGCCGTAGTTCTCGTCGCCGACCACAACCCACTTGACGCCGGAGTCGCGGTACTGCTTCGCAACCTCGGGAACGGCTCCCTCCGATCCCGTGAGCTGATTCTTGACCTGAGCAAATGTTGAGCGTGTGCGGTCAAAGGATTCGATTAATTACAGCACCAATATTACCTTATTCACGGCGTCGTTCTCCGAGTTGACGGCCCCGATGAGCATGTTATTGGAGATGTTCTCCAGGTGGCCTCTGAACTTCAGCCAGGGTCCGGCGGCCGAGATGTGATCTGTCGTGCACTTGCCCTTCACCTTGATAAGAATCTGCATGTCGGTGTAGTCCTGCCCGTCCCACTTCTTGAAGGGCGTCAGCAGTTGCAGACGGTCGCTGTTCGGGTCGACGTCGACCCTCACGCTGGAGCCGTCAGCGGGCGGGTGCTGGTAGGTGTCCTCGCCGGGGTCGAAACCGCGAGAAGGCAGCTCGTCACCGTAGGGAGAGTCCAGCTTGAACTCCTTGCCGTCAGAGCCCTTCAGAGTCTGAGTCAGAGGGTTGAAGTCGAGCGTTCCCGCCAGCGTGAGAGCGACCGTCATCTCGGGAGAGGTGACGAAGCCGTGTGTGGCCGGATTCGCGTCGTTCCTGCCGGTGAAGTTCCTGTTGTAGGACGTCACGATGGTGTTCTTCTCGCCCTTCTTGACGTTCTGCCTGTCCCACTGGCCGATGCAGGGGCCGCATGCGTTGGCAAGAACGATGCCGCCGAACTCCCTCATAGTGTCGGCGAGTCCGTCTCTCTCGATGGTGGCGCGGATCTGCTCGCTGCCCGGAGTGATGTAGAAGACGCCCTTGGACTTCAGGCCGTGATCGAGAGCCTGCTTGATGATGGAAGTGACGCGGCACATGTCCTCGTAGGAGGAGTTAGTGCAGGAACCGATAAGCCCGTCCTTGACCTCCAGGGGCCAGCCATTCTTCTTGGCCGTCCCGCCAAGTTGGGAGATCGGAGTCGCCAAGTCGGGAGTGAAAGGCCCGTTGACGTGCGGCTCCAGCTCGCTTAGGTTGATCTCGATGAGCTGGTCGTACTTGCAGCCGGCATCGGGAGACAGCAGGGCGTCCTTGTGCTTGTCCGCCTCCTTCGCGATGTCGCTGCGGTCGGTGGCCATCAGGTAGTCCCTCATCCTGCTATTGTACGGGAAGACGGACGTGGTGGCTCCGATCTCGGCGCCCATATTGCAGATGGTGCCCATGCCGGTGCAGCTGATGCTGTCCACGCCGGGACCATGGTACTCCACGATGGCTCCGGTGCCGCCCTTGACCGTGAGGATGCCAGCAACCTTCAGGATGACATCCTTTGGCGAGGTCCAGCCCTTCAACTCGCCAGTCAGCTTGACTCCAATCACCTTGGGGCACTTGAGCTCCCAGGGAATGTCGGCCATGACATCGACGGCGTCAGCGCCGCCAACGCCGATGCAAAGACCGCCGAGGCCGCCGCCATTGGGGGTGTGCGAATCGGTTCCAACCATGAGAAGACCTGAAGAAAAACATCTCTGTTAGAAGTTATTTAACTCAATGTTCAAGGATTCGTCCTACCGGGAAATGCATAATTCTCGAGGATGATCTGGTGGATGATGCCGCTGCCTGGCTTCCAGAATCCTACTCCGTACTTAGCTCCCGCGGTGGCCAAGAAGTTGTAGACCTCCTTGTTCATGTCCTTGGCGCGCTCCAAGTCCTTCTTGCCCTCGATCTGCGCTTGGATCAAGTGATCGCAGTGGATGGTAGACGGAACTGCGACCTAAAAGATAGATCGTTCAGATTGGGAGACTCTGACTATACGGTACACGTAAGCGTCGAGTATGATGTACGTACCTTTGGCAATCCTGACGAGATGAACTGCAGCATTGCCATCTGCGCGGTGGCGTCCTGCATGGCGACTCTGTCCGGCCTCAGTCTGAGGTAGCTCTCGCCCCTGACGATGTCCTGCCCCTTGGGGTCCTCCAGGTGGGAGTAGAGCACCTTCTCCGAGAGTGTGAGCGGCCTCCCCAATCTCGACTTGACCACCTCGAGCCTCTGCACCAGCTTCTCGTAGGGCATGACCGACTGCTGGTCGAACTTGGACATGGCGACGGCCGCCACCGCGGACGTCGAGTGAAAGCCATTGCACTGCTGCACCGCCACGAAATCCGCCTTCAACTGCGGCGATGGGCGCAACCGGAGGGCGCCCTAGAAAATTATAAAGAGATTGGATTGGAGCGCCAGGCGAAGTACAGAATGGTCAGATGCAGAGGACTCGAAATCAGCCCCTAGATACCAGGAAAATTGGCTAAATTTCTCACCTGCCGGGAGATGATTCTCGTCAATGTCGCCATCTTGCTCGGGTCGGGAGCGAGCGAGGAGCGCGCGGCCGTCGAGACTCGAGCGAGCGTTGACCGTCTAGTCTAGTTACTAGTAGTTTAGTCGAGGCGTCTACGTAATACACTTCTCCTCCTTCTCCTCTCCTCTGCCTGGCCCTGCCTGGCCCTGCCTGGCCGGGCCCTGGCTTGGCTGCTGTTGGCTGTTGCTGCCGCTGCTGCCGCTGCTGCTGCCTGGGGGATTGAAGCGAGTCTGCTGATGCTGACTGACTGTGTAGACATGTAGTCTGTACTCTGTAGCTGTAGAGAATGGATGCCAATTGCCAAAGCTCGATCCTCTCTACTCTCACTGTTTTGCGCCTGCGCGGGTGTCTAATGTCGAGTCGAGTCTAGGATGAGAGATTGAGAGGGAGACTGCTGCCTGCCAAGGGGCGGCCCGAGCTTATATTATATGCAGTTACGCAATTGCGTCATAGACGCCAGAAGCATATGTTGAAAGAGAACCTGAAAATTGCATAAGATTGTTGACGCCGACAAGATTTTTGGGCCTTGCCAGTTCATACATCTCTTGCGTAGCTTTCTTATTTCGTCTTTTGTATTGTGCTCCTATTACTTTAACACTAATGACAACAATGGCTATCGATCTACGTCTATATATGGTTCTATGCGACAGCTGACCGACAATTGTTGTTATGATATACTTTGCGGAAGTCTTTCCCGCTCGATTCACCGAGCTAGGTGACTGACGGAGACGGAGTTGGGACGGTTAAAGGCATGGTAAAAGTTAAATTGCTGTGAAAGTCCTGCTGATAACACACAGTTGACCTGCTTTAATCGATCGGGTGGCCTCGCCTCGCCATGGCCGATGCCGACGACCTGTACGACTTCTCCTTCCTGGAGAAGGATGAGAAGAAGGAGAAAGAGGAGCGCCAGAAGAGGACCGAGGAGACCGAGAGGCGGAAGGAGTCGGGGCGGAGGCGGGCGGAGCGCATCTCGGAGCTGGACGCCATCAACAGGCGGTTGATGGTGGAGAACGCGGCCCTGCAGAATAACCTGGCCCAGCTCGTCAAGACCGCCCGCGCAGAAATCAACAGGAAGGACGCGAGGATCACTGAGCTGAGAAGCCAGATCGACAAGCTGATATTCAAGAAGATCTGCCAGAACGGAACCAGGGAGGAGTTCAAGGAGCTCATCGACCAGCTGCGGAGAGGAGACCGCGAGGATAAAGCTGGCAGCTCCCAGCTGGAGATTCCCGGCGGCCTAGGAACGATGCCGGCAGAGGCCAGAGTGGTCACCAGCAGCTTGAAGGTGGTCGACGCTAACCAGGTGCAGTCGGTGACTCTGGGCAACATGAGCATGTCCGTTGTCACGGAGGGCGAGCATCTGCACCGCGATCGAGTTCTGAGGCTAGAAGCGGCGAAGAGAAAGGCTGCCTCTAAAGAAGACCGCTTGAGAGCCAAGCGACGGAAGCTGGAGGTGGCGTCGGGCGCCAAAAACGTATTCGAAGTCGTTCATTCAGGAGTTAAGGCAATATCGCAAAGGGCTGGTACAGCTGCTGAAAATGTTGGTAACTCGAAGGAGCTCTCCCAAGATGCTCACGCTAAAGTCGAGAGGAAAGGCAAGGAGGTTCCAGCGAGTAAGTCTCTTTCGGACGAACGCGAACGCGCAAGTCCAAATCAAATTAAGGAGAACACTGCGCCTGTGGACCAAAATAACAGGAACGATAGAGCCTTTGACAAAGCTCGAAAGGAATATCGCAAAAGCCCTGAACGCAATGACCGGCGCTCCAGACGGGATGGCCACAGCAGATCTGATCGACAACGCCGCCGCTCTAGTAGATCTCGTGAGCGCAGGCGAAGCGGCGACAGAGAACGGCGAGAGAGGTCTCGCCGTGACCGTTCAAGGGAGGACTCCACAAAGAGACCATCGGGAAGAGAGAGTGACTCGAAAACTAAGGTCCAGCGACACTCTGCAGAGGAAAATAAGGCCGTCAAAGGGCGCGAAACTTCGTCCGCTGAACAGAAGACGGTCAGACCCCACGTTAGTAAAAGCGCGGATGCGGATACAAAGGCAGCCAAAACCATAGACCGTCCTATCAAGGAAAAAAGCGCCTACGGATCGGAGGCTCAGCCGAGAAATAAGACCCAATCCAAGCAAGTAAAGGAGCAAGTCGAAAACTCGGGTTCGAGTCAGAAGCTCGCCAAATCATCAGCACCTAGCGAGTCAACGGCGAAAATTGAACGCGTAGAAAAAGAGCGGAAAAGGCAAGAACTTTCTAATGGCGCAAAGCATGCTGAAGACTCTAAAACCAGCGTGGAAAAGGAAGAGGGAGAATTGGAGGAGGGCGAGATAATGGATGACTCTGAAAACGCCGGCGTCGAATCAGAAGACAATGAGCTCAAGAAACAAGGCGAATCCAGCCGTAAACGTAACCGACGCCCATCTGAACGCGACTACGACAGAAAATCTTCGCAATTCAGTTGCCCGACGCAGAAGAACAGTCGCGGTGGAGATGACGACAGGCGAGGAGATCATCGCCGCCACGACCGGTCTTCGAGGGAGAAGCCCAGCACGACCGCGGAGGGGGCGAGGCGGTCGAAAGAATCTCAAGACAGCAGAACAGTTTCGAAAGAATCAAAGAGCGCCACCTTGAAGTCGGACGAGGGAAGGAAAATGCCGCTGATTGAGGCCGCGTCGGAAGGGAGACGGCCCGATTCTTCGAGTACGAGTCAACATGGGTCACGAAGTCGGAGAGGCTCGAACACGCAGCCGGAAAATAACTCAAGAAAGCAAGATGTGCGCGTACCTCTTCTAGAGAGCTCAAACGATCAGCATGAAAACAGTTTAACGAAACTGGTTGCCGGTGCCACTGCTGGCGGACAATTAAGCAAGGTCAGCAAAAAGCCCTTACCCGACCAAAATGAAACGCAAAACAAACCAGTTACAGTTTCAAAGGACGTGGAAGAAGTGAATATACGACTGGATAGTATTGAAGAGGCCAACCACGGATTCGAAGATGCCGGGGAGGAGCCTTTTATTGGCCAGTTTGTCGAGCCCATGGTCGTCAGTGAGTTGGATTCTAGCGAACTTGACTCACTTCTCGCCGCCAAACAGCAAAAGTACAACGAATTGGAGAAAGTCGAAAAAGAACTGAAGTACAACCTGACAACGGCTCCTGGCGATCCATCTGAAAAGTGTCTTCCGCTCCGACGTAGCCCTCGAAAGCCGATTCCAAAATTAGTTGTGCCGAAGAGACTACTTACGAAATCCTTTAACGCTACCTCAATATCTCCCATCAAGTCTCCTGCAAAACCTACCGCTGCGAGGAGATCCCCACGGAAGAAAGTCCCGTCGGAAACTGTAGCTCCGCCAAAGAAAACCCCGAGAAAGACTCCGACAAGAGAGGTCAACAGTGAAAGTGAAAACACGCTTGGTCAGAAAGTCATCAAGACTCCTCAGAGGACTACTAGGTCTGTTTCCCAAAGTGCGAATGGTATATCTTCATCTCCTAGTAACGATAAAGTATCGGACGGACCTTGCGACGCGACACTGCCCCAAAATATTTCTCTGGACAACGGTGGGCCATGGACCGCCAACTCGACTCCCATCGTTCCGAACGCGCAAGATTCGCTGGTGACCACCCCCGCCTCTCAGGTGCTATCGTCGTTGTCCAGTCCACCGGTGGATTGCAGCTCCACGGCCGGAATATCCCAGATTCTTAAGAGCTCTCTGCTTCAAGGCGGGTATGTCAGCCCGGGGTCTGGGATGATTCGGACACCCGAGGTCGGACATGCCAACTACAGTCCAAACGTGCACCTGAGATCTTCCTACGTAAGAATATTGTTCAGCCTTTTTGATTATGGTAATCATGGTATGCTTATTTGCAGGACACGCCACGCATTCGCACGCAATCACTCGACAGCGGCGGGAAGTCGCCACTCACGGGTCGGAGAGGGTCCGCTCGATTGAAACGATTGCCGTCCAAGCAGCCAAAAAATCTGTTCGCCGCCGAAAGTTCAGAGGTTGCAAAAGAGAAAACGCCCGAGGAACAGCCTGAACAGAAAAGCTCCGACAGCGATGAGAAAAAAGATTGTGATAACTCCGTAGACAAAGACGGAGACGGCATGACCGCTGCTGACCTCGGCCTTGATATCACTGAAGACGACGACGCTTTCGAAGCCACGCCCTCTTCCGAAGAGAGTCCGGGAATCCCGAATGGGAGTGACAACAGCAAGTCAGATGTCACACCCAAGTCCGCCGAGCGAAAGAAGAAGAAAGAGAAGAAGGCCAAAAAGGAGAAGAAGTCAAAGAAGTCGAAACGTGAGAGAAGGAACGAGAGAGACAGGCTGAAGATTCAGCGGCTCATGGAAAGCATGACGCCGGAAGAGTTAAAGAAATTACAACCCGATCTCGTCATTTGCCACGACGATTAGCACCTAAATTAGTAGTTGATGAGCATTTCTGCAATTAATATTCATTTCATAATAGGTAAAGATGTCAGACTATCTGGAACTAAATGGTATTGCAAACGTTTTATCACCGCACTTAATTTCTAGACCCTCGATCAAGAGCGCCAATTCACTTGAGGTCCAAGAAGGGTTCACAGCTCCAATGGCCTTTTCCAGATCCGCCTTTTTGTTCCCGAGGCACCAGGCCACGCTGATGTGAAACTTGGCTGGATTGTAAAACGGGGGCAGGTTGAACTCTCCAAGCGCGGAGTCCAGACCTCCGACTGCTTTGAGGAGCTCTGGTGCCTCTGCGGACAGGCCGACAAATGTCCTCGTCTCCTCTTCGTTGATGAAAACCTCGAGTCCGCCGAGTGCGACGGGGAAAGACACTGTCCCGCTCATGACTTCTCTCACCCCCGCCACAACCGAGTCGATCCAGTGGTGCCGGATCGTGACCACTCTGGTCAGACTCAAATGAGGACTGTCCACGGGCTCGAGGTGGAGGGCATTGCAAAGGTCGGCC
>JAAUYK010051695.1_pt1 | contig 12583 bp, 9 predicted proteins | sample 7278021 | NCBI WGS metagenome assembly JAAUYK01 (sample SAMN14350223, study PRJNA611818) | marine sediment metagenome | isolation source: surface marine sediment (1.8m) | place: French Polynesia: Moorea | collected 2018-08
ACAGCACACCCAGGGAATGTTGGGTTGTAGGTTGGGTAGAACGATAGTGAAACCCAACACCACACCAGGGGAATGTTGGGTTTCGCTTCTCTCAACCCAACCTACAAATTCTAATAGCAGTATTTTCCACCGTCGGGTTTTGCTTGATTTTTTGAAGTTCGCATTGCTCCTAAAAGAGTTGAGACAAATACACAACGTTTTGCACTTCCTCCACTGCGAAGGGATAAAGTTATACGTCTGAAACCGTTGGGATGACCTTTGTAGTTGAATTTTATTCTCCAAATTTTAGTTGAGGAGTCTTGACGGAGGGTTGTTTCATCATCTATTTGCACAGATGGATTTAGGTTTTGCCAGTTTGCTTTTTGAGCGTCAATAGTTTCTGGGTGTACTGCTAATTGAGCAATTTTATCTTTTTCTTGGAAACTTGCTTGCCAAGTAATTTTATCCCGCATGGCGTTACTGCGTGCAGTTTTCATCGCTTGATATATTCTGTCGTTGGAGGTGCGGAGGCGTTGGTTGTTGATGAACCCTATCCATCCAGGGGCGGCGATCGCTGCCAGAATACCAATAATTAGAACCACAAATGTTAATTCTGTGAGGCTATATCCTGCTTGTTGTTGTTTCAGTAATTTTTCTGAGGGATTTTTTGTAAGATTTTTAATAATAGTTGATTTTACTGAAGTAGAGATTTTAGCCTTCATTTTCACCCCTATATTCTGTTATTTAATATTTTTATCTATGCTTACTATTTTAGTGATTAATAATTTAATGTCAAATAGGGTGATGTTTTTGAAGATAAAAAATTTGCCCTGTCGTTAACCTAGAATAGGTTTGACAGAGCAGTTATTTTGTGGTAAGCATAGGCTTAAATTAAATTATGGGCAATCAGTATCTTCTGCTGTTCTCATCCCGCCTATAATAGTTTGAATAATTACACATCGTCTGAGTCCACGATCTGGTGTAGAAATTGTGACAATAAAAGGCACACTATTTTCGTCCACTGCACCTAAATAATCAAATGTAACATTTGTAGAGGCAGTAAACGCAGTACAATTTTCATCTGTACATACACCTGAAACTAACTCAACCATTCCTGCTTTAATTTCCCCATTTGCGTTTAAATTTTGCTCAATACCATCAAGACTTACTGTTGGTGGATCTGCAACATTATCAAAATTAACCACCACATTTTCCTTTTTCAACTTTGCTTGACTTTGTGCTTTTTGTAAAGCTTGCAATACCTGACTATTAACAGTACGAATGCGTTGTCTTGTAATAAAAGCATCCCAACCAGGGGCTACAATAGCTGATAAAATTCCAATGATTAAAACTACTATTAATACTTCTACTATAGTAAAGCCTGTATTAGAGGAATTACGTTTAGTTAATAATGGCTTTAAATAAATATACACAAATTTTGAAAATTCCATAGCATTTCTCTACTTTATAATATGTGTGAATTCACTTTTTCCATTATGTAAATTCATTAACTGCCCAACAAACTGCGCCCTTCGACTGTAATACTTCCAGTTGGACAATAAGTAGAGTTAGCATTACAGGTAGGAGCATTGTCTTGAATGCGAGCTAAACCATTACCACGAATAAATACTCTTGCCGAAGTCTTAGATGAGTCTACGCAAGCGTAGAAGCCACTATTTGCAGTTCCTATTAACTGTCCACCAGTTCCTGGTACATCACTACCATTCTCTTGAGAAACTGGGAAAATATCTGTGCAATCAATAATACCTGCATCTGCTACTGCACCTTGATAAATGTAATCAACTAGGACATCTGGACTGTCATTAAAATCACCATCTCGTGTCCATTGATTCATCTTTTGTTGTTGTGCAGGTAATGGATCGTTGTCATCAGTCTCTATTGTAGGATCGCTTACTGGAATTATATTGAATCCTGGGTCTGCCGCTTCTATAACGTAATTGGTATCTGTCAATGGAAGCAAATAATTAACCACTCGATCTCTAAGTTCAAATCTTTCGATTCTAACAGCATTGGACCAGATGTTGTTAGGATTATTTGTGCTAACATAGTAAGCAACTAATGCGTATACATAGGCATCATCTTGTTCACAATCATTACAACCCGGAATAGGTACTATGTTTTCGACAAACTGTCGTTTCCAAAATACTAAAATAGGGGTTCTGTTATCAAATGCAACTTGATTTGCAATACTGTTTATACCAGTATTATTGTAAATATAGACTGCTTGACTCAAATCCTGCTTTATGTAATCAAGCGCTGTCTGAATTTCTTGCTCTGTATTTGCTTTTGCCTCTTCCCGCACATCTCTGTTGAGGATATCTACTACAAAAGTCAACATAGGCACAATTATTAAAAATGAAATAATCGTTCCTACAAGTAGTTCTATCATGGTAAAACCACTTGTCGAGTTGCTTAACTTTTGTAATTTGCGATTTAACCGGGTTTTTATTAGTAATTTTAGTAAGTTTTGCATTTTAAATATATTCCCAATGTTTCAATATTTATCCCCCTACAAATTCAGCCCACTATTGACAACTTCCTCCTCCTAAGCGCTCGCAAATATTTTGAAATGAAGCGTTTGCTGGTGATATCTCTGTTACCATTTCTACCACTGGCAACCTACGATTACCAATAGCGTTTGTCACTGCAGATTGCTGTGTTCCTATTTCAAGAGAAGCTTCCTGAAAAGCATCTGCTCTATAAACTCGTACAAGTAGTTGATAACCAAGAATAGCATCGATTCCGCTCGCATTGCCATGCCAACGTCCCGCCTGAATTATCATATCTGTAGTGCTGTTAGTCGTGCAGCCTCCTCCATCTCCACCATCAATACAAAACAACTGACCGTTACTATCCAAGTCCCCACAATACTGTCCATCCTTATCTACACAAGTTAGGTTGACACCACTAGGAGCATTAGTTGAACTTGGGTCTTGTCCCAGAACATCATTTGGATCTCCTGGAGCTTGTGGAGCTCCAGGAGCTGTTATTGCACCAGAGCGAACTCCATCTATATAACTCCTAGCTGCCTGTGATGCTAATTCTATCCGTCTTGCTTGCACCCGCGTCCCCACTGACAGAGCAATAACAGGTGCAACTGCACTCATCAGAAAAGCAACCATAATCATTGCCACTAAACCTTCCATAATGGTGTAACCTGCATTAGGATTAATTTGTTGCCATTTTTGGATTTTTTGTTGAATTTGTTGTTTATTCATAGTTCCCCTTGTTTGATTATATTTTGTCAAATCTTGCAGAAAGTGGGAATAAATAGAGGAAAAATATTAATTATTCACTTCTGCAAGATGTTTATTGATTTTTAGATTTTACTCTGTGAAATCTTCACAGAAGTCATCAGGGCGATTCCGATCGTTAACCGCATTTCCAACCACTTGTCCGTTGTCATCAAGGACTTGAGAACACAACAAAGTTTGTATCCAGTCATCATCTTGACTTACTTCCCGATAATACCTGTCTGGTTCAGCACTTGAACTCTGACCACTCAATTGTTGAGAAAAGTAGTCCGGAGACTGGGAAAGCAGACCTACATCAAATCCCCAGTTACGGTTTGGTGGTAGGAAGTATGGAGCCCTACGAGCCGCGTTGTTAATATTATAAGTAGGGTAATCAAAACGACTCTCAACTGGATCGGAATTGATTGGATTGGGGGAAGTATGTATGTAAGGTGCAGTAGCATAAGCACTACGGCTTAATTGCATGAATCCACCAGTAATTTGAGTGTCTTGCCCATTGTTTCGCGACCAGTTTTCTAGGAAGCGTGGTAAGTTTTGCAAACCACCATTAAGTTCTCCATCATTGCCAGTGCTAGGCGTGCGCGGCGGTACATCACCAGAACCTACTACTAGATTAAATGTCGTATCTCCAGCAGCTTTTTGTAGCCATCCACGGTTTGTTAGTGCCTCGACGTTACCGGTTGGTAAGTTACCAGAGTTAGCTGGCGGTGAGGTTCCTGGTGCATTGTATTGTAATACAGGTACTAACAGAGGTTGTTGAACTGTTCCAACTCCCTGAGTAGTAGCTGTTGGAGCAGTAGTAGCTACTAATTGACGCCAATAAAATAAAAAGTTATCGCTACCATAATTTTCTCCACCAGTAGGAGCATCAGGAGTAGTAGTGGTTTTAAACCAAAGAGCATTGTCAGCATTGTCTGGTACTGTAGCAGCACTGTAGGGGAACTCGTTAACTACTCCTCCTGCTATACCTATTGGAATTGCTACATTCACTCCATTATATTCATCTAATACCAAAGTATTTTCTTCATTAATTAATGGCGTAGCAGAATCGTCACTAGGATAACGTAAGAATGCCACGCGGCGAGGATAATGGCGATCCTCTAGGTTTAGGGTTGGGCGAGCTGTAGTGCCAGAACCTAACCTGTCACCCATATCTGTACCTAGATTTAACTCACTTGCTCTAATGTCGTTCCTAGTGTCATCGTCATCTACATCTCCATCTCCATCAGTATCATAACCTACAAACCAATCTCCAGGCTGACAAGAGGATACAGGCAACTTACGACACATCTCCATTACATACTCTGGGAAATCTCCCCGTCGCTGAACAGGTGTCACATAGTTATTGAAGTAAGAACTATTAACGACATTATTGCCATTATTAGTTGAGTAATTAGCATCTGTTATTATATTAGCTAGTGCAACTGCATTTCCCGAACTGTCGATTTGGTTTCCCGCACCGTCATAAGACACTTCATTAACTTGAGGAGTTGCATCTGTAAAGTAAGCACCACTACTCAAACCATTAGTAACAAAATTATTACCATAGAAACCATTTAACATCCGAGCGCCAGCAACAGTAATATTAGCTTCTGATGCTAAATTAGTTGCATCATCTATCAAGTTATCATTTCCATCAAGGTCTAACCCATCCACATCAAAACCTAATTCGGTTTCATTAATAGTTCCAGTATTATTAATTGTTCCATCCCCATCAAAATCATATCCTGTATCCGCTATGTTGTCTGGTGGACTACTAAAATCATCCATCACAACCGGAAGATTACCAGCATTATTTCTGAGGTCAAAATCTCCCTCATCACGAAAACCAGAACGAAAACCTAAACCTAGATCGGTATCATCATCAGACAACAATGTGATAGCATCAGCTAGTACAGTTGCCGGACGCCATTCATCCCCTGTGTTACAACCAGAAATTCTTGGGTCTCCAGGACGACAAGCAAAATTCTGATTTATTCCAGTGCGAGTGTAGAAATCACCCCAATCATCATCTAATTCATCATTGAATTCCTCCTCAGAGTGAAGATTAAATTCACCTTGGATATAGACTGGTAAATTACTAACCAAGGTTAAGCCTTTTTCTTTTACAACATCTTCTACAGTGCTAACACCATCATCATTTTGACCATCATCATTATCATCATTTCTAGCTAGATGTTCACCGTTAATCAACATAATGCCATTAGGACGACGGGTTGGGTCTAATTTATAATCCGTTGGACTGATCAGCGCACTACTATCCTCATCAATTGCGTTAGTATCTGTGTCTAGTTGGCGATCGCTTCTATCGGGTAGAGCATCATCGCGGGTAGCATAGATAATACCACTATTGGGTAACAAATACTCTGGTTCTGGGGCTGTCGTTACTGAAACATCAGAGAACACCTGATTTCTCATTGCATCCAAATTTAACTGAGTCAAACGAATCTCTAAAGGTTGCCGTTCTTCTATTGCTAAATCATATCTTGTAGTTAAATTTGCAGATTGAGGGTCGTCCAGGGGGCTATTTAGAGTAAAAGTTTCATCCACAGTAGTTGTGGGGTCGTCAGCATCTATTGCTTTTATTTGTCTAGCATCCAATAGAGTGACTTCTCTGATGACACCATGATCGAGGGGGGTAGTAGTAGGATTCAACCTACCTGCTAATATGTCTAGAGAACAGAGGGTAGAGTCTATGGCTGCCTGTTCTTCTAGGGTTAGGTCGTCTGTGGTGCCACCATCTAATCTTTCTAAAGCTCTTCGCAGAGGTTCATTAGCAAATCTACCATTTGGGAAAACCATATTTGCTTGTTCTGCTAGTTCTGGTGGATTTGTACCACCAAACAAACCTGTAGCTGCATCAAAAGCAGCACCTCCTTGTCTAGCTGTTGTTGGTGGTGGGTAAACTATACCATTATTTGACCTACCACTAATATCAGGGTCTGGATCTGTATTCCAAGGTAATCCATCTATATTTAGAGCTGTTATCCTATCTGTTGGGTCATAGTAACTACTAATGCAAGCAATAGGAGCTTGTTTATTATCTACAGAAGCGGCATTCGGGTCAATTGGATCTTGTGCATAGTGATATAGCACTGATGCACGCATTCTTAGGTCGCCTTTAGCATATTGGGGAGTGTTGGGGTCAATAGTGGGAGGGGTTGTCACTGCTGGGGGAAGAATAGCTGGCAGTGGAACCCAGGTATTAGTATTATTATCATACACTGTGCCTCCAGGACTAGGTGACATGGGCATAGTATCCGGCCAAACCACTGTATATTCTTCTGTCACCCCGCTAGTTGCCCGGTCGTCATAGGTGTCTCCAGGTGGTACTGGTGGTGGTAGAAAAGAATTAGTCCGTTCATAAACTCCTGCTCCTGTAACTATACGCAAACCACCAATACCATCTAGGGAAGCTTCCGGTACTTCAGCTGCTGCCCTTTCCCAAAAACCATTACGGTCGGTAGTACCTACAGAAGGTAGTTTCGTTACACGAGGTTTACGAGTACGAACAACTTCTGAGTTAGTCCATGTTTCTGTACCATCTACTTGTTGTTCAACATCACCAAGAAATTCGTCCCGATTATCATCCCAACGTTGGGCAGGCAGATTGTTACCTACAAGTATGCGATCGCCAAGAAATTCTTCAGTCTCAGGATCTAGCTCTGTAGCTTGTAGTTGACCTAGTCTTAGGGTTAGTCCTGTTGGTCCATTTGCTGTGCCGACAGTAGCACTACCGTTTGTCGGAAGCATCCAGTTATCCGGTGGTCGAAGACTATCACCACTATCTTGAAGAGTATCACCATCAGCTTCTAGAGTATAGCCATCTAGAGGCTCGTCAGAGCCATCAGCAGCTATTTCTGCAAAAGGTACTCTTCTTGTCCTATCCCGAAAGTAAATTTCTATTTCCTCGCGACGTATTTCAGCTATTCTTTTTGCATCTGTAATTCCTTCATCTGTTACTCTATCATTTACTTTAGTTGTAACTTCTGAAGGATCGTTTGTCTGAGTTTCTTGATCATTTACGAGAGCAGCAATTCGTTGTTCATAGGCGTCATTGTTGTAGATAGTTGCAAATGAATTTTCATTGATAGACTGATTTTGAGCGGTAATTTGCCGAGCCGTTGTTGCATTATTCCCAGTAACTAGAAATAAATCTACATCTACAGGATTTCGCTGATTGTTATTACCGGACATCCCATTAACAACATTACCCCCAACAATTATCTTGCTATTTTCTGCTTCGTAAAAGCAAGAATCGTTACCACTTACCTGATATAGACGTAAACCGTTACCAAAATGTGAAACCACTAAATTACTATTTGTTACCATCCTGCCATTAATCCGAAAAGCGGGACCGGGAGATATTTCCAAATCATCCTCATATACCACAGCGTTGTTGGTTAGAGGAATTCTTTCCCAGTCTTCTTGATATTCTAGAGCAGCAACACCTGCTGTTCCTGGAAATGCTTCTTCATCGTTACCAGGTGTTGTAATAGGAACAGTTACTGTATAAACAAAGAAACTTTTTACTAACTTACCGTCTGCTTTGTACCAACCCGAATCCCCGACCAACGTAGCACTACTACCTGCTGCTTCACAGATTGGATTTTGCAGTGTTCCCGAGGTTTGCATTGGTGGAGTCCTCGCTTCTAGAGGTTTTTTTTCTCTAGTAAATGCAGTTCCGCTACGAGGTGGGGTACGGAAAAAGATACCGTATATTGTGTAACTGTCAGCAATTCCATTGTTGTTTGTATCAACAGGAAATCTCCATGCAGTTGTAATTTCTTCATTTGTTTCTAGTTCCGTAATCTCATTAGGATTTGCCGCACTTTCTATGCTGCCATTCCCATCAAGGTCGTAAGTTACACTTAAGCGCTCTTCATCCGCAAAAGTATACCTATCTGGTATAGTAGAACTTAGAGTTGAGTAAAGAACATCATCTGATGGTGTTTCTCTAGGTAAAGTAGGGTCTTCTTGAAGTAGATACTGAATTTTAGCTCTAGCTCGATCCAGAGCAGGAGTTGCTGCACTGAGAGCTTGCTCGCTCACTTTAAAGTTACGAGCTTGTTCGGCGCGATCGAAAGACCGAAGCAATATAGCTACTGTCAGTAATACAACTACTAACATAACCATTGTCACTGTAGGCAGTACAAATCCTGCATTAGCAGCTTTCCCTAAAGTGGTTTTTCTCCAGGCAGTAAATCTTGCTAATCCCTTAATTAGTAGTCTCGATTGTTTGCCTATATTTCTGACTATAGTTTTGATATTTTTTTTTATATTATGGTAATACATAGGCTCTTCCCTGGTCTTTCATATTATTGGTATGCTTTAAATACTTACTATTTGATAATTAAGCTATTACTATTGATTTTTCCCATATTTACAAAAAAAATAACACTACTATATTGATTTGAATTTCTATCTTCTATTTTAACAGCTGATTATGACTGTAGCGATAAATTCAGTGACTATTATCACAACAGGTTAGTGTTTTTAATTACAAATATCTACATCAATTGTACTATCTCTGAAAAAAGAATGTTACGAATAGTTTAGGTAAAGAAGAAAAATGGTAAGTTTTATACCTCAGTCAGCAGTATAGAACTTGATACAAAAAAACAAACCGTCATCATCAATATCTGCGGTTTTGTAAGAAACATTTCTCACTCTTAGTATTATAGTTTTTCCAGGAAAAGTGCATATAAACTAATTAACTTTTTCGAGCAAATATCCCTACTTTTAGACCACTACTAATTCATTAAATTATTTCCAAATTATTCAGACTATAGCCAAACTTATTAACTCTCTGCTCAAATCTTGATTCTATATAACTGGCATATAAATTTATAATTTTATTGGTTTTCCACTGATGCCAACGAGAAAAATATTTATCATTTACCTGAGAACTAACTTCAAGATTTAGAGGAAAACTTTCTAAATTGATAAAAGAGTAGATTTGATTTAAAATAACTTGAGGATTCGCTACAAAATCTTCATACTTAATCGCCAAAATATTCTTCAAATTTTCCTTGTCTGAGTCAAATTTTTCGTAGCATTTTAGCCAATGTTCTACTAGAGAATGCAATGGATTTTTACACCATTTCCTAGTTGCATAAGAAACCGCTATAGGGTGTCTGAAAATAATAATAAAAAATGAATTAGGAAATAACTTTTGTAAGAAGCGGGTTCTCACTAAATTAGGTGGTGACTTTTCTAATAAGCAAGGCTTTTGAATATCCCAATATTTCTCCCACTGATGAAACAGTTTTTCTGCATTAGCTACAGTTGCTAACTCTGAATTTTCATCTAAAAATGATGCTCTATTAAAGCCAAACTTTCCGGCTCCACCATACTTTATTGCCGGATAGTAAACTGACTGTAGATGTTGACCTTCATCCTCAAAAGCTCTAGTATTTTTAAAGCCACTAATTTGAGGATGTTCTCTTAGGCATTTAAATACTAAAGATGTTCCACTTCTGTGTAAACCACCAATAAAAATGAACTTGTAATTTTCCATAGTTTTTATTTTTTTGTAGCTTTTAATTACCAATACTTCTCAAAAATTAACTCTGGATTAAAAAATCCAAAAAGTAACTTTTATGTCCCTGCTTATATCGATCGTATAGCTGGTTTTTAGAATGTTGAAGATGTTAATTTTTCTAGATTAAACCCAGAAATATTATCCAATATATATTGCTTCTGAGACTCATCAAATATTTTATTGAATTTATCGGAGCCAGATTTTTTAATTTCCTGACTCACTGTTCTGCCCCCTTTTTCTAAACTTAAATATTTAGCTGCTTTCCCATAATCCTCTATCATTCTTTCATCAAATTCTATATTTAGAAAATCACAGATTTTTTTGATAATACCAGGAGTATCTGCCACAAGTTGGTCATAATTCACTAGAAAATGATTAGACTTGTGAGAATGCTTCATACTAATTTCGATTGATTCTTTCCAACGTTCTAAACAGTAGTCTATATCCCATGCTTTATACCATTGTTTAGGATATTTATGAGTCACTTCATACAATGAAGCCACCACATCAGAACCATTTCTTAAAAGATGAATCATTCTAGCTTTAGGCAACATCTTTTCTATGTAATCTAAATAAAGTATATGGTCTGGTGTTTTTTCTAACCATAAACTCTTACCTTCCTCTATAGTTAAAATATTTAATACTTTAATAAAGCTACGAGTGTATAAATCTATAAACGGAATTTTGGGAAAATATTTTAACATCTCTGGGCGATTAATTTCTTTGTGAAAATATTTTTTGAGATGTGGTTTTAAACGTGGTGAAATTAATCCAAATTTTTGTCGCTTAGGTTCGTATTTAGCTACTCCATAGAGGAAAAATTTTGTTTCAGGAAAAGAAGCTATTTCAGGATGAGTTGCTAATAAACTTTGTAATAATGTTGTCCCAGAACGAGGACATCCAAATAGAAAAATTGGTGCTTTAAGTTTTTGTTTCATAATGAGCTTGTTATATTATGTCCGGTTGAATATTTACACTTTGGAGGAGTTCATTAATGGATAATGGATAATTGATAATTACCTTTGGTTAAAACCGCGCTTGATTGAATATGGAGTTTTACTCTTATTCATCAATTATTTACCGAAAAATTTAGGTATAAAGTCTCTCCATTCATGGAGAAAAAGTGGTCATTTTCGGCTGCTGTTCACCGACATGAAACTTGGAGCGACTTGAATTGCGGAGCATGACCTAGGATAGGATGAGGAGGAAACTTTGCCATATTCAATCTCCTCTTGAGAAGAAAAAAATTCCTTTTACCCCAATCCCTCTATTACAGAAGAGGTAATTATTAATTATTAATTATTAATTATTAATTATTAATTATTAATTATTACTCCCTATCTTTTGTTATTTATTCAACCAGACTTCTACAAAATACCCCCAACTGCGCCAAATACGCGACCGAGTTGTTAATCGTACTTTCTTTTGAGGCCAAAATTGAGCTATAACTCGTTTTAAGTTGAGCAAATTTGACAAACTTTCCTGATATTGATAAATTATGGACTTACCTGTAATCCGATCGGCGATCGCATCAGACCGACCTTGCCAATAACTACGACTCAGCAACCATTCAGGATTAATTCTTTCTTTAGGTACCCAATGTTGCACAGATGCTTTAGGGTTATAATAAAATTTCCCACCTTGTTGCTCTAAAATTATATTTAGTAACAGTTCTTCTTGAGATAATAATTTCTTTCCTTGACGGCCTAATTTTTCATTGAAACCTCCTACACTTTTGAGAGATTCTTTCTTGTATGTCATATTTGCCCCATAGGGAAATTTATTTGTTTTAAACCACTTAGGCTTTGAGCCATAATCGAGTACAGTAAAAAAATCCTCCATAGCTCTATCTATCCAGTCTGGTTTAGGAATTTCCCATAACCCATAAATAGGCCCACCCACGCATACTGGAGATGGCTCAACCGTAGTAAAACTATCTAAGATCGATTCTAACCATTCCTCACAAGGAATAGCATCATCATCTAAGTAGGCAATATACTTACCTTTGGCCTTATCTAAAGCTGAATTACGAGCCTTTGATAGTCCAAGCACTGGTTCGTATATATAGCGAAAATTAGAATGGTTTTCTTGATAGCGATCGCCTATTTCTTTAGTCTTATCCTGAGAAACATTATCTATAATTAAAACTTCAAAATTTTGACTAGGAAGAGATTGTTTTACCAGTCCTTCTAAAGCCAAAATTAACCTATCGGCTCTATTATGAGTGCATATAGCCACAGAAATTAGTGGTTGAACATTTTCTTTATTTTCAGATAAGGACATAAATAGTTTTGATAATTAATAATTAATAATTAATAATTAATAATTGAACTTCTTTTTGAGCAGGTTTCATATCAATCGTCAATTATTAATTGTTTAATGCCTATCAATCAAGTTAAGCTAAACTAAACTGTCTGATGGCTTTTTGAGGTATTATCTCTAATAAAATCTGCATATTTACTTTTTTTAATTGCTTCAATTAACTCTTCATAATTTTCTACCATTTTTGAAAGCTCCAATGGCATTAATTTGACGAGATTAGTTTTTACAGGTTTTGAGGGTAGATTAAATAATTCTAGAACTTGGTCTACAGTTTTTTGATGAGATTCGCTATTAAGCAGATTATCCTCATAGGTAAGACTAAGATGAGGTATTTTCTGGAGTAAGTTTTTTTCATACTTTGCCAGTTCTTCGCTATACTGAATCCTTTGAAATACTTCTTCAATTTCTACCTTAATTGGCTGATACTTAAATTCACCATCGTTCTCACGAAGGTGAATTTAAG
>JAAUYK010066568.1_pt1 | contig 12583 bp, 21 predicted proteins | sample 7278021 | NCBI WGS metagenome assembly JAAUYK01 (sample SAMN14350223, study PRJNA611818) | marine sediment metagenome | isolation source: surface marine sediment (1.8m) | place: French Polynesia: Moorea | collected 2018-08
AGATCGATCCTTTCATCGAGTTCATTTTTGCCTCACTCACCCAACACGTCCGTAGTATCCATTGTACTTGCAACTTCATAGAACCTTGATTTTGCCGTAACAGTTTCTAGATGGGCTGCTAAATTATTTTCCAAATCATTTATATACGTACACCGACAACCATCGAACGGACAGTAGACATATGCCAACTCCTAGAGTCTTAGGTATAAGTCACGTTACTGCAATTTACTGCCAATTCAGCGTGTACAAAGGTACATCTTTTTGTCTCCTTACTTGTCGACGTCGTTCTGTCATGAGGGGAATTTTGTCACAGCATATATTATATTATTAATTTCGATGTGCTCCGTGTACGTAAGTTCGTTCTTAGATGTCTTCTCAGTAGAGAGCAATAAGTGAGGTTCAATTCGAAAGCGTTTTGACGTTTCTTACATAATGCCATCGTAACGATTAATTGCGGACTATGGTTCATTACGTATATTGCACCCGGTTATCACTATATTGCATATATATACGTACTACAAACGTATTATCTCTGAGTTAGCTGATATATATACCGACACGTACGTAATGGCTGCTGCTGTATCATTGATTGATTGATTGATTGATTGTCATTATTTTAATTCATGTGCGAATTTCTCCTCCTTTTTCTCCTTTCATTCGTCATCATCATTTTCGATCTCCTCGCTCGCTCGATCAATGCGCACACGTTCGATCCTTCAGCCCGTACGGCCTCCCCACCGGCCTCCCACTGGACATTGGCCTGAAAGACACAGGGTAAGTCTGCACCTCCTAATCATACGTACTATACGGGATAATTAAAGACATTATTTTCAATGATCAATCATATATTTTGTCTCGCGTCTAACACTATAATTTCGAAGGTCTGTATCATGCGTATATATATATATGTACTTTAAGGACGCAAGTCTTTTAGTTCATGCTTGCTCTTTCCTTCCAAAACTTAAAGACTTAACTATGTAACAACGAAGAGCCATACTAATACGTATCGATTCCTAATTTAAGTTACATTCGAATATATTATTTTGTCAATTACGTTTCTCTCTTTTCCCTGCTTTAGTTCTGGCAAAGCTGTTCTATTCGGAAAGGGACTTTCCAGGCAAGTATATACTTTTCCCTACACCTATATATAGCTCTGTCTCGATCGGTGTTGCTATTAAGTTCTGCCACAATTATGAAACGCCGGCTTTGATTTCATTTCAAGTACTATGTATATCACGTACACAACCTTGCACTTTTGTCCTCGTAGAACCAGTACCTAGAAAATATTTCACCCCTTGATTTTTAAAATTTTCCTCAGTTTGCGATGTTTTTTGCTACGCTCGGCAGGCAGCAGACTAGGAAAAAATGCGGAAAAATACACAACCACCACGTACTATATGCCATATACGGAAAAAAAACCTCTGTTGTCACCTACTGTGTATAACAGACACTACGATGCAATCGCCCGCACCCTGGCAAAAAATGTATGCTTAAGCCATTCCCCCAACGCGCCACCATAAAAAACCAACCCTATATGGCTGCTGCTGGACCCATGTCACCATAAAAGGCGCACAGGTCCCCCGAGTTCATGGAGCAATGGTTTCTTCCCAAACAGGTACTCTCCCCTTGCCGGAGATCTCCTGGCCGGCAACCCGATCCTGTCCGCCGGGGCGGGGACGGCGGCCGGCAGCGGCGCCGCCGGCGGGTCGCCCACGGCAGCCGCCATGAACGGAAGTGGCTGGTGCATCTTTGTCTACAATCTGGCCCCGGAGACGGAGGAGAACATCCTCTGGCAGCTGTTCGGACCCTTCGGAGCAGTTCAGGTACGGATAATGAAAATGGTCCATCTCAACATGGCTCGATCGATCCTTACCCTTACCCTTACATTCGAATTGCATTCCAGAACGTCAAAGTGATCCGTGACCTGCAGACAAACAAGTGCAAGGGCTTCGGCTTCGTCACCATGACCAACTACGACGAGTGTCTGGTGGCGATCCAGTCGCTCAACGGATACACGCTCGGAAACAGGGTGCTGCAGGTCAGCTTCAAGACCAACAACAGGAAGTCTTAAGCAGGACCCATCCTCGATCGGGCAGGTAAGGCGGCTTATGGGATACGCATTAATAGGGCATTATATCATCACCATCCATTTAGATACGTGAGCACTGAAGCCGAACATTCATTACTACACATTCCATGAATGGCAGTGGAGCTCGAGATCGGAGCTTATAGCAGATGGCCGGTCGATCAACGTGGGATGATTTCGAATACTTGGATAAATGAGCAAGAAAGAAGAGAGGGACAGAGAAGGAAGGAAGGAAGGAAGGAGGGAGACGATCGAACAAATAACGACCGACGCACTCTAGCTACTACGTTTGATTCATCTAACACCACCACCGCTACTACAGCTACAACTACAACTCTATATACCACTACTATGATTGCATATAAGTCGATCAGTAAGTCAGTAAGTCAGTCAGTCATCGTTCGTTGTTCGTTCGTAAGTTGGTATGAAACATCATCGCTCCCCTTAAAAAGCATTACGGCTACGTATACTACATTCACACTCTATATAATATCTTCGACTCTGAATATCTTAGATTTAAATGGAGGCCGGACGCTGCATGGCGCCGGCCGAACCCACACCCACACACAACACACACTGTACGAGACACGCGAGTCACACATTAAGCAGAATTTCCGTGTATGCCATTCTTTCTAGTCAATGTTTAAATGATCTCTTGTCATTGAGAATTGTAGGATTGATACTGCTAGACGGCCCAACTAGTCAACCCCACCCCCATAATTAACGCCCTAGCTAGAGAGCCACCATTCAAACTCTCCAATTTGGGAACCGTTGGCGATGGGGCGGGTTTAAGGCCGAATTAAATTTCCGCTAAGCATAATTGATCGATTCCGATATGATTGCTGTATAGTATGTTTGTTACCACCCACCACCACGCCCACTCTTTCTAGTCAGTCTTGATGGTCATAATAATTATTGCGACGAATTATGCGACTCTACTAGCTGCGTATTAAGGAAAGCGAAGAGATAATTGAGAGACCCCCAATTAACCACCGATTTCATCCGCACCCACCTCGTTCACGAGCTCCTCGATCGAGATATGATCGTCAATAGTTTCGAAATACTCATAATCACACCACACACACACATTATATATAATTCTACTATAGCAGCTTCGTCTGTCGTCATAAGTCAGTTTCGAACTGATCATTTAGCGTATATATATACTTCTATCCTACTGCAATTATGCGAAAAAAAGCAGAGCCCGTACGAGGCGTACGTCGTCAGCGAAGAAGAATTGAGGGAAGAGGAGAGGGAGGTGAGAGTGGAAGGAAGGAAGGAACCAGAGCGAGGATATACCTGTCACATTCCAGAGAGTAAATCGGATGCATTTGCACACGTGAAGAGGGAAGGAAGAAAGAAGATGGAAGAAAATCGGCCCGATCGAACTAACAGCTCGATCTGCCGGCCGAAGAAGAAAAAAATCGCAGGAGAAGATCGAGAAGGAGACGCGAAACCCAGAGCCAAGTTTTCTCTCTCGTTTAAGATTCTTCATGACAATAAATTTAGACTTGAAAAGAAGTTGGCGTTCTTATCCATGGCGTCGCTGTTGAAGGTGCGCTCTAGGGGGTTTGAATCTCCCGCTTCGACGCCGCCAAGGCAGTTGGTGTCTGTTTACGAATACGTACGCTCGAAAGTTGCATTCTAATTTTGCGTGTGAGGAGTGCGGCGATGTCTGCGATGTCGCGGCACCTGAGGCTGACCTCGTCGCTGGCGAGGAACGCGGCCGCGTCGCGACGACGGTCTTCGTCGTTGGCAGCGCAATGTTTGAGACGACAGCAGCTCCACAGATCCACGTCCATGCCGAGGTGGACTCTGGCAACGGCGACCAGGGGCTTCATGTCGGGTGCGTCGTCGCCATCCGCGCCGCCGACGGGAGCAGCAGGCACGACGATAAAATGATTTGCGTTAGGTTAGCTTTTTATCATTCTTATTTTCCAATGCAGATGGCGGCAATAGCGGCGACGACGGCGCGGCCTCCTCATCCCCGAACGTGCCCGCGACGCAGACCATCCCTGAGAACTGGCCGGTCGTTCCGGTGATCGCCATCAACCGGCACCCCGTCTTCCCCAAGTTCATCAAGATCGTGGAGGTGACGGACGAGCGGCTGGTGACGCTGCTGCGGCGGAAGGTCAAGCTGAACCAGCCCTATGCTGGCGTCTTTGTAAAGCTCGACGACGACAACACCACCGACGTAGTCGACGACGTCAGCCAGGTGCACAACGTGGGCACCTTTGTGCAGATCATGGAGATGCACGACCTGGGCAGCAGGCAAGATAACAAAGTAGATCTCGGCTCTCGAATGCAAATTGCCAATGTGTCATGTCAGGTTGCGCATGGTAGTCATGGGCCACAGGCGCATCACGTTGCAAAAGGTCCTCGCCGACGAGGAAGTCGATGACAAGGACGTCAAAATAGAGGAGGTCTCAGAGGTTTCGCCGCCACCGCCTGCGATCACACACGAGCAAGATCCAACGGTGTCCTCATCAACAGAAGGGTCGAAGACCCTGCCGCCGTCCAAGGTATACATGGTGGAGACGGAGAACTTCACGCATAACCCGTACGAGACGACGGACGAAATCAAGGCTTTGACGCAGGAGAGCATCAAGACCATCAGAGATATTATCGTAAGTTTTATTTCTCACTACTACCGGTACATGAATTGCTGCGCGTCCAGATTATTATATTCCTGGTCGAGCATGTTTATGACTTCTTCGACGTCTGGCATGCTCGACGCCTGCGCCAGACAGGTGCCCCAATACACGGCCAGCGTGATGACAAATAGGACGGGGAAGGCGACGAGAAACTTGTCGTCCAGTCTCAGCACGGACGCCTCCTCGATCTTCTGAGAGTGCGGCGTGGAGGGCGCCTCCCGCTCCACGTCCTCGCAGCTGGTCGTCGTGGGCGCGGTGGGCACGTAGTTCCAGCCCTTTCTCATGAGCTGCGGCTTCAGCCGCCACAGGAGGAATGAGTAGCACGCGAAGGCCGAAAACACGTAGAGAATGCAGATGAGCATCCAGGCGGCGATGGCCGTCACGCTAGTGGCATTTGGCATTTGACTGCAGGGGGCAAAAATTCATTCTTGCGCTCCAATCTGCATAATTAATGGGCTTACCATGTTATGCTAATGAAGAAGTTGATTTGGACGAGGAAGAGGGTGACCAGCATGGCCATTCTTCCCGCTATCACGTCGGGCGGGATGAGAAAGCTGGCCCAGGAGAGCACCACGAACAGGCTGCTCGGCAAGTACATGAGGTAGATGTACTTGAACTTGTTCCTGCTTATGACACGCCATGTGTTTAAGGCCTATAATACCGTAATCCATCCTTTTCCTTACCTCTGAAGGTATATGAGCATCCCGGTGACGGACATCATCTTTCCAGTCTCAGTCTCAAACTCGATCGTCTTGTTCAGCTGCTTTAGTTCAATTTGATAGTCGAGGAGGCTGCTGCTCTTCTCCTGGTCGAAAAACACCCTGAGGGGCGCGAATGACACCTTGTTCACGAGGTTCGGCGGCGTCACGATGAGCGGACAGACGTGAGAGTCGAGCGGAAAGAGACCAAACCTTTAATGACATGAACAATGGTTTGAGCGCATGCAATGTTAAGGATTATGCTCACCTCATCTGGCAGTAGAACTTCAACTCGACCAGCCTCCGAAGCCACACCTCGAACGGCTGCCCGTCGCCGGGGTCCCTGATTAGCAACGTCGTCTCACTTGTCTCCGTGCTGGGATTCTTCATCGATTTCACGTTGAATATAAGGACCTCCGGCGTCCAGAGCTGCCTGAATGGCGGTCAGGAAACTTTTCCAATAAGGGGCCCAAAACCTCCCTCCCTTTTCAGCCCACAACATACTTGCTAAACTCTGCGTTGACGTCGTCCCAGCCTGTGGCCCTGTTCGCCTCGCCGATCCGGTCGTCTCTGTACAAGTACTGGTCGTGCCACGTGAACACGATGTACGTGTACATGGTGATGCTGAAGTTGACGTCATCCACGGAGGTCACGTCGTTCACCCGGAACTTGATGCGGACGTGGGTGGGGCTGCCGGGAGGCTCGAGCGTGTTGTAGTTGTCGGGCACGCAATAGCCGGACACGCAGTTCGACGTGCTGCGGAGAGAGTAGTACATTCTGCTCACATTGTGCCGGTGTGTCACGAACTGTGTATGTACTTTCCTATTGTCTCCCGCAGCAAAGCAAATTTGTCCGAACAGGAGAATCAACACGCAGAGGATTGACGGGGCCATGAGCGAATATAAGGCCATGTGTGACCTCAGTCCGACTGCACATTAAAGAGCGATTTAAATTTTAATAGTGAAGTCCCTGGCAAGGCCACGCAAATGGGCGAGTGAGACGGTCCTCGCCTCGCCACCGTTGCCTTTTCGGCACTGCACTGTCTTCCTTCGCATGCAGTGCGGACTCGGCCAGCCTATCTTCCATTTGGTGCCAAGCTCGAAGGAAACGCGTGCGCTCACTCTCGACATGCCTCTATCCTTCAACGTCCGTCCGGGGGCGTCCTCGCCTCGCTTTCGCTTTTTCTGCCCCCGAGAGAGCGAGCGAGCGAGCGAATGAGCGGCCGCTGCTCATGGGCCGACTGGCCGATGTGAGGCTCCCTTACTTTCAAGGGAGGGAGGGCCCGTTGCCGACGCCAAGCTTCGAAGGGCCGCCAAGTATAGCGATAATCGACTGTCGACTGACTCTGCATTGCGCTTGTCAAATTACGTGTCCTTCCAAGGTGCGAGTTACAAATGGTGAGCAATGAATAATGGCTGCGGGCAGGTGGCAGGAAAGCTAGATGTAACGTAAGAGAGGAAGGCGGCCCCTTTTTCGTCGTTGGCCTATATCCAGGGCTGAGCCTGAGCTCCCGTAGAGAGCCGCTTTAGCGCCACGCTAACTGATACATATATGTACGTACGTACTGGGAGGGAGCAACGCTGCTGGAGCTGAGTGATTCTGCTCCGGTGCATCTGTGCAACTTGACTCCATAGAGGAGGAGGAAGAAGGGAGCTTGGAGTGAATTTGCATTCGATATCCTTGGACTTAACTATTCTACGTCGTTGTATCCCATGTTGCAGAGAAGTACGTACGCGCGTACGTCTATCGTCGTCTAATGGGAATACAATCATCGTCCACAAAAGGAGAAAGCTCAATGCAGCGTGTATTTGTATCCGTATACGTAGTATAGCCCTGACTCACATCTATCACTGTCACGGAATGATCACAGTTTGCCTTTTCATGCGATTCTTAGTAGAGAAACTGCTTGGTCCCGTTGCTGCCCGTTTTCAATCCATGCAGGTAGCTAATGGGCGACGACTCCGGGGTATATTTGGCGCTTAGGCAGATCGACCAGTAGAGCACGTGGCTGATGCAGAACGCAGTCGGAAACGCGACCAGGAACCAACTATCGAGCCGCAGCACTTTTCGATTGTCCGTTTTAGAAACGGTCGGGTCAAGAAAGCTGCTGTCGCGACCGCCGACGATGCCGATCTTTCCCGACGTTCCCCTCCTTAGTGGATAGCTCCAGGTTTTTTGTAGGAGCTGAGGCTTAAGCTTAAACAATACGAAGGCATAGGCGGCGAGGGCGAAGAAACTGAACAGGATGCATATGGTCATCCAGATGGAGATGGCTGTGACTCTCTTCACGTTCGGCATGTTGCTGCGGAATGAGAAAACTTTTAAAAGGATCTGCGTAATTATAGACATACTAACTTTGTGATGCTGGTGCCGAAGTTGACTTGGACAAGCAGTAGGGTGAGCAGAGTGGCCATTCTTCCGGCTACCATTTCGGGAGGGATAATAAAGCTCACCCATGATATGACAACGAATAGCGTCGACGGCATGTACATGTTGTGCAGGTACTTGGCCTTATTCCTACGTGAAATTAAGCATTACAGATTTCACAATGCAATGCATGCATGTGCATGCTCCTACCTAGACAGAAAGACGACGATTCCCGCTACAGATAACCGTTGCCCAATTTCTGTGTCGATGGTCACGTTGTTGGTCGACAGTCCAGCGATCTTCACGCTGTAGTCGAGCAGGGTGTTCTTCTTCTCGTCGTTGTAGTAAAACCTCATGGGTTCGAAAATAATCCTATCGACCATTTTGCTTGGGTGTATGATGAGAGGACATCCGTGCGAATCCAAGGGGTACAAGTCAAACCTGAGAGAAAGGAAAAATACTTCGTTCGTCCATTTAGTTTAGGATTGTAATGAAGCTCGCCTCATGGGACAAAGGAATTTAATTTCCCTGAGTTCGTAGAGCATGACCTCGATGACCGCGCCGCCGCCAGGGTCTCGCATCAGAACCACGCCCTCGGGATTCGAGCTGAGCATTTTGAATTCCCTCACGTTGACGATGAGTATGTCAGGCTTCCAGAGCTCTCTGAAATTGTATTACCAGCAAATGAGCCGTAAGGAGCTTAATTAAGCATGTTGCATTATGACAGACAGCCGTGGACGTACACGAAACCACTATTTTCGTTTAGCGGACGGACGCAGGTAATGCTGTGTGCGTGCCTTTATTAGGCCCGCCAGCCACATGCGTAATGGCCGTTTCTTTGCGGCTGCATATGGACTACTACATGTTTGTTTAGCAAGGCTCGAGTAAAAAGCAACACATGGTCCGTTTACTGCCTGCTTTTGTACCTCACTATCTGCGAATCCACTGGCGTCCACTCCTTCGTCGTCGCGTTCCCGGTCGCGCCTGCCGGCTTCCGGCTTCTGTAGATTCTCGGCTCAGCCCACGTAGCGATTAGGAAGGCGTTCAGGGTGACGGTGAAGTCGGTGTCGCTCACCTCGGTCACGTCGTTCACTCTCATCTTTATGCGCACGCCGGTGGGGTTGGAGGGCACCTGGCATTTGTTGTATCCGGCCGGGAGGCAGAAGCCTGTCACACAGTAAGGAGTGGACCTGCACAGAAGTGTGTATGCTTACCAAAATGGAAAAGGTTGTTCTCGATTTGGTCAATATGACAAATATTGCTTTCCTGTTCGTGCCGCAGGCCCTTTGGCGGTGTGCGAATATTAGCAAGAGAAATATTTGCGCGACGACTGCTGCCGACGGCGGTAATTTTGCCATATCCACTTGGTATCGCCTGTTCAGAGCTTGCGAAGGTACTGCTACGTCTTCTCGAATAATTGTAGTAAGTCTCGCGTTTGCGGTGGAAATTACATACGTAAACAGAAAGCGCGCACGCGTCTGGGAAATCTGACGGGCCGTCGACGACTCATTTCCCGTTCGTCCTTGTCGGTAAAAGCGTAAACGGTTTAAGCTACCGGCGCACATAATTAAACACACTGTCAATCTCCGCATTACGGGCGACAAGCGGAACGCAACTTTTTAATGTTCTTAGGCCATGAATCCCCTGTACCGGGAGTCCCTCCAGCAAATGCTCCAGCTCGGCGACCGCGTGGTCGACAACCCCGTCTACATGTCTGACCTTGGCGCCGCCCTGACCGGCGGCGAGACCAAGGAGATGCTGGCGGTGCTCTCCGAGCCCGACATCAAGGAGCGCCTTACCCTCTCTCTGTCCATGCTGAAGAAGGAGTACGAGCTGAGCAAGCTGCAGCAGAAGATTGGCAAGGAGGTGGAGGACAAGGTGAAGTCGGTGCAGCGCAAGTATCTCCTCCAGGAACAGCTCAAGGTCATCCGGAAGGAGCTCGGCATGGAGAAGGACGACACAGAGTCGGTGATCGAGAAGTACCAGGCGCGCATGGCCGACATGGTCATCCCGCCGGCGGCCAAGGACGTCATCGACGAGGAGCTGAACAAGCTCCGTTTCCTCGACAGCCACTCCTCCGAGTTCAACGTGACGAGGAACTACCTCGACTGGCTCACGACCATCCCGTGGGGCATTTCCAGTGAGGAGAACTTGGACTTGCCCAAGGCGCGGGAGGTGCTCAACAACGACCACTACGGACTGGACGACGTCAAGAAGAGAATCCTGGAGTTCATAGCCGTCTCCAACTTAAAAGGCAGCGTGCAGGGAAAGATCATCTGTCTGGCCGGGCCTCCGGGAGTTGGAAAGACGAGGTGGGTAGGGATAGGAAACATACCATTTTTGACTGTAAAGTTTACTGTATTGTCTTTCATGGGGTTTAATTACTTGGTCAACCTCTTTGGCACCTGTCAAGTGCATATAACACCTATTCAGGTATACCATCTTTCACAGGTGTAGCACCTGACAGGTGTAGCACCTGTCACAGTTACACCTGATACAGGTAATGTACCTGATACAGATAGGCTGAAGCACATCGTTGCTTAATTGTTAACCGTTCCGAAACCTACGAGGTGGATATTCCCTGTTTCTTTGTTGGGTTCTAAATGGCCGTACGTTTACGTAGCAATAGCATTAACTGCGCTCGCACGCCTACGGCCATAAAACACAATAGGCTCGTATTACACGCATATGTCAGTAAATGCCACCTGCCTTTCTTACGAATGAGTTTATACAGCGGCTATTTAATGGCATGGCCACAGCACCGGTATTCATTGCTTTTGATTTTCCCTCCGCAGTGTCGCTCGTTCAATCGCCAACGCCCTGGAGAGAAAGTTCTTCCGTTTCTCCGTCGGCGGCCTGTCCGACGTGGCGGAGCTGAAGGGTCACAGGCGCACCTACGTCGGGGCCATGCCGGGAAAGGCGGTGCAGGCGCTGAAGAAGACCAAGACGGAGAACCCGCTGATCCTCATCGACGAGGTGGACAAGATGGGCAGGGGCTGGCAGGGCGACCCCACCGCCGCCCTGCTCGAGATGCTCGACCCGGAGCAGAACGCCACCTTCATGGACCACTACATGGACGTCCCGGTCGACCTGTCAAAGGTCCTCTTCATCTGCACCGCCAACAACGTCGAAACGATTCCGGGTATGCGTTAATGCGAGTTTGTCAAGGGGGCATCATTTCTTTATTGAATCTTTTTTCAGAGCCCCTTCGCGACCGCATGGAGATGATCGACATCTCCGGCTACGTGGCGGAGGAGAAGGTGGAGATCGCTCGGAAGTACCTCATCCCGCAGGTGCTGGACATGACCGGTCTCAAGGAGGAGAACATCAAGCTGAGCGACGGCGCTCTCGGCACTCTGATCAAATCCTACTGCCGCGAGAGCGGGGTGCGCAACCTGCGCAAGCAGATCGAGAAGATCTACCGGAAGACGGCCTACCTGGTGGTGAGCGAGAAGCTCGACCTGGTCGCCGTCAGCGAGGACAACCTCAAGGACTTTGTCGGCAAGCCGGTCTTCCAGCACGACAAGATGTACGCGGAGACCCCGAGCGGCGTCTGCCTCGGCCTCGCCTGGACCTCGCACGGAGGATCCACCCTCTACATCGAGACCCTGCGGCAGAGGACGCAGGCGAAGGCCGCGTCGACGGAGGAGGAAGGCGGCAGCCCTCAGCAGGGCCGAATCGAGGTCACCGGCAACCTTGGCGACGTGATGAAGGAGAGCGTGAGGATCGCCTACACCTTCGCCAAGGTGTTCCTCGGAGAGAGGGTTTCGGCCGACAACGCGTTCCTCGTCGAGAACTGCGTCCACCTGCACGTGCCCGAGGGAGCCACGCCCAAGGACGGGCCTTCGGCCGGATGCACCATAGTCACGGCGCTGCTATCGCTCGCGCTGGACAAGCCGGTCAGGCCGAACCTGGCCATGACCGGAGAGATCAGGTGAGGGGGAAAGACTTAAGTATTTATTACGGTAAAGATGCCAACGGCGCTTGCTCTTTTAGCTTGCGAGGAAAGGTCCTTCCGGTGGGCGGCATCAAGGAAAAAGTGATCGCTGCGAAGCGCGCCGGCGTCGACACCGTCGTGCTGCCGAGCGACAACAGGAAGGACTTTGACGACCTGCCGCAAGTTGTCAAGGACGACGTCACCGTGCACTTTGCAGAGACCTACGAGGACGTCTTCAGGATAGCCTTCCCTGACACTGAGCTGCCGAAGTCTGACCGATAACGACTCCCCGCTACATCTTATACATCAAACGAGCTGTGTTATTTCCTGATGTTTTCTGTGGAAATGAAGTCCTTAATTGCCGCACTGCATTAAAAGGCATACTTGTACGTAATCCATGTACTATAACGACGACGATGCGCCTACTAAGTCCAGGCAGTGTGCAAACTTGTAGAAATATACGGTATATTTTCAGTTGAGTCGGTTGCCGCATTCGTGGCACTTCTGGTATAATCGGCTGACATTGGCGTTCGAATTTGGCGCCTTTGCGTGGGCTTAACCACGAGTCACTTTTATCAGCTACAAAAGTTCAGACCGCTTCGCAGTGGAGTCCGCTGTTGCTGAGTGTGCACCGAAACGAAGCTGTTGGGGTGCTATAGTGGCAAAATGCTAGTGTCCTAATTAATTTATAGTGACAAACAATATTAATTAATTAAACCGCTCCACACGACAGCAAAATCTGCCCGTCTATTAGGAACAAGGACGTGCTGGCCAGTGTTACTATGTCGAAGGCAGTGGTCCTCTCCGTAATGTCCAAGAACGTTCTCCTGGGGTCGTGTCC
>JAAUYK010166930.1_pt1 | contig 12582 bp, 14 predicted proteins | sample 7278021 | NCBI WGS metagenome assembly JAAUYK01 (sample SAMN14350223, study PRJNA611818) | marine sediment metagenome | isolation source: surface marine sediment (1.8m) | place: French Polynesia: Moorea | collected 2018-08
AGGGGAGCCAATCATGTCGATCAGACATAAGCCGGCGTCGATCGCGCCACCCTTTTCGTCCTACAGCCATGCCATCGAAGTGGCGGCGGGCGCCCGCTGGCTCAGCATCTCCGGCCAGGTCGGGGTCATGCCCGACGGCACCTGGAGCCAGGACCCGTCGGCCCAGATCCACCAGACCTGGCGCAACCTGCTGACCATCCTGGAAGGGGCCGGCATGGGGCCCGAGAACCTAGTCAAGGTGAACACCTACCTGACGCGGCAGGAGGACATCGCCCTGGCGCGGGAGATCCGCGAGACCTTGCTCGACGGCGCGGAGCCGGCCTCGACCCTGGTGATCGTCGCGGGCCTCGCCCATCCCGAGTGGCTGGTCGAGATCGAGGCCGTGGCCGCCTCCGAGAGCTAAAGCGCCGGCGGCCGCGCGGCCATGCTGTCCTTCAAGACGCTCCACCCCGATTTCGGGGCTCAGGTCACGGGGCTCGATCTCGCCGGGCCCCCGGCCGGTGAAGACCTGGAGGCTTTACGCGAGGCGATCGACCGCTTTTCCCTGCTCTGCTTTCCGGACCAGGTCCTGGACGACGGGAAGCAGCTCGCCCTGACCAAGGCGCTCGGCGAACCGGAGATCGACCATCTCGCCTACGGCCGGGAAGGGCGCGTGCAGTACTTCGGCACGGTCGGCAACATCGACGCGGAGGGCCGCCAGCGGGGCAACGACCATGAGATGACGCGCTATGCTACCGGGAACCAGATGTGGCACTCGGACTCCTCGTTCCGCGAGGTGCCGACCTTCGTTTCGATCAACTACGCCTACGAGGTGCCGGGGGAGGGCGGCGAGACCGAGTTCGTCAGCGCCCGGGCCGCTTACGTCCGCCTGAGCACCGCCGAGAAGGCGGCGCTGGCGCCGCTCCAGGTCGTCCACGACTACGTCTACTCACGCAGCAAGGTGGCGCCGGTCAAGCCGTCCCACGCGGACTCCCTGCCGCCGGTGCGCCAGCGCCTGGTGCGGTCCAACCCGCGGACCGGAGCGCGCAACCTCTTCATCGGCTCCCACGCCAGGGAGGTAGTCGGCCGGGACGAGGCGGAGAGCCGCCACCTGCTCGACGACCTGCTGGCGCGCGCAACCCGCGCGGAGGACGTCTACGCCCACTGCTGGCGGCCGGGCGATCTGGTGATCTGGGACAACCGCTGCCTGCTGCACCGCGGCCGGCCCTACGACGCGGACAGGTATCGCCGCAGGATGCGCCAGACCCGCGTGCGCGGCGCCGGCTCGACCCTGGACGAGAGCTTCGCCTGACCAGGCGGGATCCGGCGCCCTCAGGGCGCGGGGATCAGTTCCAGGAACGCCCCGACCACGGCTTCCGCGCAGCCGACCACGGCCTCGGCGCCGGCGGTCATGGCTCCGGCCGATTCGGTACCAGCACCGCCGGCTGAAACGGCGGCGCTGAGGATCTCGGCGGCCGTGTTCGCCACAACGCCCTCCTTCGGGCGGCGGTTCCGGCTGTCGGGCAGTTGCTCGGCTTCCGTGCCACTTCGGACCCGGAAGACGCAGAGGAAGAAGACCGAAACCACCGCAACGAAGCCGACATAGCTTTGGGCCATGTAGTTGTCGAAGAGGATCGTGAAGAACCAGTTCTGCCCGAAGATGTAGACGCCCGCCGCCGCGAGCGTGGTCACGGTCAGGAGGAAGGAGGGCAAGACCAGGGCCTTGCGGGCCCGGTGACCGAGAAGGGTTGTTCCGAGCAGGAGCGCGAACACGAAGACGTTGGAACCGGTGAATATCATCAGGTCCAGACGAAGCTTCTCGATCACCTCCTGGAACCTGGCCTTGGCCTTGGCCACGGCCTTCTCCCGCGCTTTCGCCACCACGGTGAGTGGCTCGCGCAGTTGCGACTCGACCCGCTCCTCCAGCGCCGCGCGTTCGTCGCAGGAGAAGTGGCAGAGCTTCTGGATGATCGGCGCGAGCTGCTTGGCGACATCGGACACCGCGTCGCCTTCGCCGCCGTCCCGCCCGGCCTTCCAGTTTCGATAAGCGTCCTGGAGCCGCTGGCCGGCCTTGCTCTGGATGACCGGTTCGAGCTTCTCGCGAACCTCGCCCAGAACGAAGGTTCGGGCCGTGCTCTCGACCCTGTCCGGTGCCAGAAGGATGAGCAAGAAGAGACCGCCGAAAACCAGCAGTCCGAGGATTGCGACGGTTCGGTTGAAGGTGCTCATGCGGCGCTGCCCTCCTGGCTTGCCGTTGTGTCGCCCGCGGTTATGCGGCCGTGCCGCCGACCGTCAGGCCGTCGATCAGCATGGTCGGCTGGCCGACGCCGACCGGCACGCCCTGGCCTTCCTTGCCGCAGGTGCCGATGCCGTTGTCGAGTTCCATGTCGTTGCCGATCATCTTGACCTTGGTCATGACGTCGGGGCCGTTGCCGATCAGGGTCGCGCCCTTGACCGCCGGGCCGACCTTGCCGTCCTCGACCAGGTAGGCCTCGGTGCAGGAGAAGACGAACTTGCCCGAGGTGATGTCGACCTGGCCGCCGCCGAACTGCACGGCGTAGAGACCCTTCTTCACCGAGGTCAGGATCTCGGCCGGGTCCTTGTCGCCGGAGAGCATGTAGGTGTTGGTCATGCGCGGCATGGGGATGTGCGCGTAGCTCTGGCGACGGCCGTTGCCGGTGGGCGCCATGCCCATGAGCCGGGCGTTCTGCCGGTCCTGCATGTAGCCGGTCAGGATGCCGTCCTCGATCAGGGTCGTGTAGCTGGTCGGCGTGCCCTCGTCGTCGATGGTCAGCGAGCCGCGCCGGTCGGCGATCGTGCCGTCGTCGACCACGGTCACGCCCGGCGCGGCGACCCGCTCGCCCAGCAGACCGGCGAAGGCAGAGGTCTTCTTTCGGTTGAAGTCGCCCTCCAGGCCGTGACCCACCGCCTCGTGCAACAGCACACCCGGCCAGCCGGGGCCCAGCACGACCTGCATCTCTCCGGCGGGCGCGTCGATCGAGCCGAGATTGACCAGCGCCTGGCGCAGCGCCTCGTCGGCCGCTGCCTGCCAGTAGGCGGGCTCGAACAGGCTCTCGTAGGTGATCCGGCCGCCGCCGCCGTAGCTGCCGCTCTCCATGCGATCGCCCTCGCCGACGACGACGGCCACGTTGAGACGGACCAGCGGGCGGATATCCGCGGCCCGCTCGCCGCCGGCGCGCAGGATCTGGACCGCCTGCCAATGGCCGCTGACCGAGGCGGTCACCTGGCGCACCCGCGGGTCCTTGCCGCGGGCGTAGGCGTCGATCTGCTCCAGCAGCTTGACCTTGGTCTCGAAGGGCACGAGGGCCAGGGGGTTGTTGTCGCCATAGAGCCGCGTGTTGGTGCCGAGCGGCGCCTCGGCCATCGCGCCGTCGTGGCCGCGCTGGACCGCTTGCACGGTTTCCGCCGCGCGCTTGATCGCCGCCTCGGAAAGCTCGCTCGAGTGGGCGTAGCCGGCGGCCTCGCCGGCCACGCTGCGCAGACCGAAGCCCTGCATGGTGTCGAAGCTGGCGTTCTTGAGCCTGCCGTCGTCATATCCCAGGCTTTCCGACTGGCGGTACTCGAGAAAGAGTTCGCCGTCGTCGGCGCCCTTGAGGGCATCGTCGACCGACGCTTCCAGGCGGCTGCGGTCCAGGCCGGCACGGTTGAAGAAAAGCTCGTCGGTAGCGGCCAGGTGGCTCATGGCAAACTCCTTCCGAGGGGCGCGGCCCCGTGTCTGTCTGGAAGGAGATATAGAGGCGCGGGTGCCAGATTGAAACCGAGCACCGAAGGCCGGGGTCTCTTGCTAGTGCAGCATCTCGTTCGGCCAGACCGGCACGTCGAGCGCGAAGCTGTGCTCCAGGGCGTCGACCGAACGGGTGCAGGCCGCGTCGGGGCCGTGATAGCGGACCGCGAGATCGCGCAGCGCCAAGGTCAGGGCAACCAGCACGTCGACCGGTTCGGCCTCGGACTCGAGGCAAACGGACAGCAGCTCGCTGTAGAGCTCGCGCACGGACATCATCTGCTCGAAATCCTGGTCGGACATTCTGGCCTCGCCGGTCGGTATCCGACGTCGATGGTGCCGCTAATCCTTATCGAATTCCTTAAGATGCCCCCACGCCGGCGCGGCAGAAATTGCCTAGAGCGGTTCTCTCGCCCCGAACTCTCTTCTTGAAGCCCGGGATGTGTCGCAGATCCGGGGTCTCGACCTGGGCGGGGTCGGGGCGCGGCCGAGGTGTCTCGACGGGCCGCCGCCGACCGGCAGTAACCCGGGCGGCGGGCGCGCGGCGCGGGCTGTCCGGACCCCTTGTTTTTCTTGGTCCTCTGGCCTCCTCGCGGACTTGTGAGGCCGGTTTTCTTGGGGTAGTTTCGCCCGTGTTCGATGGCGCTGTCCCGGGGGGCCGGCCGCGCGAAATCTCAGGCGTCGTCAGCTTCGTATTGAAGGTGAGGCGCGAACTTTGAGGGATCCGAAAGGCATGGCGAACGTGAATCGTTTGTGGTCCTTGATGACAGTCGCAACACTCGCTGACGCTCTGGATCGGGTGCAACGCTGGAGCCGCCGGTGCACCGCCGGCATGCTCGCGTTCGCGACGATTTTCGTTTTCGCCGATCTGCCCGTCGCCCGCGCGGCGCAGCCCGAGCCTTGGGGCCTCGGTTTCCAACCTGCCGCTTCGCCGACCGCGCAGAAGATCACCGCCATGAACGATTGGCTGTTCGTGCTGATCGTGGCGATCGCCGCTTTCGTCCTGGTACTGCTGCTCTACGTGATGTGGCGTTTCTCGGAGAAGCGCAATCCGAACCCCTCCAAGACGACCCACAACACCACGATCGAGGTGGTCTGGACCGTCATACCGGTCATCATCCTGGCGCTGATGGTCGTGCCCTCCTTCAAGCTGCTCTACTTCGCAGACCGGATCGAGGACGCCGACATGACCATCAAGGCGATCGGCCGCCAGTGGTACTGGTCCTACGAGTATCCGGACCACGGCAACTTCACCTTCGACGCCTACATGGTCCCCGATGACGAGCTCACGGGCGACCAGCCGCGGCTCCTGGCTACGGACAACGCGGTGGTGCTGCCGGTCGACACCCGCATCCGCATCCTGGTGACGGCGAGCGACGTGCTGCACAACTTCGCCATGCCCTCCATGGGCCTGAAGCTGGACGGGGTGCCCGGCCGGATCAACGAGACCTGGGTCGAGATCCTCGAGGAGGGCATGTACTACGGCCAGTGCTCGGAGCTGTGCGGCACCGGCCACGCCTACATGCCGATCATGATCAAGGCCGTGTCTAAGTCGGAGTTCGACCGTTGGGTCGAAGAGGCCAAGGAAGAGTTCGCCAGTCTGGACGAACCGGCCCCGACGCCTGAGAAGAAGACGCCCGTGCGCTTTGCGGCGACTGACGAGGCCTCCGAAGACCTTGAGAGGGACAACTAAGATGGCATACGGAAGCGAAGCACACGGCCACGCGCACCACGACCACGTGCCCGGGTTTTTCGTTCGGTGGTTCTGCTCGACCAACCACAAGGACATCGGCACGCTCTACCTGGGCTTCTCTGTGATCGCGGCCCTGATCGGCGGTGCCTTCTCGATCATCATGCGCATGGAACTGGCCGAGCCGGGCGTCCAGTATCTGGTAACCGCCGACGGCGAGCCCGACGGCCACCTGTGGAACGTTTTCATCACGGCCCACGGCCTGATCATGGTGTTCTTCGTGGTCATGCCGGCGCTGATCGGCGGGTTCGGCAACTGGATCGTGCCGCTCATGATCGGCGCGCCCGACATGGCTTTCCCGCGGATGAACAATATCTCGTTCTGGCTCCTGGTGCCGTCGTTCTTCCTGCTGCTCGCCTCGGCCGTGATCGGCGGCGGCGCGGGCACGGGCTGGACGGTATACCCGCCGCTGTCGGGGTCGCTCGGGCACCCCAACCCGGCGGTCGACATGGCGATCTTCGCCCTGCACCTGGCCGGCGCGTCCTCGATCCTGGGCGCGATCAACTTCATCACCACGATCTTCAACATGCGCGCGCCGGGCATGACGCTGCACAAGATGCCGCTGTTCGTCTGGTCGATCCTGGTGACCGCTTTCCTGCTGCTGCTGTCCCTGCCGGTGCTCGGCGGCGCGATCACCATGCTGCTGACCGACCGTAACTTCGGCACCACCTTCTTCGATGCCGCGGGCGGCGGCGACCCGATCCTGTTCCAGCACCTGTTCTGGTTCTTCGGCCACCCGGAGGTCTACATCATGATCCTCCCGGCCTTCGGGATCATCAGCCAGATCGTGTCCACCTTCAGCCGCAAGCCGGTGTTCGGCTACCTCGGCATGGCCTACGCCATGGTGGCGATCGGCTTCGTCGGCTTCATTGTCTGGGCGCACCACATGTACACGGTGGGCCTCGATGTCGACACGCGGGCCTACTTCACCGCGGCGACCATGATCATCGCGGTGCCCACGGGCGTGAAGATCTTCTCCTGGATCGCCACCATGTGGGGCGGGTCGATCCGCTTCGACACGCCGATGATCTGGGCGATCGGCTTCATCTTCCTGTTCACCGTCGGCGGCGTGACCGGTGTGGTGCTGGCCAACGCCGGCATGGACCTGGCCTTCCACGACACCTATTACGTGGTCGCCCACTTCCACTACGTGCTGAGCCTTGGCGCCGTGTTCGGCATCATCGCCGGCATCTACTACTGGCTCGGCAAGATGAGCGGCCGCCAGTACCCCGAGTGGGCCGGCAAGCTGCACTTCTGGACCACCTTCATCGGCGTCAATCTGGCCTTCTTCCCGCAGCACTTCCTGGGCGCCCAGGGCATGCCGCGGCGCTACATCGACTACCCGGACGCCTTCGCAGGGTGGAACCTGGTCTCGTCCTGGGGTTCCTACATCTCGGCCGCCTCGACGCTGTTCTTCTTCGGCGTGCTGATCTGGACCCTGATGTACGGCAAGAAGGTGGCCGAGAACTACTGGGGCGAGGGAGCGACGACCCTGGAGTGGACTGTGTCCTCTCCGCCGCCGTTCCATACCTACGAGGAACTGCCGCGCATCAAGTAGCGCGCGGCACGACCCCCTAGGGCAGAGCGAGAGTGAGACCGTGAGCGACACGTCTTTCGACGCGACGGGGCGGCCCGGCGAGGTCCTGATCGGGACCGGGGCCGGGATCGCCCGGGTCGGCGACTTCCTCGACCTGCTGAAGCCGCGGGTGATGTCGCTCGTGGTCTTCTCGGGCTTCGCCGGCCTCTTTGTGGCGCCGGGCACGCTCCACCCGCTCCTGGCCGCGGTCGCGGTTCTGTGTATCGCGGTCGGGGCCGGCGCGGCCGGAGCGATCAACATGTGGTACGACCGGGACATCGACGCGGTCATGGCCCGGACCCGGCGGCGGCCGATTCCGGCGGGGCGCGTCGAGCCGGCCGAGGCGCTGGCCTTCGGCGTGATCCTGGCGCTTTTCTCCGTGATGCTGATGGGGCTCGCGGTCAACTGGGCGGCGGCAGCCCTGCTGGCATTCGCCACCGGGTTCTACGTCTTCGTCTACACCGTATGGCTGAAGCGGCGGACGCCCCAGAACATCGTCATCGGCGGCGCCGCCGGGGCCTTCCCGCCGATGATCGGCTGGGCCGCGGTCACCGGCGGGGTCAGCCTGGACTCGATCGTGCTGTTCGCGATCATCTTCATGTGGACGCCGCCCCATTTCTGGGCGCTGGCGCTCTATCGTGACGGCGACTACGCCAAGGCCGGCGTGCCGATGTTGCCCTGCGTGGCCGGCCGCCGGGCGACGGAACGGCAGATCCTGGTCTACAGCGCGCTCCTGGTGCCGCTCACCCTGGTGCCGGCGGCCATCGGCACGGCCGGCTGGGGCTATGCCGCCGCCGCGGCCCTGCTCGGCGGCCTGCTTCTCCTGCTGGCGGTCCGCCTGCAGAAGGACGAGAGCGAGCGCACCGCCCGGCAGATCTTCGGCTATTCGATCTTCTATCTCTTCGCGCTCTTCGCCGCCCTGATCGTCGACGGCGCGGCGGGAATGGTGGGATGACCCCGATGAGCGAACCCCAGGACGCTCAGGACCTCGCCCGCCGGCGGCGCCGGCGGAACCTCGTGCTGGCCGGGGCGCTGGCGACTTTCGTAATCGTCGTCTACTTCGTTTCCCTGGTCCGGATGGGAGGCAGCTGAGCCATGGCGCGCGCTGACACCTCCTCAGGCAAGAACGCCCGCCTCGCCCTGATCCTGGGCGGCCTGGTCTGCTCCATGGTCGGGCTGGCCTTCGCCTCGGTGCCGCTCTACCAGCTGTTCTGCCAGGTCACGGGCTTCGGCGGTACGACCCAGGTCTCCGAGGCCATGCCCGAAACCACTCTGGACCGGGTGATGAAGGTCCGGTTCAACGCCGACATCCACCGCGACCTGCCGTGGCACTTCCAGCCTGTGCAGAAGGAGGTGGTGGTCAAGGTCGGCGAGCCGGGACTCGCCTTCTACGAGGCCCGCAACCTGTCGAACCGGCCGATCACCGGGACCGCGACCTTCAACGTGACGCCGCTCAAGGCGGGTCAGTACTTCAGCAAGGTGCAGTGCTTCTGCTTCGAGGAGCAGCGGCTGGAGCCAGGCGAGACCGTGAGCATGGGCGTCTCCTTCTATGTCGACCCGGCGATCGCGGAAGACCCGAACCTGGACGAGGTGGCGGCCATCACCCTGTCCTACACCTTCTTCTCGCTCCCCGAGGAGGAGGACGACGAACCCGCGGACGGGGCGGCTGGCGAGCAAGACCAGGCCGCCCACCGGGAAGCGATGCAGGAACCACGCTCTTGACGAGGACTCGAGATGAGCGATAGCGGACACGGCCACGAGGCCAAGCACCCCTACCACCTGGTCGATCCGAGCCCCTGGCCGCTGCTGGGCGCCGTCGCCGCCGGCGTCCTCGCTGTCGGGCTGGTGCTCTTCATGCACGACATGGCCGGCTGGATCTGGCCGATCGGCGTGGTCCTCGTGCTCCTGACCATGATCGTCTGGTGGCGCGACGTGGTGAAGGAGGCGACCTTCCAGGGCTTCCACACGCCGATCGTGCAGATCGGCCTCCGTTACGGCATGGCGCTGTTCATCGCCTCCGAGGTGATGTTCTTCTCCGCCTTCTTCTGGGCCTACTTCAACGCCTGGCTGTTCCCGGTCGAGGCGACTGGCTTCATGTGGCCGCCGGAGGGAATCGAGGTCTTCGATCCCTGGGGCGTGCCGCTGCTCAACACGCTGATCCTGCTGCTTTCCGGCTGCTCCGTTACCTGGGCGCACCACGCGGTGCAGAAGGGCGACCAGAAGGGCGCCGTGCAGGGCTTGGCCGTGACCGTCCTGCTGGGCGTCATCTTCACCGCCCTCCAGGCCTTCGAGTACAGCGTCGCCGCCTTCTCCTTCACCGACGGGATCTACCCCTCGACCTTCTTCATGGCGACCGGTTTCCACGGCTTCCATGTCATCGTCGGCACCTTGTTCCTGGCCGTCTGCCTCTACCGGGCGCACCTGGGCCACTTCAAGCCGGACCACCACTTCGGTCTGGAGGCGGCCGCCTGGTACTGGCACTTCGTCGACGTCGTGTGGATCTTCCTCTTCACCTTCGTCTACGTGGCAAGCATCTGAGCAGAGGGTGCCCGAGCAGCCCTACCGTTCGCGCGTCTCGCCCGTCTCCGCCGGACTCGGTTGCCGCTGCCCGCGCTGCGGGCGCGGCCGCCTGTTCGACGGCTATCTGTCGGTCGCGGAGCGCTGCACCGAGTGCCACCTGGACCTGACCAAGGCGGACAGCGGCGACGGCCCCGCCGTCTTCATCATCTTCATCCTGGGCTTCCTCGTGGTGCCGCTCGCGCTCCTGCTGGAAGCGATGGCCGCGCCGCCCTACTGGGTCCACGTGGTGATCTGGCCGATCGTCATTCTGGGCGGCGCGCTTGCCCTCCTGCGCCCCCTGAAGGGCCTGCTGATCGCCCTGCAGTACCACCACAAGGCCAGTGATTCTGGCACCCAGTCCTATGACTGAAGCGGCGCTCGGCCGGTTCCGCCCGACCTTGTGGGCCACCCTGGCGACAATCGTCAGCCTGATCGTTCTGCTCGGCCTGGGCGCCTGGCAGCTGCAGCGCCTGACCTGGAAGGATAACCTGATCGCCGAGCTCGAGACGCGCGGCGGTGCGACGCCGATCGCCTTGCCCGCGGGTCTCGTCGAGAGCGACGATCTGGAGTTCCGCGCGGTCCGCCTCGACGGCCGGGTCTTGCCGGTCGAGCCGTTCTTCCGGGGACCGACCAGCCTCAAGCGCCAGGTCGGCTACCACCTGCTGGTGCCGTTCCAACTGGATGACGGCCGCCAGGTGGTCGTCGACCTCGGCTTTCTGCCGGTCAAGACCGGCGATTGGGCGGGCGAGCTGGCCGCCGCCTGGAAGGTCATCGGGCCGGTCCTGGAAGGCGCGCCTCCGGCCACCCTCGAAGGCATCCTGCGCCGCGGCGGCTGGCAGGGCAGCGACTTCCTGCGGCCGGTCAACGATCCGGCCAACCGGGTTTGGCACTACGTCGACCTGCCGGCGATGGCCGGGCAGGCCGGGCTGGACCGGCCGGTCGAGGCCTTCTATGTCGTGGCGCTCTCCGGTGGCCTGGCGGACGACCGGCTGACCCGGGTGCGCCCGGGCGTTGACCTCAAGAACGACCACCTGGAATACGCGCTCACCTGGTTCTCCCTCGCCGGCGTCCTGGTGGTGATCTATCTGATCTTCCACTGGCGCGGCAGAGGAGTTCGCCGGTGACCGCCTATCAAACCCTCGAGACCCGGTTCCGCCGGCTCTACGCGCTGCGCCAGGCAGCGGGAATTCTGCACTGGGACATGGCGACCGTGATGCCCGACGGCGGCGCCGAGGCGCGCGGCGAGCAGCTCGCCGCCCTCGACGTGACCGGCCACGAGATGCTGGCGGCCGCCGAGATGGCCGAGCTCTTCGCCGCGGCGGACGAGGAGCGGGTCAACCTCGACGTCTGGCAGGCCGCCAACCTGCGCGAGATGGCCCGCGAGTGGCGCCACGCCACCGCGCTGGAGGCCGACCTCGTCGACGCCCTGGCGCGCGCCACTAACCGCTGCGAGATGGCCTGGCGGGAGGCGCGGCCGAAGAGCGACTTCGCCCGGGTGCTACCCGAGCTGCGCGGCCTGCTCGACCTCGTGCGTCGGTCGGCCGAGGCCAAGGCCGAGGCGCTCGGCGTGGCGCCCTACGACGCGCTTTTGGACCAGTACGAGCCGGGCGGCTCGGCGGAACAGATCGAGGCCGTGTTCGATGACCTGGCGGCCTTCCTGCCGGATTTCCTGCAGCAGGTGCTGGACCGCCAGGCCGGCGCACCGGCCCCGGAGCGGCCCGAAGGCCCATTCCCGATCGCCGCCCAGGAAGCGCTGGCGCGCAGGCTCATGGCAGCCGTGGGCTTCGACTTCGCGCACGGCCGGCTTGACGTCAGCCTGCATCCCTTCTGCGGCGGCGTGCCCGACGACGTGCGCATCACCACGCGCTACGACGAGACCGACTTCATGACCTCGCTGCTGGCCGTGCTCCACGAGACCGGCCACGCCCTCTACGAGCGCGGCCTGCCGCCAGAATGGCGGCTGCAGCCGGTCGGCGAGGCGCGCGGCATGTCGGTCCACGAGAGCCAGTCCCTGCTGGTCGAGATGCAGGCCTGCCGCGGCCCGGAGTTCCTGGCCTTCATGGCGCCGCTGGCACGCCAGGCCTTCGGCGGCGACGGCCCGGCCTGGGAAGCGGAGAACCTGACCCGCCTCGCGAACCGGGTCGAGCGCGGCCTGATCCGGGTCGACGCCGACGAGGTGACCTATCCGCTCCACGTCATCCTGCGGTTCCGCCTCGAGCGGGCCCTGATCGCGGGCGACCTGCCGCTCGAAGACCTGCCGGGGGCCTGGAACGAGGCCATGGCGACGCTGCTCGGCGTCACGCCGCCCGACGACCGCTTGGGCTGCCTCCAGGACATCCACTGGTACAGCGGCGCCTGGGGCTACTTCCCGACCTATACCCTCGGCGCCATGACCGCGGCCCAGCTCTTCGCCGCGGCCAAGAAGGACCGTCCCGAGATCCCGGAGGCGATCGCGCGCGGCGACTTCGCGCCCCTGATGGGCTGGCAGCGCGAGAAGGTGCACGGCCAGGGATCCTCGCTGTCCACCGACGAGCTCCTGACCCGGGCGACCGGAAGCCCGCTCGACCCGGCCGTGTTCAAGGCGCACCTGAAGGCGCGCTATTTGCCCTGATCCTGTTTGCCCCGCCAGCCCCGGAAGCGGGCGAGGCGCAGGCCGCCGGTCACGGTCTCCGGGAAGTAGCGCACGTAGCACTGCAGGTCGACGTCGCACCAGACCACGCCGGCCGGCCCGTTCTCGGGCGGCTCGGCCCGCGGCGCCTGCGACAGGGCCTGGTAGAGGGGTCCCTGGTCCTCCTCCGGGACGTGGCCGACCCGGCCGACGTAGACCGGGCCCTCTTCGCATAGGCGGCCGACGGCGACGCTCTTGGCCTTGGGGACGCCAGGGTCGGTCGCGTAGCCCATCACCTGGAAGGGCTCGACCCGCCAGCTGACGATCTTGCTCCAGTAGTCCGGGCGCTTGTCCTCCAGGTAGGGCGA
>JAAUYK010190848.1_pt1 | contig 12576 bp, 13 predicted proteins | sample 7278021 | NCBI WGS metagenome assembly JAAUYK01 (sample SAMN14350223, study PRJNA611818) | marine sediment metagenome | isolation source: surface marine sediment (1.8m) | place: French Polynesia: Moorea | collected 2018-08
CTGTCTGTCAGTTCTCCGTGACCGACCGACCGACCGATAAGGGTCCACTTTACTTCTTTAGCCTGCTCGGCCTGTCCGTCCATAGCCGAGCCGACAGTCAGACCGACCGCGCCGTCGGTGCCCAGCGTGCCCTGCGCTGCGCACCTTGCCGATTGCCGATTGCCGTCCGCACTGCACTCTCCACATGGGCTCGACTCGACTCCGCTCAAACTCGGCGTTCGCAGAGAGAGATACGACGGCACAGAATGTCCAATGGAAATGCCCATAACATTGTCAATTTTACGCTATTATCAATTTGTAGGGCTTCATCTTTAATAAGTAGTCATAGGCACATTTCCTACTATAGGTTAGTGGGCGTAGAGCAACATCGACTTCAACAATCATTATTGCGCGGCGACGCGATGCCTTCCCTGGTCGTCTCGTCGCGTTCAGTTCAGTCCGTCTCTCTCTCTCTCTCTCTCTCTCTCTCCGTCGGTCGTCGGTCGTTCCTATCAGTTCCAGGAATCCCCGTCGCCTACGGCAATCAGGGCAGACAGACAGACAGACGTACAACGCAAAATAGATTCGAGACAAGTTGCGCGCAAGAAACCTCAACATAGTCTCCAGAAAGTATATTACGCACATGACATACGTGTATTGGTGGAAAGTCATCTACCGTATCACTATGGTATATGCGCTTATAGAAGCTTGTAGCATGTATTTTGTCCTCTTCACTTTGTCCCTTGCCGTCCTGACGTCACTCACTCCGCTAGCTACAGGCCCAAGGCCGGGCCAGCCGGCCAGACAGCAGAGCAGAGCCAGCCACTCTAGCATGCTCAATACTACATACAAACATACGTCTCCCATTTGTAGCCAATAAGGGGGGAAATTGGTGTAAATGGGGACGGGTCGTTCATCCCGGAATCCCCGGTCCGTCCGGTCCCTTCGAGCTGCTATATTCTCTCTCATGTCTGTCTCTTCTTTAACCTCCTATTAGCCGTGCTTAATCGATGCGAATGGCATTTCCGCACCTAGATGGCGCCAATGCCAGGACCGGGACCGGGACCGGACCCGTCCATACCATCGGTCCGGTCTGCCAGCCCGACTCCGCAATGCATGGCCAATGGCCATGGCAGGGCGATGGTGATGGCGATGGCGTTCTTTGGCTGTAGAAACTAGCAACAGACAGACAGACAGACGGACGGACGGACGGACGGACGGACGGACGGACGGACGGACGGACGGACGGACGGACAGGTTAAAGGTAGCGTCAGAGGGGGAATCGCAGAATACGTAGGAGAGCTTGCTACATGCAGCCAAAGGGAGAGCATTGAAAGGCGGGAAAAGAAGGGCCAAGGTGGACGGCAGGAAACGTGTTTAAGGCGGCCGTCCGTACATGCGGAAATAACAAGTTGTGAAGTACATTGGGAATATTTCAAGTATGCCACACCTCAATTGTGTATGTAGATTATGCTTGTACGTATATCGCATATATTCGTACTTATTTGGTCGCCTCTAAGAAGTTCGCTTAATTGGGGCCTTCGGAGACTCGCTTTACGCGCTTATTAATGGCCAGCCAGTTTGGTGGAAATGCGATGCTTCATGACGGACCTAGGTAGGCTGGCCAAGGCGATTATATATCGCTCACTCGATCGCCGATCCGAGCGATCGAGAAAGCTCAGCAAAAAAATCGCCGAAAGCCGCAAAGATGTAGCGGCCCCAAGTATTTAATAACGTTGCCAATTAGAAATTGTAATCGTATAAAAAGAGTTCGGGCAAAGTCTATACACATAACATTGGGGTCCGTTAGAGTTCGTGCATTTCTTCGAAGTAATTATACCGCGTCGTTATCCTGACCGGGCAGTCGGCGAAGAGGCCGCCGGCCGACCGACCGATCGCTGGGAGAGCGCGCGACCGTCAAACTTAATCAGATATCTGTCTGGAATTTTTTGCGATCGATCCGTTCGTGTGATAGCCGCCCCAGTGGGGGCATTCTCGCGTGGAAATTGGAACCGCAAGGATGCGGCCACCGATTTTTGCCTTCGTCGCGGTCGTCGTGGCTGCGGCTCCTCTGGCACGCGGACAGGTTTGGAATTATCAAAAGGCCGCAAAGATTTCAGCCTTACAAACTAATCCACCTCCTCGTGTCTCTAGCTACGTACTTTATTAATTGTTTGTTAGGTCCTTCCCCTTGGCTACCCGTGCGAGGTGTTGGGCGTCAGCCGGCCGGTCAACGTGTCCGCGTGCAGCGTTAGCCCCGAGTGCTCCGGGGCGGCCACCGCCAAGTTCCGGACCATCGACGGCACGTGCAACAATCTGGCGAGGAACACCAAATGGGGCTCCGCGGGAGAGACGTTCGCAAGGCTCGTCAGCAGAAGTACGTACTATGAGCTTCGACACTTCAAAAGTCGTGCGCATATAAAGTACGTATCTTGCTCGAATATCGATAGATCCGCTCGTGGTGATGGGCTACCCTCCCGAGTTCTACTACCGCAACTCCGGCCGCAAGCTTCCGAACGCGCGCGCCGTCTCCTCGGCGATCCACGGCGGGACGGACCGGCCCTTCCGGCGCGTCACCACCATGGTCATGCAGTTCGGCCAGTTCCTCGACCACGACCTCACGCTCACGCCTGAGATGAACCTCTGCCGGGAGAAGTGCCCAGCCGCCGAGATGGAGATCGACTGCTGCCTCTTCGTCGGCAAGGGTCAGGTGCCCAAGTCGTGCTACCCGATCGCCGTTCCGGACGACGACCACGACTTTCACTCGAGGGACCCGGCGGCGCCGCGATGCCTCGACCTGAAGCGCTCGCAGCCCGCCGTCTGCAACTATACGGAGGGCGAGGAGCACACCAGGGAGCAGTTCAACGTGCTCACCGCATTCGTAGACGGCTCACAGGTTAATTTGCGAATACACTGTCCAGTGTGCAAAATACCTACGTTTGTAGTTCTATTCAGATTTACGGTAGCGACGACATCTTGGCTCGCTCGCTTCGCTCCTTCTCCTCGGGAATGCTGCGGCTGAACGACGTGAAGACGGACCAGAACATGATGCCGTTCGCAGAGAGCGCCTGTCCCGCCACCGACGACGACAACGCGGGGAGCTCAAGCGGCGAGGACCAAAGTTCCAAGCACAAGGTATAATATGACTTCAAGATGCCTACCTTTATCCTGCATCATATTTCTAGCCCTTTGTGTCCGGCGACAGCCGCGTGAACGAGAACCCCGGGCTGCAGGCCATGCACACAATTTGGTTCAGGGAGCACAACCGGTTGGCGGCGCTGATCGCCGCACAAGACCCCGCACTGAAAGACGAACAAGTACGTGCTGTTTTGAAGGTCCACGTCTTGTTCGAAATAAACACACTCAACATCTGCCTTTTACAGATCTACCAGGAAGCCCGTCGCCTCGTTGGCGCGGAGCTGCAGCAGATTGTCTACGCCGACTTCCTGCCCATCGTGGTCGGACCGAAGTTCGTACGCGACTTTCGCCTCGACTCTGTCGGTGCCGGCGCGAAAAGCCTCTACAAGGCGGACGTGGATCCAAACATATTCAACGCATTTGCCGCGGCCGCTTTCAGGCACTAATTAAGGCAGATTATACGCATCAGAACATTTAAAGACCATAATTATTTCAGGTTCGGGCACAGTCTCGTGTCCTCGTTGGTGAGCATGATGAAGAGCGACCTCACCAACAGCCCGTTTAACCTGACCAACCACTTTTTCGACACGAGCCTCGTCTGCAACGGCAAGCTGGCCGAGCTCGTCACCGGGATGTGCTTCCAGGGCGCCGAGAGGATGAACAACATCATGACCGACGGCCTCAGGAACCGGCTCTTCCCGCACTCGAAGAAGGACAAGTTCGGCAGCGACCTCGCAGCCAGGAACATCATGGTGGGCGGAATTCTGCTTTCAGGGGAATATGTACGCGTAGGCATATATGTGTCTTCATTAGCGCGGTCGCGACCACGAGCTGGCCTCCTACGACTCCTACCGCGTCTCCTGCGGCCTCAAGCCCCTCCCCAACTCCTTCTACAACGGGAACGAGCCCCGGCCCGCAGAGTTCACCCCAGCCATGTGGGACAAGTTTGCCAGCGTGTACAGCTCCCCCAAGGACATCGAGATATTTCCCGGCGGCATGTCGGAGACCCCTGTTGCCGGCGGCCTCGTCGGCCCGACGTTCGCCTGCCTGCTGTCGGAGCAGTTTGCGCGGGTGATGCACGGCGACAGGTACTTCTTCACGCACGCCAACGTCCCCCGGGAGATCCGCCTCTGCGACGGCGAGCTCGCGCAGCTCAGGAAGAGGACCATCCGCGACGTGATCTGCGACAACGCCGACGACGTCACCGGGCTGCCGCTGAACCCGTTCACTCACGACAGGGACGCAGGCGAGGATATTGTCAGCTGCGCCCAAAGGAACGAGCTCAGGCCGGAGGTCGGATGTCAAGCGAGTAAGTTATTAATTGGGCCGCGGACCTGCTGATCCACAAATCGATGTACGCGTAGGTGCCAACAGCTTCGACGCCCACGGCGACGGGGAAACTCCGGGGTCTAACGAAGACGAGGGTATAAATTTGATACTTTACGTTCGGCTCAATTAGACTACGTTGCGATCAAACAGACTCCGGGTACGTTGCTATGCTCGCTGGCGGCCACGACGGCTGGGACATCCTTGACTCCGTTGAGCTGTACAGCCCGAACAACACGTGTCAGCACAACCTCGCTCCGCTCCCGGTCAAGGTCTACGGCCTCGTGCTCGCCTACGTGGACCCGCTGCGCTGCGTCATGGCCTGCGGCGGGAGGACGGCGAACGGCCTCGTCGACAAAACGTGCTGGAGGCTGGACTTTGATCAGAATAAGGAGAATCCCTTCGGACAGTGGGTGGAGATGACCGACTCGCCGACGAAGGAGGTTCGCTGGCTGGCCGCGCAGAGCAGCATCAAGGGAACAGTCTTCGTAACGTGAGTACTCGTTCTGTAGTATACTAATATACGAAACATGAGGTATATAAAATCCTTTCAGCGGCGGCTGGGCGTCTCCGTCGACGAGCGAGATCTTCGATCCGAAGACGCGCCAGTGGATGGCCGGCCCGCCGCTGACGGGGCTCCGGAAGCAGCACTGCATGGTCACTTACGGCGACGCGTTCATCGTGCTCGGCGGCACCACCTCGGGAGACCGCGTCGAGGTGTACAACGCGACCACCCGGAAGTGGACCACGCTGCCGGAGACGCTCGCGTTCAGGGACACGTGAGTTCGTTTATTTTCTTCAGCTACTTGGTGCCGAACATCTTCTTCTTGAAGTTCTGCGTGATCTCCTTGAGCAGCTTCTTGGTCGGCTGGTTGCACATGTTCTTGGCGCACGTGCACAGCTGGCTGTAGAGAGTCACCTGCAGCACGTACCTCGCGCTAAAGATCGTGCGTAACTAATACCGGCTCAGTATGTCCTTACGTGCGAGAACTGTCCCTCCGCGTAGGCAATGTCCAGAGCCGCGTGCTGGTCCGTGCACTTGTAGCCGATCCAAATGTTAGACTCGGGGCCTGCTCACGTTGAGCGGAATCAAACGGATATTTACTCGCATTCTTGCTCTTTTGCTGGATTTCAATTCCCCCCCATTCATTTTACGTTTGATTCCGTAATACGCTGCCTGAGCAACCCAACGCCAGCAAATCTGAAAAAAACCGCGACTAATTGCAAGTTAAGGAGTTAACGAACGGTCACCTTACCGACTTTGGTCTCCGGCTCGTCCTTAAGTCCGGTTGTGACGTAGATGTCGTGCGAACTGTAGCAGCCGGCCGAGCCGGGGGGACATGTCTGAAATTATTTTTTGGGAGCAGGTCGGTCGGTCGATCGGACACAATCTGATCGACCAATATGTATTGTCGATCTCCTTGCCTGCACGAATCTGTCCTTTTGCGAGTCGGACTTTGCGTGGTCCAGCATGTGGTGGCAGCTGACATTGAATGTCTTCCCCTTGGGCAGCGAGTCCCCGAAGTCGGGAACGCCGCACGTCACGCACTGGATCGGAACCGCAGTAGCTAAAAACGTGGTAGTTTAATGCCTAGAATGAGCTTGTAGCGGGAAGAATTGGCTCCCTTAATTAATACGTTTATTGTGCTAGTGTAATTAGGTAATTACTAGACTAGGGCATTCAATCGTTTGCTATACTTCGCTCCGTGATCATGCACGTACCCGGCAGACCTTCATTAGACGACGATCCTCCGAGACCCAAAAATCTGGACGAATCTTCTTCAATCGAAGACGAAACTGGCCAGGACCGCTCCAGCTCCCCCTTCTCCTCCTCAGAGACATCCTTCCGCAAAAATTAATGCTCGATCACAATATACTTAACAATGTAATAGAAGTTCACTGACTTTAGCCTTTGTTGTCCCGGAGAGCAGAGCGAAGGCGATTAGAAAGACTACCGCCGCCATGATCACAGGAACTTTGCGGGCTCCGATACGAAAGCAAGATGTCATATTCTGTAGTAGCGGTTTTTGTGTAGTGTACAAGTGTCCGAGATCATCTGTCTGGGCGAAACATCTTAGCAGAGTGACCACTAAAAAAATAGTCAAAGAGCTGCATACCTTGCTTGAAAATTGAGTACTGCGATTACACAATCTTCGTAAAAGCTGAAGAAACGCGCAAATTTATGTCTCGGCAAAAAAGGCCTTGGCGCATATTGAACGGAAGGGCAAAACGAACAGACGTCATTTTAGAGCACACCCATGCATGCAACTGCAGACTCGTACAGGTGTTTTGCCTCGATCCCGAAAGTTCCAATATTTTCGCATCAAGCGAGATCAATGTTTGTTCTTTTTTTTCGCCGCAGCCACGACTGTATCCTGTTGCCGAACGGCGAAGACATCCTCATCTTCGGCGGCACCATCTTCAGCAGCGTGTACAACATCCCGAGCGGCAGGTCCTACTACGGCATTGACAACATCCTCTCCAGGGACCACGCGCGCGCCGTCGAGCTGCAGGGAAGGGTGTTCATCCTCGGCGGAAGCTCGCTCTCCAACAGGGTCGAGGAATTCGACACGAAGCTCCTGGTACGTGAGAGAGCGAAAACTTGCCCCTTCAGTTGCCATGTGGCTTAATTTACCCTTTCCAGGACTTCATCCTGGTTCGCGCTGCGCGGCTGAAGGAGGCGAGGACGCGCTTCGGAGTCGCCAGAGTCCCGGCCGGACTGTTCAAGCACCTGCCCGGCGGCTGCAAGCCTTGACGATTCGGCCGCAGGTCGAAATCAAACCAACCAAATACTCATGTCCATTTCACGGCTCCGTCCTATAATTTATTTCGCGAAGGATATACGTATGTGTTGTACGTAATATATACTGGCCAATATTGACTATGTAGTATATATGCATGTACGTACGGACTTCCCTCAGGACAATATATATCTTGCAACATTTATGCTCGTACTATATATAACTTTTCCGACAAACCACAATCAATCTATATATCGCTCTTATATATTCGTCGAATTTCTGCAGTGTATGATCGCTTGGCACCTCCAATAATTTGGTATTATAATGTAGATGTACGGATCTTTTTCTCTTTCTAGTAGTCTTGCGATTCTGCAATAGCAAATTACCTTCAAATTAGTACTGGCCCTTACTTTATCGTACCTGCGAGCACTTCACCTGTGTGTGATCATTGCTGCCTCCTGGGCGCGAGCTCTTCCCCCGTTGCGTCTGCACCGGCGTCTCCCAAGAGGAGACTCTGCGCGCTGCTCATCTGAAGGTCGCTGTCGTCCTCGTCGTCGTCGTCGTGGCTGGACTGGCGCTGCAGTCGCAAGCGATGCGATATCGGAGGAGGGTTGCAGATCTCGGCCTCGATGGTCGCCGTTACCGCGGCAGAGGAGACTGAGCGCGTCGCCGCCTTGCCCCCCACGTGGAACGCGTAAGTCGACGAGGACGCGGACGAGGATGAGGCCGCCGGGGAGGAGGCCGATAGCAGCGCCTCTGCCGACCGGCTCGTCGTTGCCTTGCCCGCCCGGGTCGCCGGCGCCGGCGCCGGCGGCTGCTGCAGCGCCGGGCTATGGTGGACGGGCGCCAGGGATGAAGACACGCTGTGCGGGGGAGGAGGCGGAGGAGGAGGAAGACACACTGGGCTGCCGATCTCCAGGAATGCGTGGCTGCGAGACTCTTGGCTGTCGTACTCGGGAGGCGGCGTCTGGATGATCCCGCCGCCGCCGTGGCCCCGGCTTGCCGCAGCATCGTTAACGCTCGATCCTCGCCTCAATTATAGCATAACGCTTAATTGGTTACTTAATCTGGCTACGTGAGCAACTAGCTGTTACCTGATGAGTCTAGTTGCTAATGAGACAGTGTGGTTGACTGTGGCCGCGGCGGCGGAAGACGCTCCTCCCGACAACGGCGGCGGGTGCGGCCCCGGCCTCTCCCTCTCCCCCTGGTTGTTGAAGGTGTCGCTGTAGGCGGGCGGCTCGAGCGGCCGCGCAATGTCCGGGTTCACGTGCTTCATCGCCTCGTCGTAGGTCGGCGGAGGACGCTCCCAACGGCTCGTGAAAGTGCTGCCGAGGAAGGAGAAGAAGCGGGAGGAAGACCTGAAAGGATCGAAAGTGCAGTCGAGCTGTTCATTCAAGTACGTAATCAGCTTGCAGTACCTGAAGGATCCAGTTGGACTTCCTATTCCCGGTCCTGCCGCCCCGACGCCTCCCCTGAGCTCGGCGAGCGACGACCTGACCGACCACTGAATGAGCACCCTGGCAAAGCAGCTGAGGCAGAGGAGCAGCGTGATGGCGAGCAGGATGTATGAGACGAGCGAGAGCAGCACGGAGCTCCAGTGGATCTTGAAGCAGTTCTCGTCCTGGTTGGGAAGGAAGTCTTGGCCGCAGTTGGGCAGCCCGTCGCAGGCCAAGTTGGAGCTCATGCACATGTGGTCCTTCGAGGAGGAGAGGAACGACGGCGGGGAGCAGTCGAACTCCTTGCCGTCCTGACAGCGCTCGGAGCCCCCGCGGAGGTACTTGTACGACGTGAACACCATGTAGATCTGCATCATACGTTGATAAGTAGTGCTTTGAGGAAGTGGGCGCAGTCTCTAGTACGTATTACCTGTGAGGTGTAGCTCCACTTGGTGACGTTCACGGTGATCCTGGCCGGCTTGTCGAAGGTCGAGTGCAGCGTCTCGGGCCGGATGATGTGCTGGGAGTCGACCTTGGTGCGGTAGTCGATCGAGTCGAAGCCGGACAGCTGGCATATCGCGTACGTACATAACAGCGTTGAGTCAAGGTCATGATGCTAACTAGCTATTAGTCCGTACCTGTCCGCTTAGAAGGAAGTTGGGGTTGGTTGCCGCCCAGATCCTGTCCGAGTAGTGCGCCTTCTTGCTCACCCTCTTCTTGTTCTTGCCCTCGTGGCCCAGCGTGGAGATCTCGACCCGGCTCCGACCGCTGTCGCCGTGGTGGCCGCCGCCGGAACTGTAGTTCAGCTCGATGATGATGAGCGAGAGGGCATCGTAGCGCTCGCGAGACTTTTCACCCTGCATCAATTAAGACCATTGTTAATTATTAGTTAATGTATGTGATTTTGCTCTCTCGCCTTTGGCAACTCCGTCTCGATCTCGAGCACGCAGTCGAAGGTCTCGTTGAAGGACGCGCGCAGGCTGCTGTCCATGAAGTCCTGGATGACGCGCCCGTCCGCCAGGCTCCCGTACAACTTGTGCTGGTCCATCTTCCTCCCCAGCCGCTTGTTGATTGCCTTGATGGGGTGCGCGGCGTCGATGCTGATGTACATCGCGGGGTTGTCCTCGTTCAGGATGTAGTTGATGGGCTTCCCCTCGCGCGTCTTGCAGTCCTCCGTCAGGTCGATGAACTGGTCCACGTTGAAGAGGAGCGCGTCGGCCACGCCGCCCCTGCCGCCTCTGCCCCCGCCGCCCACGTTGGCCATGGCGAGCAGGCCGGACGCGAGCAGCGCGCGGCTGACGAGTCCGAGGCCGCTCAACTTGCTCCTCATGCTTTACTCTTCTTCTATACCAGTTTGGCAGCTCCTTTCTCTATCTCCTGTCTGCTGCAGACGTCAAAGTTTTCGCACCGTGTTGGATAGCGCTGCGTCGCCGCCGTCGCCGTCGCCGCCCCAATGATCATTGGATGGTACGTGGAAGAACCTCTGCTCGTAGCATGGGAGCACCTTGCCCGATTTTCCTCACTTTTCCACTTTGGCACATGTCAAGGGCGGTCAGTCGGTCGGACGGCCTTGAATTCTCCCGTCCTCATTAATGACCATACGACGAGGGAGGGATACGCTGTATTTTCAAGGAGCTCGACATAGGTGAACGTAGATACTTGTAAGCCGCAACTGTATTACTACGCACTGGTGTATATGGTAGTATACATATGTAGTATATGGTATATGGATCGCCTTTACGTACTGTCTCCCTCATGCGTTGTTCGATCTGCCTGCCTGGCTGGCTGGCTACTTCTAGCTACCAACGAGCTGGCAGCCACGACACGATGGTTGCCAGCATCGGAGGAGACGTCATTCCAGGGTAACCGACAGACAGCCAGACAGGCTTTGAACACGTTACAACAGAGGACTTCAGACACTGCTCGCACCTAAATGGCAACCACTGTGCTCTCGCGCTCCCTCGCTCTCTCTCTTCGGACTTTGGAGTTCGTTCTCTCGCAATGTGGACGGACGTACAGAGAGAGAGGAGAGGAGGAGAGAAGCTGATCGTTCGTTCGAGCTGGTTGGCGAACGCGGGCGGGATGGAGGGGTGGATCCGCGCAGTACGTCCTCGCTCTGCTCTTTTTCGCTCCCTCGCTCTCTCGCTAGCTCATACCATGGTTGGTTTGTCGACTACGTGTGCGCGCGGAGCGGGCAGCTGGACCGACCGACCGACCGAGTATAAGAGAAAGAGAAAGCAGTGACTCCCTTCCCTTGTCCCTTCCTTCCCCCGACCGACGGCGGCCAGCTGAGAGCGAGCGAGCGAGCGATGGGAGGAAGCCGCCACCGCCCTGTCAGTCCGCACTCACGTCTCTAACCAGCGAGCCTGAAAGTCCGTCCTTCCTCGAGCTGCGCTGCGGAGCGCGAGGAGCAGTCAGGAAAGCAAGTGGTCTTTTAAAGCTGCAGATGAGTGCGCTCGCTCGCGTCGGTCAAATCTGCCTCATAAATGGAGAAAAGGCGTGCGTTCAAGGTCAACGTTAATTCTGCGTTTTCATTTCGAAAATCGTCTCGATTACTGCTACGGCTAGATTGGGCATCTCTCTGCGCTTTACTCCACGCCTCTGTCTGTCTGATCTCGAGACGATGAAGGACTTGCTGGAGGGCGAGCGGAGGAAAAGTAACGCAAGGTCACTTTACTCGCTCGACCCGTCCCGTTAATGGATCGCCGTTGCCGTTGCGCTGTGAATGCATCGAAAATATCAAAAGAGACATTAAGGAAAGGAGTCAATATGTAAAGTAGGAGGGAGATTTTTGGAAGCTTCGTCGCCTTGCGACGACACTGATCAAATGGAAAAAAGTGGAGAAAAGCCCTAAAGGCAAAGGGGGCGGCGACGAGAGATGGAGCGAGAGGGAGAGGGTGAGAGAAATGGAGAGAGAGTCAGAGAGAGCACGCGAGGCGGAGGTTGCTTCAGGGATTCAAAGTAGGAGAGGAATTACGCTACATGAACGGTCGGACGGAGCTCGTGGAGGCAGAAAGTTATAAGCATACGTACAGTCAGTGAGTGCATGTTTTCCCCTATTCATAGCTGCGTGCCTGCCATTGTTTGGTCCGTCCGTCCTTTGGAAACAGGCCTATCCAGGCGCTACATCCACCGTACAAAGAGAAAGGCGGCCTCGGCCGACACAAGGTCACAACCACCGAGGAGTGCACGTACGTTCTTGCTAGACTGCAGCCAACTACAGCTAGCAGCACTCACACACCAAAAGTCCTCGACCGCAGAGCAAGGTTGCGTTGCGAGTTGAGAGGACAGAGGTTCAAAGTTGGGTTGTAGATCACACGAAACGGTAATAAAATCCAGGTATGGGAGTCCTGATCCTTCTCCTATGGTTACTGGAGCTGGATGGGTCCGATCTGTCAGATATACCTTCATATCTCGTCCTCCAGCCCTAGCCTAGCTGCCAACGGGATCTACGATGACTTGTAGTATTATCTAAACTACCTTCTAAAGCCTATCGTACTACATTATACGTATGGGTGCCCGCCTGCACGTTGCATCGTCGCCGTTTGTAAATTCCGAATTTTCACTTTTTCCAAAATCTGCTTTGAATGGAAAATTCCCCCGGAGCATGCTGAGTCTACCTAAATGTTTCATTTACTCACGGTATGAGGAAAATGCTCATTCGATAAAAGTGCATCATTACAAGTATCTTACAGGCAACGGAGCGTGTTTATATGTAATTTCTATTCAACCTAATGAAACACTAAGAATTGTGCTCGAGCATGCGTTTTATAGCCAAGATTTTCCCCCACGCTTCCGCAAATCACTCGGCAGTCCATTCCAACGGCAAAAAGTCGCTAGCTATCTCGGAACCTCTGATAACAAGGCACAGCCGAAATACGTACTAACAATAGCTTTCTACTGTATGACTAAGATGATATTTTTACGGTGCCGTAGCAAAAATTAAAAGTAAGGTC
>JAAUYK010131051.1_pt1 | contig 12573 bp, 17 predicted proteins | sample 7278021 | NCBI WGS metagenome assembly JAAUYK01 (sample SAMN14350223, study PRJNA611818) | marine sediment metagenome | isolation source: surface marine sediment (1.8m) | place: French Polynesia: Moorea | collected 2018-08
AACCCTTTGCTAATCCTTTCTATTGGGCGGCATTAACAGCAATCGGAGTTTAATATTTATTCTGAACAACTACAAAATTCCTCCAGAGAAACTTGGACAATGTGAATAGCAACAGAGGTTGCTACCACCGTTAAGAGAGGATCGCCACAACTAATAAATAGCCCAATTAAACCACCAAGGAGATTTGGGGCAAATCCATTTCTAATATCATCAGGACAAGCGATATTACGAGCTTTTTCTACCGCCTGTTGCCAAATAGATTTCTCTCCCCTTCTTACTTCACCCATACCCGCACGACGGGCTAATCTTAAAGTTGCATACTCTAAATCACCACCACATCGCTCAATTAGATCCAGATCTTCAAGAGCTTTAGAATTATCTCTTAATAACTCCCGATACTGGGCAATTTCTTCATCAGTAATTTTCGTTGGCTCAGTCATCATAGAATTACGTTGGCTAGAGATAAAGTTGATTGACAGTTTCCATTCTGGTGGAGAAGTTTTATATCAGTCTAATTTTCACTGTATCATCTCTGCTTCCCCAACTTCTCAGCTAATCGCTGATGAATCAAATCCAACCACACCGGAATTACAGGCTGACCCTCATCCAAAGATGCGATCGCCTTAAAGATGCGATCGCCTTCCAGTTACTTCACCATCAACGCACACTCTCAATAACCTTAATATTACTTCTCAACCACTCATTAACTAACAGTTGAACATCAATATCTTTTTCTCGTGCCAACTTATTCATAAACTCATTCACATCCGGTTCAAGATAAATGGGAAAATGAAACGTTGCGTCAGGATGATAGAATTTTCCTTGTTCTGCTGAAGAAAAATCATATTCTGCTTTCATAGTCTTCTCTGGTTATATTGTTTCGCTTCACGATTGGTCGCTTTACGAGCTGAGATAATACGGATATTACAAGAAAACTCATCTGTCTGCTCAAAAGTATGTACCACAATCCGTAAAACACTTGTGCTGTCTATTCCAACAGTAATCCAGCGCTCCTCATCATCGCTATGTTCTTGATCATAGATTGACAATTGATTCGGATCGCGAAAAACCGTTGCTGCTTGACGAAAGTTAACTTGGTGCTTGCGGATGTTTTGTTGTTCCTTGATAGGACTCCAGTCAAAGTTATAGCGCATGAGACAAAATGATTAGCACTTGTTTAACTTTTGAGCTAAATGCTGATGACGTGAGTTCCTAATTTTCCCAGAAAAGTGATGCTTTTAATCAAAATTCCTCTCGCTAGCTCCCAATATCGCCTTAAGATTTACTTTATAAACAGCCTCTTAACTTCACTTTCAAAGCTTTCCAGTTCCTGTTTGCTAGCAGTTGTCGATTGAATCTGCTGTGTGAGCTGCAATGGTTCTAACTTTAGGCTGTAGAATAACCAAATAAAGCTCCCACCGAAAACGGCGATCGCTGCCAGTAAAATTCCAGTTAGCATTCTAACCTGAGAGCGAAGTTGCTTAATCTCTTGGCTGCGTTCTTCCGCTGGAATCTCTGAGACTTCGCTAACTAGTTTTTCTGAAGGTTGATCTTCTAAATTCTCAAAAGAAACCTGTGAGTGCAGCCAGTCGGTAATCAGTTGGGGACAATTCTTCTTAAACCAGTGCAGAGCAAAGACCCTAAATACCGGCTTGGACATCCTGGCAATTGGTTTGAGCGTCCTGTTGAGGGGTCGAAAGCGAAATTTCTTGTCGATCAGGTTTACCGATCCCACATCATAGAGACAATCGAGGATGAGCTTCGCAGTAACTTCTTCTCTCTCTAATAAATGTTTCAACAGAAGAAGGACATCATGCATGCGCTCTTCTTCCATGCGCTCTTTTTCCGATAGTGTTGGCACTTTCACCAAATTTTCTCAAGATGTCAGTATAGCCGTTGTTATTATACTTTATTCACAATGTTTCTCCATGCCCAGCATATATCAGCTCAAGCCAGCCTTTCAGAATCAATTGAGACCTTTAGTTAAAAAACTGGCGAGTACCGGAGTCACCCCTAATCAAGTCACTCTTGCCGCCTTTGTCATTTCTCTGTTGGCTGGTGGTGCTGTCGTTCTCTGGCATCAATCGGTAAGGGTACTTTGGCTGGTTCCCTTCGCACTTTTTATCCGCATGGCACTCAATGCCATTGATGGGATGCTGGCACGGGAATACGAGATGAAAACTCCTCTGGGGGCAATTTTAAATGAACTGGGAGATGTTTTATCCGATGCTGCAATCTATCTCCCCTTTGCCTTAACTACAGGGGTTTCAGGATACCTCGTTGTGCCAGTTGTGGTACTGGCAATCATCAGTGAAATGGCGGGGGTTCTCGGTGTTACAACAGGAATACAGAGGCGTTACGACGGACCCCTGGGAAAAAGTGACCGGGCATTCGCTTTCAGTGCTGTGTCCTTACTTCTCGCCTTTGGACTGAAACCAGGATTATGGCTAAATCTCGTCTGGATCTGCGCGATCGCGCTGCTAGTGTGGACGATCGCCAATCGGGTTATGGGTATCCTGAGGGAGGAAAAAAGCAATGGGATTGACACTACCGCCAGCTAATGTACTTTGGTCACTGGCAGGCGTTTTTTCTCTCTTGTTCCTTTCTACCATTATTATTTACGTCCTGCCCTTTGCTCATCCCGATCGAGACTACACAGAAATTCAACAGCGGATACAATCTTGGTGGGCGATGGTTGGAATCTTTGCCGTTGTCCTCCTCCTCAACCGGACTGTTTCCCTTCTATTTTTCGCCTTTGTAAGTTTTCTCGCCCTCAAAGAGTATCTGTCTCTGATTCCCACTCGCCGCGTAGATCGGCGGGTTTTGTTTTGGGCGTATTTAGCGATCGCCATTCAGTATTACTGGATCTATATCAACTGGTACAGCATGTTTTTGATTTTTGTGCCAGTTTATGTCTTTCTTTTCTTGCCGATGCGGATGGTTATTTCAGCAGAAACTCACGGCTTTCTCAAAGCTGTAGGCACTCTGCACTGGGGTCTGATGCTTACTGTTTTCAGTCTCGGTCACTTGGCGTACCTGCTGATGCTTCCATCAGAGGGAAATCCTGTTGCTGGCAGTGCTGGATTGCTATTTTATCTGGTGTTTTTGACCGAGATCAATGATATTGCCCAGTATGTTGTCGGCAAAAGTTTTGGGCATCACAAAGTCATCCCCAAAGTTAGCCCAAAAAAAACCTGGGAAGGACTGTTGGGCGGAATCTGTACAACGGTTTTGCTAGCTGTCTTGCTGGCACCTTTGCTAACCCCTTTTACCTCCATACATGCGGGTGTAATCGGTTTAATTTTAGGTTTTGCTGGTTTTATTGGCGATCTGACTATTTCAGCTTTAAAACGGGATTTGGGGGTAAAAGACAGCGGCAACTTAATCCCCGGACACGGGGGAATTCTCGACCGGATTGACAGCCTTACCTATACAGCGCCCTTATTTTTCCATTTCACCGTCTACTTTTATTTCCAGGGAATGTTACCTTGATTCGGCTGTTGCGACTGCTATTTTTTCTGATCGTTGTCAGGCTAGTTGTTCTGATTATTTTGGGGCTGAGAATCGTCAACAAAGAAAGACTGCCAAAATCAGGTCCAGCAATAATCGTTGCCAATCACAACAGCCATCTAGATACGATGGTTCTGATCAGCCTTTTTCCGATTCGCTTGTTAGGCAAATTGCGCCCCGTTGCTGCAGAAGATTATTTTTTACGCAATCGATGGTTAGCTTGGTTTTCACTCAATATTGTTGGCATCATTCCCCTGAAGCGAAAAAATTTGAGCCCGAAGGAAGACCCGTTGGCTGGTTGCTCAGAAGCACTATTAAATCGGGATATCTTGATTATTTATCCAGAAGGTTCAAGAGGCGAACCGGAATCTATTTCCAATTTTAAAAGAGGAATTGCTTACTTAGCTAAACGCCATCCTGACCTGCCAATTTATCCCATATTTCTTCACGGTTTGGGAAAAGCGCTTCCTAAAGGAGAAATTATTTTAGTACCCTTCTTTTGCGATGTTTTTATCGGCGAACCAATCTGGTGGACAGGTCAGAAAAAGAGTTTTATGGATTTACTAAATCAGCGCATGCAAGATTTGGCATCCCTGGGTAATTTTCCGCCGTGGGAGTGAAAATAAAGTCAAAAGTCAAACCCCCCCTTTATCCCCCCAAGGGGGGAATAGTCAAAAGTCAAAATTATCATAAAATTTGAAGGAGTTTTTATATGATTCAAAAACAATTATCTTCCTATGAAGATTTAACTCGTCCTTTGCCAGATTGGCATCCCAAAGCTATTTATTATGGCACACTTAGAATTCTCCTAGAAACTGTTGGTAAGTTATCTAATGGCATCAGGATTGGCTTGGAGTATGGCTTTGATTCGGGGGTCATGCTTGAATATGTTTATCGCAATCGAGCATCTGGGAAAACTTTTCTTGGCAAAGCGATTGACCGCGCTTATTTGAACTCCCAAGGATGGAAGGGAATTCGCCAGCGGGGTCAGATTCTCAAAAGTGTGCTGCGACAAGCGATTCAAGATAACTATTCCCAAGGCATTACCACCAGGCTTTTGGATGTGGCGTGCGGCGGCGGACGGTACGATTTGGAAGTGCTGTGCGATTTCTCAACTGAAATAGTAACAGCAGTGCTGCGAGATTACAAGGAAGAAAATGTGCAAAAAGCTCAGGAATTAGCAGACAAGCTGGGGGTGTCAGCGACGATAGAACAGGCAGATGCTTTCAGTGATCTACAGTTGAGTAGTGTCTCTCCTCGTCCGAATCTGATTGTGGTTTCTGGACTGCATGAAATTTTGCCGAACAATGATTTAATCCGTAACCACTTTCAGCAGTTGTATCGGATTCTGGAACCAGGCGGAACCCTAATTTTTACTATTCAGCCCTATCATCCTCAGTTGGAGTTAATCGCTAGAGTTTTGAACTCTCACACAGGTAAACCCTGGGTTATGCGACTGAGATCCTTTGAACTGACAAAAGAATGGGCTTCGGCTGCAGGATTCAAAGATTTTGAAACCCAAATGGATTCCTTTGGAATTTTTGGGGTTGTAAAAACAGGCAAGGAATGAAGGAAATCTCTGGCTTTTTAGTACAAATGTACTATAATGGGTGAAAAGAGTTTTGACCGTCAGTCAAGCTCCCAAACTCAGGACTAATCAAGGTTTTTCTCCATGACTAAGCACTACGTTCTCAGCATTAACCCCCATGCTCAGTATGACTGGGACCAATGCATCTTAAGGAACCCGATTACCGGAGAACGTCCGGACTTCACAGCAATGATTGCCCAAGCTGTGGGAAATGAGCCTGGTTCTTATCTAGTGGCTGTCAATGTTGAGGTCAAAGTGCTAGAGAAAGAACCAGTTCCCCAGTCTGATCAGGTCGATCGCGATCTGCCAAAAGCGACAAAAGTAATTGCTGCTGCTCAAATAAAGCAATTAGCCGCTTCTTAGAGCTGATTTCTCAAGCAAAGTTAAGCAATTAGTCGCCTTAATGGTAATGTCCTATGTAACAATTGCAGTAGTGGGATGTGTCAGAAGCAACTGCTTTCAACTACTAAGCTGTTATGCATTTATTTTGATTGCTAACAAGCCTTACTCTAAGAGGTCTGGACTTCAAAAATTCCAATTTAAATGCGTGTCAGCTTAAGGGCAAATTGAAGATTATGTCCTTAGATTGTCAAGATTAAGATTGACAACGAAAGTGTTAAAGTCGCCCACCTATTTCCATAGGAAAGTTACATTTAATGATTCCTGCTAAGGCAGGGGCTAGACGAAAATACGGAGGAACAACAACACCTTTTGTTCTACAAATTTAATTTGTCAACAGATAATTGGAGACGCAGAATTCCCCTATGCTATATCCTAGTGGATAAGGGCCATTACTATAGCTGCGAATTTTGATGGTGTACGAAAAGGTTCAAAATATCTGGACTCGCCTTCAGAAGACTTATCATTCAACTGGTATGGGGGGGATTGCTTCGACCATCTGGCTTCGTTTTTGGATGCGTTTTGCGGGATTAGGATATTTCGGACGAGTTGCCACTTGCCTCGCCACCTGGTTCGCTCCACCTTACTACAGACGTATCCGCCTTGCTGGCTTTAACCCAAAGGGATATATCTCACCTAGCGTTACCATCTATCACGATAACTTGCAACTCGGTGCCAATGTTTTCATTGGCGATCGCGTTTTCATCTTTGAGGATCAGAATGGCGGTTCAGTAGAACTAGGCGATCGCGTTCGCCTCCTTGACAATACCTACATTCAGACTGGTGAAGGCGGCAGCCTAAAAATAGGTTCTGATACATTTATTCAGCCCAGTTGCCAGTTTTCGGCATACAAGGCACCAATTCAGATTGGCTGTGGCGTCCAAATTGCGCCGAACTGTGCCTTCTATCCTTACAATCACGGCATTGCACCAGGTGAACTGATCAAAAAACAACCACTACAGACAAAGGGAGGGATCGTGGTTGATGATGATGCTTGGCTGGGTTATGGTGCAATCATTCTCGATGGGGTGCGAATTGGCAAGGGAGCCGTAGTTGGCGCTGGTTCTGTCGTCACAGACGACGTTCCTGATGGCGCGATCGCTGTTGGAGTGCCTGCTCGTGTTGTGAATATGCGCAGCGAACTATAGGAATTTTATTTGATTTTTCAGGGAGAAGCCGGCGATCGCTGGCTTCTTTCTCAATACATATAAATAGGAATTTGTCAAGCAAAATTAGATGTATTTGCCCTGGATCCTATAGAAGGTTCGCTAAACTAGGATTAAAATTTAGAGAGTCTCAAAAAAATGGTTTCCACTTTTCCCCATGCCAATTTTGTTGACCTTGCCCAAATCCGCTTAGAAATTAGAGCTTTGCAGTCTCAGCTAGTAGGGTGGCGACGCCGCCTCCATCAGCGACCTGAACTCGGTTTTCAAGAAAAGCTGACTGCTGATTTTGTTTCCCAAAAGTTGCAAGCCTGGGGAATTGAACATCAAACGGGTATTGCCAAAACCGGAATTGTAGGGACAATTAAAAGCGATCGCCCTGGACCAGTCTTGGCAATTCGGGCAGATATGGATGCCCTGCCAATTCAGGAAGAAAATAACGTGCCCTATCGCTCGCAACACGATGGCGTGATGCACGCCTGCGGTCATGACGGACATACCGCGATCGCCCTCGGAACTGCCTATTATCTCTCGGGGCATCGGCAAGATTTCAGCGGCACTGTCAAGATGATTTTCCAACCCGCTGAAGAGGGTCCAGGGGGGGCTAAACCGATGATTGAAGAGGGTGCCCTCAAAAATCCCGATGTAGACGCGATTATTGGACTGCACCTGTGGAACAATTTACCCCTAGGAACGGTAGGAGTTCGCAGCGGTGCTTTAATGGGAGCAGTGGAATGTTTTCGGGCTCAGATTCTGGGTAGGGGCGGTCACGGCGCGATGCCCGATCAAACCATCGATTCAGTGGTAGTTAGCGCCCAAATTGTCAATGCCCTGCAAACGATTGTGGCACGCAATGTTAACCCCCTCGAGTCAGCAGTGGTTACCATCGGGGAACTCCATGCTGGAACAGCAATGAATGTGATTGCGGATACAGCAAGGATGAGTGGCACAGTGCGCTATTTTAATCCTGCTTTAGAAAATTATATTGGCAAGCGAATTGAGGAAATTATTGCTGGAGTTTGCCAGAGTCACGGCGCGAATTACGAACTCGATTATTGGCGACTCTATCCACCAGTGATTAATGATGTTCAAATTGCCGAATTGGTGCGTTCTGTTGCCTCGGAGGTAGTGGAGACGCCAGCAGGGATCATGCCAACCTGCCAGACAATGGGGGGCGAAGATATGTCATTCTTTCTCCAGGAAGTGCCTGGTTGTTATTTCTTCTTAGGTTCTGCTAATCCAGAAAAAGATTTAGCCTATCCCCATCATCATCCTCGCTTTGATTTTGATGAAACAGCTTTGGCCATGGGAGTGGAAATGTTTATCCGCTGCGTGGAGAAGTTTTGCCGATAATTGAAGATTTCAAGGGGATATCACTTACCAACCGCCATTCTTTCTTAAGAAGGGCTAAGAATGTAGCGTAGCCTTCAGAAAAACCAGGAGGATCGGGGAAAACATATTCGGGAAAATCTGTGTAGGGACGCCACGGTTCTGAAGGGTGATGCCGCAGATGTAATATTTCGGCTGAAAAAGATTATACCAATTCTCGAACATAGCTAGACAGATGAGTTACTTATTTATTAATAAAATTATTTGCTAAAAGCATTGGTGTTTATTACTTCTGACTTTTGCCCTGCTTGCGGCCACCTAGGCAATTCTGACTTCTTACTTGTAATTAAGTCTCTCGTTACTTTTGAAAATTGGTATTAGTTCCACGGATCAGGAGGTAAGGGAAGGTTGAGATTGTTGACTAAAATTTTTGGCTTTCCAGCTAAACTAAACTTTCTAATGCAGCTCCCACCACTCGATGATCCTCGTCCTGCTGAAGCTCAATAAGAACTTCCCTCGCCTGTAGCGAGTCAAATTTCCCCAAAGCCTTAGCTACTTTCAACCGAATGCGCCACCACTGGGCGCTGGCAAGGGAGAGGAGTTGCTCTAAGGCTGGATCTTGCTTGGCAGTCCCAGCGAGAAAACCAAATCCCTCAGTCGATGCTTCCTGCACGGTAATATCTTCTCCTTTTATCCCACAGGCGCAAACGTCGAACAGTTCTTCAGGGCAATTGAGTTCAATTAAAGCGGCTAGAATACTGCGGCGCACTAGCCAGTGATCGTCCTGGTTGAAGGCTACCATCAAATGAGCGGCGGCAACTTGACCGAACAGTGACAAAGAATTGGCAGCTTCTGCCCGCACGTTGGGGTCGCGGTCAAACTTGATCAACTCTAACAAAGCAGCAAAGGACTCAGCTGTTTGCTTTTTGCCCAACCCCATGGCGACAAAAGAGCGGACTAAAAACTCTTTGTCGCGCATCTTACTTTTCAGTAGGGGGATTGCCACCTCTGAGTCATAATCTTTCAACTGGGCGATCGCCTTGAGTCGCTCCTGTGAATCTGGGCTTTTCAGACAGGCTTCAATCTGCTCGATGTCCATAGAAGGCACTTAGGTGAAGTGAGATTTACTTTACTTTACTTCACAAACCTAGCGATAGAGAACTGTTTTTGGGAAGATGAAGGCTAGACCAAAATATAACAACTAGGAGGTAATTAGGATGGCTGAAGGTACAGCAACCCCAGCATCAGCAGCAGAAATTGAGCAAGTGATTGCTGAACTGGAACAGTATCGAGAAAGGGTTGTCAGCGAAGTGCTTCAGATGGCTAAAAAAATTAAATTGTCTAAAAAAGCAGCGACGGAGCATTTAGGAGAAAATTCAGAAATTATTCAGATTGATGCTGCCCTTGAGAAACTCCGGACTCAACAAGCAGCCTTGCGATCGCCGTTAACTGCTCAATAACTCCTGGTCAATTTCCCAATCCAACTTACTAGACGACCCTAACAGGGAAGTGAGCAGGGCGGCAATTCTGGTATTGGGAAAATTGCGATCGCACTGCTTAACCCTCCCCGCAAGCCAAATTATCAGATGAGTATCCAATTGAGTGAAAGAGCAAAGCAATTAATTCCGAAAGCTAGAATTGTCAGCTTTGCCGCTTGGCAAGAAGTATATCCTGATCGAGTCATCGAAATTTTTCAGAAAGCTGACGATGAAGGTCGCTATCTGGCTGATAGCGATTTAGAGCAACTCCAAACCCTCTCACCCAAGACTTCTTCGTCTGTCGAGAGAGCAAGATTATTGCGGGAAAACGCGGCTGATATTGTCGCCCATGCTAGGGAACAAGTTTTAGTTCAATACCCCAATATTACCCAGCCAGGAGGAGACCTCTATCCGTCTGAACGAGCGGAAGCCTGTTGGCGAGATTTCTGGCATTTTTTGCGCTGTATTACCTATGGCATTGCTGGTCAAAGCACTCAGTTTACTAGCCAAAAAGGAATCGACAATATGCAGTTACTCTATCAAGAATTGCGCGTACCTTTAGAAGCAATGATCTTGGGATTAGAAAATTTAAAAACTTTCAGCTTGAAGCAATTTTATCTCAAAGAGCAAGATACAATTGCTCCCTATTTTGACCATTTAATCGCACAACTGAAGCATTTTTTGTCCTGATTAAAAGTGCTTGATATTGGGGGAGTCAACCGATTGAAGATTGAGCAAAGACCACTGACCACTGACCACTGACCACTGACCACTGACAAATAAAATGCGAATGTTACTCTCCCACAATTTCGATATCTCGGAAGATATCTTTCCCGAACTTACTCGAGAAGAATTTACTGAAGTTTTTATCGATGGACTGAGTAAATACGCCCAGATTTCCTGCCGTCTTGTCAATCATCCTCATTGGATTGTAGAAATTTTATTTCCTGTCAATGACCTATCTCCTCCTCAAGTTGGAGAAATTTGCGCCCAAGCTTTAGCTCAAAAACGCCTGACTCAGAAACCAAACGAAGCTTCCCTAGCTGATATTTTAATTTTGGGCGGACTTAAAACTACTTCAGCGATAAGTCCCACTCCTAATTCCCTCCAGCCAGGAGATTGGGGAGTGGATGTGGTTGAAACTGCTTCGGCAGAACAGTTTCTCGCCGTTATTGGTTGGGAAGCTGCGATCGCCGAAAAACCTGCTGATAGTATTTTCAAAATAGAACTGAAAGGATTGACAACTCTACGACCTAGCTGACGCTAAGGTCGCAGATTCTTAAGATCGAACCTTAACGGTTGTGTCAAGCAACCACTAATACGTTGAATCATTTCAAGATCCTTCGCTTTACTTAAACCTAAATGTTTTCTCAATATATTTAGCGCTCCATTAGCATCAGAATTAATTAATTGTCCAGTTTTTGTCCTGTACAAACCTCTTTTGATGCGTTTGCCACTAAATATATATTTTTCTGTGTTATTAGGGTTATAACTAGGAACCTCATCTCCATCTATTGCACTAGCTTTAGAAGTATAAGATTCTTCTTGCTCGACATATTCAAGTCCTACTCTCGCGCAGAGGCTTTGCAGCTTAAAACGAAAAGTAGAATAAGGAATCTGAACAAAGTTTTGATTGTTGCGAGTACCCATGTTGGCATCTTTCTTGATGCCAGGGTTGTAGCCCACAACTACTTTTCCAATTCCAGTATTCAAACAACGATTGACAATGAATCGAACAGACTTATTCAGGTAATCTTGCATCTGATGATTCCGTGTATCTAGCAATGCGGCTTGCTGATTTGTCAATCTTTCAATGCCTTGAATGTCTTTAATTGATTGCAATCTAGCATTCCGTTTATTAAACCATTGATTCAAGGCTTTCAACAGCTTGCCGTCTACAATAAACGATTGTCCATTAGTCGAAACGCAGGTGGCAAGATTGCTCACACCCAAGTCAATGGCGATTGTCTCCTTTCCAACCAATTGAGTTTCGTCTTCGGTCTCATACACGTAGGCCACATCAAAGTAGCGGGCTTTGTATTTGGGCAGAATCCGAATCTCTTTTACTTGCTTATCTCTGATGCGTTCAGGAATAGTCAATATGACCGAACCAAATTGACGCTTAAAAGCTCTTGCCATTGGAATCGCAAATTTCCAATTTTTACTTTCAAGCTTCTCCCAGTCACGCATCCGAATCGGGATAATGAGCGGGAAGAAACCGTCTTTAGGCAAGTATCCAGGCAGGCGCACTTTAGCATTGTACTGTCGAGCAGTTTTCAACTTAATTAGATTGAAAAACCCGCGAAAAGCACGATCTACAACTTTTAAAGTTTGCTGTCCAATATCCGTCGGCAACAATATATAGTTGTCGTTAAATTTACAAACATGATAGGCACTTTCATAACGGAGAAACTTTTGCTCTTGAAAAAAATACTGACGCAGGTTATAAAGACCTACGTTGAACAGATTCTTTGAAAGTCTGCACAATGCCTTCAACGCATTATTTTCAGTTTGATTGGGTTTTAGTCGATTCGTTAGTGTCAGTAACATAAGGTAATTCCCGTCATATAAAAATTATATAACGGGAGAATTAGTTGTCAAGTATTTTCTTTGTTCCTTAAGGGAGCGCTTGCCTCCGTCTTTACGGCAAGCGCTCCTATGAAGATATTTCTTAGGTTTCTTATATCTTGTCCTCCCATTCCCCTTACGACCAAATCAAAGATTATGGTCGCAGTACCCTGGGAGGCGGAATGATGGAATTATCTTGAATGAAGCTAACCTCAGTGGAGCCAACCTGCATCGAGCTAGCCTAATTGAGGCACACCTGTGTGAGGCCAACCTCAAAAGTGCTATTCTCAACCACGCCCACTTAGGTGCAGCCAATCTCAAAGGGGCCAACTTGAATCACGCCCACTTGAGTTGGGCGAATCTCCGTCAAGCAGACTGTTATCGTGCCCATTTGTCGGGAGCTGACCTGAGCGGTGCCAAGTTCTGTCACACCAGAATGCCTGACGGAAAGATTAGGAATGATGATTGCTAAGACGGAAGTTGAAAATTACGATGCAGCAGACTGATGATGAGGAGATCCTCAGGGCTCTGGTGAGGG
>JAAUYK010196562.1_pt1 | contig 12571 bp, 12 predicted proteins | sample 7278021 | NCBI WGS metagenome assembly JAAUYK01 (sample SAMN14350223, study PRJNA611818) | marine sediment metagenome | isolation source: surface marine sediment (1.8m) | place: French Polynesia: Moorea | collected 2018-08
GGTCCCTCTCCTCTTATAGCTGGAGGCCCGTTTGAAGCATCAATAAACCGATACTCAAACAGCGCCTGCCTAGCCAGCTCCTCACAAGAAGAGCCGCCGCAGAAAGAGGAAGGAGATCCGAAGAAGACCTGAGTGGTGGTCCGGTCGGCCGAAGTTGTTCCGCATTTCCAACAGGAAGAGCTCGCCGGAATAAAAACTTTTTCCGTTCTCTCTGTTTGTTCTCGATTTCGGCCGTGCAATCTTGAAATTGCCGTGAAAAGGTCGCCGTATTATGTTGAGTATGTTTGCTAAAGGGCGGATCTCATATCAAAGATACACAGCAGAGCTGGACTGCGTCGAATTGAGAGCTCGTAGACGGATGGAGCTCGATCCGGGCAAACGATGCTCATCAGCCTAAAAGGTTGTATAGACAGAGATATCTCCTTCTCTCTGCGAGGGATGAATCAATCGTTGGCCGCCTCGCTCGCTCAGTCGACCGGATGCACACGACGTATACAGATCGCATCCATCTATCCAGAGTCAAGACGCCATCCGACTTTCTTCCGAACGCCGCCGCCGCAGTCGGAAAAGAAGTTAACATAAAAGCGAGCGGGGGAGCGGCCGTTGAAGGTCGCCTCCGCGACGGCGACGGCCGGCGAGGCCCATTGGGATATTTTCCCCGGCCCCTTCGGGAGGACGGCGGCGGCGGAGACAGCTTAAGGCAAAGGGAGGAGGAAGGGACCCAATACTGCGATCGAGGGTCGGTCGGTCGAGTAACTCATGCGCGTCTCGTCTAGCTAGCTGTCCTCTAATCGAATGCCAAGTATCCTGACCTTGTCAGGTACGCGCCAGGATCCCAAAAGCCAAATACATTGTACATATATATAGAAATCGTATTCCAGTTTTCTTCTTTCTCGTGGCCGCCGAGCTCTCCCTCCCTCTCGGGGGAGACGTCAAGAGGCAACTCCAGAAATGAGGAGAGAGGGAGGAGAGCTGGAGGCAAGAAACCGGATATTAGTCCCTGTGGCTATATCATCATCAGGTTAACGACAATGGCCGTCTCGTTGAAGGTATGCGTTAGATTGCCACCGACTGCCTTAATTAGTTGGAGAGGCGAGTAGCTGACGTACTGCCTCCTTAACGATTCCGGCCTCTAGCTCTCTCTCATCCAATACGTTTCCTGACCATCGGAGCGAGAGAGAGAGAGAGAGAGCAAGGGAGGCCGACTGACCGGGAGCGGCGTCTATTCATTAGGCCAATCAGAGCTAATAGCACTCTCTCTTCCAATCAATACAGCAGCTAGGAACGAGCTTCTCTTCTCAAGGGCGCTTGGCCATTAGCTGCATCTAACAGACGCTGCAGTTATCGAACGCGCATTCATCCATATATTCCATTTTAATTTACCTATAGTAATTGGGTAATATCAATTCAATCACGCATGCGTATACGTACAAGCACGGGATCACTCCAGCGGGATACGCTATCGATCGTACCAGATCAAGCTCTTCCCAGGTCTATGCTAGCTATAGCTGTCAGTTGTGTGTGTGCGTCCATTCAGTCAGGAGGGCCTGCATCTCTTTCCGTTGCTGAGGTGGCGTCAGTCTGCTCTGGCTCCCTGTATGCACACGTATCCACCTCTTTCTTACTCTCTCCGGCGTCGGCCTCCTTGCATTACCATATTCGTCCATCTTCCTTCCGGCTCAGTGTTCTAGCGCCGTCAGTCGGACGGATGCATATTACGTGAATATGATTGGGAAAAAAGTACATTGCCTCGATGTCCTTCCTTTGGTGTTGTTGAACACGGCCGACCGGCTTACGGCACTTGGCCGGAGGACGGACGATCCCTTGTCTCGCCATTTTACGAGGTCGGTCGGTCGGTCTTGTACCGACAGAGGCTCTCTCGTTAAGCACGTAGCCAGTGCGGCGGCTACGAAATGGATCTCTGTGCAGAGCTGTCGCCTTTAAGATGAAAGCGAGAACTTAAGGACACTCCTCCTCGATCCCTGTTCGCTCGGCACGGAGTCACGCTCGAAATATACGTAGCCAGCGAGCGGAAAGAAAGGCGCGCGTATATTTATGACGACGGGGATTTGTCCGAGCGAGCAAAAAACGTACGCTTGCAGGATTTGAGTCTTAAGGCCACCTTGTGTTTCCTGCCTAGCGTTTATTACACTAGGCTTTCTCGCTCGCCTGGCTGCCGTCAACTCTGACGCCCCAGGGACTCGATCCTAGCTGTCCGTTGGTTGACCTTTGGGCCCAGCTCTCCACCTCCCTCGCTATCTTCATCCATCCAACAAGTGGCAGGTGGACGTCCCTCACGCCAACCTGCTGTCACCCGCCAGCTCCCTCTCCTTCCCCTCTCAGATCACCTGCTAGAGAGGTCGAACATGTTTGGGCACCAGGTGTCTGTCAATATACGTACCACATGAAGGGGGAGGTCTAGTATCTTAATTGAGACTGAATGAAGCTGTAGCATCCCATCCCATCGATCGATGCCCTTCTCCATTCAAAAAGCTCCCCTCTCCCATTCTCAAGGTAGGATAAGACCGCGTAACCTCCTCTCTCCTTCCTTCCTTCCTGCTCAAATTCGCAGAGCTAGGCGCCTAGCTGTACTACGTAGCTCTGAATTTTTTTAGAAAGCTACGTATATAAGGGTCGCGGCGGCGCACGATGAATAGCATGGGAAATTGAGTCTCCGGGGGCGAATATTGGGGATTACCTTGCGCATATATGCCTTAACAGGCAGGCAGCCGGGCAGGAGGCAACTGTATAGCGGAAGACCGATTCCGCTCGCTGGCTCGCTCGATCCCTTCAGCATTCTGAAAAGGTTCTCTCTCGCTCGCTGTCTCCTGATCAGGGTGGACAATTAAGTTACATCTAAATGCACTTTTCATTCACGTATTGCAGCCGATAATGTCGCCATATAAATATTGGATACCCTTGCAGCACTTACTGCCTGCCTACCTTCTGGGATCTAAGGGGATTTTGTAGAGGACCGCACACGGCATTTCCATTGACGGTGAATTTTCAATCTCGATTCCTATCGTTCATTCGATCGTCTTTAACTTTCATGCGAAATGAATCATACCGATTTTGGGAATCCTGAGCACCGAAGAGGAGGATGACAGGCTTTGCAGCATCGGTGGCATGCATCGCGCAACCGGAATACCTACGTCAGATGCAAAAGAATATGCAGGGAATGCATTTTCTAACAGCATGCAGATATACGTATACGACGAGAGAGCTTTCAAAGTCAGGCAATTTTAGCGGAGGAGGCCTAATGAGTGTCTAGAGAAACTCAAAGACGAGGACGAAGATGGAGGAGGACGCTAGCTAGCTAGGTGGAAGAAGGGCAAAAGACCTTAACTGGCTAGAAACTTTCTTTCTCTTTGCCCAGAAGAGTTCTCTGCTGGAAGGAAAATTCCCCAAGAGAGCGGACCTCGCTTAAAACGCGTTCCTGAACGACGAGCGAAAATTTGCCTTTGGATTCTCTCTCCAGTCCGTCCGTAGTTTTAAAGAGGCCCATTTCGAGTCGACGGAGATGGTGACTTCTGACGGCGGGATCTCGTATCCTTCCGTCCGTCCGTCCTTTGTGCGCCGCGCCGGCCGCTTATTCTGCCGTCGCCGCCGAAGTACAGTACAGGACTTTCGCCGCCTCATTTGCATAAAGTTTCTTCTTGCCCCGGCGTACGCGCACCAAGCTCCCCCCACTGTGATGGGGATTCTCCCTTTCCGGCGGCAAATCGCGGCCGGCCTTCTGCGATCACTGCGGGGATCTGGCTGGCTGCAGACATAACAAGTGGGACTTGTTCTTTCTCGTTCTTTCCCTCCGCTCAGAGCTAGATTGCGTCGGTCGGTCTGACGATGGCCATTTTCGATAGCAGTGGAAACGAGCGAGGCCTCATTCGAATGCTTTTCATTTCAGGACATCGCCGCGCCGCATCAGCTCGCAATGGCCATCCACTGCAGCAGCACAGTGATGCTGGCCGCCGCCCTCGTTGGCCTGCTGGTGACGGGGGCCGCCTTCGCGGACCCGGTCAGGAACTCGGACAGACAAGGTAAGCGGAGGAGAAATTCAATCATTATACGGATAGAAAGGCTGGGCCAACTTTCCCGACCCGCGATTTGCATAGAGAACGAACGAGCGAACGACGATCGAGAGGCAGCAATGCCAGCTCGGCTTCCATTAGCAGCACGACACGGAGTTGCTTTCAAACTTCTTCTTCTTCTCGCGTTCAGACTCCTGAGACTGAAAGGTGCCCGTCGCGCCGCCCCATTTCAGCAGAGTTTAGTTTGCCTTACTAATCAGCGGAGTAGCGGGTGAGAGAAGAGAATGCGGGCGGGCGGATTGAAAACTTTTCCCCTCGCTCGCTCTTTCGCGTTGTGCACCAGTTTGAGGCTCCCTTTCTCGCCGACGCCGCACGTCGAAAAGTTGCCTAGTCATTACCCGAATTCCTCCTAGCTCCGCCGGCTGCGTCAAAGGTATACGTACGTAGGGCTTTGGCCGCAGTCAGCCAGAAAGACCTAAGAGCCTTTTAAGGAGAATGGATGCCCCGGCACGTCGAGATACGTACACGTAGTTGCATTCGTAGCTAGGTGAGTTTTAGACAGACCTCTGGCTTTCCAAGAAACGTCAAAAAGAGATGCTTTTTCACTTCTTTTGTGAGAGCAGTCATAGCACCATCCAGGCCGATTTGTGAATGCCTATGAGAAATGGGGCCGAGTAGTAATATGCCTTCTTCCTTCCCTTCCTTCCTTCCAAGCAAAACGCTCGAGCTGAAAGGAAGGGAGGAAGGCTTTCTGTTCGACCGACCGACGCATCCCGGCCGCGCATTTTTCACCCGCGCCGCCACCGCCTTCCTCATACGTCAAGACGCACAGACACCGCGGCGGCGGCCGCAACCGAAGCAAAAAAAGATGGAAAAAGGCCGCCGAGCGAGGCCGGATATAGCCGAACGAACGAAAAGGCTTCAACCGTTCGTTCGTTCTTTCGTTTCGCTTGCTTTGCTTGCTTTCGCGAAAAGAGGTAGTCGTTGCGGCCAATATCTGCAGGATCCTGAATGGAGGATGCTTTGCCACAATGGCGTTCGTTCATTCGTTCGCAACCGGACCGACAGACAGACGGAAAGAAGATTGCGACGTCGACTCCTTTTGACATTTCTTCCGCCGCACTGCGACTATTGTAATAATCGTTAATACTTTGCGAAAACAATCCGGCTTTTAACGAATATGGCTCTCTTACTTACTAGGCGGACGAAGTTGATCTTTGGATCTCGTATTTATAGGCACAAATTGAAAATAATTATTTTTGCCGCTTGCATTAGTTTTTGCAACTTGAAATGGCAACTCTGAGGTTTCCCTCTTTCTGATAAGCCCCTCGAGCGAGCGCATGGATTGAGATCCGTTGACGGGCCTCTCTCTCTCTCTCTCTCTCGCCGTGGGTCGGCTCTCCCATCGACCCGGCCGGCCTCGAGTGCGCACTTTTTGTCAATCAGTCGGCTGTCGCTGGAGGGCTGCAGCTAGGGATCGAGGCAGCATTGTACGTATACAGAGCTGCTGGTATCAGGCAAGTCGGCGAAATGAAGGCAATTTTTCTCCTTCCAGCCCGACGGCGATTGCCTCTACGTAGAAAGCAGGTTGTTCGAGCCCACAAAGGACCTTCCTAAAATCGCATGAGGAGAGGTCGGCAAGAGAGATGAGACGATGCGGCGGCGAAACCGAAGATAAAAGCCCCTCACGTCCGCCCGTCCGCCCATCCTCAGATCTCTTTACCCCTTGGGGGCTAAGGTTTCAAGTTCGCCGTCCGTCCATCCGGCCACGTGGCTATGGGACGGCCGGACAGTCAGACGAACGAACGGTTCCAAGTCCTCTTTTTCTCCGTCTGTTCTGGCTCCTCCTCTTCCTCCTTTTGGACGCCGATGTCAAGGCTCCTAAGGTGTGCGAAAAAAAGAGAGAAATCCCATCGCTTCAATGCAGCGTGCCCAAAAAGTTCCGTTTCATTCGATATCGGACTGCAGTGTCTTTTCCCATAGCCAAGTGAATGTAGCTCCTGGCATTGAAACCTGGCCTGATGTAGACACTCTCGTATAGTCGTTCCCTGGAGACACCCAGGAGGCACAATCAAGGCCGCCTAGCTGCTGTCTTTATTATTATGCCGAAGTGAGTCAGTCGGTCCGTCCGTCCGGCCTTCACCAGCAGGCAGCATCGCCACCAAATATTGACTCACCAATCAAGAGAAAGGAAGAGAGAGAGAGAGAGAGAGAGACAGGCGGGCGGGATAGAGGCCGACTGATGGACTGGATAGAAATACTACGTCTCTTTCACCCTCCCTGCTGACAGCCGGCGCCAGTTTATATCGGATCTAGCCTTAAAATTGGACAGACGCGTATGCGCATAATACGACGTACGTCTAGCTGCGCTATAGTAGTCCGATAACGCCATGAGCACTGCGGTAGCTCAAATGTGGTCCTCTCGCCATGCAGCCTCCACAGCACTTTATGTTTACTGCCTACTATACTATACTATACTGGCTACCTCCCCAATATAGAGCCTCTCCCCTCCGCGTATAGCACTTGTCTATGCGTTGCCGCCGCCTAGATGCTGCATATCCTCGCTCGCTCATCTCAGGTGCACAAAAGTTTGCGGGTAGGCGGGCGGGCGAGGAGACAAATTTTCCTGGCTCGCTTGGCTGAGTGCATGCATAGGGAAAATGGAGTGACGGAAATTTGCATCCAGCACGAGGAGAGCTAGGCGTTGGATGAGTTGCGATGCAACAGCTAGCTCGTCGCAATTTACGCACGTTGTGTGGACAGACGGTTTTTGTTCTTCCCAGCTGCGACCTACTTTTGGTCGGAGGCGGCGCAGATAAATGGTCCAGAAATGAGCTTGGATTACCGTCACAGACGATATGAGCCTTAAGATCGCTCGCTCAAGAAAGATGATTTCAGACTTATAAACGGGATTGGTTGCCAAACCAGAGAGTATGAACCTGTCGACCCTGTTGCGGAGATCATCTTTCGCGCGAGTCGAGACGACTCGAGTACGGGAAGCGAGCTATATCCGTACGGCGAGATGTCCTTTCCTTCTCCTCTTCTCTTCGTCGTACTACGTCCTGCAAATGCTCGTAATTCCTTTTTGCCGCAATTGTCCGCTCCCTTTGTTCGTCTCCGCCTCCCCGCCTCCCTCATCCTCAAGAGGAAGGAAGGAAGGAAGGAGGGAAAGAGGTCGGTCTACGCCTGCCTGTTTCGCGACAAAGGATCGACAGAGAGGAAGAAAAAAGAGTGTGGTGGTGGGCAGGGCCAGGTTTTCATTTTCGACGTATGGGAAGCAATGGGAAGTCTGTCGACCGCAGCGGAGTCGCGGCGCTAGATCCAGACTACACGGCTTCCTTCGCTCCCTCCGCGCATCCGCTACTTGCACGAAACGAAAAGAGCAGATCGAGCAAGGTCGCAGCTATAGCTACTTTCTTTCGACACTCCCGCCGTACATCGTAATAATCCGTGTCGTATGTGGCGTGTATACGGATCACGCAACTATTTACTATTTCCGGCGAGAAAGAATAGATACGTAGTAGATACACGTTCTCGCATGTACGTACTACCATAAAAGTTGACTTAACGTAGATTTTTGTGCGTCTAACTGAATCGTGAAGAAGCTTTTCGTGCGTTCGCACATGTTGTGCCCACTCAGCCAGAAGATGTTCGTTTTGTCTGCCCGTCCGTCCGTCCGTCGGTCCAGCGGGTAATGCTCAGTGGGAGGGTTTTACTCGTCCGACTGTTCGTTCTCCTTTCCTTCTGTGCTCAGTCCCATCAGTCCAACCGTCTGTGTCATCATCATCCCGGCTTCGGCTCCGACACACGTACGCAGCCGAAAAGATGGAGCAGCTACACCACCCTGTTACGGACTCGGGAGGTGGTCACGACCCGGCCGCCGCTGTCTGCCAAATGAGACGATGAATATGCTGCAGGTCACGAGCGGTAATTAAAAGGGACAGCGCAGCGTTGATCTCAACATTTTTTGCTTTGATGTCCTTTCCATGGCCGGAGGGTGGCTCGGGCAAAAAATGCGGCCTTCTTGTGGCAAGCCCGCTTGCTTTCCTGGTTCTTTCATCTCGGTCGCGTCTTCCCTTCCACCCGATTGAACTAAATGGCCACAAAGCAGCGGGAAAACCGATCGATCAAGCCGTTGCCGCAGCTAGACGTGCATCCAGGCCGGACGGCACAACCATTCGGATTCTTGGCATGAATCGTCTCCAATTCAACGAAATGATATTTCATCTGCAGCCTGCCTCGCCCTCCCTGCTGCTCACGACTTGCCAAAGCGGCGTAATGAAATAGATATCTCCCTTCCCTTCCCTCCACATCCAAACGGCCGCCCGCCCACCAATGGGATTTCGATCCGGCCTCAATCTGCAGACCGACCGACGATGCGCTGCTGCGAGACGAGCGCGACGACAGTAACTCATATTTCGACTGCCGCGCTGTAGATGGTTGGAGGGAGTTTGCGGCTAGCTGCGATCCACTTTCTCTCTCTCTCTCTCTCTCTCTCTCGATCCATTCAATCTCGCAGGCAGGCGGAAGATTGGACAAGTTTTCCCGCTGCCGCAGCCGCCGCCGCGTGCTTCCATTCCGTACCGAGCGCGATCGAGCTCGTTGGGACAAAAGTTTTCCGCAATTCTGGCCTCCTTTTCTCCCTCTCCGCGTGCGTGCCTTCGAGATGAGATGCCGCCACTCGCTCGCTCAACGCCTCGTTCGATACGCACTCTCACTTTTGTCGGCGAGCAGATCGGAGACGTCGTCAAAAGATATAGCCGATTTTCCCCTGCCTATGCAACGTTCACCTCAATTGTTTGTTCCTCAGTCGGTCACTCACTCCTGCCCTAATCGCCGGGGCGGCGCGGACGGGCGTTGTCGCCGTAGCCGGCCGGCTAGATCGAGCTGTAACTCTCGCCGGAAATGATCCATCTGGTGGCCACCGGTGCGCGATTGCTCGCCTGTCACTGCACTAGCTGTTGGCTAGAGTTATTTAAAAAGCTAGCCGACTCTTAGCGGAAGTGTGTGAATGAGTATCAAACAGTTTCATCTGCGGTCGGTCTGATAGTTCCTGCATGGCTTTAACCTAACACCGCGTTTGCCTAGAGCGACAAGATGGATACGGACGGGCGGCAGTGAGAGCCACGCCCCCCTTAGATCGACCTCTGTGCTCGCTCGCTCGCTTGCCAGATATAACACGCTACCCGTTCGTTCGTTCATATTTGCAGCCAGCCAGCCATTGCCCTTATCTGGCTGTCGTTTTTTCCTAGAAACAATCTCAATCTAGTCTCCTGCCACACTTGATTAATCGCCGACTTAGCAGCGAGAGAGCGAGTCGGGTGCGAAGGAAAGAGCAGCGGCGGCGGCGGCAACAGTCAGGCCGCATTAAGCAAAGTTGTTCTCCAACATGCTTGCGGCCTGTTGGCACAGGTAGGTCGGTCGGTGGCGGCGAGCATGTTGAGCATAAATTAGCGTATTTGTGCTGTACCACTCTGTCTATTATTTTTCTCTGATATTCTACGTACTACCTTATAATTTGTACAGAAACGTCTTTTGCATCCATTGCTCCATGTGCTGCCTGGCAACCCCTGCAAATGCGGACTAAAAACCTGAGGCACGCCGATGGAACGCATGTACCGGTCGGGGTTCGCCCGCCGAGTCCATCCACTGAATTTAATTACTGCAGATGTCAAGCGAATAAAAGCGAATCTTGGAAAGCAAAAAAGTTTTCTAGCATTCAACGCATATGTGACTCATTGGTCAGCTATTGCCGCTGTAACTCGCATACTGCGCACGCCTTGCTAATCCCGCCTTCCTCTGTCGGCTGGGATCGATGCGTCGCGGTAAATTAAGAAAGATGAACACCAGCAGAGCAGAGAGTTGTATCCAGCCAGCTCCGCCTTTCTTGGAAGCTGTCGAGGTGTGAAATACGGCGCCGGCTTCTAACGAAATTATGCCTTTTGAGGGGAGCAGCTAGCAGCTCTTACAGCTAATGACGCACTACTGTTGTCAGCTCTCCTCTCTCCCTTTTCTCTCACTCCCTCAATTTTCCTCGTTATTGCTATTTCCCATTGCTGGCTGGCTGTGGTTTAGCCGTCGACGTCTCTTTCTCTCTCTTTTTCTGCGCGCTTTGAAGAGGAAATCGATTTGGAGCGTTGGCAATAAAAAGGAGCTATGGCTAGATGGTTGCGCGGTTACCGCACCAAAACAGGGCCTGTTGTTGAGCAGATGTTGTCGTGGTTGGACAATGGAACGAACTCGGACGAATATCTCTCAATTCGGCGAACTGTCATGAAGCTGCAAAATCGAGCCGCAGAACCAATCACGACCACCGCGTTAGCGTTGCCCCTCATATTTTCGCTTTTTGCTTTCATTCCCTCTCATCCCTAATTCGCTTCCTTCCTTCCTTTTCCTTTTTACCTGAAACCACGCACCTCACGCACGTACGTATTACCTGCCATATAGACAAGCAAGCCAGCAGCTGCATGGTCTCGATTCCCGGCCGGCGGCGTGGCGTGTGTTCATTCGTCTCTGGTTGCCTAGCTATACGTACAGCCGGACAAATGTGCGAACCGGCGGACGGACGGACGGACGGACGGACGGACGGACGGACGGACGGAGCGTTTGAATTACGCACCGCTGAACACGAAACGGACGCAACGGTAAAAAGAAAGAACAGGAAGAAGACTGCATGCAGAGAGGGCGGAGAGCTGGCCGGCCGACTATTCGATCGATATAATGGACGTAGCTAGGGAGGCTTTCATTCAAGATAGCCCCCAATTTGTTGAATGCATGCCGAGCGGACTTCTTATTCTCCTGCGTATATTCGAATAAAGGGAGAGAGCTCTCGTATCGCACGAACGAGTGTGTTTGCCTTTCTAGTTACCACGATTTGCTGTTTGCCTTCCTTTCTTCGCTCCTTGGGCCCGCCGATATCACGTTTTACCCGGGCACGTTCTCTATAGTAGCTCAGTCTTTTCTGCGTTTCATCCTTCGGCTTAAATTCGTCATGTGGCGAGAATGTCTCTTTCGCGGCGACGAACAACAACATCCCTGGTGGCGAATTCGTGCTCTGATCGAAAGACGAAGCTAACTTTTTTCGCCGCGTCACTCGCCTCTCATTTCATTCCTAGCTCGCATCAAACCGTAGCCAGACATTGACAAGTCAGCCTCATGCAGCCACCCACAGATCGAATACTGGTTTTATATTCAGCTCCGCGCAGTAGATCCGAATTAAGATCAATCGCAGAAACACGTGTTCGGGAAATTAGAGGGCGGAGCTAGCTCCGTCCGTTTAGCTCTCTTTTATGTTCGAACAACTAACGCAACGGCCGACTGCTCATGAATAATCGGACCCACGAATTACAATTAATCCAGGCCATCATTTCTCATGTCTCTCTCTCCTTTTGCCCGCAGGTAAGAACAGAACAAGACGAACAGAGCGAGCCCACATGCGCCATATCGAAAGATTCCGTGAGTCACCGAATTAGAGTTCATATATATACGTACCTCCCTCGACGGTGCCCTTGGCACTGACCTTACGTAAGATTTTTCGCAGAGTGGCAATTAGGCAGTCGGCCCACTAAAATCAGAAGCCTTTGCCAACATCAAGTCAAAGGCTTGTAATTAAATTTGGCAACTCTGGCAACTACTAGACTCCTCGAGCGAGAGTGAGTGAGAAGATGATGGAGAAAGAAATGAGTGAAGTCGGCAGGCAGGTAGGCTAGGCAGGGCGTTTTAGCAGCATGGGGGCAACAGTCAGAGGCGGCGGCATTCCCAGAACGTGAATCTCCGCCTAGCTCTCTCTGCCTTATCCAGCCAACTATTCAAAGGATTTTATTCTCGCAACTCATTTTGCTGAATGGCGCCGGTTCGTCTTGGTTTCGCCTCCACGACCAGACATTTGGGTCTAGCTTTGTCGATATAGTGGTCGTCTGGCTAGCTGCTTCCTTCCTTCCTGGCTCGCTTTTTGCGCCTCATCTGGAGGGAGCGAGGTGATATCTGTTCGTTCTCTGTTTGCCATCACCTCCCCCCCTCTCTCTCTTTCTTTCTTCTCTGGCCACGCAGAAGGTTGGAGCCCAAACACTTTTTCATGCCTTGAAACCCTCCTCACGCTCGTTCCTCTCTCTCTCTGTCTGTGCGTTACGCTTTCCTACTACTATACGTCTGTGCGTCTGCTCTGCTGCATTAGCCTCCTCCTTCCTGTTCTTTTGAGTTTATTTTTCACAGCTATAGCTGCAGTCATGCGCAATACGAGACGCGAGCTCCACTTTTTTCCAGAAACTGGATGGACGGACGACGGACCATCAACGGTGGTTGGCTGCACTATCTCCCCCTCTACCTTGCCTACTCCGAGAGCAGTTTTACGGCTCATATTATTTTCAGCACTATAATTGACTACAGCTTTCCAGCCTACAAAGTTATTATTGGCAGCCTGAGGGTCTGCTGACTCAATGTTAGAGAGGTCAGCGGAAGTGAAGCTCTGGCCATTGGGGAGGGAATTCATGTGCTTCTGGTATTGGGTTTTCCCCCACTCCCACCCACCCGGAACTGCCACCACC
>JAAUYK010176677.1_pt1 | contig 12566 bp, 12 predicted proteins | sample 7278021 | NCBI WGS metagenome assembly JAAUYK01 (sample SAMN14350223, study PRJNA611818) | marine sediment metagenome | isolation source: surface marine sediment (1.8m) | place: French Polynesia: Moorea | collected 2018-08
GTCCATCACCTCTTTTTTGGTAACCAGCGCCACCGTACCAAACGGAACCACCTTGAGCGCAAAACTTAAGCCGGCAATACCACTGCCAATGATGAGAAAATCGGTTCTAATCTCCATTCATGAATATCCTATAGCAGTCCCGATCGTCGCCGCGGGCGTTTGGTGCTGAAACCGATGATATAGCCTAACAAAAAGACACCGCCACCACTTAAAAACCATTTAATTTTTGAACCCAACTGTAGACCTTTCAGTTCTTTGCTTAACTTGGCATTGGCTTCTGTCTGGCTGTCTAGCTTTCTAGTTGTATTTTCGAATTCCGATTTCAATTTCAAAAAATCAGCCGATTCTGATCTAAGGGTTTCATGTGCGTCCGCTAATGATTTAAACTGATTTTGCTGCCTGGTAAGATCTGAAGCTAACCGTTTGCGCTCTCCAGTAAGTTGCGAATTAGCCACTTGTAAAGATTCCGTTTGTTTTTTTAACTTTTCATTTTGAATTTTCAATCGTTCAACCTGTATCTTTGCGGGAATCTGAGAGGTTAAAAACCGGGTCAAAACCCAACCTTCCAACTCATCGGAAAGCTTAACTTTACTCCATTCCTCACCCTCTTCCACGACTGTAATTTTTTGTCCGGTCTGCAGCATGCGCAGGATTTTGTGGTCGGTGCCGGGACCGGTGCGCATGGTAATTTTAATTGAACCTCGAATGTACTTGGTCTCAGCTTGCGCAGTGCCAACCAACAACAGAAAACATAGTCCCGTCAGAGCCACATATTTCATACAAACACTCCTTTTAGTTATTAAAATGGCGCCTTCTTTATTCGCAATAAATGGTCTCAAATGACTCGTTATTGACAGCAAAAAATAAAATTGGTATTTTTCTTTTTAATAGAAATCCAAATTTATTTACCCGTTAATACCATAGCGTATCCAATGGGTGATTGCAATCGACCTAAAATATTTAAAAAAGCAAAAATCCATCCAGGCGTAGGCTTATAACAAATCGATGATCATTTTTGATTTACAATGTACCAATGGGCATATCTTTGAAGGTTGGTTTGAGGATAGCAAGGCGTTTAAACATCAGAAAAAAAAGAAATTGATTTCCTGTCCGATGTGCAATGACGCTAATGTCAATCAGATGCCTTCCACATTTGCCATCAAATCCCGGCCGCAAACTCCCCAAATACCCTCGCACGAAAAGCAAATGGCTCAATTGGGAAAGAAGATCGTCGACTATGTTGAAAAAAATTTTGACGACGTTGGATGCGACTTTACAGCTGAAGCCCTCAAAATTCATTATGGCGTAGCTGAACAACGCAACATTCGAGGAACGAGCACCGATTCTGAAGAAGAACTCCTAAAAAAAGAGGGCGTTGATTTTTTTAAAATGCCCCTGCCCATAAGCTCTAATCAAGACTCATAAATCCTGCATTTTAAATAATTGTATCTTATCAAATGTCATAAGCCTGTCAGCTACTCCCCTTGTTTGATAATGATCCGATTATCAAAATAATGGTAACGCATCCTATATTGGGGTTTTTTTACTATAATTAAAGGATTATGCAGCGATAAGCCGTATCGAATAAGTGCCATTATATAAAACGAGATTTTCATTGATCCTAATTGAAGAAGTATTATAACCAGCATTGGCGCCGATCTTCACTCAATTGTTACATCCAGTCGATCTAGAAAAGTTCGGAACCAGGCAGGATTAACCATAATAATATACGCCAGAAAAATGGCGGTAAGCGGCACAAAGAAAAAGATCAAATCTACCCCGAGGACACCAAGAGCCAATAATGCTCGATTAAACATTTTCATCTCTGTTTCCCTCAATAAAAAAAGTCGTCGAATCGAGGTTAATAAAATTAACTTTCAAAGATGCTATTGCATTCGTTGCGATTAGCGTTAACATAGTGCCAAAAGCAACCTTAAAATTTATCTCACGAAATTGACGGAAATAATTGATTGTTTGCGTTACTGATGGCATTGATCATTTTGATAACGATCGTTTTTTCACCATAATCAGAATGGGGAGGATCTATGCGCAATTTTAAATGGCTAAATCATCTAATCATTTTTATAGTCGCAGGCATCACCTTAACCCAGCTTTCTTGTTCACGGAAAATAATTTATTCAGATCCATCTCGCGTTCCGGCTGACAGCCAATCACAGCGCAGTGAGGGCGACACCGGCTTGGAATCGTCTCAGGGGCCGTCGGCATTTGAAGAAGAAGCACTTGGGTCTGAAACGGCTATGGAGCGAATGCAGTTAACACGGGAAGATTTTATCAATGAAGATATATACTTTGAGTTTGATAGTGCGTTCTTAAACCCGCAATCTCAAGAAACGCTCAATCGCAAAGTCGCGTGGTTAATGGATAATCCGTTAACCACCATCGTAATCGAGGGCCATTGCGATGATCGCGGCACAAATGCATATAATTTAGCGCTTGGGGACCGTCGGGCCGAAAGTGCCAAAACTTTTTTAGTGGATGCAGGCATCTCGGCATCACGCATTCGTACGGTTAGCTATGGTGAAGAACGCCCTGCCGTATCAGGTGACAGTGAAGAAGCTCGTGCAAAAAACCGCAGGGCCCATTTTGTTATTGAATGATTGTTTTTTCTTTGGTTATACACAAAGTGACATTACAATCCTATAAAACAACGTAAATTCTCTATTAGCGATAAGCTCAGTGTGCTGCTAAATCTGCTATTTGGGTTTGATCATGCGGTTATTTAGGGAATATAAACATATAAGTATCTTGGTTTAAACTCTAGCATAGGAGACTTTCATCATGGCTGTTAAGGTGCTTGTTAAGCGCAAGGTCCCAGCAGATAAAGAAAAAGTTTTGAAAGAATATGTCCGCAACATGCGAGCCATCACCACGACCTGGCCAGGCTATATTTCCGGGGAAACCCTGCGCCGCATTGATGTGCCGGGAGAAAATCTTGTGGTCAGCAAATGGCGTTCTAAACAAGCGTGGGAGAATTGGTTTAACAGCAGCGATCGGCAACGGATTCAAAAACAAATAGATGACCTTCTACAATCCGAAACCACCTATGAAATTTACGATTACAATTAATCATGGTTTCCGAAACTGTATGCCCCGATTTAACCGCCCTAGACCATTTCAGCTGATATCTTATCGTTTTAATCTTCTCGCATTCAGCAATAATTTGTACGCAATTCTGACGACAAGCAAATAAATCCTGTCTCTGGTGCTAAAATCGATTCATTAGCTGCGCAACACTATCCGTAGACAGTTGAGCGTGCATAAGTTGTCAGAATTGATTAGTGTGAAAGGCATTGAATGGTGGCGTCAGTCGTTATATGGTTTTCAATTTAAAATACAGACTCAATCGTCACATAAAATCATAAACGAACTGGTAGCCTAAGCTTCTTTTGCCAAACTGCGAATCGCATTTCGGATTCGATCTTTGGCTTCGGTGGACAGCGATTCAGCCTCTTTCGCCGGGATATCAAATGCTTGCAGAGCTTTGTGAAGCAGCAGGATCTGCCGCCTAAATCTTGCGCAGTATTTGCACATCAATAGATGCATTCGAATGCCCAATCGCTGCCAAATTGGCAGTGGCCGATCAAACGATTCAGAAACCTTTTTTGAAATTTCCTGGCAATTCATCATCCACAAACGCATCGGTCTATCTTTCCTGATCTGCTCCCAGCCAGTGATCTTCAATACAGCTTCGCAAAAACATCCTGGCACGGTAAAGTAAAACCCAACTGTTGTTAGCCGTTATGCTCATTTTCTGACATAATTCGTCGGCGGAAAAACCCTTCAATTCCCGAAGCAAAAACGCTTTGGCTGGCCGTTCGGGAAGTTTTGACATGCAAAAGTATAAGGTATTTAGAAACTCTCTCTGCTCAAACAGTATTGAGGGGTTGCCCGCCCATTTGGCTGGCTGAAACTTCCAGCGCCCTTTGGGATCAAATTGAAGCTCGGCCGATTGCGCCAGTTTTTCAAGATTTTCGGATGGTATTTCTCGATTTTTTTTTCTTAAGTAATCGATGATTTTATGTTTGAGGATTCCCAGAATCCATGTTTTTTCCGATGAATAGCCCTTGAAGGTTTTATGGGCGCTCAAGGCTGCCAAAAAAGTCTCTTGTACTAAATCCTCTGCCACGCTGACATCATTAATACGCGCCAACGCGAAACGATACAGAAAGTCACCGTACAGATCGACCCACTGTAAAGGATCTGATTTTTCATGATCAGGCATTGGTTGGCTAGGAAAATTCTACGGTTCTGAATACGATTTAATTTGTGCAACAAATTTCGAGAAAAAAGACAAAATCGTAAATCGTATTGACCGTAATAAAATTTTCCATTGCGCACAACGCCTTTATGTGGAATTAGGCACTCCCTTCCGAATGCCCCTTACCCCCCGGCCTTCTGATATCAAGCTAAATAAATTAAAATTGAATATATTTAGGTAAGTGGGCGTGCATGACGAATTAGGATGATAACCTATCTGTCGCCAATTAACTAAGTTCCTGACATTCAACAAAGAGTGCAGACCAAAATGTTCTTTTGCCAAGATGCCACGGTAACCTGCAATTCTTTTTAGCTGAAAGCAAAGACCAACCCGCTGTCCGGTGGGTAATTTTTGCGCTACCGTTTTGCAGCATTCAAATAAAAAGGCGGCTTGGCGATCGAAACAGCCAAGTCGCTTCAAACATCTTTATAAATTAGCCGTTTGGCAATTGCGGTTTTAATCCCGACATATAAACCGGTTTATCGAGACAGGATTCAGATAAAGCCTAAGTTAAATGATGCGCCCAAACATTTAAATTAAATACTAACAGAGCATATTCGTGAGCAACTATTGACCTTTATTTGTTATAAGCGGTTGCCATCTGATGTTTTTCAAAAAGATCGACTTTCCTTTTAAGTTGCGCAATTAATTGAGAGGGATCATGGCTTTTCAATATTTGCTGAAATTGGGCGCGGTAATTTTTAATCAAGCCAACACCTTCGACGTTTATGTCATATATCCGCCATTCGCCTTTGCTCAAGCGCATTTTGTAATCGATTGGAACCTCTGCATCTTTGCGTTTTAAAGAAGTTTTAACAATCGCTCTTTTTTCAGTAATCATATCCTGTCCGAGGTACTCGATTTGAACGTCATGGTATTCAGCTTTAATTTGTTTCAAATAGGTAATTTTCAACAATTTGGCAAATATGTGAGTGAATTCACGGCGCTGCGCCGGTGTAAATTTTCGCCAGTTAATTGCCAGAGCACCCTGAGAAATAGCGGGATAATCGAATACCGCCTGAATCTGCTTCCAAACAGCTTCCTGTAGCTGCGCGCGATTCTCTTCGCCTTGGTATTTCGGGTTTTTCATAATTGATAGTGTCTCTTCAACAGCTGTCTTAATCGTATCTTCAGGCTCGGCGCCCAATGCCGGCTGATTCCACCCAATCAAAAAAACCACCATAAGTGGTAGAAACCTTCTCATCTCCTTTTTCCTCCATTTCAAAAATATGTTCCAGCGGCCCTAAGCGCGGCCGATCTTATGACATCGAATGTAGGTGTAGATGTTTACCTAAACAATTCGAAGCGATTTTGTCGCCAGCTGTGCTTGAATAAATTGTCATTCATTAAACTCATTAATCGGTACACAATCGTATTTAATTCAATTGTATTATCCATAACAATGATCATTGCCATAAACACTGATTACCAAATGCTGCTTTTAACCAGCGCATCTCAAGAGCAAGCCTTTAATGGATGGTAAGAATGCGCGATCATCACCCCCACATGCGTACAGTTACGGCCTTTTTGCTTGGCACGGTATAATGCGCGGTCACAATCCGACAGTAAATCGGTTAAAGAAACCTTTGATGAGGGAATTGCTGAGGCAACGCCCATACTGATGGTTAAATGATTGCAAATCGTTGATTGGACATGGCTGATCCTTAGTTGCTGAACGCTCATTCGTTGTTTTTCTGCAATCGCATGAGCTTCAGCACTATCGGTGTCAGGCAAAAGCTCGATGAATTCTTCGCCCCCATAGCGTGCAACAATGTCGCCGGGACGCTTTAAGGATGTTTTAAGGGTGACCGCAACCTTTTTTAAGCTTTCATCTCCCAGCAAGTGACCATTGGTATCATTGAACGCCTTAAAAAAATCTATGTCACACATTATAAGCGATAGTGGGGTTTTTGATCTAGCCGCCCGTTTCCATTCACGTTCAAAATTTTCTTCAAAATACCGTCGATTGCCGATTCCGGTCAGATCATCCAGATATGAAAGCCGTCGAAGCCTTTCTTCCAAGCGCTTTTGCCTGGTCATATCAATTGATGTGATGATGGCACCGGCTGAATAAGGAGAAATTTTGATGTACAAATACCGGTCGGCGTAATTTTGATCGGGAAACTCGCGGGGCTCACCAGTTCGAATGCATTCCATCAATTCGCTGTACAAATCATGCAAATGTTTGGCGGCATAGTCCCGATACATGATATCGCCGGTAATCGGAAGCCGATCGCCAGATAATTTTTTGGCCAGATTGTATCCGGTTATGCGTGCTTCATGATCGACGATGATCGTTTCGATGGGATTATTTTCAAACAAGGCGCGGTAGCGCTCTTCACTTTTCCTGAGCGCGTTTTCGGCTGCAATGCGGGTGGCCGCCTCTTTTTCTAATGCTTTTACGCGCTGCTCTAGAACTTCGTATGAAGGTTTTTTGCCCATCAAGAGATCCGCTAGAAAATGAGAATTATCGCTGTTCAGATACAGTATCGGCAATTAGCAAAAGCATCCTTCAAATCGATGCCACGGGCCATTCACCTCCCCAACCATTACGCCGTAATTTTGATCTTTTCTTCCATGATCACATCAACATTTTCTACGTCTTTTGGTTGGTATTGCTCAAATATTTGGATTTTTTCCCGTATCACGTCAAACTCATCCGCATTGGCTAAAAATGCTTCCACCACATCGGGATCAAAATGCTTGCCTTTTTCAGCAGCTATCATCTCTTTGGCCATATCATGCGGAAATTTATCTTTATAAATGCGTTTGGATGTTAAAGCATCGTAAACATCGGCCAGCGCGACGAACCGCGCCGACAATGGTATTTCATCTCCCTTAAGTCCTTTGGGATAGCCGGTACCATCCCACTTTTCATGGTGATAGTACGCAATATCTCTGCCAATCGTTAAAAATGATTGGCCCTTAACTTGTTGTTCCACTGTTCGAATGGCATCGCCGCCGATGGTGGGATGCGTTTTGATGATTTCAAATTCTTCCTTGGTTAGTTTTCCAGGTTTCAATAAAATGTGATCAGGTATGCCGACTTTGCCAATATCATGCAAAATGGAAGACTGATATATGTCTTCGATGTATTGATTGGTAATGTAGCTTTGATACTTCGGATGACGCGAAAGCTCGATGGCAATAATCTTTACGTATTCCCGAATTCGCTCAAGGTGTGCGCCCGTGTCCTGATCCCTGTATTCGGCTAGTTTAGCTAAACCAAGAATTGTTGCCACGCGAGCATCCCTGATGTTTTTATACGATTCAATCAATTGGTCGTTCAGTTGACGTGCGTGTTGAATTTCGGCATTCAGTGATTCCTGCTGTTTTCCAACTACAGCACCGGCTAATATTAAAAAGCCTCCCCATGCCATAATATGAAGGAACACGTCTTGGGCCGTACTCGGCATCGTAAACGAAGGGGTGTACAAAATTGCATAAATCGTTACCAATGAAATACAAAGGACCGCACCCATTACGGAACCGCGTGAACCTAGTAAATAACCAGCCGTAATTACCGGTAAAAAATAAAAATTGATGAAAGCAATCTTTTGCGGAATATAATAATTAATCACCGCAACGGTAACAAGTATCACCAGAACAAACACTTGCTCAAAGTGCTGTTCCAAATAACGGCCCAATCCTCTCAAGGATAACCACCTCAGCAATTTCGATGACTGATGGGATGTCGATTCTTTATCTTGCACCACTAATCCTAATAATAAATAAAAAAGCCGGCGATCTAAAACCTGCAGGCAACCCGGCGATCTTTGTACCCCTCGCAAAGACCCGTGGTTTTCCGTCCCTGTTTTAATCAGGTTTGGCTTTGTCCGGCTTTAGTTTGGTATGTAAATCAATTTTTTTGACTCGATTGAAGACTTGCCCAAGATACCGCGAAGCCCAAAGAAGCATCATCGCAAAAAACATACCAATATGCTGCCGATCATATTTTAGCCAATCTTCAAATACTTACTAAGTCCGGTAAATATAAACAATTTAGATATTGACAAAAACTGTCATATTAATTGCCCCATTACGTCGCTTTTCACAAAATCATAAACAGTTGAACATTTGTATCATCTAAACGGCAACGGTCTTATTCCAGCAGTTTCTGAGGCGAAACATCATCAGGAACCTGTTTAGGCAGATAGTGCTCTCGTCAAATTTAAAAACGCCAATACGATTCCATGACGTTAACAGCATTTTTAAATTATCAATGACAAATTGTACCATAATTGGGGAAAAAAAAGGCAATAAATCCTGGGATCGGCAACTTGGAATCAATTTGAGGAGTCATCTCAATCTCATCCTAGCGTTGCTCTGGCGACCTGTCGGCTTTTACGATAGCCAAATTGCCGCTTAAGTGGTAAACGTTTTGAAATCGAAAACTATTTCTGGCGTTCTTATCTGAATCGTATATTTCATCCAGCGAAAGGAGCGTTTATGCTAAAAACCTGGCTAACCGATATCACCGGCATACAATATCCGATTATACAAGGAGGTATGGGGCCTTATAGTACCAACCGCCTTTGCGCCGCCGTTGCCAATGCAGGCGGGCTGGGTATCATCAGCCTGATTGGAATGGGTGTGCAGCATAGCGAGGCCACACCGGTCGATCCAACGCTCGTCTTTGGCGATGGTTCAACCGAAGATTACATCGAGCGCAGCCTTGAATATGTTAAAAATGAAACGCAGACAAACCAGGGTATTTTTGGCATTAACTGTCCCGTTTCGATTGAATTCATAGAAGCTGCCCAGCGTCTAATCACCGGTGTTTTTAATCAACGTTCTGCAGACCCGGAACTCCAGAAACGATTACGGGTTATTATTACCTCGGCGGGCGATCCGGTACCTTGGCAACAAACGATTCGTGCTACGGATCTGCTTTGGTTTCACGTGGTTCCTTCCATATACCATGCGCGTCGCGCTGCAAAAGCAGGCGTGGATGCCATCATTGCCTCAGGTCATGAAGGTGGGGCACACATTTCTTGGCAACCAGTGCATTCCATGGTTCTTATTCCAGGGGTGGCGGAATCCACTTCCATACCGGTGATTGCAGCCGGCGGTATTTGTGATGGTCATACCATTGCGGCCGCTTTCGCACTGGGTGCGGTAGGCATTCAGATGGGCACTCGATTTATTGCTACACGCGAATGCGATTTCTGGGATGTATGGAAGCAGGGTGTGCTGCAAAGTACGGATCGCGACACCCTAGTTGGGCGGGGTATGTTTGGACCTATGCGGTTTATTAAAAATCAATCCTCTTTAAAACTGGTTGAAAAAACGACTGAGTTAACCCCCGATTTTTTTAAGGGACAACCCGTTGAACTGAATCAGGATATTTTAAAATTGGAAAAACAAGGCTTTGCCAAATTATTAGAAGACGATGCTAATGGCGCTTTGATACTGGGGGGTGAAGTGGCTGGGCGAATAGATAATCTTCCATCTGTAAAAGATCTTATCGTGCAAATCGCTGATCAAGCTGAAGAAATTGTTAAAAATTTACCCAAACGCTGTATCGCGGCGTCTAACAAATAGCATGTCCAGCCGCAATTTGTTTAGTATGGGTAATGAAAACGACAGAAAAAATAGAGCGGCAATAGCGAAAGGTAATGACTAAGCCATTTTAATCTATCCTTATGAGTATTAAATGGCCTCGATTCCTGAAAGCTTTTGATATACGCAATCAAAGGCATGTAAAACCATCAGTGCCAAAGTGCCAAATATAAATCCCCCGACTGCGGATTACTATAGAAAGTGTCGCAGGTCGGGGATTAATTGTTGGTTGATGGCATTAGCACTAAGGTGTTTAAAGCCGATGATAAACCAACGGCTTATACTTCCTCAGCCAACTCAAAGGGGGCGCCGCAAACTTTCCAATGGCCCTCTTCTTTAATTACATCCAACGTTTCATTAACCAGATGGGTTTCGCCTAAACGGAACAACTTGCCAATGTAGGCAAATACCGGGTTAATGCAGATATAACGCTTTCCGGTAATTTTCACTTTGGCTTCGGTTTCATTAAGATCGACAATTTCAGTATGAAGGTTAAAAACCTTGCTTCGAACATAGCTGGGATCAAACCCTCGTTGCATGGCCCATTGATGTTTTCTGAAAATATAATTATCAACCAGATCAACCTCTTCGTTGGACGCTAATGACGAACACAAACGATCCGTCATGGATTGATCCAACATGAAATATGCTTTGGTAAACTCAGACGCCGCGAGATCGGGCAACTCTTTTTTGTCCTGAAAAATGAAAGCGACCTGAAGCACTAAAGCAATGATGATCACCACTGCGAATGTGATGATTTTGGTGCCAACATTCATCAACACATCCTCCTTTTCATTATGGTAAGATTCGTTGTAAAAGATCTCTATTGAATCCCAAATAAATTGGGCTGAATCTGAAAATCAGAGAAGGCCATAAATACAACAGACAACGTCAATATCACGGAAACCGAGTCATGACAAGCTCTTTTAGGTCACAACAATGTTAGTCAACGCTTGGCTGACTGTTGTGTCCAAAGCACCGATATCATACACACCTGACTCTGCTAGATTATGCACTATGTACTGATTTGAATACAATTATCTTATGTAACTTCAGAATTTTATAAAATTCAAAGATCATGCGCGGCTGTCTCAAAACTCATATCGCACTGGGGTTGACGGAACGTGCTCAATGATGCTACCTTAACGCCTTGCAATTTGAAGAATTTGGTTAAGCGATATCAGCCTAATCTCACACTTCTTACTGCGTTTTTAAAGGTTTACTCTATGAACCTGATTGGCAAAATGCAATCAGCTTTCAAGACGCTTAATTTTGAATCCAAGTGTTGCAGCAAAACCAAGTTAATGACCCATCAGCAAATAGTTTCCCGCACTTCCCCAATCATTGATACCAGTCTCACACATAAACGGCCGTTTCCCATATTGAATGTCATCAATCCCCCAAATCTAAAACAAAATAGGCTTTCACAGCATTGCTGCCAAAACCGCATAGCACTGCGTGGTAAGGCCTACGATGAGATTAACGCCAAGGATACAAAGACGGTCTTGGCCCTGTACAGCTCATTGTGCGATTCTGCCAATCTAAATTATTTTTCGATATGAGATACCTATGCAACTAAACAACATCTACGAGCCTATCCGTTGGTATTGCCGCATCAGGCGCATATAAAAGAGACGAAGGAGGCATAATGGTCGACTCGAATCAATGGGACTGGGAAATCGGAGAAAAAAAAGTCGCTGTGGGTGAATGGCAAAACCAGTTTAATTGGGTGGAAGAATTATACGCAAGCCCTGATGGTGAAAATATTGCGGCCATCGTCAATATCGATGAGGGCGAATTTAATGTATGCATCAATGGCGAGACCTGGGACAACACCTTTGATAAAATTTGGCATCTTCGATATGCGCCCGACGGGTCACTTACAGCCCTGATCTCTGAAATGGGCGAATGGACCGTTGCTGTAAACGGTATCGCCTGGGAAGACAAATTTGGATATGTGTGGAACCCCATTTTTAGTGCTGACGGTAAAAGCCTTGCTGTAGCTGCACAACAGGATATGCGCTACTTTATGGTTCTTAACGGCAAGCCCTGGAAAAACACCTTTGCCGATATGACTTATTTTGCCCTTAGCGCCGATGGCACCAAAACGGCCGCGGCCGTTCAAGTTAAAAAATTTGATTCCGGACAGATTCATAAATTCCAGGAGGGTACCTATTCAGCGGCGATGGACGGGCAGGCCTGGGACACCTCATTTGTAAATGTTTGGGGGCTTGCCATTAGCCCGGATGGCCAACAGATGGCGGCCGAAGTCAGGCTAAACCTGTACGAATACACCATTGCCGTTAACGGCACGCCTTGGGCAAAAACCTTCAGCAGTGTGTGGGAACCGGTCTTTCATCCCCAAACAAATACAGTCATCGCGCCTGTTAGGGTCGCCGGCAAATGGGCCCTGGCGGAAAATGGCGACATGATATGGGATCGACTGTTCGTGCAAATCTGGCACCAAATGTTCAGTCCCGACGGCGAAAAATTGGCCGCGATCGTGGCACCCAAATACGGGAAATGGACGCTTGCGATCGATGGCCGGCCATGGTCAGTGACGTTTGATGATCTGGTAACTGATGCCACCTTCAGCTCCGATAGCCAGCACTTAGCCATGCTGGCTAAAAGCGCAAATAAATGGAAGATCGCCGTGGATGCTAAGGTATGGTCCCACAGCTTTGATATGGCCTGGCAACCAGTGTTTAGTCCAGATGGTAGCAAC
>JAAUYK010006189.1_pt1 | contig 12560 bp, 12 predicted proteins | sample 7278021 | NCBI WGS metagenome assembly JAAUYK01 (sample SAMN14350223, study PRJNA611818) | marine sediment metagenome | isolation source: surface marine sediment (1.8m) | place: French Polynesia: Moorea | collected 2018-08
GTGATCGGCCCCTGCGCCGGTTCCGGCGCAAGCGGCAGAGCAGACCGCGGTGCGTGGGCCCTGTCAATCGAGATTTCCCGCGGAAGGGTGACCCGATGCGCCGCGGAGGGCCTTCGGCTCTGGGCCCGTGCCGGGACCTCGGCGTCCCTCCGCGCCGCCGGTCAAGCGGGCGGGTCGCCGCCGGGGTTCTGGAATCGTCGAATTACAAAGACGACGAGAGGATAACTCAGCCAGGCGAGGGACCAGGCGTCTGGGCCCAGCATCGCCGCCGGCAAGGTGAGCAACGCCGTAAGGGGCTCCGGAATTAGTGAGGCGCGTAGATTGCGTATGTCGGAGGCCGAAACCCCCGCCTGCAGCAAGCGCCTTTTGCCCGAAGCATAGGCCAATCCCAGGATGCCGACGATCCCCATCAGAGCGAGAGCGCCACTCTGGAGCGCCAAGGCAGGCGGCGTGTGTCCGAGTTGTTCGCTAAGCGCGGTCGAATAGAAGTACAGCAACATCAGGATCAGTTGCGAGATGACCAGGGCTGAATGGCGGTTGTCCGTTTGTGACAGGATTCCGTTCACGGCGTTGCTCTGGAGCCAGTACATCACGACGACGAAGAGAGCGATTGCCTGCCCGATGATCAGTTCGAAGCTCTCCACCACGAACCCGATCAGCGAATTGCCCTGGAAATCCTCCGATAGGGGCGTCGGAAATTCGGTTACCAACAGCACTATGACGACGCCATAGATGACATCGACAAGCGTCTCCAGGCGGTGCTTTTGCTGGTGCTGTTTGTCGTTCTCTGTCACGTGATATTCCGGTTTCAGTGGTCGTCTTCGGCTCCGGGCCCCTGTGCGGACCTAGAAGCGGGAGAGAGCGGGGTCACGGGCCCGGTCCGATGGTCATGACCGCACGCCGAGGCGGGGCGCTCTGCTCATGCTTCGGTCCGCGACTGGCTAGCTCGAGCATCGGGAGTCGCACGCCCGCCCACGATCCTGGGGGATGACCACGATAAGGTCCGGCGGCGGCGATGAGAAGTCGCGGGCGGCCGCCCCCTGGGAAAGACGCTTCGTCTTGGCGGCCACAAAGGCCGGCAGCTGGTCTATAAGGAGCGGTCGGCGCGCGCGGGCCGCTCGGTCCAGGCTCGGCCCCCTGTCGTCCAGGGCGGGCGCGCCAGCGTAGCAAGTGGGTGACATTGGAAACGGCGGGCGGCCTTCGCCGCCGTCGGAGCGGCCAGCAATCGATGTACCGGTTCTTCGAAGACCTTCTGGACCCCCTGGCGCCGGCGCCGGTCGAGGCGCCGCCCCGGGGCACGGCGGCCTTCTTCGGCTACTTCCTGTCGCCGATCAAGGGGCTGCTGGCCGCGACCCTGCTGGTCTCGGCGGTCTATTCGCTCTGCGAGCTGGCGCTCTTCTGGTTCGTCGGCCTGGTCATCGACTGGATGCAGGCGACCGGACCCGAGCGCTTCCTGGAGGAGCACGGCCTGGCGCTGCTCGCCATGGCGGCGGTGATCGGCGTGGTCCGGCCGGCGACGCTGCTGCTGACCCGCGCGCTGGTCACCTTCACGCTCACACCCAGCCTGGGCAACCGGGTGCGCTGGCGCAGCCACCGCTACGTCCTGCGCCAGAGCTTCACCTTCTTCCAGAACGACTTCGCCGGCCGGGTCGCCCAGAAGGTCATGCAGACCGGCCCGGCGGTGCGCGACGCGACCCTGGGCGTGATCGACTCGGTCTGGTACCTCGTGGTCCTGGTGGCCGGCACGGCCGTGCTGTTCGGCGGCGTCGACTGGCGGCTCTTCGCGGTGATCGCCGCCTGGACGCTCGGCTACGGGGCGGTGATCCTGTTCCTCGTGCCGCCGGTCAAGACCCGTTCGGCCGCGCTGTCCGAGGCGCAGTCGGTGCTGACCGGGCGGATCGTCGACAGCTACACCAACATCCAGTCGGTCAAGCTCTTCGCCCACGCGGCGCGGGAGGACGGCTTCGCCAGCGAGGGCGTGGCGCGCCACACCCGCTCGTTCCACGACCTGATGCGCACGGTCTTCACCCTGACCTGGACCCTGACCGCGCTCAACACGGCGATGATCCTGGCGGTCGGCGGGCTGTCGGTGATGCTCTGGCTGGACGGCCTGGCCTCGCCCGGCTCTGCGGCGGTGGCCATGGGCCTGGCGCTGCGCATCAACCAGATGTCGGGCTGGATCTTGCGCATGATCGCCAGCCTCTTCGAGCAGGTCGGCACGGTGCAGAACGGCGTCGAGACCATCGCCCAGCCCTACAGCGTGGTCGACCGCGCCCAGGCGCAGCCGCTCGCGGTGGGCGCCGGCGCGGTCGCCTTCGAGCGGGTCCGCTTCCGCTACGGCGCGGAGGAGCGCCAGGTGATCGAGGACCTCAGCCTCAGCATCCAGCCGGGCGAGAAGGTCGGCTTCGTCGGGCCCTCGGGCGCCGGCAAGACCACGCTGGTCAATCTGCTGCTGCGCTTCCACGACCTCGAGGCCGGGCGGATCCTGATCGACGGGCAGGACATCGCCGAGGTCACCCAGGAGAGCCTGCGCGCGGCGATCGGCATGGTGACCCAGGACACCTCGCTGCTGCACCGGACGATACGCGAGAACATCCGCTACGGCCGCCCGGATGCGAGCGACGACGAGATCCGGCGCGCCGCCGCCCTGGCCGAGGCCGACCGCTTCATCCCCGAGCTGACCGATCCCCAGGGCCGCCGCGGCTACGACGCCACGGTCGGCGAGCGCGGGGTCAAGCTCTCGGGCGGCCAGCGCCAGCGCGTCGCGATCGCCCGGGTGATCCTCAAGGACGCGCCGATCCTGGTGCTCGACGAGGCGACCTCGGCGCTCGACTCCGAGGTCGAGGCGGCGATCCAGAGCCAGCTCGGTAGCCTGATGGAAGGCAAGACGGTGATCGCCATCGCCCACCGCCTCTCGACCATCGCGGCGCTCGACCGGCTGATCGTGCTCGACCGCGGCCGCATCGTCGAAGAAGGGGACCACGCGTCGCTGCTGCGCCGCGACGGCCTCTACGCCCGCCTCTGGGCCCGCCAGTCCGGCGGCTTCCTGGGTGTGGACGAAAAGCTGAGCGCCTAGAGTAGATTCAACGGGTTTGATGGATCGCCTCGGGTGATTCAGTCAAACCCGGATCTGCTCTAGGCGGCGCCTCACCAGCGCGAGATTCCGGGCCCAGGTGAGGGACCCGGCGACCGCGAAGGGCGAGGTCCCGAAACCGTCGGCGCTGGGCGGCTATTCGGAAGGCCGGTCGCTCACCGGACCGTGACGGTACGGCTCCTGGCCGGTGCTGGTTTGTCGATAGCGCGGCAGGTTGTCCGCGACGTCGAACCAGGAAATCCGCTCTTCATGAAACCAGTGCCTGTCGGGGACATGCGCATCGGGCTCGTCGGTCGTACTGATGTGGAACTCGATGATGGAGCGGTGAAAGGCTTCGCCCTCCCAGGTCAGCGGGGTTCCGCAGCGATCGCAGAAGCCGCGTCGCGCACCCGGCGAGGAGTTGTAGATCTTGCGGTCTCCCTTCGTGAACGCCACCTGCTCCGGCGCAAACGCCACGAAGGTAACGACCGGTGCGCCGGTGTGCCGACGACAGCTATGGCAATGACAGTGCCCGACCGCGATCGGCTCGCCGACTGCCTGGTATCGTACGGCCCCGCACATGCATCCGCCGGTCGTCGATTTCGATGTGTCAGCCATCATGGCCTCCTGTCCCGCCTGCGCCCACGCATCAGTCAAACGGACACGTCGGCCACGTCCGGTGGCCAGACAATCTCGAACCTCTCGAACACGGTTTGGATCTGGTCCGACATCTCGAAGCCTTCCCGAGCGGCCTGGTCGGCAAAATAGTCTCGGTGGCCGGAAAGCCAGCAGTCCCGCGTCCGGTCGCCTTCGCCTTCGTCCCAGGCGAAAGCGTCGTCGACCTCGATGAGCGGCTTCACGACGATCTCCGTCGTGCGCCAGATACATCTCGGGGCCCCCTTGCTGTCGACGACCATGACGAAGTCGGCGACCTGCGGCATCACTTCGCCGCCTGGCGCGTAGTCTCTCAAGAGCGACGCCGTTGCTCGCTTGGTGCCGCACAGGACCAGTTCGACGAGCTCGTCCCAGGGTTCGCTTCCATCGCCGAAAACCGCAACCGTATAGTCGCGCTCGACTGTGCCCTTCGCCGCAACGAACCCGGCCCAATAGTCATCTGTCGCCGGTGTCTTCTCGAGCCCCATGCCGCCGGAGCATAGTCGGGTGTCCCGACGTGCTCAACGGGTCGGGGACGAGACCCGCGGTCAGTCGCCGGAGCCGGCTTGCCGTTCTATTGCCGCCGCAAGGGCCCGCAAGAGCGCGGCGGGCTGGTTCTGGTAGGCCCGCAGCAGGGCCTCGACGCGTTCGTCCGCTTCGGCGGGCGCTTCGCCGGTCAGGCTGAGGCGCGCAATGACCGGCCGATGATCCGAGATCTCCTTGTCGAACTCCGGAATCCGCTTGTCGGCCGCGAGGATGAAGAAGTCGCTGTCTTGCTTCGCGGCCATGTTGGGGGAGAGAAAGATGTGGTCGATCAGCGAACCGAAGCGCGGGCTGAGGTAGGTCAGCGCGCCGCTCTCCTCGTCGGCCGCGCTCAAGGCTTGAAAACCCTCGACACTCAGAGGGTCGAAGTCGCCGGACTTCAGTTCGGCATTGAAGTCGCCGCCGAGCACCCAGTCCTGGTCGTGGCCCTGCTTCTGCATAATGTCGATCGCCTCGGCCAGCAGCGAGCTCGCCATGCGCCGGCGCTTCTTGCCCTCCGCCTTGGCCTTGAGGTGCAGGGGGACGAGGAAGAAGTCGAAGGGGCGTTGCGTGCCGGGCGTGCTGGATAGCGCGGTAAAGTGGAAGAGCCCGGGAAAGCGGTTGAAGATCTTGCCTTCGACGGCTTCCATCTCGATCTCGTCGAACTCCTCGCTGTGGGCCCTCAAGGCCTCCGCGATCTTGTCCGGCCAGGGCACCCGCACGCAGGAGACGGTCTCGCTGTTCCACATGACGGTCGTGGTCTGCCGGTGCTCGGAGGCTTCCGGCTCCGAGGCCAAGCACTCATAGCGCTGGCCGAATTCCTGGCGCATGCGCGCCGCCAAGGCCCGGGTCGCCTGGGGCGAGGACTCCGAGAAGGCCCAGATATCCAGCTTCAGGTCGGCGACGATGCCCGCGACCTTGCCGAGCTTCTTCCGATAGTGCCGATTGAACCACTCGATGTTCCAGAAGGCGATGTCGATGTCCCGTTCCTTGCCGTAGTAGGTCTCGATCACCGCTTCGAGGTTCTCCTCCTGCGCGCCGCCGCCGCGGCCGCGCACCCCGAAGAAGCCGGTGAAGCTGTCCTCGCCCTTGATTTCGGCGAGCACCTTCGAGGCCGCGTCGCGCTCGTCCTCGCTGTCCAGCCGCAACTCCAGATCGGCCGCGATGGCGGAGATCTTGACGCCCTCGTTGAGACGCTTGGGCGGCGTGCCCTCGCTGCCGACCGGGAGTTCTTGCTCCAGGTTCCTGCGGCTGGCGTGATGCAGGGCTTTCAGTTGCCAGTTGTTGTCGAAGACGGGCGAGCCGGAACTGCCTCCCTCCGTGTCGGTCACGTAGTGAAGAAACAGGGGGTGATCATCGGGCAGGACCTGGTTGTCCTGCAGCACGACCTCCTTCGGGCGCCCATCGGGATGCTGAATGATGTTGGCCCGTTTCATGAAATCGGTCGCGAAGGCGCCGCGGTACATCTGGATCGCGCCGAAGCCGTCGGCCGGCTCCTTGAGCGCGACAAAGGTATAGTCCAGGCCGCCCGATGCCTGGCTGGTGATGAAGAGAGACTTCGGGTCGAGCGCCACGGTGGTCGTTTGCCCGGCGTTCTCCCCGTCGGCGTGGTAGTCGAAGATCGCACTGGCGCTCTGCGCGACCTCTTTGCTGTTCAGCACATGGTGGTTGGTCAGCAGGAGGCCGGGTGCGACCAGAAAACCGGTGCCGTTCCACGCCCCGGGGAACCCGTTGTAGCTTACCCCTTCCGCCTCGATCTTGCAGACCGCGCGGCCGAGGGTGGAGGCCTGCCGCAGCACGCCGAAGGGCAAGAAGTTGTCCGTCCCGATCCGCGCCTCGAAGCGTCTGTCATAGAGGCTCTGCTTGCGCTGCGCCCAACCCGACGCGAAGTGCTGCCGGTCGGCGATGCCGGCCCGGCGGGACAGCCTGTCGAAGCGCTGCTTGAAATCGGCTGTCGGTAGCGCAAACTCGCTCGGTTCGCACAGGATCTTCGGGAGGGTCTCGCCCTCGTCCTTGTTGTCGGTCATGCCCCTGTCCTCGTTTCGTGGCGCGCCGGCCGTGGCGCGCCGGTCTCTCGCCCCTAGCTCGCGGAGTTAAGGCGGCCCTCAGACTATGTGCTGCTGGAGGGCGACTCGAAAACGATCGGCGACTTCCCTGAAGCCGCGCTTGGTGCCGTGGATCTCGTCGGCCCAGTCCTCGAGCTTCGGCATGCTGCCCCTGGCATCGACCACGAAGACCCGGCCGGATGGATCTGCTGCGGCCACGTCGTGCATCATGTCGTAGAGCGCGTCGATCATGATCTTGATCACGTCGCGGCGGATTCCGTCCTCGGGGAAGCCGCGGTCCTTGAAGGGGCCGCCCAGCCATTCGTCCTTCGCCGCCCAAATCGGGGATCGCGGGTCCTTCTGCCCATGCGGGTAGGGGAAGACGTAGTCGTAGCCGTGTATGAAGATCGGCAAATCAGTAAATCGCTGATTCTGGCGAATCGATCCGACCACGGAGAGATAGGCGTCTTTCAGCTTTTGCAGGGTGGGATTGAAGGCGCCGCGGTCGATATGCCAGGCCGCGCTCTGACCCGGGTGGTACTCCTTCAACAGATTTTTGAGCACCGGGTTGCCGGACGCATCCTCGCCGATCACGTCGTTGCCGGCGGCGGAGAAGAGAAAGCCCTTTACGCGGTCGTGCCAACGGTTTAGGCCGCGCAGGTACTCGCGATTGCTGCCGGTCATATTGGATGCGGTGTCGCCGGCCGCCCCGAGGCTCCATATCAGGTAGTCATCGTCGAGGTGATCGATTGTCTCCCTGATCAGGAAAGGAAACTGGAACCAGGAATCGCCCTCCGAGACGAGAACGGGGCGTTGGTCGCCCCCGTTGATCGCGCGAAGGAAACGGCTCTGTCGCCGCCACCGGCAGAGCGCGTTGCCGAAGTTCATGGCGCTCTCCAGTTCGAGTTCCTCCGGACTGATCTCGACCAGGTCCGGATTCAGCACGAACTGGGGGTTCAAGGGGCTGCTCGTCTCGGTGTCGATCTTGAGGTACTCGGCAATCGCCTCGTCGTCGACGTCCAAGTCGAAGATTAGTTTGTTTATCTCTTCGCGAGAAATCTTTGTCATGGCTTGGGTTTCCAACTCTCGAAAATCGGGTTCATAACAACGCTCCGCTGCGCGTACCAAACTTGAAACCGCAGACCGAAATGAGAGCCCGAGGTCGGCGTTTCAATCAAAGTCAAAGCCTGATGCTATCAGAAATTGAGAAGCCGCGTAAGGCTCTAACGCTTGTGATTCTCCATGTCCGATCGGGCCAAGTGGGAGCGGCCGGACAGGGCGAAGTGCCGCAATTGCCCCGCCTGGATCGCTCGGATGCCGGCTGATAGTCTGACGCTTCACGTCTGGTGGAGGACGTCATGACGCCCGCCATGAAGCAGCTTCCCGAGATCATCTATGTCGACGGCGTCCTTCACACGCTCTACACGACGCCCCTCTTGCCGTGGCTGCGCAGGCAGGATCCGCCGTCCGTCTTCGACCGGCGGACGCCTCAATGCGAGCGCGGCTACATCGGCCGTTGGAAGATCGAGAACGAGACCCTCTGGCTGACCGGTCTCTATGCTTGGCGCAACGGGAAGGACACGAGGCTGTCGGACTTCTTCGGCGACCGGGACGAGGTCGCCGCGGACTGGTTCACCGGACCCCTGGTCTTCGAGCCCGCGGCCCAGTCGATCGCCGACGGCGCCTATCCGAAAGTGACGACGATGTTCGTCGAAGCGGGCCGGATCGTCCGGGAGTAGAGCCGGTTGTTTGCCGCGTGACGACGGTTGGCGCGTGGCGGTTCCGAGGTCGAGATCCCGCCCCTCGTCTAGCAATTGCCGCTGTCCGGTCCATGTCTATTAGGCTGCCGGCGTCCGCCGGTGCGGTGTTCGGCGAGCCGAAACTCGGAGGGAAGGGCAGGATCGTGAAACCGGAACTGACGAGACGGAGATTCGTCCAGGCCGCCCTGGGTGCCGCGGCGGGCGCGGGCGCGGCGCTGGGGCCGGCGCGGGCCCTGGCGGGCGACGGCACCATGCATGTGATCCCCTCGTCCGGCGAGGCGATCCCTTCGGTCGGCCTGGGCTCGTGGATCACCTTCAACGTGGGCAACGACCCCGTGCTCAAGGACGAGTGCGCAGCGGTCATGGAGGCCTTCTTCAACGCCGGCGGCGGCATGATCGACTCCTCGCCCATGTACGGCTCGGCGCAGCCCGTCATCGGCTACGGCCTGGAGAAGCTCGGCCACCCGGCCTCGCTCTTCTCGGCGGACAAGGTTTGGACCTCCTCCGGGAACGAGGGGCCGGCCCAGATCGAGCAGACGCGGCGCTATTGGGGCGTGCCGAAGTTCGACCTGCTCCAGGTCCACAACCTGCGCGCCTGGAAGCCGCACCTGGAGACGCTATTCGAGATGAAGGCGACGGGCGCGCTCCGCTACGTCGGGATCACGACCTCCCACGGCCGGCGCCACGACCTCTTCGAGGAGGTCATGCACAGCCAGCCGCTGGACTTCGTCCAGCTGACCTACAACATCGTGGACCGCGAGGCCGAGGACCGGCTCCTGCCGCTGGCGCGCGACCGGGGCATCGCGGTCATCGTCAATCGGCCCTACCAGCGGGGCGCGCTGATCAGCCGCCTCGAGGGCAAGCCGCTACCGCCCTGGTCGGCCGAGACCGGCGCGCGTTCCTGGGCCCAGTTCCTGCTGAGGTTCATCATCTCCCACCCGGCGGTCACCACGGCGATTCCGGCGACGACCCGGGTCGACCACGTCCTGGAGAACAAGCAGGCGGCCGAGGGCCTTAAACCCGACGCGGCCATGCGCCGGCGCATGGCGGCCTATGTCCGGGAGCTGTAAACCCGGCCATCCCTGATGGCGGCCTGGGAGAGCTACAGCCCGGCGGACTTCCTGCTGTTCTCGCCGCGCGCCTACTGGCGGCTGTTCGAGCAGGTCAACGCGGAAGCCTGGCCTTGGCAGATCGCGATTCTGCTGCTCGGCGCGGCGGCGCTGTTGTTCGCGCTGCGGCCGCGGCCCTGGTCGGACCGCGTCGTGGCCGGGCTGCTGGCGCTGGCCTGGATCTGGACCGGTCTCCGCTTCGTGGGCCACTACTACGGCGAGATCAACTGGCTCGCCGCCGACGCGATGCCGCTCTTTCTGGTTCAGGGCGCGCTGCTCGCCGGGCTCTGCGCCCTCCCTCCGCTGGGACGGCAGCCGGCCGGCCACAGCGCCCTCGATCTCGCCGGGCCCGTGCTCCTGGTCTACGCCCTGCTTCTGCATCCCCTGGCCGCGCCTGTCGCGGGACGGCCGCTCGCGGCCGCCGAGCTCGTCGGCCTGGCGCCCGATCCCGGCGCCATTGCGACGCTCGGGTTTCTCCTGCTGCTGCGGCGCCGCGCGGTCACCTGGCTGCTCGCCGCGCTCCCGCTGCTCTGGTGCCTGGCGAGCGCCGCGACCCTCCTGACCATGGGGACGGCCCAGGGGGCGGTGCCGCTCGCATCCGCGCTGCTTTTCCTTATCGCGCGGCTCTGGCCGGCTAGAGCAGATCGCGATTAATCGGATTCGCCTGAGGCGATCCGTTAATCGCGTGAATCTGCTCTAAACTTCCGATGTAGAGCGGATTCACGCGCCTTAATCGGCATCCTTGCTTGATCCCGATCAAAACGCGATCCGCTCTGGGCGTGATCACTCGAACAGCGGCAGGGAGGCCGGCTTCTTCTCGCCCTTCTTGTTATCAGGCGGGGCGTCGCCCACCGGTTCCTCGACCGGCTCGATGATGCCGGGGTCGTCGTTGGTCACCTTGTTGACCCGGGTCGAGATCGGGTGGGCCACCAGCTCGGCGCCGGGGCCGCCGGCCATGGCCTTTGCGGCCGCCTCGGTATCCTCCGCGACGGTCAGCCAGGTGTCGTAGCTTTCGGGCGCCAGGATGACCGGCATGCGGTGGTGGATCTCGGCGATGGGACCGCGCGCGTCCGTCGTGGCGATGGTGCAGGTCTCCACCGTCTCGCCGTCGGCGGGGTTGCGCCAGGTCTCCCAGAGGCCTGCGAAGGCGAAGGGCGCGCCGTCGGGCAGGGTGATGCGGTAGGGCTGCTTGCCGCCGCCCTCAAGCTTGCGCCACTCATAGAAGCCGTCGGCCAGGATCAGGCAGCGGCGCTTGGCGAAGGCCTTCCGGAAGGCGGGTTTCTCGGCCAGGGTCTCGGCCCGGGCGTTGATCATGCGGCTGCCGATCGCGAGGTCCTTGGCCCAGAAGGGCACCAGGCCCCAGCGCAGCAGGGAGAAATGCCGCTCGCCGTCCTCGCCGAGCCGGACCGCCGGCACCTGCTGCGTCGGCGCCACGTTGTAGCGGGCCTGCAGGTTCGGCTGCTCGACGAAGCCGAAGATCCGGCGCAGGGCCTCGCTCGGCGTGGTGATGGAGTAGCGGCCGCACATGGGCCGACCTTAGCAGGCGCCGCCGGGACGGTCATGTCCGCGATATTGCGACCGTGCTAGCCTCGCGAAGGCATAACCAAGGGGCAGGAAGAGCCATGATCGAGAAAGGTTTCAGCGTCGCCTGCCGGGCCGGGCGGACCTACGATTTCGACCCGAACTCGACCGCCCTCCTGGTGATCGACATGCAGAAGGACTTCCTCGCGCCCGAGGGCATGTGCGGCCAGCTCGGCGAGGACCTGAGCGCGCTGACCGCCATCGTGCCGCGCATTTCCCGGCTGCTCGACGCGGCGCGCGCTGCGGGGCTGACGGTGATCCACACACGCGAGGGCTACGCGCCCGACCTTTCCGACGTCCATCCCCTGAAGCGCGAGCGCGACGGCCCCGGGACGCCGGGCCCGCTCGGCCGCTTCCTGATCCGCGGCGAGGCGGGCCACGACTTCATCGAAGAGCTGCGCCCCGCGCCAGGCGAAGCGGTGATCGACAAGCCCGGCTTCGGCGCCTTCTACCGCACCGACCTGGAGGCACGACTGAGAGGGCAGGGGATCACCCACCTGATCCTGACCGGCGTGACCACCCAGTGCTGCGTCTTCTCGACCCTGCGCGAGGCGGTCGACCGGGGCTTCTGGTGCCTCCTGCTAGAGGACTGCTGCGCCGCCTTCGACCCCGCCGACCAGGCCGCCACCCTGCAGATCATCCAGAGCGAGAACCACCTCTTCGGCTGGATCGCCGAGAGCGGCGGGGTCGCGGGGGCGATGGAGGGGACGTGAAGGCGGCGCTAGTCTTCGCTCAACAGCGTCGTTAGGTTCGGTCGTCGCCCCTCGATCGGCGACTTGATCACGATGTAGCTGAAGTACTTGGCGATGCCGACGTCGGCGGCGAGCAGGCGTTCGACGATTGCCTGGTAGTCGGCGATGCCGCGGGTCAGGAACTTGACCAGGTAGTCGTAGCCGCCGCTGATCAGGTGGCACTCGACGACGCTGGGCTCCTCGGCGATCACCGCCTCGAAGCGCAGGAAATCGGCCCGGGCGTGGCTCGTCAGGGTGATCTCGGTGAAGACGGTGACGGTCTCGCCCAGCTTGGCGAGGTCGAGCACGGCCTCGTAGCCGGTGATAAAACCGGCGGCCTCCAGGCGTTTCACCCGCTGCAGGCAGGGGCTTGGCGAGAGGCCGACCCGCCCGGCCAGGTCGACGTTGGACAGACGCCCCTCGGCCTGCAGCGCGGCCAGGATCTTGAGGTCGATACGGTCGAGCTTCACATCGCCGGTCATGAATTGCTCAGTGGCTGCAGCCCTACCGAGGCCTTGATCGACGTCATCCTTCGACAGGCTCAGGATGAGGGTCTAGTTTGCAGAAGAGGACGTATCCATCTTCCGCCGGCCAACAAATACACCCCTCACCCTGAGCTTGTCGAAGGGTGATGGTGCCGGCTAGGCACCCATGCTTCGTTGCGTCTAGCCCTCGCGCAGGGCTTCCTGGTGCGCCTTGGCGAGGGCGGCCATGGAGGTGAAGTGGAAGTCCACGGCCGGCTTCTCGCCCGGCGGCATGGTGGCGCCCCAGCCGCCCTGGTCGTGGCGCCGGTCGATCCAGGCCGTGGCCAGGCCGAAGGCGCGGGCCTGCTCGTGGTCGTGGAACAGGCTCTGGGCCGTGTGCAGGATATCGGCCTTCTCCAGGCCCAGGTCGGACTTCAGGTGCTCCAGCATGTACTTGAAGTTTCGCGGGTCCGGCTTGTAGGAGCCGACGTCCTCGGCCGTGTAGATCGCGTCGAAGGTGACGCCCAGCTTCTCGTTGCTGGCGGCGAAGGAGGTCCGGTCGACGTTGGACAGGATCACCAGCTTGTAGAACTTCTGGAGATACTGCAGCGCGGCGGCGGA
>JAAUYK010159952.1_pt1 | contig 12555 bp, 15 predicted proteins | sample 7278021 | NCBI WGS metagenome assembly JAAUYK01 (sample SAMN14350223, study PRJNA611818) | marine sediment metagenome | isolation source: surface marine sediment (1.8m) | place: French Polynesia: Moorea | collected 2018-08
AAATCCTATACGCACTACGTTTACATGGACCACAAAAAAGTGAAATGTACGTCTAATCATCAGCTGTCAATTAGTGAAGCAGACGATCGAACAAGGCCCCGCGCGATTTTCTCCTCGGCCGATCGTTTCGGGGCCGAGAATTTCATTGGCCAGTTGTAGCATTCAGTCAGCAGCATCCAGCTTGATCTCCTTTGACCCTTTCAATGTTAGCAGCTCCCAAGAGAGAAGAGAGAGACGGGCCGACGTTGCACGCGGCGGGTCCGCGACAAACTCATTTCCTAAAACTAAATTGGCCGCGGCCTGGAGGAGAAGAAAACAACTCAAGAGAATTCACCTCTCTCTCTCATTCGAGGACAACGAACTTAAGCGAATGTCCTAGGAAGCAGAATGACGCTGATTCATAGGCAGAAACCCGGTCGGCATTGATAACGCGGGTTATGCTTTTTTCCGGGAAAAATCATCATGATCATTCATGACATAAAATGCGCGCATTGCTACTTTCGCTTCCCCGTGGTTTTTGGTTTCGGGTGCATTTTAGTACTACATGCCGGGAGTGGAATTTTATCTCTGTCGTAGTAGCGGTCGGCCCTTTATCTCTTGATGCGGCCTGACTGTTGGGCCTACCCGTCGAACTAACGGACGAAGCGGTGAAACTTGCAGCTAGCTGCCAGACAAAAGTGCACTCACTCCTCTCCGGACGGCTTTAAATGCCACGTACGACATCAAAGAATGTATATCTAACACGCCGGCAGTCAGTTTTTGGCTCCTTTCTTCTTACCGGGTCTGTAGGTCAATTCGGCGACGATAAACAGAGCGGCGAGAGATGTCGCCGTGGTGACGGCCAGCGAAGAGATCCTCATGCTGTTGCACTTACTGTTAGCACTGCAATAAAATTGCACCGAGAACCCGGCGGCGAAGTTGGCGGCGTGCTGTCTGTCTGGCGGCCCGAATCCGACTGACTGACCTGGGAAAGAACGGCGCGCGGACGCGGACGGACACGGACGGGAGACCGACTGACTGCGCAAGCGAACGGCCGAGCGAAGAGAGGACTAACAATCGTATAGACGCCGGCAACAAAGAAACGTACGACTGACAGTTGGACAATGATTTAGTTTTTTAGCAGCGCATGCGTAAGGGCAATAACTAGAATAAATATGTCAGATTAGATTACGTACGCTAACGTTATTATGGTAACGCTGTTCGCTAGCGAGCGCTCGCCTCATTTCCTCGTTCGCTGCCTATAGCTGTCGGCTGGCCGGCGGACCGACCGACGTCTAGCGAAGGGGAAACTCTGCCCTCGCCGGCCAGCCGCTGTATACCGAGGGGATCTCTGGGCGGCGGGTATAAAGAAAATTTCGGCTACACTTTCTTGATCTACCGGCCGATGCTCAGCACGCACGTCTCGGGCAGTTAACAGTTCCGAGAGGGAAGCCGAGATCGTTTGGAGCTTCCGCGCCATTTACACCCACGGCAGACTGCTAGATGGCCGTTTGTACGTACGTATATATTCGACAGCCTCGGATGTTTCGTATACCATATAGTTGTTATTACTTTCCACGTGATTATCAAGATTGTAATTGAGCAGACTGTGCCGCAATCTTGTCTACGGCCTTCCTGGCAGAGAACATTGCGTCGTTGAGTCCGACGCCGTCGTAGGAGCTGCCGATGAGGCTGAGCCCGCCCGCAGCCGAAGCCGCCGCCCGCGCGTTCGCCACCCTATTCAGGTGGCCCACAACGTACTGCGCTATGCAGTTGCGTTGAATCTTTCCAGTAACCCTGAAGCAAACACGTCTACGTATAAGTGCTTGTATGATCCTCGGATCAAGCTGTGGCCATTATTACCTGACTGGTGCTTTATCAACGTGAATAACACGAGACAAGTGATGCACTGCGGTGTTTTCCAGGTGAGCTAGCGTCGGCGAATCTCCGAACAGCGTTCTGAACCATCGTCCACCCATCATGACGGTGAAAATTGTGTTTCCGTTCCTGTCAGCATAGTCGAAATAATACAGTAAATCGATCGCCTAACGGACAATTACGTCTATCCGTACTTACTTTGCAGGAAACGCGCAGGAGTCGAAGACGGCACCGAGGATGGGCAGGGAGGCGCCGGCCACGGACGGGACCAGGAAGCCGAACGCCTCCGCCGGAGCCACATGCGGACCCTCGTACTCGACGTTGACCACGGCCGTCGTGACGAACGGGATCTTGGAGAGCTCGGAAGACAGGGTGGGGAGGCTGGAACGAGTCAGCTTGGCCACGGAGTGCGCGGGCGCAGAGAGGAAGACTGGACAGAGAACAGGAGTCCGTCAGAAATGCCAGAGGAAACTGTTGAAGTAAGTGTCTCACCGTGATCGCTGCATATGGCCTCGCCAGAGTCGAGTATTACAGTGGGTTTCTTGTACTTGCTCTCGTTGGCACCCTGGACTTCCTTCACTCCAGCGTTTAGCTGAATGTCGACCTTCTTCTGACGGAGGTGGCCGGCGAGAGCCTCCACTATAGATTCCATTCCTGTAAAACCATTGCATACAATTTGCATCCAGTTCAGTGTAGGGAATATGGTACTTTGTACCATTCGCGAAGCTAAACACTGCCCAGCGGTCGTTCCTAGAAAGATGAAATGATGCAACAGGTAAGCGTGGTAAAGCAAATTAAATAGTGTCATACCTTGCTTCAGTGAGCAAGTTGCTTTGAGCAAGCGGCTCTGCCTTATTTCTTCTCAGTAAAGCATTCTTCAACATCGCCTTGATGGCGCTCCCGCCGGTCTCCTGAAGGATACTTAATTAGTATATAGATGTAAGGTGAAAATAACCCAGACCTAGCTACGTACCTGCTCCAGCTTGAAGAGCGGCCCCGCGACGAACGCGGCCGCGCTGATCTCTCTCGCGTCTCCCGCGCAGATCCCCCTCACCATGGGATCGATGATGTAGTCGGCCACGTCCTCGCCGAACCGACGACCCACAAACGAGTGGATCGACTCGTCGTCGTGATGCTCCGTCTCCACGAAGAGCTCCTGGAGGATGGCGGCCAGTAGGGGCCGCTTGAAGGGCTCCCGAGGCAGGTACAGAGATGTGCTAGACAGTCCGGAGGGAAGCTTTACAATCTCTTGGTTGGCGTATATGTAGCGATTCTTCGCAGCTGGATCGTCTTTGTATACTGCCACGACGTCATTCTAAAGAATAGAACGCAGACTGAGTAAAGGAAACTGTGCTGCACCTTCTAGATTTCCCTCACCCCGAGTCCGAGTTGGTCTACTATTTGCAGCGTGTTGGCGCCCGCCACCCCGGACGGCCTCAGCGTTCGGGGCCCGTGCTCATAGAGCGCCCCGTCCTGGTTCCTCGTGGTCTGCACCCATCCGCCGAGACGAGAGGCCGACTCCAGCAAGGTCACTTGACGCGTGGTCGGGAGGAGGCGGAGGTAGTAGGCCGCGGCCAGACCGCTCACGCCGCCGCCAACGATGGTGTAACTCATGATGGCTGAGCTATAAGAACGATGTATTTCCACTTTTGATACGTTTACATATCTGAAACAGGACGTACAAAAGAGAGTTGAGGGCTGCTGTACCGTCTTTAAATTATCTGTAGGAATAGTCGGTTTTCTCTTGCACAATTAATCATTGGTAATTTCCGAGCGAAACTACACACTATGCGTAACACCAGTTCGCGTCACACGACACCGAAGGCGGTCTCTTTCTCCACAATTTTGTCCTGAATGTTGCTATAGTACTTCATCTTGGCCACGTGCGACTTGGCGTCGGCAATCCTCCCTTCGGCAAAAGCTTTCGACACTTTTTGAATGTACTTCTTAAGCACCACTTTGTTCGCTTCGGAGATTCCGCTCAGGTCCGCAGCGCTCTCGGCCTCCGCGACTTCCTCGTTGATCTCCATAATCTCGGCGAGAAAGCCAGGGTCGATCTGGATGTCACCCTCGGCAAGTGGCGCGCCGTGGATCTGCGGATATCTAAAACGGTTAATACATATTCTCTGTGGCCAAGTTAAGGTAAAGTCACCTCGAGCAGATAGAGGGCTCTATCGAGCGGCTTAAGCAGTTTGTTGTATGCGTCGTTCACGATGGCCGACCACTCTTCTGCCAGCTCTTTCTGCGTCGCGTCCCCCGCCGTCGCAAACTTGTCCGGGTGTAGCGACGTCTGCAGCGACTTGAACCGCTTCTTCAGTCCCGAAGGGTCCAGGTCGAATGTGCGCCGTACACCCATCAGGTCGAACCGGTTGATGTCCGATCGGCAGGGGTGGTCCACCAGGAGATTACAATGCGGGCAGGCGAAGAGCACGCGGTCGGCGGAGAGGCCCTCGCATTTCAGGGGACAACTGGACTTATCACAGGAGTCCACCACGGAGGATTTGCTCGATGACGCCCTTAATTAGTTCCGATGCAATTATCATACTCTCTGTTTTACTCTCAAGCAATCAGATGAAACCACTCACCTGGCCGGGCTTGTGCTTGCTGAAGTCGTCGACGTCACCATACTTTTCAGCCCTGGGCTAAAGACCGGCTTGAGGCCGAGCCTCCGCAACGCCGCCGACATTCCGATCTGCAAGAATTCGACGTGACGGGCTGATTACATTCGGAGGCAACATACAAATTCGAGATTTATCAGCCGCGATTTATTTGCCATGCACGTATCACCAATCAATCACCACATGTGCTTCAACTGTTTGTCCGGATTCCGCGGCCGTCCTTCCGAGTCCCACTCTTTGATGTTCACATCATACTCTCGCATCTTGTCGTCGGTCAGCCACCACTTGCCGAGGAAGCCGACGTCGACGAGGCGGTCGGAGCGCACTCTGTCCACGTAGCCCACCTGGAGGTACTCGCACTGAGACTCGTACAGTCCGCAGTTTCTGGCGGCGTTGTCGCGCCACACCAGAGTGAGCACGCCGAGGCTGGTGAAGCGGAGCGTGTCCAAGTTGTAGCACCGGGATAGCATCAGCTGGTGGGACTCGCTTTCCGCGTTCCGAACCTCTTCGCTCACCACCATGAGGTCCTGGTTAAGGGTAAGGAACCTGTCTCTGTAGTCCCTCTCGTCGGGGTTCGTCATGTTGGCGTAATAGAGGCCGGCAGCGGCAGAGGTCATGAGGGCGGCTCGAAAAGGCCGATTTCTCGCACCTACTCTCACCTGGTCCACCGACTCTGAGTAGTCTCTGACTACGTTCTGCCAGAACTCCGCCCATCGTTGCACTCTGCCGCCGCGAAGCTTCTCCGGAAGTGCCAGAGATGGAAGGCGGTTCGTTACAGCTGTCACCGGCGAGGCCAACTTCTTCAGCATGGCCAACTCTTAAAGGCAAACATAACAAAATAGTTAATATGAAAAGCTCTTTTAACGAGAGCGCTAGTCGTCAACCCAACTTGTATTCTTCATGGCCGGATCACTCAAAAACATAATTCATCATCATTTCCACAGATTAGGATGCATTCCTCCAAACAGCGACCACACCCTGGAGTCAACCACATCTCCGAGTCCGCTACTCTTCCTCAGAAACTCCGCGCACTGGGACAGGGGCACTCGAAACACCTCCGTGTGCTCTCCCTCCTGCTCGACTTTCTTCGCCTCCCTGTTAGTGGCGAGGTCTCCGTCCACCTCGACGACGAGCTGCACAATCAGCGCACTCTCCACGCCCGCGTCGAGCGACGTCGGCGGAGACGAACTGACCACCCTGCCCATGGTCAGCCCCGCTTCCTCCTTCAGTTCCCTCGCTGCGGCCTCCTCCGGCGTCTCGCCCTCGTCGATGAGGCCGGCGGGCAGCTCGATGGTGTAGCCGCGCACCGGAGGGCGGTACTGGCGCACGAAGACGATCTCGTCCGGACCGCCGGACGACTTGACCACGGTCAGGACGGATACGGCATCGGCGACGCACTCCTTGCGCCTTTAAATGAATTTCATGAACACGGCTTCATTGGATGGTTACACAATTTTCTTAACCTCGTCGTCCTCGCCACCATTTCCCAATGCCTCTCCTTGCCCTCCTCGTCGACGTAGGTCAAAGACTCTAACTTGAGCCACTTCAGACTGGCACACTCGGAGGAGCTGACGTGGCGGGCGGAGCCTCCAGCCTTGGACTCCATAGCAGCCACTAAAATACAACGTGCAATGTCTGCTTTAACGGAAGAACAAATTTCATTGACACCGAGAGAAAGTTTCATTTGTTCCTATCACATTATCTACCGCCTCCAAAATATGTATCACTCTGTCTAAAATCCCAGAACGTTCATGACGACTGAGACGACGACTGCGACGGCGTTCCAAATGATGGTGAGGGGGTCCAGGGGGCCGAGCGGCACTCGCTTTCTCAGCACGTAGAGCACGCACGCCCAGAAGAATGCGAAGGCGAAGAATATGAGCACGCGGTCTGTGGTCTCCCTTCGGCCGTATTTGCTGATCAGCTTCCTTCCCTGGCCAATCACCGATCCCATCGTCTTGAACTCGTCGTGCGTCTCTCCGACGGTGCCCGAGGACTGAGCCAGTTCCTCTACCGTCTGCGACGATCTCTCCACGGCCGCCGCCAGCATCCTGGAGACGGAGGAGAGGTCGTCCGTGAGCCTTCCGGACTCCTGCACCAGGCTGTCCTTGTTCCTCTGCTCGAGGCGGCGCTTTCCAGTCGCGCGATGTCTCGCTCCGCCTCCGCCTCCGCCTCCGCCGTCCGTCTCTCCGAGCAGCTCCCTCTTGTTCCTCTTGTTTATCTCCAGGATGCACTTGAGGTTGGCGTCGCGAAACGACTTTTCGCACCCGGCGAGCTGCCCGGCGTGGCTCTCGACGTCCTTTGCGAGCATCTCCCTGGCGGCCCTTTCCGTCTGTCTCCGGGCCAGATGCCGCAGTCGGTCGAGCTTTGCCCGGAACGCCGCCAGCATGCCCCGCACCTCGGAGTTGATCTCCTCCATCTCGGCCTCGTCTTCTGCGGTCGCGAACCGTCCGATGGCCACCTTGGCCTTCAGGTTGACGGTGACCAGCTCCTCCTGCACCTCGGTCACCTCGACGGACGAGTTGAGTGACACCTGAGATCCAGAAAGGGACTTGGACGACGACGGAGTCGCCGCTGCGGAGGACAGCGACGCGGACGCGGACGTGGACGCCATCGGGACGAAGTGCGAGTAATTCAATTAAATGGTGCTAACTGCTAAACTGTCTATCACATTCACAGTTTTCACACAGTCACTTGAACTCAATTCACGATCACGTACGTCTACGTAGGGTACACGTACGTAAACACGTATACTGTATAAGTGTATATATATATGCTGTTCTCTTGTTTAGTGTTTACATCATTAAATGAGGAGACCATTGAGGACATGCAGTGCAGTGGTGGGGCTGGCAAGAAACAAAGTGCCCGAGTGCACACTACAAGGTATAAAATTTAAGCGGCTAACATCCAAAATATGTAGTTTAATACAATGCTAGCAGACTTTTAACATTATAAGCAATCGTTTTCCATGAAAAGTTCTCATGAACCCTATTCCAGTGTCCCTGGTAAAAAGGGCTCTAATGGTGCCTTATATCTTACATATTTGTTTGTAAATCAAGTTACATGAACGTAACTCGCCAACTGAACATGATCGTTTCGGCTAAGATTCAATTCCAATATTTGCCACGAGCCCTGGCTATCTATAGAATATGTCCAAATCCAAATAACCTTGGAATCAAGCTCGTTCACCTGGATCGGTCTTTGCGGGTCCCGTTCTCCGGCTGCGTTTGTCTGCCTGCCTGACAGCCAAGGTAGGAAATGGACGGAGGTCGACATTTGGCATACGAAATAAGCATACATATAGCAGTGATGATTAGTGCGGCATATCGAAAGGTTAAGGAAAAGCCTCAATTTCCGGCGTATATTGAAACGTCTCCGAAAATTTCATTTCTTAACGTATTATCGGCTCGAATTTGGCGATGTGCTCCTAATGTCACTGCTTATTTTGCCGAATTTAGGGACGACAGAATTTGTGCTGTTATCTATCAAAAACTCTGCTATAAATCTGCCTAACAGCCTCAAGCTGAGTCAAATTAAAGTCAGTTACAACACTTGCAAGCACGTGAGACATTTGTCCTTGTCGAGCATGACAACCAGTCTATTGTTTACATCTGTCGTAAATCTGTTCCCCCTGCTGCACCGCTCTCTCTCTCTCTCTCTCTGTCTCTCTCTCTCTCCCCTCTTTCTCTTTTCCTTGATGGATTTCTTAAAGCCGTTTCCTCTCCGCCGCCGACCTCGTTCCCCAAGTGGTTGAGGTCATTTGACGGCGGTCTCCGAGGCGTCCCTCCCCCGTCCGTCCCTCCCCGCCCGTCGATCGGCCTTCTTCTCGGTCGCCATCGGGGCAGAAAAGAGATCAGAAAGAGGAGCTCGAGCTACGGCTGGCTAGAGCTAGAGTAGACTACTATATAGTACTATAGCACTGCTTGCTTGCTGCAACTTGCTATAGTAATAGTATACGTCGCCGAATAGTTAATTGCGGCGGCGGCGGCGGCGGTGTTGCAATCGTCCTCCTCCGGCCTCGGCTTGTTCGCCGGCCTCGTATTTTCTACATAGCTCGACGATGAGTTCTTCCCTGCGCGCATTCCGCTTCCAGAAGACGTCCCGACCGAAGCCGCCCATCAGCGAGGACGAGGTCATCACGTTGGACCAGGTAACAGAAATTAGACAAGTGCAATCGTATGGAAGGTGTACCTCATGTATGTGTCCTAGGACTCTAATCACTCCGGCGACAACAACAGCATGTTGGAGAGCAGCCAGGACTCTCCGTTGTTGGCGCCTGCCGCCAAGAAGCCCCGAGTGATCACCATCAGCGACTCCGAGGACGACGAGGCGGCCTCGTCGTCGGCGACGGCAAATGGCAAGAACGGCAGCGGGGACGGAAGCGGCAACGGCGCCGCCGCCTCAGGCACGAGCTCCAACAGCAGAGGGGCGACTCCGCCGCCGGAGAACATCCGCGCCCGACTGGACTGCCTGCAGAGGTCCTTCCCCAAGGTGGATCGCATGGAGCTGCAGGACGCCCTCATGGCCGCCGGATGGGACGTGAACAACGCCGCCAAGAACATCAAGCAGGGCGGCACCACCTTCGTGCCGGACACGAAGGCCAACCAATCGGCGGGGGCGGCCAAGGTGGCTGCCAAGTACAAGGCGCCGAAGAAGGCGTCCCTGAAGCGCCACCACGCGCCCGAGGAGAACAACAGCGAGTCTGACTCGGAGGGCGAGTACAACGGCAACGGCCTCGTGTACGACAGCGAGGACAGCGATGAGGAGTTGGACATCGCCGACGAGGGGAACATGACGTCGGAGCAGAGGAAGGTCCTAAAGTTCTTCAACGACGGCAGCGAGCATGAGTTGGCCTGCATCCAAGGATGCTCCAAGAAGAAGGTGGTCGACCTGCTCGAGCTGAGACCCTTTTCCGGCTGGGGAGACCTCGTCAGAAAGCTGCAGATCTCGAGGTCGCTCAACACGGACATGCTTAATCACACGACGCAGCTGCTCCGAATGAGGGAGACCGTCTCCAAGCTGATGGACAAGTGCGAGAAGATCACCGACAAGATGGAGAACATCGTGGAGGACCTGACAAAGGGCCGCAACACGCGCCTAGAGTTGAACCGGCAGCCGGCCAACCTGACGGAGGGCCGCAACCTCACCGGCTACCAGATGATCGGCCTCAACTGGTTGGTCCTGATGCATAAGCAGTCTCTGAACGGGATCCTTGCCGACGAGATGGGTCTCGGCAAGACCATCCAGGCGATCGCCTTCCTCGCGCACCTCAAGGAGTTGGGCGACGAGGGCCCCCACCTGATCATCGTCCCCTCGTCGACGATGGAGAACTGGAAGAACGAGCTGAACCTTTGGTGTCCGGCGCTCAAGGTGCTCAACTACTACGGCTCGCAGGACGAGCGTCGCCACATGCGGCTGCAGATCGTCAGCGAGACGATCGAGTTCGACATCATCCTGACGACATACAACATGGTGATCAGCTCGGCGGACGACCGCGTCCTCTTCAGGAAGCTCGACTTCCACTACGTGATCTTCGACGAGGCGCACATGCTGAAGAACATGTCGACGGCGCGCTACGAGAACCTGATGCGCGTCAAAGCCTCGCGGAAGCTGCTGCTGACGGGCACACCGCTCCAGAACAACCTGGTCGAGCTGATGTCCCTGCTGGTGTTCGTCATGCCGGAGATGTTCGCCAACAAGAAGGAGCAACTGAAGAAGATGTTCTCGCTGTTCCCCAAGAACCAGGACAGCGAAAATGGGCCGAGCAAACGCTCTAAATACGAAGCTGACCGCATCGCTCACGCCAAGCGCATCATGAAGCCGTTCTTCCTCCGCCGCCTCAAGTCGGAGGTGCTGACGGAGCTGCCAAAGAAGACGGAGGAGATCATCAAAGTGCCGATGAGCTCACAACAGCAGGACCTCTACTTCCAGCTCGTTGCAGACTACAAAGAGCGAGCGAGAAGGGTATGAAAACTGTCTAACATTGTGTACATTATATTTATTCATGTGGCTCTTTATCTACAGATTGCTATGGGCATGTTGCGACCCAAGGGACATCAGGAGTCCGGCGTCGGCCTGCTTATGAACCTGCGCAAGGCTGCCAACCACCCGCTGCTGCTTCGATCACACTATGACCGCACGAAAATCCGGACGATGGCCAAGCTGCTCAAGAAGAACTGCTCCTCGCATATGAACGCCGTCGAGAAATTCATCGAGGAAGACTTCTCCGTCCTGTCAGATTTCTACATTCATAAAACATGCCAAACGTACCCGGTAAGTTTACTTTAAATTAGAGCTAAGGTAACACAGTCTTATTATTGTAATATTTTACTCGTCAGGCGATCGAGAGTCACAGTCTGAGCCGCGAGCTGATCTGCAACAGCGGCAAGTTCAAGATGCTGGACAAGATCCTCCCCGGTATGCGCGACGGCGGCGACCGCGTGCTCGTCTTCACCCAGTTCACGATGGTCCTCGACGTGATGGAGGACTACCTAAAGGAGCGCGACTTCAGCTACCTGAGGCTGGACGGGTCGACGCCTGTGCAGGAACGCCAGTACCTGATTGACCAGTTCAACTCGGACAGCAAGATCTTCCTCTTCATTCTGTCCACCAAGGCCGGAGGGCTCGGAATCAACCTGACGTCGGCCAACACCGTGATTCTGCATGATATGGATTTTAACCCTTACAACGACAAGCAGGCGGAAGACAGGTGCCACAGAGTGGGACAGACAAGGTTTGTTTGCCTTTAAAGCCTTAACAATATATGCAGTGGTTAACATCTAATTCGTTGCAGGCCTGTGCGAGTGATCCGTTTCCTGTGCCAGGACACGATCGAGGAGGGAATCTACCAGATCGCGCAGGACAAGCTGCAGCTGGAGAAAGATCTGAGCGCCACCGACGGCCTCGACCCGGCGGCCGCGGCCACCAGCAAGAAGGACTTGAAGAAGCTGCTCAAGATCGCCCTCGACGTCGACCTGTCGGACGACGAGCAGATCGGCGACGTGGAGAAGGTCTTCACCGAGTGCGATAAGGTCTATACCAAGCTGTAGCTGAGAGGGTTGCCAGACACACAGTTTTATTTTTGCAGACCAAATTTAGTACTTAGGAACGAGCCCTGCTGTTACATGGTATTACTTAGCACGAAATAGTCGTGAATAGGGGCCAATATGAGGTCGCCGTATACGTATAGCCGTGCGTATCCCCTATACAGTAATAATTTTTAGTAACTATCGTGTCAGTAATTCCTGGCAACCCTGTCATTAGTGCTAGACGCACACTTGACTTTTATTATGACTTAAGTACCGGCGAGATAAATCGAAGAATCATGTGTAGTACACTTGTCCCAAGACCGTAACTCTTAGCTCAGGATTATTAATCGTGAATGAAAAGGAGAATATACAATACGTATACACTAGAGGATTCAGCCGTCAATGTTCTTCCTAATTGTCGATCTAGTACTAGTCTTTCGTATAGGCATGCGCGATTAATTGTTACCTGAGAGCTGGGTGCTACGAAATATGTGCTCGGTTGGGTGTTATTTTACGCAGATGTAGCATAGCAGTCTTTGGTTTTTGCAAGGCTAGCTGCAGGCGGGTGCGGCCGAGGGGAGTCACCTCTTTTAGCGAGTGTTGCAAAAGTTACGTAACACTTAAGGCAAACCTAACTTACTCCAACTTAGCCGAAATATTTCCTAATTGAGGTTATGATTATTCGTTATTGCGTACGCCACCTCAGTGTCTGTACAGTTTGCGATTTGCCGTCGTAGCCGCGTATTTAGTTGGCGCAAAAAATTGCACAGCCGCTTGTAGGCAGACAAGCGTCCGAGACACGCCTCGTCAGGCAGGCAGCCAGCGAATTGAAAGCACGGACGGAGAAGCTCTCTGCAGGGCGCCCAGCTCGTCTGGCCATGAGTGTGGTAAATGCGGTAGTTCATACACTGGCGACTGCGGACGGCGGCTAAAAGGAAATTAATTGGAAAAATGGGGCTCCAAGACTTCCACGTCGTGCTGAATAACAACATCATCTTTCCTGGTTGCGACCTGGAGGGCACCGTCAAGGTTACCATCTCGGATCAGCCGAA
>JAAUYK010046173.1_pt1 | contig 12554 bp, 12 predicted proteins | sample 7278021 | NCBI WGS metagenome assembly JAAUYK01 (sample SAMN14350223, study PRJNA611818) | marine sediment metagenome | isolation source: surface marine sediment (1.8m) | place: French Polynesia: Moorea | collected 2018-08
GCGTATACTATAAAGAGTGTTTGGCCAAGACGAATCTGCCCGATTACTGTAATTATGCATGTTACCTTTCTGTGCATGAGGAGCAGCCTGCCCTCCAGCTCCCGTAAGACGCCGCGGTACGAGTCGGCGGCCGCCGTCGTCACAGTCACCGTCTGCGCCGCGACCACAAGCATCGTTATCTCAACAATTAACACCAGAATGTAACTGCAATTCGTCTTTCTGGTGAGAAAGACAGACACGCAGCTGAATCCCACTTCAGTCGGATGTGGAGAAACGACTGACTGACGGTCGAACGAACGATCGAACGAGAAACAATCCGGCTCTGGCCGGCCGGCCGGCCGGCGTGCATTTCATTCGCGGCTCCCTTGAATGGGGGCAACGGAAATAAGAGCTAAGGGTCTCTCTCGCCAAAGTGTTAATTAGTTAAAGACAAAGTTTTGCTCGCTATAGCTATAGCAATTAAGACGAAAACCCAATCCATTAAAGCTTCACTGTTTACGCAAATCGCGCCTTAGCAACACTTGTTGAGTGTCGGCTCATATCCAACGCCGACCCCGGGCCATGCAATCCTCCGTCGTCGCCGCCGCCACAACAGTCAATCACGTCTGGAGGGAGAAGGAGAGAGTTGCTCGCACATGAATGGATGGATGAGCGGTTAGAAGCGCAATAAATTAACACCAGTGAAAGTCAACTACGTACACACAGATCGGCTACATAATTTATTAGGTTTATTTTAAAGCAGCTTCTCTTGAATTTTGTCCTTTGCACATTACGTAACTGTGTAATAACGGGAATCGACTTCCGACGAATATGAACTGCCGTAACCCTTATTTCTACCAACGCGACGCCCGTTCGAGCGAATCGTGAAAAGTCATACGTCACCAACTGTTAATCCGGCGCCACTGCGGCAGTCATAAATTACGAGCTACCCCCTTTCCTTTTCACTGCAGTGGATTATATCCGCCTCCATGGAGCAAACAGTCTCCAAGGCAACGAAATATAACGTTCAAAGATTTATCTCGTAAAAACGAGGGAAAACGCGCGTAGAACGGGGCCAACCTCAGTAAAAAGACCCCGTTCCCATTCAAGTGAGGGCATTAAAGCGGCGCGGCTCCGTAGCTGAATAAATTAGGCAGGGAACACCCAAGGTGTTTCTCGCTCTCCCTGGCGTCAAGAAAGAGCGAGCGAGTAAGCGCGGGGAATGGATGCAAAATGAGGCCGACCGGCTGCGACTTATGGCCCTTCCCACCCAGAAGGCGGCAAGAGTTGCCAATGGGAGGTTAAGCATTTACGTAGATGCGTTCAATCCTAGGCGAAAGGGCATTCGCGGTCGGTCGGTCGGACGCTCTTTGGGTCGGTCGCGTCTCCTTGTCCTTTACTCTCGGTAATTTCCTGCTCCGATTTTAATCGCTGCTGCGTCGGCGGCGCCGGCCTCTATCGCGTTCCGCCGCCTCCTTGTCTCTATCTAGTACTTCAAACCGCCCCCTCCTCCTCATTCTCCTTCCTTCCCCGTTCGTCTCAGGGACGACACAACGAAGATTCTTGGGCAGTTCCTCTATTAATCTTCTCGTTTGCATGTCAAGCTCATTGGGGGCGTGTTCGATTCAACGGTTGACTTTTCATTGTTTAAGTCAATGCTGTGTTGGGTTAATGTTTTTCCGGCGTGATTCTGGCCATTAGCTATACGACGACGGAGATTAGAGCGAAATAAATGAGCGAACTGCTTCATTCGTTTCTTGTAATGCCCGACAAGCTTTAAGGTTTCTATCCACTGCCTACCTCGGCGACAATCGGAGCGCAAAGGCCGAGCGAGCGAACACAAAGAATGGAAGCTGCAGCCATAAAATAAATCCGTCGTCCGGGGAAACGACGACGGACGGCGCAGCGAAAAACCAACTTTAGGAGAACGTCAAAAAAGGCGGCAGACAGACGAAGCGTGGAGGGAGGGAGGGAGGTACATGGAGACAAATGGCAAAGGCTTGCCGTCGTCGGTCGTGGTCGTGTGGCTTGCAGAGATACATGCAGCCATATGTGGACTATGGGACGCGCTCGCATCGACCGACTACCAGCTCCCGCTCCGTGGGAGGTAGAACACATATCCAAGATCACAACTGCCATCATCGTCCGTGTATCATTCGCATCAGGGTGGCCACCGAAGAGGTACGGAAATATAAAGCCAACACCAGAACAGCTCGAAATGTACATTGCAGTACTCAATCTACTAGAAATATCCCATTACTCTTCGTCGCCAACGCGATGGAAGCAACAGGCGCGGGTCATCAACGGGGGCGGTGTAGATGCCATGAGACGGGGGATGCAAGACATGGAAAACAGTTTACTTCGCGGCGCAGGCGATGTGGTTTGCTCATGCATGCCGGCGGCGATTAGTCCAGCTGAGCGAGCGCTCGCCATAACTAAAAAAAGCGGCCCGCTCGCTCGGTGACTTGGGCGTACGCCCCGGCCGACATTAACGAGCGGCTAAACGCCAAAATAAAAATTCAAAACGGTAGGACACGCGCCCGCACGCGTTCCAGATAGCCTCGAGGGGAGTTGTGGGTTGGGCATGCAGGCGCGCAACGGGTCATTAGGCATACCTAAAAATCGCCAAGGACAAGTCATATGAGCAGGGTGCAGTTAGTAGTATTATCTGTTGCAAGCCGAAACAAAATACTTTGGTTTATAAATATGAGATATTACGCGTAGGTTCAACTGCGAGATTTTCTCCGAAGCCGTGATGTTGTTGACTCGAGAGTCTCTCTCTCTCCCCTTCTCCCTTCTTTCTCTAGGGTATATACGAACTAAGCGAGACGACGACAGCCAGCGAGCGAGGTGAAAACTCGACCCGGCCTTATAAGGAGCTAGTATACGCCGCCGCTAGAATACGAACGGCCGCAACGAGCATGGAATGCGGCAGCATCGAAATGTCACATAAAGGAGGCAAGAAAGAAATCTTCTAAATGGACTGCACTGAAAGAGAAGAATTACGTTATTTTATCTCTGTATATGCATCCCCGAATGTTTTACTCAAACTGTCCAGCCAACCCTGGACCGGCAAACCTCGGCTAATGATCCCGGCCCACACACAAGCGGCTGGCTATAGGCGATAGCGATGAATCCGAAGCCGCTGTCTGGCGCATACATACTACGTAGGAGAAGAAACACGTCGCGTCGGTCGCTGCGTGGTGTATGCCGTTACCGGCGGGCGGGCGGGAGTTAAACAGCGGAACGACCGACCGGCTTCGGCGAAACTCATGCAAAACGCTATCTACCGGCTTAATGCCCGTCATTAGGCAGTTACGAGAAAGAGAGACAGCTAGAGAGAAATTCGATCCGCTTCCGGTCGGCCGCCTTGATTGCCGATTCAGCCGAAGGAGTGTAAAACTGCCTCAGATCTTTGCATGAATGCCGCCGCCAACCAACGACGTCGCTGTGCTGTCTTAATTTTGAGTAAATCGCCGCCGATATATTCTCTCACGAGTTATATGCATGCATAGAGGAGACAATTGCGGCGGCGGCGAAACCAGACACACTACAGGAAGAAAAGAGGCTAACCGTTCCGTTCCGTCTGGCCATGCATGCAGACTGCCGCCGCCGGCGGCGATCGCACATTCCGTAAGAACCGTAATGTCTACCCTCCTCCCCCTTTATACTCTTCCGGACAATATCAAGATATTCTGACACTGCATAACAGCCGAGGGAAAATCCGTCCGAGTATTAAACTCGGCGATGGGAAACGTACGTACGGAATACGAGATGGACCATAAAGTCCTCGAATGAGTGGTTAATAACCCGGACGCGGACGGACGCGACGGCCGCTTGAAGATTGCACTCGTTTAGAATGTGGCTAGCGTGCACGGTTCGCGTGTCGGAAAGCCGCTTGGGTGGCACCGCTCGTAACCGAATGAGCTTAGCCGGACCCAATTTCGTCCCCGGACGCGGACGCCGGCTGCAAAATGACTTGAAGGAAGGGAAGGACCGGTCTGAAGAAAAGTGCACCTACCGGCCAGTGAGCGACCGGCTGGATTGTCTTTGAGGTAATTGGCTGACTTTCTCCGTTCCGGATATCACTTAAGGCATAACTCGCTCGCTCGTTACCCATATCTCCAACGCGCTGCTGCTGCTGTTCACTCCCCGAGTAGTAGTGGTCCCTCCGAGGGAGAGAGATCTCAGCCTCCGTCTCAGGTTCTTCGCCCTGACGCTGGCTCCGGTGCCGACGGCGGAGAGGCGTCGACGCCTGATTCAGCGACATGCTTGTCGTCACAATTTAGCGCTTGCCATAATTGCTCCAGTTGCTGGGAAATGTCGCGATTGCCAGAGGGGAAGTTCTTTTCTTTGACGCAAGGCAAGGCCGCATTCCCCTTCCATAAATCAAATCCATTTACCCCGCCGCGGGCTGGATTCTTCATCCCTAATTTGAAGTCGTTAACAAATGAGACGAAACTGTGCCAATCTGGGGAGGGTGCCAGCGCTAAATTGTGGTGTCATAAGTCAGGGGTGACATTTCAAGGAGGTCACGGATTGTGCCTCCTCCACACTAGAGTTTGTCACCCCCGTCTTTCATTGCGTTTGCAGAAATGGGGACCTTGGACTCGAGCTGGTTCCCATCGCTGTCGTCGACGTAGACGAAGACGAGCCTCCTCCTCAAGTCACATCACCGCTGCCTTAATGACACCATTTCCTCCCTGGCTTGCTTGCACATTTCTTTCGATTACTTTTTTACCGAGGTAGCTCGATCTGCGCGAAACTGGAGCAGGAAGCTACTAGCAGCAGTAAGTAACGAGCGTATAATAACAGAAGCAAATGATAAGCCGCCGCCGGCAGTTTGAACGGCTGCTCTATCTCTGTCTTTTTTTCACCTGCCGGCCGGCCGTTGAAAGCTGATTATGATAACGTTCAGGGAGTAACCGATAAGCGGGTCGAGAGCGCGCGCCATGAATTCGAACGTTACAGGATAATACGTGCACAAGGCTTTTAGGAAACAAAAGCTCCATGAATGCTAAAAGTTTCCTTGCTGGCATGAAGGCAGCTAGGTCCATTACGCAAGTTGGGCGCATTTTCGTCTGTTCCGGCCTCGCGATGTCACGCTCGGCCGCCTTTCGAGTCGGGCCAAACAAGGGGTGAGTCGGCAGAATTAGCCGCCACTTTTGCTCTGCCCTCCCCCAAAGGCGTTCGTTCGTCTGGCCGCGCGGCCTGCCTCAAACTTCCGCACTCGCGCGATCTGAGCCAATTTATTCAGGACTGATGCCAGGGAAGGAGACCTGGCAACAAAATTATGCTAATGCCGAGTGCGCCCGCCCAGCCTCCCCCTTTGTCTTCTCGCTGCTATCTTCCGCATTTCCTTTTCGGAAATCCGCAGCTCGGCCGACCGCCTTGTTACGGATGACATCAAGCCGATTTGACGACAAGTGAGCGGCGCGGCCCGGGGAAAAAAACACGACGGCGAGGGGTTCTCGGAAGGCACTGAGGAATCCCGTGCAGGTTGCATTGTATTCAAAATGCGGCGCCTGTAAATGGCCACGCTAAGGGCGGGGACACGCGCATTCCCTTCTCTGCCATCCGGATATGGCGGCCGTCCGTCCGACGCATAGCGAGCGATATCTCCATCTCTCTTATGCGGATCAAGCAGCGGCGAATGGCCGGCATATACTGGCTGCCAGAGATCGGGCGTGCGATCGACCTTACTCCACATTCGACTTCGCATGTCACTGTCCACTCTCCGCCTCGTACCAGCAATAAGTTGAGAAACGATTTTTATTAGAATGGTGCAAAATGGCAAACGTTTGTTCTGCGTCCGAGGCATGCACTCAGCAACTTTCGTTGCCTAAAAAAGCATAAAGCGCATGTGTATCTCGATTTAGTTTTGTCCCTTTGATATACAGACAATCATATGAATAAGCGCATTGAATAATGTGCGCGTATACGTAAGCATCCGAAACTACGATCGAGCTGCCTGCCGATTACGTACGTCATAGCCGATGGGTAACGACTTTTCCCGAGTGCGAGGTACCCCATTTGCTGTTGCGCCGAGAATACGTATTTACTATTATTGACTTGTATGGGCTGGCCTATTGGTCTTGGCTCTGAAATCAGGGCACATGCACAATATTAATTTGCACGTACGTATACTTGGAATCGAGCAGTATTGTGGTGATCCTGAAATGAATCAATTAATCGTTACGTATGTACTGTAGCTCTCAACTACTGCACATTGGGTTGATCAATTTCACCCTGGGAATGACGCTCCCATCAATATTATCCATTTTGATGTGACTGGGTTTGAATTACGTGGTTCGTAGCACACAAAGCATATTTACATAAGCAGGGCAGTGTAGCATATGTTCGGAAGGAGCTTGATCAATACACCGTGTGTATTTAAGGGGAATGCCCGCTGCCACTTTAAACTCAGTCTACTCATATTGTACAAACAATTAATAGCATACGCAAAATTGGCATCATGAAGGGGCACTTGCACTGTCTACTGGCAAGATACACTTTGACCTGAGTTCAATCTTGTAATTTAACAATACGTATTACTTCAGATCCATGTATTAGTTGGACTGAGCACCGCATGCTTTTGGTCCCCTCCTAACCCACCTACTCCGACAACAAAAATAACTACCACAACGGAGCCATCAACCACCACAACAACTACTACTATGACCACCTCCACGAATACTACGACCACTACCACCACTATTACGACCACCACCACCACCACTACTACTACTACAACCACCCCATTGGGTGGACCAGGTATGCCCACTTGTATTGTCCAGACGAACCGATCTTAACAATTATACCCGTGCCTGACCACACTACTATAGGTTGTGTCCCATGTGGCCAATCTGCTCTGCTGAGATCAGAAAGCCTTAACAGCGGAGAGAACTCTTTACCTCTATTGGAGACTCTGAATGCCAATAGTCTGGACTTGAGCACTCCAAGGATCGAACTAAATTTCTTAAAGGACCTGAACTCGTCCAGCAACACAAAGATTGTCAATGGACAGGACACCCCTATCGAGAACGTGCCGTGGCAGGTCGTGCTGGCTACAACTCAAGGGTGGCCCTTCTGTGGAGGCAGCATAATCAACACCAGGTTCATCTTGTCGGCCCACCACTGCACGAGAAAGTAAGAGAAACTACGTATATGGTCCTTCTGGAATATTAATTCAGACTAAACTAGCATATTTTCATTAGTCTGGCTCCCTCCGAGATGATAGCGGCGGGTGGATTGACTAAGATTTCCACGCCTGAAGCGGTCATCATGAGGTTTAGCAGGTGTGAAAAAGTTCTCATCACTTTTAGCACATTACTTTATTTTCTTCCAGCAAGCATGAGCATCCCCAAGCCAGCTATCCTGACAACGGTGGTGCTCTTTATGACTTCGTCCTACTCAAGCTCACCGTACCAATTGACTTCACCAGATATGGAAACAGGATCAGACCCGTCTGCTGGCAGAACTCGCCGTAAGTTCATAATATGGGCGGGTGTCCAGGAAGGAACCAAGCCGTACTTGTGCTTTTGCAGGGCTCTTCTAGCTCCCGATTTGCAGACGAGGACGGATGTGAGTAATCACACGACTATTAATTGTTTACTTCATTAGAATTAAGCTTACGTATTTCAGGTTCTCGGTTCTGGCTGGGGTCGCCTCGGCGGTGACCAGCCGTCTCCTGACCACCTGAAGTCGGCCACCCTGCGGACATTCCCGCTCTCCTTCTGCTACAGCGTCCAGCCCCCAGTCTACAACGATCAGCCCATCCTTTGCATGAATGGAGGCGACTCTCATTGCTCCATCTGTTTCGTAAGTAAATTAAGTGTTAAATCAATAGTGACATGAGAATAGTGAAGTTTTCCTAAGGGCGACTCTGGCGGACCCATGGTCAAGCAGTACAACGGGCGCTACCAACTCCTGGGCGTAGCATCATATGTGACCAACGGATGTGCTGACCCAAGTCGGAGCTACTTCGCTACTCTTGACAGGATAGCCATCACGGACTGGATTGCTGGCATTGCAGGACAAGAGTGTGGAGCTCCTTAAAAGAACAGAAAACTGATGCAAATGAAGATCGAACAATGAAAACCCCACATGTGTGCCTTGCTGCTTTGTGTCATGGGTAGATTCACGACTGAAACCTTTATAATGCGTACGTATGTGTTCAAGATGCAGTAGATTAAAATTGTACATAAGAATTCAGGGAGCTTATGAAATTTTAAAGCTACACCCGTATGTCCTTCATGTAGTATCGGTGACACAGAATCGCGCGAACAGGTATTCATTCCTTACAAGTGCCTCTCGTCAGAAGTTTCCCGGCTACCTGAATCCTCTTTGATTGCAATTTATCTCCTTTCGTGTCAAATACAGTAAGATGATGAAAGGCAATTCAAAGACATTTTTGAAAAAGTGAATGCAGTATAAAACGGGAGTTAAAATCGAGCAGAGCAATGTTCTTGGTTGCAAGAATGCGTCTAGGCTTAATGTTGCTTCTGGTGCTCTCTGCCTTCTCTCCATTCGTGACAGCAGGGGAACCCTCAGGCAGCGAAGAAGTAAGAACCGAAAATTAGAGATGTTAAAGGTGCCAGCCAGAAAGATCGAACCTTTCAGGCGGCCCTAGACGCACTCCAAAAGCTTTCCACCGCGTGCGCAGACAAAGCTACAAACTGCGCCGACATATCCAAGTACTGCGATGCATCAGCCCAAGTCTCGTCACTGTGCCCCAAGACCTGCGGCGTTTGTGCAGCCACTTCCGCCAGAGGTTGCAATGGCGTCTGCTGCGACAGGGCACCACTTTGCCAAAGCCTGACCAGGTTCTGTGGCTCTGCGTCACAAGTGGCCCAGATGTGTCCTCTATCCTGCGGCTCCTGTACCACCACAACAACCACGACCACTACGACCACCACGACCACCACGACACCAACTGGAGGACCAGGTTCACGTTCCTCCAATGCAGGCAGCCAAAACCTCATTGACATTGGTTCCATTCAGGTTGCGTGCCGTGCGGCCAGTCACCTCTAAGGATGAGGTCCGAAGCACCACAAGATTTACAATCCGAACACCCCCTCTTGAACATGACCAGTTTGGACTTTGAGGTGCCCCACAACCGTTGGATGAGATTTCCAACGAGGCTACTCTCGAGATACAGACCAAAAATAGTGGGTGGACAGAACATCGACATCGAAGACGTGCCCTGGCAAGTAGCCTTGATTGTAAATACAAGTCTGCAGGGAGGACATTTCTGCGGCGGCAGCATCATAAACACCCGGTTCGTCCTGTCGGCGACTCACTGCACCGTGGGGTAAGCATATACGTAGGCAAGACCTATAATGGGTCGCACCATCTTTACAATTAACTTATATCAGACATGAAGTGACTGCATTTACCATAATTGCCGGGTTCACTCGGCTTTCTCTCGCGGAGTCACAGGGACTAATGCTTAACGTAACCAGGTGGGCAGCAGCCTATTTTGGGCACACATAGTGTATTAAATTAGATATCCATTGCAGGAAGCACGAACACCCTGATTTCGCCGAGGCCCCATTCGGAATTGGCGTGAACGACTTTGTTCTACTCGAGCTCCAATCTCCTCTCGATTTCACTAGGCTGGGAAATAAAGTCAGGCCCGTATGCTGGCAAAACTCTCCGTAAGAAGAAAGTGTGCCATAATATTCAATCTAATAAATCCCTACCGAATGCTAAAGGTCGCTTTTGGCTCCGCAACTGGACACAAGGATCAATGTAAGTCCCTAATGAAACTTCTACCAACATAATAATTAAGCTATCTGTGCCACTAGGTCCTTATAACTGGCTGGGGTTATAACGGAAGCTTTGTCCAATCTGACCATCTTCAATCGGCTGACATGCTCACCCTTCCACGAAGCTTCAACCAACGCCTTCCATCTTTCTTGCGCGGCCATCCAATTATCTGTATGAATGGAAATGGCCAGTATCGCGGTTCATGCTTTGTGAGTAACGCCGCAGCTCTGCCACAAATATGTAATTAGTAAAACCTCTCTCAGGGAGACTCCGGTGGTCCGATGGTGAGGCGGTATAATGGCCGCTTCCAACTACTCGGCGTGTCATCGTTTGGGTCCAACAGGTGCAGAAATCCATTCACGGCCTGCTATGCAGCCCTGGACAGAAGAGCCGTCACTTATTGGATCAGCAGCGTTGCTGGACAAGAGTGTGGAGCGCCCTAAGCTTAACCTTAAGAAATTAACGCATCAAAATTAAGAGGCCCATTGACATATTCCTAAAAGTCGCCACTAGATCTGTTAAAAGAGCAAGCACAATAAACTAGCAAGCTGGATTCCTCTGTTTTCTCGTGGCCGTCAATCAAATCCACCACATGCACGCCCGCCCGCCCGCCAGACCCGCTCCTTCGATCTGCCCACAGCCCATAAACGGCTTTCTCTTTCTCTCCCGCCCGCCGCCGAGATTGATCGAGCAACAATTCCAACCGGCCTACCAACAGGTTCTGCTACAGTTCATCGATTTCACCAGAAAGGTGGGCAACCAGCGAAAGGCGTACCTAGCTGTCAGCGAGAACAAACTCTTCCACGGCAGCGACATTTTACCGCCTTGTTTTACTTGCGACCATATCGACCGTCGCTTTAGCCACTGTTACGGCGTACGTAGAGGAAGGACTCACCTGAAATGAAACCAGAAATAAATACATACTTGTGTTCAACTTGACTGAGCGCCTCTACGTAGAATAGAATCATTATTTGCTCGAGAGGAGAAACAAGCGCGCCCTTTGCCCAGGTGACAAACGAGGCCTCCGGCTAATGGGCATGTTTCTACACCTTGCACTAGGGGTCCTATATTTTGGTCCAATTTAAATTCCAAGAAGGCCGAGCTGCTCTTTAATTTAAAGGGACTCACTTGACTTACGCACCCTACGTACTTCGACAGGTGGCAACCGCCCACCCCGCCCGCCGTGCCGCGCCGGGCGTGAGAAACCGGATGGCGTCGGCAGATCAATCTCAGATAAAGGATCCACAGCTACGTACGCACGCAGCGACGGCGGCAATACAAAAAAGTCCCCGACGTACGCGACCCCGCCGTGCACCCAGCCAACCCAGTTTCCTTCGCCTTGAGTCCGTCCAACAGACAGGGGCAGGGGTTGCCTTATATGCTACAGCTAATAAGTTGAAATAGCGTGATATGAAACACCAAGCGCAGCTCAAGTTTGCTACATAATATGTACGCATTGCCCGAGTTTCTAGTAGGTACAGGCAGGTGCAAACGAGCTCTAATTGGATACTTGCTGCGTACGCGTACAGCAAGCTCGCAGAATGGGCTTCCCTTATAATCGAGGCTGAGTGCCAAGGAGCTAGAGGATGGGAGCGGAGGGGAAGGAGGAGGTAGCAGGCCTGATAGATGGGCAGCAGGAGGACTGTGGTGACCTCGGCGAGGTCGAACCAACAAGTGCAAGATCGCTTACATATTGGGAAACCTCTTTCTTTGCCATGATGCGAGCTACGCGCTACGTAACTGTAATGAATTGAGGAAGCGGTCGAAAATATTATACTGAAAGTGGGGAAGGGGCTACATGTTCTTGCACGACTTTAAGTTCACCCGTCGTCTCATAAAGGAGACAGCCAGGTAGACGTATCGCCCTGATTGCCAATTAAAGCGCCGCTCCCTCATCCAGCCAGTCCAAGGACAGGAGATCATCTTTGTATGCTTCCTCCCTGCAGCTAGTCGGGTGGGTATATTGGGCCCGGGGCGACGCCGCGCCGGCATATCGACCTCAACTCTTCCTCCCAGCAAAACGCCGAAAAGAGGCGGCGGCGCCGAGGCCGCGAGCGGTGCGTCAAAATGTGACGAGCTATTTTCGCGCATCCGTCCGTCCGTCCGTCCGCCGCGCCGCGTCCTTCTGTCCCTGCGGGTAACGACAGAGGCGAGCCGGTGAAGCCACGTTGAGAATAACGTCCCAACATTATGACAGTCTCGGAAGTAAGCGCTCCGAGACCTGCGAACAATGCGACGCAATCTTCCTCCCGGCCGACTGTCTTTTCTTCTTCATCATCGGTAGCTGCTGTTTTGTATCGCGTGCAGACCGCGCGACAAAAGGGCGGCGGAAATTACGGCGCGGCGACCGCTACTACTGCGGCATCCAGATCATAGTCCTAGCTTGGCTTTGACGCACTCAATGCCTGCCTGGCTGCCTGGGAGGACGAATCGATTGGGAAAAACATTTCCCGGATTCCGCGAATGAAAGTGACGACATCGCACTGCTCGCTAGATCCGCACCGTACTTTCTATGGAACGAGCACATGGTCCTGTACCGGATTGCCACAATCAGAGTAGCGTCAGACACGGCACCAAAGGCCACGTAATAAGTAATTGCTCGCAATAATAATGCCTCCACCATATCAATCTTAGCTACCCAAACGCAGCTTTATGCCTATAACCATCAGTTGGGAAGGTGTTGGGCAATGTCGTATCGCGATTCCGCAATAACCGCCTCATTATGATAAATCGGGCGCCTGGCCCCGACTTGCTCCCCCAAGGAAACAGGACGCAGGGGAGACAGACAGCAATACACTTGAATA
>JAAUYK010021359.1_pt1 | contig 12550 bp, 12 predicted proteins | sample 7278021 | NCBI WGS metagenome assembly JAAUYK01 (sample SAMN14350223, study PRJNA611818) | marine sediment metagenome | isolation source: surface marine sediment (1.8m) | place: French Polynesia: Moorea | collected 2018-08
GACCCACTGTGCCCAAGGCATGACCCAGACCATGCGCCACCGCACAGCCAGTGACCGCGATAGCCGCGCCGGCGAGGCAGGCCGCGATCTGCACCTGGCCGCGCGCTTCGAGATCGCTACCGTCCGCCACCGCCCGCGGCAGCCAGCGCCGAATCAGGCCGATGGCCCGCATCGCCGGAGGATCGTTCAGGGGATGCGCCTTGCAGTTGGTCATCGACTCGATGGCATGGACCAGAGCGTCGACGCCGGTTGCCGCCGTCAGAGCGGACGGCAGGCTGGTCGTGATCTCCGGATCGAGTAGCGCCAGCCTCGGTAAGAGCTCCGGTCCCGAGGCCCAGACCTTGGTGCCGTCGGCGAGCGAGAAGACCGAGACCGCGGTCATTTCCGACCCTGTGCCCGACGTGGTCGGGACCGCGATCACCGGCAGGCCATTACTGGGCAAGGGCTTGCTTTCAAGGGCATAATCGGCCGAGCCCTCCGCCACCCCGATAAGCGCGGCAGCCATCTTGCCGACGTCCATGGCCGAGCCGCCGCCGAGCGCGATGATGGCCTCGGCACCGAAGTCTCGCGCCGCCTCGACACAGGCATCGATGTGCCCCTCGCGCGGATCGCTGGCGAGGTCGCTGAAGAGCGCCGTCTTGTGGCCGGCCTCCTCCAAGCCCTCAATCAGGCGTCCCGCCAAGCCGGAGCTGACGGCAAAGGGATCGGCGACCAGCAGCAAACGCTGCTCGGGGCCGAGCCGCTTGGCGGCAAGCCCGCCAAGGTCATTCAGACGACCAAGGCCGAAGGCGACGGGAACAGCTGTGGGCAGATCATAGGACTGCATGACACAACGGACTGATCTCTTGTTGCGCGCGAGAAATGTAATGTTATAACATTTTGTTTTATGACTAAAGGCCAAGAGATACTTGGGATCTGAGCTTGGCCGCCGAAGAGGATTCGAAGTGAAGGTGGCGTTGGTCGGAAACTGGCTCACCGGTTCTCTGCTCGCCAAGCCTGGTTGGCGTCACGAGGCCTGTCAAGCCGAGGCGGGATCGGCTGTGCGGCGGCTCGTCGAATGGCCTCGCAACGCAGCAAGGCATGACCAGACGCGGCATCCACAAGCCGGACATCCGCGCGCCCGACGTCGACGATCCGACCGATGCCTAGGGCATTGCACCTAGCCCACCCCTTCTGCGTCCTTCCCGCACATTGTGACGTCCACGGAGAACCGACATGAAAGTCGCCTACGTCTTCGCAACGAGCATGGCGTCGACCTTCAAGCTGGCGTCGATGATCCTGCCGCAGCTTGAGGCGGGCATCCACGGCGCCACCGTTGTCGGCATGTTCTTCTTCGACGACAACCTGTTCTGCTTGCGTGAAGGCGACCCCGTCGGCGAGAGGCTCGCCAAGGTGGCGAGGTCCCAGAACATCCTGCTGATGATCTGCGACCAGTGCGCGATCCGCCGCAACCTGGCCGAGGGCAGCTTCGAGCAATGCGGCCTGGGAGAGGTGACGGCCAAGGGCACCGTCGCCGGTGTGCAGGCTGGGTGCTTTCCCCAGCTCTACGCGGCGCTCTCTCCAAACCCGCCCGACCAGGTGATCACCCTTTGAGCTCATTGAGCCAGGAGACCGAAACGGCCATGCCAGTGAGACTTCCGATGTCCGAGAGACTTCCCGTCACCGTCCTGTCCGGCTTTCTCGGCGCAGGCAAGACCACTCTGCTCAACAACGTGCTCAACAACCGCGAGGGCAAGCGCGTCGCGGTCATCGTCAACGACATGAGCGAGGTGAACATCGACGCCGATCTCATTCGCGACGGCGGCGCCAATCTAAGCCGCACCGAGGAAACACTTGTCGAGATGACCAACGGCTGCATTTGCTGCACCTTGCGCGACGACCTTCTCAAGGAGGTTCGGCGCCTCGCGCAGGACGGCCGTTTCGACTACCTCCTGATCGAATCCACCGGCATTTCCGAGCCCCTGCCCGTGGCGGCAACCTTCAACTTTCGAACCGAAAACGGCGTGAGTCTCGAGGATGTCTCGCGCCTCGACACGATGATAACCGTCGTCGACGCCGCGAACCTCCTGCGCGACTACGCCTCCACCGATTTCCTGAAGGACCGGGGCGAGTCGCTGGGCGAGGAAGACAACCGCACGCTCGTCAACCTGCTGGTCGATCAGATCGAGTTCGCCGACTTAGTCATCTTGAACAAGATCGATGCCGCGTCGCCTGATCAGCTCGATGCCGCGCGCAAGATCATCCGATCGCTCAATCCCGACGCGGAGCTGATCGAGACCAGCATGTCACGAGTCCCCCTGAACAAGGTCCTGAACACCGGCCTGTTCGATCATGAAAAGGCCCAGGAGCATCCGCTCTGGTTCAAGGAGCTCTATGGCTTCGCCGAACACAAGCCGGAGACGGAAGAGTACGGAGTGCGCAGCTTCGTGTATCGGGCCCGCTGCCCCTTTCATCCCGAGAAGTTCCACGCCTTCCTCAACGCCTCTTGGCCCGGCGTCATTCGCGCCAAGGGGCACTTCTGGCTGGCCACCCGCCCGGACTGGGTCGGCGAGTTGAGCCAGGCTGGCGCGCTTGTGCGCCACGAGGCCATGGGGTTCTGGTGGGCGAGCGTCCCCAAGGAACGTTGGCCCGATCATCCGGAGTGGCGTCGGCACGTCGCCAAATCCTGGGACCCCGTCTACGGAGACCGGCGGCAGGAAATCGTCTTCATCGGCACCGACATGGACGAGGCCGCGATACGACACCGGCTCGATGCCTGTCTCGTCGGCGATGCCGACGCCATGACCATGGACCCGGCCACCTGGAAAAATCTCAAGGATCCCTTCCCGGCCTGGAGGCGTGCCGAACGGTGACGATCGCGGCGCTTGAGCCTCTGGATAAGATCCAGGTTTGAAGGAACCGCGAGTGCGATTCATAAACCCGGTGAATCTGCTCTAACACTGTGATTTAAAGCGAACCTAAATGTTTGTCGGAACCGCGAAGCGTTTCCGTCAAATCATGACCCGCTCTTGGATCGAGCGTGCAACAAAGTCCCCTCACCTCGGTCCCTCACACCACGGGCGCGCCGTAGCCGTAGCTGTAGGGCACCGCGCCGGAGAAGGCGACCACGTCACCGTCTTCGATAACGTGGTAGATTTTGACCGCATCGCCGAACAGGCCCGGTGTAATGTCGCGGCCGTTGACCAGGACCAAGAAGAGGTCGTCGCAGGGGATGCCGAGGCGGGCCGCCAGGTCACCCACGGTCGAGCCCGCCGGTACCGAGACGCGCCAACCGGCGTCTGCGCCGTTGGCGTAGCGGGTCATGGAGTTGAACAGGCGGACCTCGACCTCGATCGAGGCGTCTTCGGAATTGTGACCGATGCCGGCATCCATGGGGCTCCCTCTAGCCCGCCCCGGCCGGCACCGCCTTGACCTTGGTCAAAGCGGGGCGGTGCCTGGACCTTCTGCGGGTCATGGCAGCTCAAGCTCGAAGGCGACTTCCTCAACCTCGGCGGGACTGTAGGGACCCGACTCGTGCCAACCCGGCAGGCTCGAGAGGGGATGGGCGGCGAGGCGCGGGATCGGGAAAAGCGGCAGGAATCCCAGGATCTTCTTGCGCCAGCCGAAGGGATGCGGCGGCGTGAGCGCGCGGTAGACGCGTTTCTGCTGATACAATCTCGGCGCGAGTGCTTTGATGAAGTGTTCGACCCCCGGCGTATACTCCGGAACGACCCAGAGCTGGTCGGGGAAGACGGCAACGAAGAAGGGCTCGTGACCGTGGTGCAGCTGGTCTTCGTGGCGCACCACGAAGAGCTTCTCGATCGTGCCGCAATCAACCTCGTCCCTGGCCCGTCCGCCGGCGATCAGCCGGGCCCGGCCGCCGCTCACTTCCAGGCGGTCGCGGGGCTTGCCCTGCGCGCTGTTCAAGCGGCAGCTCCTGGGCGCGACACCTACCCGCCGCCGCGCTGGTAGGCCTTGTAGAAATGCGCCAGGAAGGCGTCCCGCTCGGCCGCCTCGTAGCCGCGGAAGGCGATCGCGATCTCGCAGCGCGGCAGCGACAGCAGGCCGCTGAGCCGCCTGGGCTCGAGCTCGCGCAGGGTGATCGAAAGGCCGCGCTCGGCGTCGCCAACCTCGACCCTGGTGCCGTCCACGCGGTAGTCAAGCCCGGGGAGCGCCCGGTCCAGGTCCCGGAGGAAGTCCGCCGGGGTCAGCGCCATGTCCTTCACGACCTGCATGAAAGAGGACGCTCAGCCTCCCGCGACCGGCGGCCAGGCTGCGATGGTGTCACCCTCCTCGATCGCGTGGCTGGCCCGCTGGCCCGGCGGTACGAAGATGCCATTGATCAGCACCAGGTGGCACTTCTCGGGCGGGACGTTGAACTTGGCGAGCGCCGCCATGACCGTCGCTTCGCCGGGCTCGAGCGTGATCTTGACCATGTTCTTCTTGGCCGAAGGCGGCAGGTAGTCGCCGAGCGAGGCATAGAGCTTGAGGGTCGCGTTGGTCATCCTCGAGGTTCCGCTGGGTCGCGCCGGGAGCCAACAAATTAGCGGCAAAACGAGGCCCCAACAAGCACGCCTGGACGGGCCCAAAGAGCCGATCCGAGTCCCTTCGTATCGCTTCGTAACGGCCGGCGGACTTGTTAAGCTCCGGCCATGAAGCGGCCTCTCGTCACCGGGTTTGCGCTCGGCCTCGGCCTCCTCGTCCTCGCGCTGGCGGCCCTGGTGGCTTACCGAACCAACGTGGCTCAGTGGTGGCTCAGCGACCAGCTGACCAAGCGCGGTTTTGCGTTTGCCGAGCTCGAGGTGACGTCCCTGGGGCTCGGCGAAGCGCGGATCAGCGGGATTACGGCGGGCCGCGACCAGGAACTCCAGGTCGAGGCGGTGATCCTCGCCTACCGCTGGCCGGAGCTCTTCACCGGCCGTTTCGCGGGGATCTCGGTCGAGGGGCTGACCCTGAACCTCGACCTGACCGGCCAGGGTCCGCCGCTGGGCAGTCTGGACGAGGTCTTCGGACCGCTTCTGGCCGAGCCTGGCGCCGAGGGGCCGCCGGGAGAGCTGCCGGAGATATCGGTCCGCGACGCCAAGGTGGTCGCCCGCACGCGGGTCGGTCCCGTGGCCCTCACCGCGGACGGACGGCTCGGTCCGGTCGGCGGGGCCGCCACGCCGGGCAGCTTCGACTTCGCCGTGGCCGCGGACCAGGGTCGGATTACCGGCCAGCTGAGGTTCACCGTCGATGCCGCGAACCGGGTGGACGGCGGTTTCATCCTGCGCCCCGGGTTCCTGGCCTGGCCTGCCGTCGGGCTCGAGCTCGCCGTCGCCGGCGGGTCGATCGATTTCAGCAGCGGGACGGAGACCCTGGAGCGGTTCGAGGGCGATCTCGTCCTTGAAGCGCTCAATCTGGGGGGCAAGGAATTCGGCGCCGGCACGCTCGCGTTCCAACTGCTGGACGAGGCCTTCAGCCTGAGCGCCTACCACGGCGACACCAGAAACGGGGCCCGCCTGGAGCTCTCTCTGGTCGTGAAGGATTGGATCCGATCACCTCTCATGGACGCCGACCTCCGCCTGGAAACGGACGCCGGTGATCTGCCCTGGCAGCTTCTGCCGCTGGAGGCGGCCGGGCTGGTCCAACCGACCACAGGACGGGCGAAGCTGGTGCTCTCCGTCGATGGAAGGCTGCTGCCGTTATCGGCCCTGCCCCAGGGCGCCGCGGACCCCATGGGTCTGCTGCGCCAGCTCGACCTCGAGGCCGGGCTCGATATCCGCCTGTCCGACTGGGTCCTGCCGGATCAGATCGAGGCCTTCGACGCGAACTTTCCCATGGTGGCGCGCCTCAGCGATGGCCAGGTCGAGGCCCGGGCCCAGGGGCGCGCGGTCCTGCGCGACGCCGTCCCGGTCGAGACGCTGCTCGACCGGGCCCGCCTGCCCCGCCGGGTCCTCGGGCATGAGCTCATCCTCGCGCTGGCCGGCGTCGACGACGAAGTCTTCGAGCTGCGCGCCGACCTGACCCAGCCGAACCCCGCCCTGAACCTGCACGGTACCGTGACCCTCGAGGCGCCCCGGCGCCTGAGCGCGGTGCTGAGCGGCGAGGCACGCCTCATCCTGGAGGACGGCGCCCTTGGACTCTCGTTCGACGACCTCTCGGCGCGGGTCCGCAGCGCCGACTTGCGCGGCCTGCCGCTCGGCGCCCTGGATCTGGCGGGCCGTCTCACCGGCCGGGTCGGCGCAGCTGGCTACCTGGTCACCCTGGCGCTCGATGCGCTGGAACTCGAGGTGGAACGGGACCAGGAGCAACCGCTCGTCGTCAGGGGCCGCTCGGGCACGGCAAGGGTCGAGGGCGAGGCGGGCACGCTCGCGCTCGATTCCTGGCGTCTCGCGCTCCCCGACCCCGCCGTCTCGCTGGCGGGACTCTCGGCCACCGTCCCCTTCGCGCCGGACCCGACGCGCCCTATCGCCTTCGCGGTCGAGTCGATCGAGGACAGCAGCGCGGCGCCGCGCTTCGCCCGCGCGCGGCTGAAAGGCGAGGTCGCGCGCGACGGCGAGGCCTATCGCTTCTCCGCCGAGCTCACCGGTCCACCGGCGGCGGGCCCCCTGGTCGTCTCGGTGGTCCACAATACAGACGATGGGCGCGGCCGCCTGCTCCTGGCGCAGAAGACCTTGAGTTTCGACCCCGAGGGGCTCCAGCCCGGCGACCTCTCACCAAGGCTGGCCATTCTCGAGAAGGCCGCGGGCCGGGCCGAGGTTGAAGGCAGGCTCGCCTGGGGACCCGCCGGCCCGGAAGGCGAGGTCTCCCTGGCGCTCGAGGATCTTTCCTTCGAAGCGGAGGATGCGGTGGTCGCCGGCCTCAGTCTCGGGCTGACCCTGTCGCCGCTGGTCCCGGCGGTCGGCAGTCCGCCCGGTCAGCTTCTGGTTGCCGGGCGGATCGAGCAGGCGGTGCCTGTGACGGATCTTCGGGTCGCGTTCCGCGTCCCGCCACGGGAGCCGGCGGCGTTCCTGATCGAACAGGCGGACTTCGCGGCGCTGGGCGGCCGTTTCCGGGTCTCGGACACCCTCTGGGTCCTCGACCGCCCCTACCAGGATATGGTGGTCCAGGTTCTCGGCCTCGATCTGGAAACCCTGCTCGACCGGCTCAAGCTCGAGGGCGTCGCGGGCAACGGCGAGATCGTCGGGCTGATCCCGGTTCGGATCGAGGATGGCGCGGTCATCGTGAACGACGCCGCGCTGCGGGCCCAACAGCCCGGCCGCCTCCGCTTCAAATCGGAGGCCGCGGCCGAGATGTTGCGCGCCGGCGGCGAGCCGGTCGAGCTGCTCCTGCAGGCCCTGGAGGACTTTCACTACGAGACGCTGACGCTGGCGGGAACCAAGGACGCGGCGGACGATATCGAGATTGCGCTCCAGCTGCTCGGCAACAACCCGGCGGTGCTCGAGGGCCATCCTTTCAAGTTCAACATCAACCTGAGCGGCAACATCGGCCCGATCCTGGACGCCCTGGCCCAGGGCTCGGAGGTAACCGGGGAGGCGCTCCGCCGTTCGTGGAGACTTCGGCCGTGACTCTCGTATAAGATAGAACGATGAATGGGATCACAGTTTGCGCGCGCTGGGCGGCGCCCGGACTTCTCGTGACGGCTTTGTGGCTCGCAGCCTGCCAGCCGACCGTGAAGGTCGAGGCGCCCAAGGAGCCGATCACCATCAACCTGAACATCAAGCTCGATGCCGAGGTCAAGCTCAAGCTGGAAGAGCAGGCCAAGGAAGACATCGAGGAGAACCCCAAGATCTTCTGAATCACGTGAAGCGAACCCTCGCCATGGCGCCCTCGAAGCACTCCAGACGATCTTTCCTGACCGCAGTGGCGGCGGCGGTGGTTCTGCCCGCCGCGACGGTGCTCGCCGCCGACGACCTGAACGCGCTGCGGCGGTCCGGAGCCGTCGGCGAGCGCTTCGACGGGTTTCTGGTAGCCCGCCAGGGCAGCGCCCGCGCGACGGTCGATTCGATCAATGCGCAGAGGCGCAAGATCTACGAGAAACGGGCGAAGGAGGCCGGCGTCGCCCTGGAACAGATCGGCCGGGTCTATGCCGAGCAGATCATGAAGGACGCACCGAACGGCACCTACTTTCTCCAGGAGGGCGGCCAGTGGGTGCAGAAATAGCGTGTCCGCAACGGACTTTGCGCAGCGCGCCTCGGGGCTGATCTAATCGAGGACCCCGCCCGCTTCGGCTACTTGCCCTTGTCGTCAACAGAAGTCGGGCAGGTTCCGTCGTCCAGGCGATCCCGCTGAACCGTCGCGTCGCAAGTCCAGTCCAAGGCCTGATTGGTGTAGCTGCTGTCCCCCTGGGCGATGTTGTCGGCCGCGATCGCCGCCAGGCCGATGCCGACAACTGCGCAGCCGGGCAGCCACATGACAATAGCGACAACGGCCAGAAGCCTCGCCAAGCCTGTCCCCCTCCAGAACTTCAGGCCCTATCATGACAGCCGGAGCGGCCGACACCTGTGTCAAGCTTGGGGCTGGCTGGAGTCAGCGGCGGCCGGGCCGGACCGCCTGGATGGCCGGCGAGCGGGTCGGCGACCCGCGGCTCAGCTCTTCTTGTCGGACTTTTCCTCGGAACCGTTCACGGTCGAGACCTGATAGTGGACCCGGCCGGCATCCCGGTCGACCCCGCTCAGACTGACGTCGTAGCCCCAGAGCCGGCGGATGTGCTTCAGGACCTCGTCGCGGCCCTTCTGTTCGAGCGGCACGCCGTCGCGCATGGTGTGCTGCAGGCGCAGCTTGCGGTCGCCGCGCAGGTCGACGTCGGCGACCTGGATGTCGGGCTCGGAGTAGGCGAGATCGTAGGAACGGGCCAGGGCCGCGCGGACGTCGCGGAAACCGCGTTCGTCATGGATGTCGGACACGGTGTAGTGGGTGTCCTTCGCATCATCGACCAGAACGAAGAGCCGCATCTTCCGCATCAGGTGCGGGCTAAGGTACTGCTTGATGAAGGACTCGTCGCGGTAGTTCGCCCAGGCGTCCTTGAGCGTGCCGCGCCAGTCGCCGCATCCCGCGATTTCCGGGAACCAGTCGCGGTCCTCGTCGCTCGGCTCCAGGCAGATCCGCTTGATGTCCTCCATCATGGCGTAGCCCAGGGCATAGGGATTGATGCCGGAGAAGCGGCGGTCGTCGAAGCCCGGCTGGAACACCACGTTGGAGTGGGTGTGGAAGATCTCCAGCATGGCGCCTTCGGGAATGCGACCCAACTCGTAGAGGCGATTGACGATGTAGTGGTGGACGAAGGTGGCGCAGCCCTCGTTCATCACCTTGGTCTGGCGCTGGGGATAGAAGTACTGCGCGATGTGGCGCACGATGCGCAGCAGCTCGCGCTCCCAGGGCTCCAGCACAGGGCTGGTCTTCTCCAGGAAGTAGAGCAGGTTCTCCTCGGGCAGCTTGAGCTTCTTCTTGCGCTCCTCGAGCGCCAGCTCCTCAGCGTTGGCGGCGTCCTGGCCGGGCTTCTGCGGCACGGTGCGCCAGAGGTCGTTGAAGGTCTTCTGCTCGTAGTCGCGCCTTTCCTGCTCGCGCCGCGCCTGCTCCTTGAGGTTCGGCTTGGGCCGGCGGCGATAGCGGAACACGCCCTGGTCCATCAGCGCGTGGGCAGCGTCGAGAATCTCCTCGACCGCGGCGACGCCATGGTTCTCCTCGCACTTGGCGATGTAGCGCTTGGCGAACTCGAGGTAGTCGAGAATGCCCTCGGCGTCGGTCCACTGCTTGAAGAGGTAGTTGTTCTTGAAGAAATGGTTGTGGCCGAAGGCCGCGTGCGCCATGACCAGCGCCTGCACAGCCATGGTGCTGTCTTCCATGTTGTAGCTGATGCAGGGGTTTGAGTTGATGACGATCTCGTAGGCAAGGCCCTGATAGCCCTTCTGGTAGAGCTGCTCCTCGCGGACGAAGCGCTTGCCGAAGGACCAGTGCTGGTACATCAGCGGCATGCCGATCGAGCTGTAGGCGTCGAGCATCTGCTCGGAAGAGATGACCTCGATCTGGTTGGGGTAGACGTCGAGGCCGAGATCCTCGAGCGCCACCTCCTCGATCGCCTCGAAGGTCTGCGCCATGGTCTCGAAGGTCCAGGACGAGCCCTCGAAGAGGTACGCGTTCTTGGGCTTCTTCACTTTCGCTGCGGCAGCGGCCATTCCTCGTCCTCCCTCTAGGCGGCGCGGCCGCTCAGGCCTCGACCTTGGTGCGGGCGAAGAGCTCGCGGAACACCGGATAGATGTCACCCGGCCCCGCGATACGCTTCATGGCGAAGTTGTCCCAGGCCTGACCGACGCTGCGGTAGGCCTGCCAAAGGGCCGTTCCCTTGTCGGGATCGCGGAACAGCTCCATCTCACGCTCGTCCAGGATCTCGACGTAGGCGTAGTACTGGCTGACCGGCATGATCGCGTTCTGCAGCAGGTCTATGCAGCGCTCCGCGTCGCCGGAGAAGTTGTCGCCGTCGGACGCCTGGGCCGTGTAGATGTTCCACTCCCCGGCGGGGTAGCGCTCGCTCTGCACCCGCAGCATCTCGCGCAAGGCGGAGCTGACCACGGTGCCGCCGGTCTCGCGGCTGTAGAAGAAGGTCTCCTCGTCGACCTCCTGGGCCTCGTGGGTATGGCGGACGAAGACCAGGTCGATGCGCTCGTAGCGCCGCTTCAGGAACATGTGCAGCAGGATGAAGAAGCGCTTGGCGAGGTCTTTTTCCCGCTCGCCCATGGAGCCCGAGACGTCCATCAGGCAGAACATCACCGCGTTGGTGTTCGGCTCCGGCGTGACGTCGAAGCGGTTGTAGCGGATGTCGAAGGGGTCGACGAAGGGGATCGCCCGGCGCCGGCGGTCGAGCTCCTCGAGCTGCTTGTGCAGGGCCGAGATCCACTGACGCTCTTCCGGCGTGAGGTCCGACTTCGCCTCGAGATCGAAGATCCTCTTCTCCAGGGCGCGCCGCTCATCGTCGGAGGGGCGCCCCAGCGCCAGCCGCCGGCCGAAGCTGTTGCGCATGGTCCTCAGCACGTTGATGTTGGTCGGCGAGCCCAGCGTGGAGTAGCCGGCGCGATGCGGCCGGAAGTTGCAGATCTCCTTCAGGTTGGTCTTGACCAGATCGGGCAGCTCCAGGTCCTCGAAGAAGAGATCCATGAACTCCTCGCGCGACAGGACGAAGCGGAACTCGTCCTCGCCGTCACCCGAATCGGTCGCCTTCTTGCCACCTTCACCGTCGCCGCCCTGGGGCGGCTTGGGGATGCGCTCGCCCGCGTTGAACTCCTTGTTGCCGGGCAGGATGCGCTGGCGGTGCCCGCCGATCGGCGAATGGTGCAGGCGCGGCTCGGCGATGCTCTTCGAGGGGATCGAGACGGTCTCGCCGCTGGAGATGTCGGTGACGTGACGCTCCTTGACGGTCTTGTCTACCACCTCCTTGATCTGGGCGCGCGCCCGTTTCATGAAGCGCTGGCGGTTCCCCAGGCTCTTCTGCTTGGGGTTCAGCCGGCGGTCGATGAAGTGGGGCGCGCTCATCTCGGTTTCCGATCAGCCGGCCTTGTTAACCCGCATGTACCACTCGACCAGGCGGCGGACCTGGCGTTCGGTGTAGCCGCGGCCGACCATGCGGGACAGGAACTCCTGGTGCTGCTTGTCGGTCGTGCTGTCCTTCTTGGTGCCGAAGCTGATCACCGGCAGCAGGTCCTCGACCTGGCTGAACATGCGCTTCTCGATCACCTCGCGCAGCTTCTCGTAGCTGGTCCACGAGGGATTCTTGCCCTCATTGTTAGCCCGGGCGCGCAGCGCGAACTTGACCACCTCGTTGCGGAAGTCCTTGGGATTGGCGATCCCCGCGGGCTTCTCGATCTTGGACAGCTCGGCGTCCAGGATCTCGCGGTTGAAGATCTGGCCGGTGTCGGGATCCTTGTAGTCCTGCTCCTCGATCCAGGCGTCGGCGTAGGCGATGTAGCGGTCGAAGAGGTTCTGGCCGTACTCGGTATAGGATTCCAGGTAGGCCTTCTGGATCTCGTGACCGATGAACTCGGCGTAGCGCGGCGCGAGCTCGGACTTGATGAAGTCGAGGTAGGACGACTCGACGTCGTCGGGGAACTGCTCGCGCTTGATCGAGCGTTCCAGCACGTACATCAAGTGCACCGGATCGGCTGCGATCTCGTCGGTGTCGAAGTTGAAGGTCTCCGAGAGGACCTTGAAGGCGAAACGCGTGCTGACGCCGTTCATGCCCTCGTCGACGCCGGCCACCTCGCGGTATTCCTGCACGGAGCGCGCCTTGGGGTCGGTGTCCTTCAGGTTCTCGCCGTCGTAGACCCGCAGCTTCGAATAGAGCGCGGAGTTCTCGTGCTCGCGCAGGCGCGTCAGGCAGCTGAAGCGGCTCAGCATGACCAGCGTCTCGGGCGCGCACCTGGCTTCCGACAGCTCGCTCTCGCGCAGCAGCTTGTCGTAGATCTGCGCTTCTTCCGTGAGCCGGAGGCAATAGGGCACCTTGACCACGCAGATCCGGTCGAGGAAGGCCTCGTTGTTCTTGTTGCCCTTGAACTGCTGCCACTCGGCCTCGTTCGAGTGGGCCAGCACGATGCCCTGGAAC
>JAAUYK010035380.1_pt1 | contig 12548 bp, 16 predicted proteins | sample 7278021 | NCBI WGS metagenome assembly JAAUYK01 (sample SAMN14350223, study PRJNA611818) | marine sediment metagenome | isolation source: surface marine sediment (1.8m) | place: French Polynesia: Moorea | collected 2018-08
AAGCCAGAGCAATTTTATCTGCTTTTAGGGCTTATAAACCTAAACTTGGCTGTTTTTATCACTCTACTCTCAAAGTTTCAAACCTAAATTCAATGCTTGTTTTAAGCTGATTGTTTACTTGGTCAGATTTGAGAGAAATTCAGTATTGATACTTCACCGAGAACACTATGCTGGGGTATCTTCCTCCACTTAACGACCACAATTTGCCCTATCCCGATACAATTCATCCGATCGTAGTTCATTTTGTGATTGCAATGGTCTTATTCGCAGTTTTGTGTGACGCGATTGGCTACTTTACCTCTAATTATAGACTGTATGAGGTGAGTTGGTGGAATTGGTTTTTTGCCACGATTTCTATCTTTATCGCTGTTATTTTTGGACAAATTGAAGCCGGATTAGCAGAGCCCTACACAGCAGCAGAGGGAACATTGAACTTGCATACCCTGATTGGCTGGTCTCTGTCTGGCATCATTGCAGGAGTTACGGCATGGCGCTACATCATTCGTTCTCGCAATCCCAAAGCGTTACCCATGCTTTTTCTGGGGACGGGAGCGTTGTTGGTGGGCTTGGTATTCTTCCAGGTATACCTGGGTGACTTACTGGTTTGGGTGTATGGATTGCACACGGTTCCGGTAGTGGAAGCGACCAGGGAGAGTTTGCTCAAATGAGTTCAAACCTGATTGACCAACTGGGGAGCCAATTGGGCGTGAATGGCTTGCCTTACCCGATTCCCATTCATCCCAATCTGGTACATCTAACCCTTGGTTTATTTATTGTGGCGATCGCCTTCGATTTTGTCGGAGCCTTCTTCCCCTTGGAAAAACCGATTTTCAAATTTCTGGCAATTCCGGCCACAAGATCCAACTTTTTTGATGTGGGCTGGTACAACATGCTAGCAGCATCAATAGTTACTTTCTTCACGGTTGCAGCTGGTTTCTATGAAATCATGCTGGCAGATCCACCCACAGATGTTAGAAGTGCTTGGGGATTACAGGCAATGGAAACCATGCTTTGGCATGGAGTTGGCGGTGTCTTGCTGCTGCTACTGATTGTATCGATGACTGTATGGAGAGGGTTCCAGCGATTTCTCTGGTGTAAGGACAAGGCGAGACAGGTGCAGTGGGGTTATTTGTTAGCTGGACTGGGAGTTTTTGCACTGATGTTTGCTCATGGGACTTTAGGAGCGCAACTGGCGGCAGAGTTTGGCGTACACATTAGCGCCGATCGCCTGTTGAGACTGGGTGAAGAGCCAAACTTGCTGTTGAAATAATGAGGTTTATGAAGATTCGCACAATATTGACCTTGGTTGTCGCTGCGCTCGCCCTTGCCGGGCTCAGTCTGTGGATGGGTCAACAGGCTTACTCTTGGTTTCCCCCCCAAGCTTCGGCTGAATCGCTGCTAGTTGACGATTTATTCAGTTTTTTGGTGACTTTGGGAACCTTTATTTTTTTAGGGGTGCTAGGAGTCTTAAGCTATGCAGTCTTGTTTCAGCGGGCAGGCAAGTATGACTTGAGCGATGGTCCACACATTGAAGGTAACATCACCCTGGAAATTGTCTGGACGGCAATCCCCTTGGCCTTAGTAATTTGGATTGCCGCCTACAGCTACCAGATCTACGACCAGATGTCGATTCTCGGTCCGATGGAGCATGTTCATCCAGATATGGCAAAGACCGAGGAGGCTGCACCGATAAATTATCAAACCAGCAAAATGGAACCAATGGAGAGAATTGAAGTTCTATCTCGCCAGTGGGCTTGGGAATTTCACTATCCCACTCGGAATGTGACCAGTACAGAACTGCATTTACCCAATAACCAACGGGTGAAGCTGGTACTGAAATCTGAAGACGTATTACATGGATTTTATATTCCTGCCTTTCGAGTCAAGCAGGATATTATCCCAAACCAGGCGATTGACTTTGAATTCACGCCCATTCGAGAAGGCAGATATCGGTTGCGCGATTCTCAATACAGCGGGACTTACTTTGCAGCGATGCAGGCAGATGTGGTCGTAGAGTCGTCCCAAACCTATGAGCAGTGGCTTGCAGAGGCAGCAGCTCAAACCCCCACCGCAGCCGAAAATCGAGCATTTGAAGAATATCGTAGAGCCTCTGAAACAGGGATTAATGCAGGCTGGAAAACTGTGGTTCCAGCTGCGCCTCCTATTGTTAATTACTCCGGTTCAAACATCTCGAGTGGAAATTAGGGTGGAGGGTTAGCGCCCCGACTCTGATTTCTGGACAACCCTAAAAAATAAGCGATCATGACTAATCTTTCGGCTCAAGAAATTGTTGCCAAGAGCGAACATCACCCCACCGGTGCCCCCGAAGACTGGAGACGGTTTTTCGGTTTTAGCACCGATCATAAAGTGATTGGCATTCAGTACATTGTCACTTCCTTTTTCTTCTTTCTCGTCGGTGGGATCTTTGCCATGATCGTCCGGGGGGAACTGATTACCCCAGAGGCAGACCTGGTAGAGCGCACCGTCTACAATGCGATGTTTACCCTCCATGGAACGGTCATGCTGTTTTTATGGACCTTTCCAGTGCTGGCAGGGTTGGCAAATTACCTAGTACCGCTGATGATTGGGGCGCAAGATATGGCCTTTCCCCGGTTGAATGCGGTTGCTTTCTGGATGGTGCCCGTCTTTGGGATTGTCCTAATGGCAAGCTTTCTGGTTCCAGGCGGTCCAGCCCAGGCGGGTTGGTGGTCCTATCCACCCGTGAGCGTGCAAAATCCCACTGGTGTTTTGATTAGCGGTCAGTTTCTCTGGCTATTAGCGGTGGCGCTCTCAGGCGTGTCTTCGATTATGGGAGCAGTGAACATCGTCACGACGATTATTCGGATGCGATCGCCGGGAATGACCTTCTTCCGCATGCCTATTTTTGTCTGGACCGTACTCAGCGCCCAGACTATTCAATTATTTGGCTTACCTGCCCTCACCGCAGGAGCAATCATGTTGTTGTTCGATCTAACCATAGGCACCAGCTTTTTTGACCCCGCCAAAGGGGGCGATCCCGTTCTTTTCCAGCACTTTTTCTGGTTCTACTCTCACCCAGCGGTATATGTGATTATCCTGCCCATTTTTGGCATTTTTTCGGAAATCTTCCCGGTTTACGCCCGCAAGCCCCTTTTTGGTTACAAGGTGGTAGCGATTTCATCCCTGGTGATTGTCGCCTTGAGCGCTGTGGTCTGGGTACATCACATGTTTGCTAGCGGCACCCCCGGCTGGATGCGGATGCTGTTCATGTTCTCCACCATGCTGATTTCTGTTCCGACTGGGATCAAAGTCTTTGCCTGGGTGGCAACCATTTGGGGAGGCAAACTCAGACTCACAAGCGCCATGCTCTTTGGGCTGGGTGGCTTGGTCATGTTCGTGTTTTCAGGCATCACTGGCATTATGTTGGCATCAGTGCCAGTGGATATTCACGTCAACAACACCTATTTCGTCGTCGGTCACTTTCATTACGTTATCTACGGCGCAACGGTCATGGGCATTTATGCCGCCTTCTACCATTGGTTCCCGAAAATGACGGGGCGAATGTATAACGAGGGATTGGGGAAACTGCACTTTGCCCTGACGTTTATTGGCGCCAATCTCAATTTCTTCCCCATGCACCCATTAGGACTGCAAGGAATGCCGCGCCGAGTTGCTTCCTACGATCCAGAATTTGCCTTTTGGAATGTGGTGGCTAGCATTGGCGCTTTTCTGCTGGGGATGTCTACTCTGCCGTTTATCCTGAACATGGTCGGTTCTTGGCTACAAGGAGAAAAAGCACCCCAGAATCCCTGGCGGGCGATCGGGATAGAATGGCTTGTTTCTTCTCCGCCGACTCACGAGAACTTTGAAGAATTGCCCGTAGTGATTGCCGAACCCTATGGCTATGGCAAATCTGAACCCTTGATTTCTAACCCTGATGCCCTAGAGATAGCTGAGGGGCAAGCCCCCAAAACTGACCAGTTTGAACTATCAGTTCGAGACCTCCTTGAAAATTAACCGAGATATTTCTCCACTTTCTCACTCAGCTCAAAGTCAAAACTCACCAGCCTAATTTTTGATGAACCCTACTGAAACTGATACTTCGCTCAACTCTCGTGTCATACCGAGTCACGCCCATACCTCTGATGAGACGGCAGAACATAGCCATGATGAAGCGGGCAACAGTATGTTTGGCTTCATCGTCTTCTTGCTCTCAGAAAGTGTAATCTTCCTCAGTTTTTTCACCGGATATATTGTCTATAAAACAAGCGTTCTAGATTGGCTGCCCCCCGGCGTAACTGGATTGGAGGTCAAAGATCCAGCCATAAACACCGTCGTGCTGGTTTCCAGTAGCTTTGTCATTTACATTGCCGAACGATATCTCCACGTCAAAAATCTCTGGGGATTTCGGGCATTCTGGCTCCTGACGATGGTGATGGGGAGTTACTTTTTGTATGGTCAGGCGGTAGAATGGCGCGGTCTAGCCTTTGGTTTTACCGATGGCGTGTTTGGCGGCACCTTTTATTTGCTCACCGGGTTTCATGGCTTGCACGTACTCACAGGAGTTATGCTCCAATCAATTATGCTGGGACGCTCCTTCATTCCCGGTAACTACGACAAAGGTGAATTCGGCGTTGCTGCCACTTCACTGTTCTGGCACTTTGTCGATGTCATCTGGATTATTTTGTTCGTGCTGATTTATATCTGGCAGTAAGGAAATGACATGATTATTGACGACCAATACTACGACCTGATCGTTGTTGGCACGGGTGCGGGAGGAGGCACGATCGCCTATAAACTTGCGCCAACGGGGAAGAAAATTCTCATTCTAGAACGGGGCGATTTTATGGCTTTAGAAGAGCAGAATCGCAGTAATGTCGATATTTTTAAGCGAGAACGCTATCACGCTCCCGAACAGTGGTATGACAGTGCTGGAGAACCGTTTTCGCCCCAAATGAACTACGCGATCGGGGGCAATACCAAAATCTACGGTGCAGTATTACTGCGACTGAGGGAGCGGGATTTTGAGATGGTGCAACATCAAGCTGGCGTTTCGCCGGAGTGGTGTTTGAAATATTCCGACTTTGAACCCTACTACACTGAAGCAGAGCAGCTTTATCAGGTTCACGGTCAGACAAACAACGATCCGACAGAGCCTTCTCATAGTCAAGATTATCCCTTTGAGGCGATCGCCCACGAGCCTCAAATTGCGGAAATTGACAAGGCGATCGCCGAGCAAGGTCTGCATCCATCTTCCCTGCCTTTGGCACTGACGCGCCAAGAAGACGACCCGACTAATGATTCCGAGGTCAGCGGCATTGTTCCAGCTTTGAAACATCCGAACGTGACTTTAAAAACGAGTGCGAAGGTGGTTCGTTTGCACACTAACCAGTCGGGGTCAGTAGTTAAAGCTGTCGAAGCCGAAATTGCTGGACAACCCTACCTGTTTATGGGGGACATTGTCGTGCTTGCTTGTGGTGCGGTCAATTCAGCAGCGTTGCTGTTAAGGTCCGCCAACGATAAACACCCAAAAGGACTTGCCAACAGTTCGGAGCAAGTTGGACGCAATTTGATGAAAAGCCTGATGACGGCTGTGGTTCAACTGAGAACAAAGCCCAATTCAGGGTCTTTTTTCAAAACGGTTTGCGTCAATGATTTTTATTGGGGCGATCTCGATTTTTCCTACCCAATGGGACACATTCAAAATACAGGTGGATTGCTCACAGATATTATTTTTGCTGAAGAACCGCCGCTGTTTTCAATTTTGGCAAAATATATGCCAGGTTTTGGGCTGAAGCAGTTAGCCACCCGTTCGATTGGCTGGTGGGCGCAGACCGAGGATTTGCCCGATCCCAATAATCGAGTGCGAGTTGATGGGAACAAGCTGTATATTGACTACATTCCCAATAATGTAGAGGCGCACGATCGCCTAGTTTATCGTTGGGTTGAGGTGCTAAAAACCATTGAAAAACGTCTGGATGGCTTTCAGCGCCAGATAATACATCCTCGTGGCGAAGTGCCGATTCAGGTGATGGCAAACCAGTGTGGCACCTGCCGTTTTGGCGACGATCCTGCTACTTCGGTACTCGATCGCAACTGCCGCACTCATGATCTGGAAAATCTTTACCTGGTGGATGGAAGTTTCTTTCCATCCAATGCCAGTGTCAGCCCAGCTTTGACGATTATTGCCAACGCGCTGCGGGTGGGCGAGCATCTGATTGAATGCTTTCGTAATTAATTCTAGCTAAATTTCTTTTCTAAAATAAGGACAAATGTGGTTTTATCTACAGGAGTAAGTTATGGCTCGCATCAATCCCTACACCCTACAGATGCAAATCACTCGCATGTTTGAGCAAGGACAATCCTTCTTTGCCACCACCAAAGTACACGATTGGCTCAAGGAGCGCCAAGAAGATCCCAACGCTTATGAAATCATCTTCCACCAGAAACCCGCACCACCAGGCTCAGAGATGGCGATGGTGATTGAAATTGAATTGCGTCGTCGGGATGGACAGCCAGTCGATCCTTGGCTGCAACAAGAGGTGAATCGCTACAGCTAGAACTAGAAAAACTGGGATAGAAAGAATTTCAGTGACCTTATCCATTGAATATAAGTTCTAAGCCATCTGAGGCTGCAATAGCGCTCCCAACTGCTCAATTCCCTTGTGTAAATGCCGTGTCACCGTCATCGGACTAATCCCAATCCGCTTGGCAGCTTCCTTGCGAGGCAGATCTCCCAAGAACACAAACTCAATTGCCGCTTTAGTTTTTTCCTCTAGCTGACTCATCGCTCCTTGGAGCTGTAGCCGATCTTCTTCCAATTTCTGTTGGGCTTGGTAGCGAGGATCGGGGAGAGTCTCTCCGAAAGTAACGGAACCGTCCATTACGTGGCTTACTGTGGCATCTAAACTTACCAGCAAGCGATTTTGAAGGGCTAACTGACATTCACTCCACTCCTCCACGGATACTTTGAGAGCTTGGGCAAGTTCAATGTCTTGAGGTAGGCGTCCTAGTTTAACTGTCAACTGTTTGCGCAGCTTTTTCCCTTTGGCATAAAGTTCCTGCCACCGACGAGGGATTCTCACCACGCTGCCTTTATCCCGCAGATAATGCAGCATCTCGCCGCGAATATAAGGAAGAGCAAAAGAACTAAAAGCACAACCTTGATGAGGATTAAAACGTTCAATTGCCCGAATCAGACCGAAGTAGCCAATTTGCTCCAAATCTTCGTAGGGTTCAGCGCACTGTCTACTAATTTGATGAGCAACCTTGCGCACTAGCCCAGCATTTAACTGCACGAGTTTATTGCGGAGTTTTAGAGAAGGATTGCGAAAGTAGGCCAAGAGAAGTTCCATGCCGCGAAAACCAATAGACTGATTAGTCATGAGTATTAAAGCCTCAATAACGCCAACCCATTCGACAATTAAGATCGATGAGTCAATTTAAATCTCATTTTCGGCATCAGAGAACCTCTGTGCCATCGTTGTTTTACGGAAATATCTAGACCCATTCTCCTGAGAATCCGCGTAAACACGCAGATTCCCTAGCTAATTGCTCTGGGTTTCAGTCAAAATATAAATAGTCAGCAATTTTGTAACTTCAGTAATTCATTAGCGTTCAAAGAAAGTCTCATGAGCAACACAAGTAACTTCCGCCAAGCGCTTCGAGAAGCTAGAACTCAAGCACTAGTCGGTCCTAACGTTATCGCTAATGCCCTTCCCTATCTCGGTGGCGGACTGATTTTAACGGCATTAGGAACATACGGGGGTCTGGGGGTCATTAATTCCAACTCACAGATATTTATGCCTACTTTTTGGGTGGCGCTGATTGCTGAATTCGTCCTTTTCTTCATTGCCCGGGGCGTTGCCGAAAAAGGGAATAACAGCACAGCCCTGCCTCTGCTTGCTCTCTACAGCCTGCTATCGGGTTACACTCTCAGCGGCATTGTCTTTGTCGCTCTAGGAACCTCTGGCGTTGGCATACAAGGAATTGGCATAGCGGCTCTTGGCTGCGGTGTCACCTTTGTTGCTGCCCGCAGCATTGGCTCTAATCTCTCAGATCAAGATGGCATGGCGCTAACGCAAACTGTGCGGCTAGGAATAATTGCCCTGTTGGTTGTCTTAGTCGGTCAACTGCTGTTCTCCTTCTTTGGGGGCGGTACACCCCAGTGGCTGGAAATTGCCATCTCTGGCGTGGGAGTCTTTCTCTTTGCGGGTGCCGCTGTGGTGGATTTCTATATTCTGCCGCGTACCTACCGCGACGATCAGTATTTGCCTGCTGCACTCTCGATGTACCTGACCTACATCAACTTGTTCATCTTTATTCTGCGGCTATTGATTGCCCTGAACCGCGACTAGGCAATTGACACTCCCACGGCTTAACTTAGTTAAGCCGTGGCTTTCTTGGCTTAACTGGTTAACTTGTCTAGCCAGAAGTATAGTAAAGAATTGTAACTATCACTGAATTAGGAGGTGAGCAACTAATGAGTGACCCTCAACCGACAACCACTCCCAAACTAGAAGAACCAAAGTTCGGCTTTAATGAATATGCAGAACGCCTGAATGGTCGAGCAGCAATGGTGGGTTTTGTCCTGACTCTACTGATTGAGTACTTAACAGGTCAAGGGTTGTTATCCTGGCTGGGCTTGCAATAAACCCTAGCATTTGATACTTCCCTCAGCAACTCTTTGGAGCTATTCTCCGTCTATCTATTCGAGAGACTGAGGGAATGATATCGCCCATCCCTCGAGTGAGGAAGTAATAGAGAAAACTATAGCTGAAGGATCAACTGATTTAGATGCTGATAGGATAACCTGAAATTAGATTCAAAACGATCTCGAATAGAACAACGCAATGAACGCTTTATGGCCTCGATTTTTAAAGTTAGCTTACCGCAAAGAACCAATTTCTAGCTTTATCTTGATTGTGGGAGCGGTAGACGCGGTGATCGGCGGTGTTGGCGAACGCTGGACTTTACTATCCTTTGGTCTGACTGTGATCCTGATAGCAGCCCTAATGCGCTGGTGGCAAGTCCAACGCGCTCAAACTGCCCTAGTTGAAGAAGCACCGAGACATTTTTTGCCTCCTGGCTCATCTCGATCTCCATTACCGACGCTGACAAGTAAAAAGCACCGTCAATGAGTACTGTGAGTCCTGTAGCTGAGAGTAAATTCCTGAAAATAGGTGAAGTTGCCACCGAGAGCAGTTTGTCTGTAAAAACAATTCGCTATTACGAAGAGCTAGGTTTACTGACTCCCTCAGTGAAACGAGCTAAATCAGGCTACCGTCTGTTTCAACCGTCAGTTTTTAATCGGTTGGCATTTATTAAGCGGGCGCAATCTTTGGGACTGAGCCTCAACGAAATTCAAGAAATCTTGGCAGTTCATGATGCTGGTCACTTACCTTGTGGAGTAGTCAAGCAGTGTCTTTTGGAAAAGCTCGAAGCAATCACAAAGCAAATAGAAGCTCTGAAAATTCTCAAGTCTGAGTTGCAAGGAATTCTCTGTGGTTGGCAAGAGATGCCTTCGAGGGAAGGGATTGCTCAGACTATTTGTCCCAATATTCAGTCAGAGTCCTAGGCAAGCTTCACATTCAGTACTGATAGGGAAAAGGGGAGCATTTCCAATCTAAAATCTAAAATCGAATGACCTCAGCAGCCCAAAATCAAGATCAAAAGCATCCCCAGGAAAAAGGCGATCGCGAAATTGTCAAGCGCCTGTTGCAAGGAAAACCCAATGCTTTTAATTTGGCGGAATTAGCCAGGCTACGGATTCGTTACCGCAATTTTCCTGGAGCAAGAGACATCCAAGGAAACCTCGAACTAATACTCCGACAGTGGCAGTTGACAGAAGAGCAACTCTACGAGAAAACTCGCCAACTGCACGCCGCTGGTCAAGCTTACCAGCGTCGCAGCAAAGGAGAAGAGCAACAAGATTGGAGCTAATCTGGTCAGGTGTTAGCCAAGAACAACTGACCACTGACGACTGATGAGTGATGATTAATAATCCAGAGTTGCTTTCGCGAGGGTTCCATTGAATGGCATGATATTTATCATAACCACTTGCTCCGCTCTCTGGCAGGCGATCGTCAGATGATGGACTTTGCAGACCGATCAATTGCGGAAAAGGAGTGGAGATTGAGTTAGTGCTCTGTTGAGCATTCACCATTAATAAGCCAAAATTTTTGAGGAGAACGATGCTGAAGCGATTTATTTGGGTGGTAGTAGCGACCGTGTTTTTTGCCTTTCAACTAAATGTCGGCAGTGCAGCCGCCCTTAAAGTTGACGAGAGCGTCCGCACGGTACAGTTAAACGAGCAGGGAGAACAGATTGTCTTAACCAATGAACAAGTTAAGCTAGGCGCAAGCCTGTTTAACAGTACTTGTACCAAATGTCACCTCCAGGGCAAAACAAAAACTAACCCCAATGTGGGATTGAGTACAAAAGAGCTATCTGGGGCAGAACCGCCGCGCAATAGTATCGTCGCCTTGGTCGATTTCTTGAAACATCCCATGACCTACGACGGAGAAGAAGACCTCACTCTGTTGCACCCCAACACAGAAAGGCCAGATGTTTACCCTGAGATGAGAAATTTCACAGAAGAAGATCTCACGGCGATCGCTGGTCATATTCTGATTGGACCGAAGTTAGATTCGAGGTGGGGAGGATCGATCTACTACTAAACTTCAATTTCCAGAACTTTGGGTTTGGGAAATTGGGATGGTTGATTGGGGGTGGCTAACGCTGCCGTTGAAGTGGGGTAGGAAGAATCTTACCCCATTGCCTGATTAGATTTGAGGTAAAATCTTAATAAAAGAAAAAAAAGGAGTGTTTAAAAGCAAAAATGCCTAAAAAGCTAATGCCTAAAAAGCTGGTTTTATTACTATCCGCAGTTTTACTAGTTGTGACTAGCTTTGTCTTATCAGCTACGCCGGCTGCGGCAGAGACCTACACAATCAAAATGGGTGCGGATAACGGGATGCTGAATTTTGTCCCTAATACCCTGACCGTTAAACCAGGGGATACAATTAAGTGGGAGAATAATAAGGTTGGTCCCCACAATGTAGTTTTTGATGCTTCTGCCCTTAAGAGCGCTTCTAAGACAGCGCTTTTGTTCTCCCCTGGTGAATCCTATACAAGCACTATTCCCAAGGATACCCCCTCCGGTGAGTATCAATTCTATTGCCAACCTCACCGAGGTGCAGGAATGGTTGGCAAGCTGATCGTGGAATAGCGATCGGATTACTGCTACAGTTTGATTGAAGTTAATCCCCTCCAGAGATTCTAGAGGGGATTTTTAGTGACTTATGGCAAGAAAAAGAGGTTTACTTATAATTAGCAGATAACTAGGTAGGAGCACAGTAAGCTTTGGTTCCGCTGCGCGACGATAATCCGACGCAAATCACCCCCTATGTCACCTATGGGTTGATTATCGTTAATGTTTTGGTTTTTTTTCATGAAATCAGTTTAACTTCTCAACAGTTAAATAGATTTTTTCAACTTTATGCTGTTGTACCTAAGGAGTTGACAGCCAGTTTTAATGGTGTCAGCATCAATCAGCCTGTTCCGGAGGTACTGACCCTAGTAACTTCGCAGTTTTTGCACGGCAGCTTTTTGCACCTGGCTGGTAATATGTTGTTTCTCTGGATTTTTGGCAACAATATCGAAGAGCAGCTTGGTCGCGTCAAGTACTTAATTTTTTATCTAAGTTGCGGGGCTTTGGCAGCTTTAGCCCAATGGTTTTTCTCTGCTCAGTCTAGCGTTCCTTCCCTGGGTGCTAGTGGTGCGATCGCCGGAGTGATGGGGGCATACATTATCCGATTCCCGAAAGCGAAAATCCTCACCCTGGTTCCCATAGGCTTCTTGATCGCCCCCATCAGAGTGCCAGCATTTGTCTTCCTCGGCTTTTGGTTTTTAATGCAAGCTTTCTACAGCTTTGCCAGTCTGAGCGTTACCACTAACGTTGGCATGGAAAGTGGCGGCATCGCCTATTGGGCACATGCGGGTGGCTTTGTTTTCGGTGTTATCCTCGGTCCGCTCTTAGGACTGTTTTCCTCCAAGCAATAATCAAACAAGCTGTTATTCATCTAAAGCTCTCTGCAACAGACAAACAAGCTAAATGCCAAATGCTTAGCTTTGCGAGTGGGAAGCCCCACATCTGCACCCGTAGGGTCAGTGTGGGATGAAAACGAGCGGGACAAATTATCGGTTATATCTTTACAGTTTTGAATTGAATTCTTTATATAGCAATGGATTCAAGCGTTGTATAATAATAAGCGAGCGGATCAATGGGTCGCTAGCTACCGAAGATCGGATAAACAAAAAACTAAAGCTAGCAAGCACCTTGACAATCAAACATATAGGGTTGCAACCAAGAAATAGTCTCGGTTGGAGACTCGGTGGTTGCGTAAAATGTTTGCCGTAAGAAGGAATCATTTTAAAACTCGTACCCAGGGACGCTGGGGAATGGAAACTGCTCGGCACGACAGCCTACTGTCGGGGATGTGCGGTACTTGTACTGTTCATCTAGGTAAGTGCTAGCTCCGAATACCTTATCGCGAGGTAGGGAAGCC